>Ga0306920_100006960_pt1 | contig 14834 bp, 9 predicted proteins | sample flu12Cox44000170_FD_204666 | JGI IMG/M metagenome (GOLD analysis project Ga0306920, IMG submission 204666) | Lab enrichment of tropical soil microbial communities from Luquillo Experimental Forest, Puerto Rico - flux4day.12C.oxic.44.000.170 (v2)... | ecosystem: Environmental > Terrestrial >... | reverse complement strand
CGGGTGCGCGAAATTCTGGTTGATCTCGGCCAGCTTCTCATCGGAAAGGCCGAGCCCGCGGTCTTCGATCTCTACGGCGTATCCCCGGCCGACCACGTCGCCGTGCACCCGGACCGGGGTATTGGGTGGCGAGAAGATCGTCGCGTTCTCCGCCAGCTCCGCGATCAGGTGGATGACGTCGGCCACGGCCGGGCCGGTCAGGGCCGCGCGGGTCCCCGTGGTGACCCTGACCCGCGTGTAGTCCTCGACCTCGGCGACCGCAGCGCGGAGCACGTCGACGAACGGCACCGGGTGGCGCCAGCTGCGTCCGGGGGACGCGCCGGACAAGATGATCAGTCCCTCCGAATGCCTGCGCATCCGGGTGGTGAGATGGTCGATGCGGAACAGGTCCTCGAGTTCCTCGGGCTCGGTGGCCCGGCGTTCCATGCCGTCGAGCAGCGCCAGCTGGCGGTGAAGCAGCGACTGGCTGCGCCGGGCCAGGTTGCGGAAGATGTCACTGACCCCGCGCCGGAGCCTGGCTTCGTCCACGGCCGCCTCCATGGCCGTCCGCTGAACGGCGTTGAAGGCCTCCTGGACCTGTCCGATCTCATCGGCACTCGACGCCAGCGGCGGCGCCTCGGCGGCCACGTCCACGTCCTCCCCGGAGCGCAGTCGCTCCACCAGGCCGGGTAGCCGGTTGTTGGCCAGGTCGAGGGCGGACCGCCGGAGCCCGGCCAGCTGCTGCACCAGGCCGCGGCCGATCCAGACCGAGATGATGAGCGACCCGATGATGGCCAGCAGCCCGAGGCCGCCGACGAGCCAGAGCCGGAGGAAGGTGGCGTTGGCGACCGGCTGCGCCCGCGTCGTCAGCGTGGTCGCCGCCTGGATGCTCGCGTTCGAGAGCCCGGCGGAGACCGCGCCGACGGCCAGGGTCCAGGACGGCAGGGGCACCGGCGGGACCCGGCCAGGATGATTGTCGGCGATGACCTTGTTCTCCAGTGCCGTCAGGGCAGCTGACGCCGGGGGGCTGATGTCCTTGAGGAAGTAGGCGCGGTAGGCCGGCTCCAAGTCCCCCAGGGCCTGGGTGTACATGGCCCGGTGCGCCCCGGCCAGCTCGGTGAACTGCTGGCGCCCGGCCTGCGAGAACGTGCGCGCGATCGCATCTCCGGTCAGCAGCGCGCTCTCCTCGAGGAGCAGTTCTTCGGACTTACCTGCCCTGACCAACGTGAGTGACTGCGTGACCAGCGGGACATTGGACTCCTGCAGGATGGTCTGATTCAGCACATCGTCAGCGGCGAAGTTGATGGCGGCATAGGCGCTGATCGCCTCGGGCCTGGTGATGGCCCGGGAGGCGATCTTGGAGCGCAGGGTGGCAAGGCCCGCCGTGTCCTTGACCAGCGCCGCGGTCGCTTGTTTTTCCGCCGGTCCGGCGCTGCCCGCGGTGGAGTTGACGGCATTGGCGACGGCCTTCTGGGACTGCTCGGTCTTTGCTTCCTGCGCGTGCAGCGCCGCCAGGTTCGACGGTACCGGGGCCGCCAGGTAGACGACGGCCTGCATGCGCTCGAGATCGATCTGGGCTTCCAGGTTGCCGACCGGCGTGCCGATGGTGTCCTTCAGAGTCCTGGACCTGGCCAGGTTGAGCGCATCGCTGGCCGTGATGGTGGCCGCGAAGACGTACAGCCCGACCAGGGACAGGATCGGGACGGCGACGAGCAGGAAGATCCTCAGCCGTATGGACCGGTGGCGCAAACCCATGACTGTGACCTCAGCGTGAGAAGTGACTAACGGAGCACGCTGTAACCAGGGGACTCCCGGAGAGCTTGTGAGCGTAACAGCCCGTTATGAAGATCACTAGCGAAACCGGTCACTTTTGACCTGTCAGTTTTGACCCTGAACGCCGGGTGCAGGCCTAGTTCTTCTCGGGAGCGTAAGAGAGCAGGACTATGTTGATCTCGTGCAGGTCCGTTACCGGTACCGCATCAGCCGACCGTGCCGGGCTGGCCGACCGCGTCCGTACCGGGGGCCCGGCGGCCGTTCACGGGTCCGGCCGCGAGGACGTGCTGAACGAGCGTGATCAAGACATCCTTGACCGAGTCGCGCTGCCGGGTGGCACAGAGCATGGCGGGGACGTTCGGGTCGAGGTCCAGCGCGATGCGGACGTCCTCGGCGTTGTGGCGAGGAGCGCCGTCAAAGACGTTGATGGCGACGATGAACGGCAGCTGGCGCCGCTCGAAGTAGTCGACCGAGGGGAAACAGTCGCCGAGGCGGCGGGTATCAGCCAGGACCACGGCACCGAGGGCGCCGAAGGACAGGTCGTCCCACATAAACCAGAATCGGTCCTGGCCCGGAGTGCCGAAGAGATACAGGACCAGCCGGGTGCCCGCAGCTACCCAGGTCCTCCGGGCCTGAGCTCGGCGGATAAGAAAGGGGAAATTGCCCGGCCGTCCGGCTCGGAATACCACTGACTCAACGCCGATCGCCGCCGGGGCGCTGGCGATGGAGACGTTACCGTCCGGAGTGATCTCAGCATCCTCAGTTAACGAGGATTCCGGCATTGATCCCCTCCGGTTCTTGCCGTCTGGAAAGCTGCTGATCAAAGGTTTGCGCGCACCAGTGAAGCCCGCCAAATACGGCATAACGCCCAGGCGGTGCTTCCGGTAGCGAGTCATCACGAAGCCCTGCATCGGGTGCTCGTGGCGGGCCGGGCCGCACCGCGGTGCGCCACAAACCCGGGCGAGGTTAGCATGCCGGGCAAAGCCGCAGGCTGCTAATGACGAAATAGCCGGGGCAACCTCGATGCCGGGGCCGGAACTCGTGTGCATGAAAGAGGTCATGGCAAAAAGAGCGCCGCACTACAGCGCTGTCTCGTAAAGGAATTCTGCCGAGTTCTGAGCGATGATCGCGAAGCTCCGGGAACTTCGTGATCACCGCCGGGCCATCCATACGGGCTGGGGCCCGGCCGATCCAGAATGGACTTCGCTGTCTACCTGCCGAGCCAAGCGTAACCTGGCTAATCCAGGAGTGCGGGTAGTTTCTGGCAACTGAAAAGGCGTATTCGGCGTTGGTGACGTGCAGGGGCTGTAGCCAAACCTTTGTCTTACCGGCGTCCGGCCGGTCTGGCCGGTCCGGGGCGCCGTCCGGGACCTGGCGGCCTGGTGCGGCTGGCTGGCACATCTCGGTTGGACCGCGGCTCACATCGCACGATGTCCGAGCGATCCCGTCGGCGTGCCCGTTACGCGGATGGCGCGAGGCGGCCCCGAGGCCGGCCGGCAAGGAGACCGGCCGGACGGAAGTGCGCCGTCATGTGCACTGATTGTCAGCATATGATAGGATTTAAGAGTTAACACCGCACGGCATGCCCGGCTTCGCCGGGGCGGCTCCAGTGCGCAACGGGCCCGGCGCGGCTGATCCGGGCGCAACGGGCCCGGCGCGGCCGATCCCGGCGCCACGAGGCTGGCGCGGCCGATCCGGCAGCAACCGGTCGGCGCCGCGGGTGGCTGAGTGCAGCCGGGGAGTGCCGTCGGTCCGGGGCCTACCGGGCGGGCCGGGACGGGGCCTGGGCGCAGCCGGGGCGGGCCGCGCTGTGGTGCGCCGGCCGGCCTGAGATGAGCCGGGCATGGCAGGCGCGGTCGCGTCTCCGGCGCCATGACACGGATTCATGGATATGACATGGACGTCAGCTTTCGGGAATATGACATCGGCGTCAGCTAATGGATTACGAGCGCAACGAGATATCGACTCAAGGCCCTGCGCAGCGCGCACGCGAGCGAGCCTGACCGCCTAACACGATCCGGTCGCCAGTGCAAACCGGAGGGAAAAGGCGACGTGTATGTCAGCTGACGCTTGCGTCATTTTTGCTTTTCAAATGAGACCTGTGCCCAAATAGAGGTCGTGGCACGCGACGGCGCAACGGTGAGCGGTGAGTTCCGCCTGGAAGAGGAACCCGCCGCGGCGTCCGGGGCTGCCGTCGATGCGGTTGATCCTGGGGCCGGGCGGGCCGCGGGCGAGAACTTCCCGGTCGCGCTGCGGGTGCTGCCCACCAGCCGTCGGCGGTACCTGATGGCGGTGTACGGCTTCGCCAGGACGGCGGACGACATCGGGGATCAGGCTCCGCCGGACCAGCGGCTCGGGCTGCTTGACGAGCTTGAGGCCGACCTCCGCCGCCTGTACGCCGGCCGCGACGGCACGCACGACCCGGGCCAGGGCGGTGATGGCGCAGAGCCCAGGAGCCGCGTGGTGGGCGCGCTGGGGCCCGCCGTGACCGACTGCGGGATCCCGATGCAGCCCTTCCTCGACCTGATCCAGGCCAACCGGCAGGACCAGGCCGTTTCCCGTTACCAGGCCTTCGAGGACCTGCTCGGCTACTGCCGCCTGTCGGCCAACCCGGTGGGCCGGATCGTGCTCTACGTCTTCGGCAGCTTCTCCGCGCCGCGGGCCGAGTTGTCCGATTCCGTCTGCACCGCGCTGCAGCTGGCCGAGCACTGGCAGGACGTGGCCGAGGACCTGCACGCGGGACGCATCTACCTGCCCGCGCAGGACATGGACACCTTCGGCTGCACCGAGCAGGACCTGGCGCAGCCCAGCGCGCCGCCGCAGGTCCGCGAGCTGATCGCGTTCGAGACCCGGCGGGCGAGCACCCTGCTGGACGCCGGGGCCCCGCTGATCGGCACGCTGCGCGGCGCGGCGCGGGCCGCGGTGGCCGGCTATGTCGCGGGCGGGAGGGCCGCGCTGGCCGGGATCGCCGCGGCCGACCACGACGTGCTGCGCGCCACGCCCCGGCCGCGCAAGCGGCGCGTGGCCGCGGAGCTCGCCCTGGCGTACGCGAGGGGACGGTGAAACGGTGACCGCCCAGGCCACGCAGGCCACCGAGGTCCGCGCCGCGTACGAGCACTGCGAGCAGGTGACCCGGACGCAGGCGAGGAACTTCTCCTACGGCATCCGGTTGCTGCCCCCCGGGAAGCGGCGGGCGCTGTCGGCGGTGTACGCGTTCGCGCGCCGGGTCGACGACATCGGCGACGGGACGCTGCCCGCCGCGGACAAGCTGGCCGCGCTGGCCGACGCGCGCTCGGCTGTCGCCGCGCTGGAGCGGGACGGCGCCCGCGCGGCGGCGGGCGACCCCGTGCTGGTCGCGCTGGCCGACGCGGCGCGCAGGCACCCGATCCCGCTGGGCGCCTTTGCCGAGCTGGTTGACGGGTGCGAGGCCGATGTGCGTGGCACCAGCTACGCCACCTTCGGCGAGCTGGAGCACTACTGCCGGTGCGTGGCCGGGTCGATCGGACGGCTCTCGCTCGGCGTGTTCGGCAGCCGGGATCTCGGCACCGCCGAGCCGCTGGCCGATGCCCTCGGGATCGCCCTGCAGCTGACCAACATCCTGCGTGACATCCGCGAGGACCTCATCAACGGCCGGGTGTACCTGCCCGCGGAGGACCTGGAGCGCTTCGGTGCCGTGTTGCGGCCCGAACGCGCCGACGTGCTGGCCGGCGAGCCCGGCCTCGAGGACGTGGTGCGGTTCGAGGCCCGGCGCGCGTTCGGCTGGTACGCCACCGGGCTGCGGCTGCTGCCGCTGCTCGACCGGCGCAGCGCGGCGTGCACGGGAGCGATGTCCGGCATCTACCTGCGGCTGCTCAAGCAGATCGCCGCGGCCCCGGCGGCGGCGCTGCGGCAGAGGCAGTCGCTGCCAGGCAAGGAGAAGGCCTTGGTCGCGGCGAGGGCGCTGGCCGGGATCTGGGACCGGGTGCCCGGTGCGGGCCCGCCCGGCCCGGGCCGGGCGGCACCCGGCCACCCGGCCCCGGCGGTAGGAGGCTCGGCCGTAGGCGGCTCCGCGCCAGCGGGCCCGGCGGAGGGACGGCCGTGAGCGGGCCCCGTGCTTCGGACCGTGCGCGCAGTGCCGTGGTGATCGGCGGCGGCCTGGCCGGCATCACCGCGTCGATCGCGCTGCGCGAGGCCGGGATCGGAGTCACCCTGCTTGAGGCCCGGCCCCGGCTCGGCGGCGCGACCAGCTCGTTCTCCCGTGGCGAGCTGACGGTCGACACCGGCCAGCACGTGTTCCTGCGCTGCTGCACCAGCTACCAGGAGCTGCTGGGTCAGCTTGGGGTGACCGGCTCGGTGGCGCTCCAGGACCGTTTCGACGTCACCGTGCTGTCGCCTGGCCGCAGGGCCAGGCTCCGCCGCAGCGCGCTGCCCGCCCCGCTGCACCTGGGCCGGGCCCTGCTCGGCTACCGCTTTCTCTCCCTGGCCGAACGGCTCCGCGTGGGCCAGGCCGCCCTGGCCCTGCGGGGCCTCGACCCGGCCCAGCCCGGGCTGGACGGCCAGCGGCTGGGCCCCTGGCTCCGCGCCAGGGGGCAGGACGAGAACGCCCGCCGCAGGCTCTGGGACCTGTTCATCGTCTCGTCGCTGAACATCGACGGCGACGAGGCCAACGTGTCGCTGGCCGCGACCGTGCTCAAGACGGCACTGCTGTCCGACTCCGGCGCTGCGGACATTGGCGTGCCCGCGGTGCCGCTCGGCGACCTGCACGGACGCGCCGCGGGCCGCCTGCTCGACCGGCTCGGCGCGCAGGTGCGGCTGGGCGCGAAGGCGGCCGAGGTGGAGCGTGGCCCGGACGGGGGGTTCCGGGTCCGGGTGGCGTCCGGCGGGGACGGCACCGGTGACGCGACGGCCGGCGGCGAGCTGATCGAGGCCGACGGCGTGATCCTCGCCGTACCCGCGGGCCCCGCCGCCCGGCTGGCCGGGGCGGCCGGCGTCGCGGGCGCGGCCCGCTGGGACGACCTGGGCACGTCGCCGATCGTGAACGTGCACGCGGTCTATGACCGGCGGGTCACCAACCTGCCGTTCGCCGCCGCCGTGGGTTCGCCGGTGCAGTGGGTGTTCGACAAGACCGCGACGTCAGGCCTGCCGGCCGGGCAGTACCTGGCGATATCGCTGTCCGCGGCGGACAGCTACGTGGACGTCCCGGCCGCGGCGCTGCGGGAACGCTTCCTGCCCGCGCTGGAGGACCTGTTCCCGGCGGCTGCGGGCGCCCGCGTCACCGATTTCTTCGTCACCAGGGAGCGCCGGGCGACGTTCCGCCAGGCACCGGGGTGCGGCGCGCTGCGCCCCGGCGCCGCGACCTCGCTGCCCGGGCTGCTGCTGGCCGGGGCATGGACCGATACCGGGTGGCCGGACACGATGGAGGGTGCCGTGCGGAGCGGACGTACTGCTGCACAGGAACTGATCCAGGAACTGAACCGGCGGGCCGTGTCGGCCGAAGACGGCGCCTGCGCCCCGGCCGCGGGATCGCCGTCATGACGGCCACGATCCCGGCGGGCGTGGAGAACGCCCGCGACCTGGTGGGCCCGGCGATCTCGGCGGCGGTGGGCCGGCTGAGCCCGGAGGTCCGCATCGTCGCCTCCTACCACCTTGGCCTGACCGACTCGAGCGGGCAGCCGTCGAGCCGCACCGCCGGGAAGGCGCTGCGCCCGGCGCTCGCCCTGCTGTCGGCCCGCGCCGCCGGCGCCGCTCCCGACCGCGGTGTACCCGCCGCCGCAGCCGTCGAGTTCGTGCACAACTTCTCGCTGCTGCACGACGACATCATGGACGGCGACACCGAGCGCAGGCACCAGCCGACGGCCTGGACGGTGTACGGGGTCGGCGCGGCCATCCTGGCCGGCGATGCCCTGCTGGCGCTGGCCCAGGACCTGCTCATGGAGGGCCCGGCGCCGCAGGGCCTGTGGGCCTCGCGCTGCCTGTCCGCGGCCGTACAGCGGCTGATCGCCGGCCAGGGCGCCGACCTGGCCTTCGAGCGCCGCGATGACGTCACGCTCGACGAGTGCCGGCGGATGGCCGGGGACAAGACCGCCGCGCTGATGGCCTGCGCCTGCAGCATCGGCGCTATCTACGTCGGCGCGCCCGCGACCCTGGCCATGGGCCTGGCCGGGTTCGGGGCGCACATGGGCCTGGCCTTCCAGCTCACCGACGACCTCCTCGGCATCTGGGGGACCCCGGAGATAACCGGCAAGCCGGTCCGGTCGGACCTGCGGACCAGGAAGAAGTCGCTGCCCGTGGTGGCCGCGCTGACCAGCGGCACGCAGCCCGGGCGGGAACTCGGCGTGCTGCTGGCCCTGCCAGAGGCGCTCAGCGAGGACGAGCTGATCCACGCCGCCGGGCTGGTCGAGGCGGCCGGGGGCCGGGAGTGGGCGGAATCCGAGGCCGATTCCGCGCTGGCCTCGGCCGACAAGTGCCTGTCGGAAACGGACATGCCCGACGATGTACGGGCAGAGTTCGCCGCGATCGCAGAGTTCATCACGGCGCGCCAATGGTAGGGCGGACAGGCGCAGCAACGGCGGTGACGGCGGCATGACCGTGACCCAGCCGCTGGCAGGCGGGCAGGCTGACACCACCCAGACCGCGCAGAGAGCGCTGGACCAGGCGGTGAACCACCTGCTCGGGCTGCAGCACGACCAGGGCTGGTGGCAGGGCGAGCTGGAGACCAACGTCACCATGGACGCCGAGGACCTCCTGCTGCGCGAGTTTCTCCGCGTGCGGACGCCGGACCAGACCGCGGCCGCCGCCCGGTGGATCAGGTCCTGCCAGCGCGAGGACGGAACGTGGGCCAACTTCCGCGGAGGCCACGCCGACCTGTCCACCACGGTCGAGGCCTACGTCGCGCTCCGGCTGGCCGGCGACGCCCCCGACGCCGCCCACATGACCCGCGCCGCGGACTGGATCAGGGCCTCTGGCGGGATCTCGGCCACCCGGGTCTTCACCCGCATCTGGCTGGCCCTGTTCGGCGAGTGGCCGTGGGACGAGCTGCCGGTCATGCCGCCGGAGATGATCTACCTTCCGGCCTGGTTCCCGCTCAACGTGTACGACTGGGCGTGCTGGGCCCGCCAGACCATCGTGCCGCTGACCATCGTCTGCTCGCTGCGCCCGGTGCGAGCCCTGCCGATTGACCTTAACGAGCTGCAGGTGCCGGCGGCGAGCACCGGCCCGGCGGGCTTTGACGGCTGGTCGGCCGTGTTCGGGGGCCTGGACCGGGTGCTGCACCGCTACGAGAAGCGCGTCGGCGGCCTGGCCCCGGCCCGCGCGGTCCGGACCGCGGCCATGCGCCGGTGCGCCGAGTGGATCATCGCGCGGCAGGAGCGGGACGGCTGCTGGGGCGGCATCCAGCCCCCATGGGTCTACTCGCTGATCGCGCTGCACCTGCTCGGCTACGGCCTCGACCATCCGGTGATCGCGCGCGGCCTAGCGGGCCTGGACCGGTTCACGATCTGGGAGGAATCCCCGGACGGGCCGGTGCGGCGGCTGGAGGCGTGCCAGTCACCGGTCTGGGACACGGTCCTGGCCATGATCGGCCTCGCGGATGCCGGGCTGCCGGCCGACCACCCGGCGCTGCGCTCGGCGGCCGGGTGGGTCCTGGATGAGGAGATCCACGGGCCGGGTGACTGGCAGGTCCGCAGGCCCGGACTGGGCCCGGGCGGTGGCTGGGCTTTCGAGTTCGACAACGACGGGTACCCTGACGTGGACGATACGGCCGAGGTGGTGCTCGCGCTGCGGCGGGTGACCTGGCCGACATCAGCCGGCGGGGGCTCGGAGGACCGCGCGCGCCGCGGCCAGGAGGCCACGGCGCGCGCGGTCCGCTGGCTCACCGGCATGCAGTCCCGGGACGGCGGCTGGGGCGCCTTCGACGCCGACAACACCTCCCGCTTCCCGGCCCGGCTGCCGTTCTGCGACTTCGGCGAGGTCACCGACCCGCCGTCGGCCGATGTCACCGCGCACACGGTCGAGGCGCTGGCCGCGGAGGGCCTGAGCGCCAGCAAGGCGGTACGCCGCGGCGTGGCCTGGCTGCTGCGGGCCCAGGAGAGCGACGGGTCCTGGTTCGGCCGGTGGGGCGCTAACTACGTGTACGGCACCGGCGCGGTGGTGCCCGCGCTGATCGCCGCGGGCGTGCGGCCCGGCAAGCCCCCGATCCGGCGCGCCCTGGCCTGGCTGGTCAGCCACCAGAACCCGGACGGCGGCTGGGGCGAGGACCTGCGGTCCTACGACGACCCGGGCTGGGCGGGTCGCGGCGAGTCCACCGCCTCGCAGACCGCGTGGGCGCTGCTGGCCCTGCTCGCCGCGGCCGGGCCGGAGGAGCAGGACAGCATCGACCGCGGCGTCCGGTGGCTCGCGCAGGCCCAGCGCTCCGACGGGACCTGGGACGAGCCGCAGTTCACCGGGACCGGGTTCCCGGGCGACTTCTACATCAACTACCACCTGTACCGGCTGGTCTTCCCGGTCAGCGCCCTCGGCCGGTACCTGAACGGGAAAGGCGGTGCTGGATGAGCCCTGGGCCCGGGTCCGGCGGGCTGGTTGTCTGTGCCCCGCTGCGGCTGGAGGCGCGGGCGGTGCGGCGCGGCCTGCGCGGCCGCGGCGAGGTCCGGCGCAGCGGTTACGGCCCGGCCAGGGCGGCGGCGCAGGCCGACCAGCTCCGAAACGTCCCGTTGCGGATGATGGCCGTGGGCGGCGTCGGCGGCGGGATCAGCGCCGGCCTGAAGCTCGGTGACCTCGTGGTGGGCAGCCAGGTCAGCCGGCTCGGCTCGGCCGACTCGGTGAGCTGCCCGTCCGCGCCGCTGCTGGCGGGCGAGCTGCGCCGGGCCGGGCTGCGGGCCACGGTCGGCAAGATCGTCACGGTGGACCACCTGTTCCGCAGCGGCCAGCGGGAGCGGCTGGTCGCTCAGGGCGCGGTGGCGGTGGACATGGAGTCGGCGCCGCTGCTGGACGGCGCCGCTGGCCGCCCCGCCGTGGTGCTCCGCGCGATATCGGACACCCCCGGGCGGCCGCTGCTCAGCCCGTGGGCGGTACCGGGCGGCATCGCCGCGCTGCGGTCGCTGCGCCTCGCCAGCCCCGCGCTCGCCCGGTGGGCGGACGCGTGCGCGCCCCGCCAGGTGCTGCTGGCCGGCCCGCGCTCGTTCTGCGCCGGGGTGGAGCGGGCGATCGAGATCGTCGAGCGGGTGCTCGACCGGCATGGCCCTCCGGTGTACGTGCGCAAGCAGATCGTGCACAACAAGGTCGTCGTGACCGACCTGGAGCGTCGCGGGGCCATATTCGTGGACGAGCTGGACGAGGTTCCCGACGGCGCGGTCGTGGTGTTCTCCGCGCACGGAGTCTCGCCGGAGGTACGGCAGAACGCGTCGGCGCGCGGCCTCGAGGCGATCGACGCGACCTGCCCGCTGGTGGCCAAGGTGCACGCGGAGGCGCGCCGGTTCGCCGCCGAGGGCTACGAGGTGGCGCTGATCGGGCACGCCGGGCACGAGGAGGTCGAGGGCACGCTGGGCGAGGCGCCGCAGGCCATGACGCTGGTCGAGACCGCGGCGGACGTGGCCCGGCTGCGGCCGAAGGACCCGGGCCGGGTCGCCTACCTGATGCAGACCACGCTGTCCCTCGAGGAAGCGGGCAGCATCACCGACGCGCTGCTGGAGCGGTTCCCCGCGGCCCGCGGGCCCGGCAGCGACGACATCTGTTACGCCACGACCAACCGCCAGCTGGCGGTCCGCGCCATCGCGGCCGAGTCCGACCTGGTGCTGGTGGCCGGCTCGGCCAACTCGTCCAACTCGCGCCGGCTGGTAGAGACAGCGCAGCGGGCCGGAAGCCCCGCGTACCTGATCGACGGGCCCGAGGACATCGAGCTCGGCTGGCTCGCGGGGGCGTCGGTCGTCGGGCTCACCGCAGGGGCGTCCGCGCCTCCCGCCGTGGTCGGCCAGATCATCGATGCCCTGTCCGGCCTCGGGCCGGTCGAGGTCAGCGAGCGCGTGGTCACCACCGAATCCATCCGCTTCGGGCTGCCGAAGGAGTTGAAGCAATAAATGTCGATGCCGTTGCGCCAGAGCTTGCGCATTGGTAGCTACCTGCTGGGCCAGAAGCTGGCCCGCCGAGACAAGTTCCCGCTGCTGGTGGAGCTTGAGCCGCTGTTCGCGTGCAACCTCAAGTGCGCGGGGTGCGGCAAGATCCAGCAGCCGCACGACGTGCTGAAGCAGCGGATGCCGGTGGAGCAGGCGCTGGGCGCGATCGAGGAGTGCGGCGCGCCGATGGTGTCGATCGCCGGTGGCGAGCCGCTCATGCACCCGCAGATCGACGAGATCGTGCGCCAGCTGATCGCGCGCAAGAAGTACGTGTTCTTGTGCACGAACGCGCTGCTGATGCCGAAGAAGATCGACAAGTTCACGCCGTCGCCGTACTTCGCCTGGGTGGTGCACATCGACGGGCTGCGGGAGCGGCACGACGAGTCGGTCTGCAAGGAGGGCGTGTTCGACGCCGCGGTTGACGCGATCAAGGACGCGAAGCGGCGCGGGTTCCAGGTCAACACCAACACCACGTTCTTCAACACTGACACCCCGCACACCGTGGTCGACGTGCTCAACTACCTCAACGACGACCTGGGCGTCGACCAGATGCAGATCTCTCCCGCCTATGCCTACGAGAAGGCGCCCGACCAGGAACACTTCCTGGGCGTCACCGAGACCCGGGAGCTGTTCCGCAAGGCGTTCGGCGACGGCAACAGGAAGCGCTGGCGGCTCAACCATTCGCCGCTGTTCCTCGACTTCCTCGAGGGCAAGACGGACTTCGGCTGCACCGCGTGGGGCATCCCGTCCTACTCGCTGCTCGGCTGGCAGCGGCCGTGCTACCTGATGGCCGACGGGTACGCCAAGACGTACAAGGAGCTGATCGAGACCACCGACTGGGAGTCTTACGGCCGCGGCAAGGACCCGCGGTGCGCGAACTGCATGGCACACTGCGGGTACGAGCCGTCCGCGGTGCTGGCCACGATGGGATCGCTGCGGGAGTCGCTGCGCGCCATGCGCGGGACCTGACGGGCGGCGCCTGACCCAGGGTCGGCGTCGGCCTGCCGGCCCGGCCGAGTGGCGCCCGTGACCGCGCCGGGTTGCATAGTGTCTAGACTGCAGCAACCCGTCCCAGGAAGGCACTGAGCCGTGACCTCGCCCAGCACCCAGCCCGTCGTCTCGGGCGGCCAGCCGGCCGGGGCTGGCGCCAGGCGGGGCGAGGCCGGGCGGGCGGACTTCGAGGCCGGCCCGCGCTGGATGATGGCGCTCCCGCCCGTGGTCACGTTCGTGATCATGCTGTGGGGCATTACCGGGGCCTCGTACTGGCGGGACGAGGCGGCCACCCTGTCGGCGGCCCAGCGCCCGTTCGGCAACCTGCTGCAGACCCTCGGGAACATCGACGCCGTGCACGGCGCCTACTACATCCTCATCTGGGTGGCGGTACGGCTGGGCGGTACCGGTGAGCTGGTGACCAGGTTCCCGTCGGCGCTGGCCATGGCCGGCGCCGCGGCGGCGGTGGCCGCGCTGGGCCGCCGGCTGATCTCGCCGCGGGCGGGGCTCGCCTCGGGCCTGGTGTTCGCGGTCTTGCCAGAGGTCAGCCTGTACGGGCAGGACGCGCGGCCGTACGCGATCGTCGTCGCGCTGGCCGCCCTGGCCAGCTACCTGCTGGTGCGGGCCATGCAGGCCGACCGCGGCGCCCGGTACCGCTGGCTGACCGGTTACGCGGTGTGCCTGGCCGCGCTGGGCATCGTGGACATCTTCGGCCTGCTGCTGATCCCGGCGCACGCGGTGACCGTGCTGGTGCGGTGCCTGCGCGCGACAGGCGCGGGCACCGGCGAGGCAGGCGGCACCGGCGGGGCTGGCGACCGCCAGGACGTCCGGTCGCTGGCGCTGGGCTGGCTCGCCGCGGCCGCGGCGGGTACCCTGCTGGCCAGCCCGGTGCTGGCGCTGGGCTTCGTGCAGCGCGGAACGCTGGCCTGGCTCAGCCCGCCCGGGCTGGGCGCCATCACGGGCCTGCACCAGCTGGTCGGCCCGGCGCTGATGGCGGACGCGGTGATCCTGGTCATCACCGCCGGGGTCGTGGTCAGCGCGCTCGCCGGCCGGGAGCGGCTACGGGCCAACTGGCCGGGGCCGGTGGTGGCGCTGTGCCTGCCCTGGCTGATCCTGCCCCCGGCGATCCTGCTGGCCGGCTCGCTGATCACTCCGCTGTACCTGTTCCGGTACGTCCTGCTCTGCATGCCCGCGGTCGCGCTGCTGGCGGGCGCCGGGCTGTCCGCGCTCGGCTGGGTGGCCGGCACCGCGGCCCTCGTGGTGATCGCGCTGCTCGGGGTGCCCGCCCAGCTGAAGGCGCGCGGCCCGGCCGGGCACGGGGACAACGTCCGGCAGGCGGACCGGATCGTGGCCGCGCACGCGCGACCGGGGGACGCGGTCCTGGAATTCAAGGCCGAGAACTTCGCCCAGGCGTACCCGTACGGGATCCGCCAGCTCATTCCCGTCGCCCAGGCCAAGACGCCCATCCAGTCCGCCACGCTGGTCGGCACCTTCCTGCCCGATCCCGTGGTGCGGCAGCGGCTGACCCGTGTCTCGCGGGTCTGGGTCGTCGAGTACGGCCACCGCAGGCCCCTGGTCATCCTGAACGGCCTGCCCTTCCGGCTCGTCCGTGTCTGGCGGACCAGCGACATCTGGCTCTACCTCTACGCGTACTCGCCCGGCGGCTGAACGGCAGCCGCCGCAGCGGCCGGGCAGCGCGGCAAGATCCCTGCAACTTCGCAGAGCTCCTTGAGGATCCGTTCAGAGTGGGCGCCCATCATCAGAACCGGCGCAGATCCCATGCGTCCGGGCGACCTCACGCGGCGCCGCGGGTCCTTCCTGCCTGCGTCTAGGCGGAACAGGGTTCCAGAGGAGTTCTCATGTTCTTCACGTACCTCCGGCGTGAGCTGCGCCGGCGGATGCGCCAGGCCATCTTCATCTCCCTGGGCCTCGCCCTCGGGATCGGCCTGGTGATTACGGTGACCGCCGCGTCGGCCGGCGTCAAGGCCGCGCAGGCCACCGTGCTGC
>Ga0306920_100006959_pt1 | contig 14835 bp, 16 predicted proteins | sample flu12Cox44000170_FD_204666 | JGI IMG/M metagenome (GOLD analysis project Ga0306920, IMG submission 204666) | Lab enrichment of tropical soil microbial communities from Luquillo Experimental Forest, Puerto Rico - flux4day.12C.oxic.44.000.170 (v2)... | ecosystem: Environmental > Terrestrial >... | reverse complement strand
TCGGACCATCATGATGTCCCAGCGGCGGGAAGCCTTCCGTGCCGATTACCGGCCGCGGATCTTTCCCTGGTACAGCGGCGAAGTGCACGTCGTTGTGATCTATCCGATCGGCGCGGCCGCACTGGCCTATTTCATCCCGCATATCTACAACCCGAGCTGGACCGATTGGCTGATCGTCCCGCTCGTCTTTCTCACCTGCAATCTGTTCGAGTGGTGGGTCCACCGTTATGTGATGCACCGCCCAGTCAAGGGGTTCATGGGGATCTACCGGCGCCATACGCTGGCGCACCACCAGTTCTTCACGCATCTGGAACCGACGATCGACAATACACGAGACTTCCGGATCACCTTGTTTCCACCCTATGCGATGGTGACCTTCATCGCGATCTCGATCCCGTCAGCGCTGGTCGTCGGCTGGCTGTGGTCGGCCAATGCCGGTTGGCTATTGATGTGCACGACTGTCGGCACATACCTGAACTACGAGCTCTTCCACTGGTGCTGCCACGTCAAGGACGACCGGATCGTGCGATACGTTCCGTTCGTCAATTCGCTGCGCCGCCATCACATCGCCCACCACAACCAGGCGATCATGATGGAGATGAACCTCAACCTGACATATCCGATCGCCAATTGGGTCTTCGACACGACCGACCTCCGGCGCGGCCTGCTCGGCCATTTTTCAACGGCTACGACAAGCGCTACGTGCGCACCGATTTGAAGCAGGTACGCGCTAGCCTCGATAGCCCCGCACTGGCGGAGGGCCAGTGCATGAACGCCACGCCACTCGACAAGCTTGGTGCACCGGCCCACCGGCTGAAACGGTCTGGGGCGTCGCTGATCGGCGGCATCGGTAGCGGCGTCGGAGCCTTCGTTCTAGTAGTGTTGCTGGCCGGCGCCACGAGCCCGCTGGGCATCGCTGCCGGGCTCGTCATTGGCGGCGGGCTCGGCACCTGGGTGCGGCTGGCTGATTTATGAGTTTCGAGGACAAGCGATGACTCCAAAACAGGTATGGGCGCTCCCGCCCAAGCTGCTGACGGAGAAGCAGCGCGAGTTCTATTTTAGCTCGACGAGAGCAGAAGCGAGTCCCGAAACGGCTCGGGTCTACAGGTGACCCGATCCGTGCCAAAGCAAGGGTAAGGAGGAACAAATGCACGGCTCACTTCAGAAAACCCTCGATGCGGCGCTGGAAGACGATCCCAAACTCGGTGTCTACAGGGTCGCCCGCGACATCTTCACCGATCCCGAAATCTTTGAACTCGAGATGAAGCACATCTTCGAGGGCAACTGGATCTACCTTGCGCACGAAAGCCAGATCCCGAATAAGAACGACTACTTTGCCACCTATATCGGACGCCAGCCGATCTTTATCGCACGCGACCGCGACGGCGAACTCAACGCCTTTATCAATGCCTGCAGCCACCGCGGCGCCATGTTGTGCCGCTTCAAACGCGGAAACAAAGTCATCTTTACTTGCCCGTTTCACGGCTGGACCTTCACCAATTCGGGTAAGTTACTGAAGGTCAAACACCCCGAAGGGGCGGGGTACCCGGAACGCTTTGATACGCACGGCTCACACGATCTGACCAAGATCGCCCGTTTTGACTCTTATCGCGGCTTTCTGTTCGGCAGCCTCAACCCCAACGTCCTGCCACTACGGGAGCATTTGAGCGAAGCCGCCAAAATCATCGATTTGATCGTAGATCCGTCGCCACAAGGTCTCGAAGTCCTGCGCGGCGCCTCGACCTATTTGTACGACGGCAATTGGAAATTGCAGAGCGAAAACGGCGCCGATGGATACCACGTCACCTCGCTGCATTGGAATTATGCGGTAACGACCAGCCGCCGCAAACAAGCCGAGAAGGCCAACGACATCCGCGCCATGGATGCCAGCAGCTGGGCCAAACAGGGCGGTGGCTTCTATTCCTTCGAGAATGGCCATCTGTTGCTGTGGACGAACTGGGCCAACCCAGAGGACCGGCCGAACTGGGACCGGCGCGAGGAACTGGCTAGACAATTCGGTCAAGCGCGGGCCGATTGGATGGTGCAGCGCTCTCGCAATCTTTGCCTCTACCCCAATGTGTTTCTGATGGATCAGTTCAGCTCCCAGATCCGTCAATACCGGCCACTCGCCGTCGACAAGACGGAAGTGACGATCTATTGCATTGCGCCAAAGGGCGAAAGCGCGGAGGCGAGAGCGCGGCGCATTCGGCAATACGAGGACTTTTTCAATGCAAGCGGTATGGCGACCCCGGACGATCTCGAGGAATTCCGTGCGTGCCAAATGTCATATCTGGGCCGCGCAGCGCATTGGAACGATTTAAGTCGCGGAGCTGCGCACTGGATCAAGGGTGCTGACGCGGCTGCCGAGGCGATCGGGCTCAAACCGCTGATGAGCGGGCTGCGTACCGAGGACGAGGGCCTGTTTGTCGCGCAGCACAAATTTTGGCAGGAGGTCCTGCTGCGGGCCACTGCAGCCGAAGCAGGCTTCCCCACTTAAGGAGTAGCGCCATGTCGACCATACTCGAACAACCCAATGTCCCGGCAGTGCCAATTTCCGATGAAGAGGTGCGCCAGTTTCTATACCGCGAGGCACGTTTCCTTGACGACAAGGAATGGGAGAAATGGCTCGCGCTTTACGCGCCGGAGGTCGAGTTCTGGATGCCGTCCTGGGACGACGACGACGAACTCGTCACCGATCCGCAGACCGAGATCTCACTGATCTGGTATGCCAACAAAGGCGGGCTCGAGGATCGGGTCTTTCGCATCAACACCGAGCGATCGACTGCCACCAGCCTGCCGGGGCCGCGAACCTCGCACAACATCAGCAACATCGAGATACTGGAACGGGAACACGGCATTTGCCGGCTGCGGTTCAACTGGGTGACGTTCAGCTACCGCTATAAGACGGTCGATACGTACTTGGGCACGTCGTTCTATACGCTCGACATTAGCGGGTCGCAGCCGTTGATCACCAGGAAGAAGGTGATCTTGAAGAACGATTACATCCACCACGTCGTCGACATCTACCACATCTGAGAAGGGCGCACGGTCGATGATTTCCCGGGGGTGTTTTGCCGGCAAAGTTGCGGTCGTCACGTGCGCCGCACAGGGCATCGGAAGAGCCGTCGCACTGCGTCTTGCGCGCGAAGGTGGAGGGGTCGCTCTGGTTGATCGCTTTCCGTTGGTCGAGGAAGTTCAGCAGGATGCTGCGGCCGCCGGCGCCAAGACAGTAGCGATCATCGCCGATCTCGAGACTTTTTTCTGGCGCCGCTGCAGCAGTCGCCGATGCGCGGGAATATTTTGGTCGCATCGAGCACGCTTCTGGAAACCGATTGAACCCACAATGAACATCAGGTGCAACAGAGCAAGCAGCTCTTCGTCATTACCCCGCAGAATTGCCCGCGTCCGCTCAAAGTCCTCGGTGAGCAAGCCGCGGTGCTGCATGCGAAGCTCCATAAGTTCACTCGTTTGCGCCATGAGACCGTCATGACCATTCAGTTCCCAAAACAATCCGTAGCAGTGCTTTCTGATGGCCTCCTCAAAATGCGGTCAGGCCTCGTTCCGGACTCGTTTGTGCCGGGGACGATCCCGGCAAGGAGCGCATCCGCAAGTGGCTCATCGACCTCGATGACGCTCAACTACAGTCGGGCCTCGGCCTGACAGTAGGAGACATTGCCATCCTGCGCACTGGTACGAAAACAGCATCGCCCTTGCGTTAAGAAAACCGATTTCCTCGAGCGCTTTGCGCAGCGAGTGCGCCCTCGGCCGAGGCCAGGACGCAGAGGATGTCGAGCGCCCGGCCGCCGAGTTGTACCGGCTCGTTGCCGCGGCGCAGTTCGCGCCGAGCGCTGTCGAGCCGGAACCTGCCGAAGCTGATCTCGCCCTCGGCCATCGGATTGTGCCGATTCAGGACAATTAATTTCTGAACCAAAGACCTTAACAGGCGCTCCGTTTAGCGTCCATCCCGTGTTGGGCAAGGCTCGGCTTTTCGCAGGGCAGCTGCCGGACACCAGAAAGCAAGGAGATCGCCATGTTGGAATGCACAATCACTGAGACCAAGAATATCGAGCCAGTTGTCTACGACTGGGGAGCAGTCAAGTGGGTCGCCAATCGCGATCTCGACCCTGGTTGCGAGCAGAGCTTCGGACTGGTGCACATTCTTCCCGGGAAAACCAACCCTGAGCATTGGCATACGAACGCAGAGGAGATCATATATATGCTCCAGGGCGAATGCGACGTCCGGCTGGGCGACCGGCATGTGACGATCAAGCCCGGACAGACCCTGCATATTCCACCGGCACCAAGCACGAGGTGGCGAACTTCGGCTGGGAGCCGGTGGTGTATGTCTGCTCGTTTTCAGCCAGCATGCGCGGCACGTTGTTCGAGGATCCCACAGCGCCCGGCGTGCGCCCGCTGGTCGGCAGGAGCGCAAGTCAACCCTGGTGAACCGGAGGCGCGCAATGGCGGCGAAATACGATCTGATCGTAATTGGCGCCGGCCCTGCCGGCGAGAAGGCAGCAGCCCAGGCTGCGTACTTTGGAAAACGTGTCTGCCTTGTTGATCCCTGTCCTCGACCGGGTGGGATCGCCGTAACCACGGCCGGCATCCCGACCAAGACCGTGCGCGAGGGAGCGGTCTACCTATCCGGCCTCGGTCAGAGCGCCCTGGCGCCTGCGCGTGGCCAGGACCCTTGGAGCTTGCTTGTGGCGCGCAAGCTCGAGGTCTCTCAGCTGATGACCACGATCGTGGAGCGGAACCTTTTGCGTCACGGCATCGAGCACATTAAGGGCCGCGCCTTCCTGCTTTCGCCCGGACGAGTGGCAATCGACAAAGGTGAAGGGGACTATACCGTGGCGGAGGCCAGCGTGGTGTTGCTCGCCTGCGGATCGCGACCTCGTCACCTCCCGAATGTCCCGATGGACGACCCCGATGTGCACGATTCGGAGAACATTTTGGAGATTGGCAGGGCGCCTGAGTCACTACTCGTCATCGGCAGCGGCGCGGCCGGGTGCGAATACGCGTCCATCTTCGCCGCGCTCGGGACGCGGGTCACGATTGTGGGCGGCAGCCACTTGCTCCCGGCGGTCGACGCGGAGATGGCCGGGGTCCTCGGCGAATGCTTCAATGCCTTGGGGATCCGCGTGATCCCCAAGGCCTGCGTATCCGCCATCGCGCGAACCGAGGGTCAGCTGGAGGCCAGCCTCAGCGACGGTCATTCCTTGCGAGTCGAGAAGGTCCTAGTGGCGGTCGGCCGTATGCCGCAGACCGCGGGCCTGGGACTAGCGGATGCCGGCGTCAAAGTTGATTCAGCCGGCTGGGTCTCTGTAGACAGCAACCACGCCACCAGCGCCCCCGGGGTATTCGCAGCCGGCGATGTCGTAGGACCCCCAAGCCTCGCATCGGTGGCGATGGAACAGGCGCGCGTCGCCGTCTGTCATGCGTTTGGGTTCGAATACAAGACCAAAACCGACCGCCTCTGGCCAACTTACATCTTTTCGATCCCCGAGGTTGCCTCGGTTGGGCTAACAGAAGAACAGGCCCGTGCGGCTGGAACCATTTATGAGGTAGGCCGGGCTTCCTTTGCCACGAATGCAAAAGCCCGCATCTCGGGGTTTCCCGATGGGCTAGTGAAGCTCGTGTTCCGAGTGTCCGACAAGGTCCTCCTCGGCGTACACATTGTCGGCGAGCTTGCGGTCGAATTGATCCATGTCGGACAGTTCGTCCTGCATGCCGGCGGGACGATCGACCGGTTCATCGACGCCACTTTCGCTGTACCGACACGAAGCGAGGCCTACAAGTATGCCGCCTATGATGGGCTGGACCGCCTCGTCCGGCGGGCTGCGTCGGCGAAAGCGCCGGCCTTGGCCCAGGCCGCGTAATTTCGAGACCGGAACCGGCGCGTCGGCGTTCCGCCGCGGTTGACGCAGCTCTCCTCCGTCAATCACGAGTGATAGAGGGCGGCCAGGCGTAGCTCGGTTTTCGGCAGAGCCATCTCTGGCCTCATCACCGCCGCGCTGATGTGCAATTTCACAGCTCCGCAACGAGACGCAAGAAACGTGCGCGCGTCGTTGACCTCACCTTATGCCTTCCACCCCAAAACCCGCGATAGGAGGTATGGAGATGACCACCGCAAGTCTCGGGCCCGGCCGGGCGGCAACCGACATGCCCTTACCGAGCACGGCAGCGATCAGACTTGGCCCGCTGGCTGCGGTACTGGTTGCCGCCGCTCTTTGGCTGTTGCCTCGATCAGGAACACTGGGGCCGATCATCGGCGAGGACGCGTCGGGGATTGTTGAGCTGAGTGCGAAAATCGCGCTTTGGCTCGGCATGGCATGGCTGATCAAGCGCTTATTCAGCCTCGCCGTTCTCCACTATTCAGGGCAGCGGCGCCGGGCCGCAGGGTTGCGGGCTTTCGAAGGCGGCGCAAAGCTCCTCGTCGACCTGTTTGGGGTCGTTCTCTTTCTTGGCGCGCTGTTCGGCATCGTCGGCATTGTTCTGGGGCAGCCGATTGGCGGTCTTCTTGCCACCTCGGGGATCTTTGCTGCGATCATCGGGTTTGCCATCCATGGGATGATCGCCGATGTGTTCGCCGGTATTGCACTTCACGTCGAACGGCCCTTTGCGATGGGCGACTGGATCGAGTTAGCGTCGGGTATTGCAGGCAAGATCACCGAAGCCAATTGGCGGGCGGTTGGTCTGCTGACGATCGAAGGGCGCGCGGTCATAGTGCCGAACAGCGCTCTGGCCAACAGCCAGTTCATCAATGTGACCGCTCCGGAGCGCTATTTTCGCCTGAAGCGGACGATCTGCCTCGACTGTAGCGTGGCCGGCGAGCGCGCCGTTCCGATCCTGCACGCCGCAATGATGGCAACGGAGGGAGTTCGCAAGGATCCCGCTCCGGTCGTGCTCATCGACGAATCCAACGACCGCGGCGTCGTCTACAGTCTCAATTTTTGGGTCGGAGATTATCCCGATCAGTTTCCGGTGTCGCGCCAGGTTGTGATCACGGCCTTGAGGTTTCTCGATCAGGCCGGGCTCGCGCCAGCCTATCCGAAACGCGACGTCTCGCTGTTCGAACCCGCGCATCGGCAGATTGTTCGGCACGTCGACCTGCCTTGCGTGTTAAGTCGGATACCGCTGCTGAGCAGGCTCGATCCGGCGGTCCAGCGCGAGTTGGCCGACGCGGGACGTCTGCGCGAATTCCTGCCTGAAACTGTGATCGTCAGCGAGGGCGATGCGGGTGACTCGCTCTATATCGTCGTCGCCGGCATGCTCGAAGCGTCTTGCAGGGATGGGACCGGAGCGACCCGGTTAATCGGTCGGCTGCACCCAGGAGAGGTATTCGGCGAGATGTCCCTGCTCACCGGTGCGCCGCGCAGCGCCACTGTCGTAACCGCCTCGCCGGTGACGCTAGTCGAGATCAGCAAAGAGCACCTCGAGCCGATCTTTGGCGCGCACCCCGCCCTGATTACGCAATTGGCCGAGATCGAAGCTGCCCGATTGATTTCCAACCGCGATGCGGCCCAGCTCTCGCCGGCCGAGCATGCTGAGATCGAAGAGGTTGGTTTCGCCAGCTTCTTGCGTCGCAAGATTTTAAGCTTTTTTGGCCATCCCATCATCTCGTCAGCCGTCTCCACGTCTCGTGCGCTTGCGGTGTAACCGGTGAGCTGCTCCTTCCGGGACGGTTCCAACGGAGACACATGTTTCTCAAGGAGAGGACAATAAAACGGCAATGTCAGGGATCGCCATTCGCTCATGACGATTTATCCTTGTTCGAGTGTTTCGTGAGAGGCTGCCCAAAATTCTATGTTGAGATCCATCGGCGAGGGCTTCTCCGTCGCGTTCGCACCCCCTTGATGGACCCGAGGGTGGGATGATGCTGACGAGAACTTTCCAGTTCGCGATCACGTGACCAGCGGCAGCCGGTTTTCGCGCTTTTGGCTGCTCGTTGCGGCAGCGTTCACCCCCCCGATCCCTACATCGAGCTTCACAGGCGCATGCATCTTTCAGGACGAGTGCCTTCGACCGCCCCATGTTGAAGAGGAATCGATATGGACCGGTTTGCAGTTGGCCAGTTCGGGGACACCCGACTGTCAAAAAGGGACGCTATATCTGCAGTGCACGGTCGAGAGTTCGACTGTGCGTGGCAACTGGCCCGCGGGCTGCGCGAGGTCAAGTCGGAGCCGGCCGAAACTGATCTCCCCCTCGGCCATCGGATGGTGCTGATTCAGGACAATTAATTTCTGAACCAAAGACCTTAACCGCCGCGCCGCTTACCGTCCATCACCGTATTGGGCGCGGGCGAGGCCTTCGCATATTGCCGGGGAAGCGTGCGAATTCGCCCAGCCGCTTGGCGGATTGCCCATACGTGAGCAGAGGAGGTAGTGCGATGGAAGATAACCAGATCGACAAGGTAGAAGAGGCGATCGCGGGCTGGCGAGGACGCCGATCGGGCGCCGCGTCCTCCACTTCGCGCTGGGATATCTGCGAACCGTGGAGCCAACAACGCTCCTCACACAGGGGCTCAGGCGAAGCAGATCAACAAGTTGATCCAGATGATCGGCAGGAGGAAAGCTCGGTATTATTGATCCGTCATTATGAAGCGCGAGAACAGCCCACTGGCGTGCCCTGGTTTGTAACACCACGGCTGCAAAGAGAAATTCTCGAAACAAGGCCAAGGTCGGCGAAGTTGCGCCGCCCAGGGTTGGTCATGCTGCTGGCCCTACCCGGGCTGGTCTTTCTCGCGGGCGGAGCAATGGCTCAGGCACAGGAAATCTCTCGGCCCATTCTGTCGAGCGGATTGCGTGATGCCACACATGTCCAGACACAGACTATCGCAAAACCTGTGCAATCTCCCCTAATCAAATCCCCCACCGGTGCAACGAACTTGCCACCAATCGGATCGATTGGCGCTGGATCCGATATTCGGCCTTTCTTGCCTCCCGGCGTGCCAGCGCATCTGACGCGTGCTGCGCTGCGCCGTGCTTGGTCAACCGATCCGGCGATCCGCGACTTCATCGGTCTGTCTGAGAATTCCTGGGACTTCAATGCGCAAGACGGTGTTCCTGGATTTAGTTCTCTGACCCCTCAGCGCTTGGCCCGGATGACAGGAGAGGAGGAGAGCTCGGGTACTCAGCGCGTCGCTCGGGTACCGACCCTCGAGGCCTCACAGGTTCCCAGTTCTGCCCAAGTCAAATGACGCCCAGCCAATAGCTCGACGCGGGGGCAACGGCGCCCAGATTCCGCCTCCGAGGGAGGAGAACTATCATGCAGGAGCACACTTTTACCGGCCGGATCGCTGGTTTGGTCATTTTTAGGGTGCCCGAGTTTGGCATCCGGGCCAAATTCAAGGTCGAGGATACAGGACGGTCTCCGGTCATCTGTGCCGTTGAAGGCGATGTTGCTCGAGAATTCGTCGCCAGTTATCGCGAAGGCGACAAGGTCACGGTGAGAGGGATTTACGAACCTCGACCGTCAACCGTCGCCGCCAGTACACCGTGGGTTCCCCGATATCGCGTACGTGCCGTGCAATTCGCGGAAGACACCCGCCTCGCAGCTTGAGGATTGCGCGATGGCCATGAGAGGAGACTCCTATGACTAGCCTTACCGATATCGTCGCGACCAGCCGCCGCATAGGCCGCGAATTCAGCAGCGACAGGTCTCGACCACGCCGGCGGCGGTATGACCCGATTAATCCGGTATCCTGCGTTCGACATCGGCTTAGTAGTCGGCTCAGCCGCCACTTCTTTCGCGCGCCGAAGTCTCTGCGCTAGATTTAAACCGGTTCTCAGCGAAAGCTTGTGACCCGCCATCCTAGAGTCTGACCAGCGGCAGGTGGGGGTCGATCTGAATTCTGCTTCTGAATGGGCGGGTGCTGGTTGCGTCGGGACGCCGACGCAGTGAACGACGCGACGGCGACTCGAGGCGCCGCGTCGGGATGACGGCCTCGGCCTCGGCATGACGGGAGGTCCTAATTGGTTGACTCGGCACTTCCGCTTAGGGTCAGAGGCGGTAAAACTCTCAGTGAGTATATGCTTTCCGAATAGCACCATAAAGCCGACATCGTCAGAAGCGCGTTCCAGTCTGGGACCACGCAGATTTTGCCGTGGCCGCGCGAATGGGATCGCAACACTCACAATCGCGCGCCTTTTGCAGTTGATGGCGGGAGTCGAAATACGGAAGATGTCGCGTCCCAACTGGTCAGGGGTCGCTCAGAGCTGATCGATTGCCGTCGTAGTCCACGCAGCGAACTACCAATCCTTGAACCGCTCGGCGCTCAGCTCGGTGTACCGCACAGTGTGTTGTATTGACCGATGCCCAAGCCAGAGCTGCAATGACCGCGTATCCTCGCCGCGGTTCGCGTAGTAGTACCCGCAGGCATGCCGCAGCATGTGCATGTGCACCGGGAACGCAAACCCAGCCGCGTCGCCCGCACGCTCGACCATCTTGGCGAATCCCGACCTGGTGAACGGCGCCCCGCGCTCGGTCACAAAGACTTGCCGGCCGTCGGGCCAATCCCGGCGCAGCTGCCGCAACGCTCTGACTTCATCGCCGTTGAGGGGATGAGTTGACGGCACGCCGTTCTTTTTTCGGCTAATGTGGATCAGTCCGGCGCGGAGGTCCACCTGGTCCCAGCGCAGCTCGCACAATTCGAATCCCGCTTGCTCCGGCGGCGAGTCAGTGTCTGGTAGATCCCCGATCGGCGCCGACCGGGACCTCACCCGCAACAAGATCTTCTTCGTTATATCGAGGAGCTGAGAGGCCTGCCGACGACCCGCTCGGCAGGCCGCGCCAGATTGGTCACAATGAAGCCGATACGCGGGTACAGCTCGCCAAAATGCCACTCGACCTTGGCCACGACGCGCCGTGGCTTGCTCCAGCTTTGCGCCTGATAGCTAAAGCTCGTGTAGAAACGGCGCACCTCGTGCGGCGGTCGCCCATCGGGGCGCTTGAGCAAGTATCCCGGCTGACCGGCGAAAAACGCAAGCACTTGCTCGCGCCGCAGCCGCTTGCGGAATACCACCTTGCCGGAAGAATCTGCTCCGTGTGCGTGAAATACCCGCTTCGCTATGTCCAAACCGATCGTGCTAGCCTCCGACACGGACGCCTCCTGTTCAGTGGTGACCAGCACCACCACTCTGGCACACCAAGGCCGTCGGGGAGGCGTCCACCTCATGACGGCCTCGCCCCATACCCGCCGTTCGCATAAATCGAGATCCGCGCTTCGTGACTCTTCAAGGAAGGAATGCGATCATGGCCCAAGAAATCAGACCGGTCGAGCAGCGGGCGCCGCAAATGATCGGCCGAGCTTAACACGCGGCGCCCCGGCCAGTATTCATGCGGGATACTATTTGCTTTTCAATTGAGAGCCGTGTGACGCGCGCGGCCGCTGATCAGGTGGAGGGCATTACCAAACCTAAAGAGGATCAATTCCGCGGGGACTTAAAATGCGGCGTCGCGATAGAGCGCACCGCTCGATCACTCGCCGATGCGCCACCAACCGCGCCATTCGGCGTTGGCTACATTCTGGTCCCAGGCTGCCGCGTAGATGGCGCCGTCCGTGCTCACGATGAAGATGTCGAGCTTGTTGGGATCGCGCGAGACGGCCGACACCGTTCCCCCGGGCGGAATCGCGCCGGTCAGGATGTTCCACCAGCCGCGCCATTGGGCGCCCGCGACGAACTGATCCCACGCCGCGGTGTAAGTCTTACCGTCATTGCCCGCCGCGAAGATGTCCAGCTTGTTCGGATCGCGCGCCACGGCGGCCACCGCCGCCCCGGGCTCTGCCGTCACATTGCCGACGCGCCACCAGCCGCGCCACTGGGCGTTCGCTACGTTTTGGTCCCAGGCCGCGGTATAGACGCCGCCATCAGTGCTCACGAGGAAGACGTCCAGCTTGTTGGGGTCCCGCGAGACAGCCGAAATCGTACCGCCGGGCGGAATCGCGCCGGTCAGGATGTTCCACCAGCCGCGCCATTGCGCGCCAGCCACGAATTGATCCCACGCTGCTGTGTAGGTCTTGCCGTCATTGCCCGCCACGAAGATATCCAATTTGTTCGGGTCGCGCGCCACCACGCTCACCGTCGAGCCGGGCCTTGCCACCAGGTTGCCGATGCGCCACCAACCGCGCCATTGGGCGTTCGCTACGTTCTGGTCCCAGGCCGCGGTGTAGACTCCGCCATCAGTGCTCACGAGGAAGATATCCAGCTTGTTTGGGTCGCGCGAAACCGAGGTGATTGTGCCTCCGGACGGAATGGCGCCCGTCAGAATGTTCCACCAGCCGCGCCATTGGCCGCTGGTCACATTGCGATCCCAGGCCCCTGTATAAGTTTCGCCATCGCTGCCCGCCATGAAAATGTCCAGCTTGTTGGGATCGCGGGAGACAACCCCGACGGGCACATTCGACCCCGCGACATCCGGCAGCATGGGCCGCCAGTGAGCCCAACCTCCCCCGGGCGCCGCCTGCGGCCAGTGTGCGAACCAGACGCGCCCGTTTATGTCGCTGGCCACGACATCGAGCTGACCCGGATCCCGTGCGATCGCATTGCCGATCTCCAGCGACCGTGAGCCGAACGCCGGTGACTGGATCAGCACCTTCCGCGAAGTATTCTGCAGAGTGCTGGTCATTCGCTGGATCTGTTGAGCGCTGAAGTGGCGGGGAGAGGGCGGAGATCCCGAAGGCGCGCAACCCCCGAAATAGCTCATCACATTCTCTGGGTCGGCAGAGAAACTAAATGAGACAGCTTTGCCACTGATCGTGCCATGCACGGTGATCTGTCGCTGGGCACAGATGTCCTGATTGTGGGCTGCATACAGAACCGGCGAGGGGTCGGGCGCGGTGTCGGACATGAGGTCGCCGTCCAGCGCGTTGATCGTCCCGCCACGCGCGGCGAGGAAGTCAATCACTGCCTGATCGGCTTCAGAGACGGTTGGAGTGTTCGTGCCCGCGATTCCACCATAGACTGGACCCCCGCGATCCTTCCAGCCAGGGAAGGTATGGTAAAGGCCCAGATAGTGACCGAGTTCATGGGCTACGAAGGAGCCATTGCCCAGATTCAGGTAGCTGTACGATCCGTCGGAGATTTGGTTGGGCAGCGCGCATAATTTTGCACGACATCATCGACGTCTGGGGGCTTGGGTCCTGCTCCCGGCGGGGGGTAGGCATTCCCATTCCCGGTCGGGCCGCTGCCATTACCCCATCGCAGCAAACACACGATCTTGCCGGGAAACGCAGCGGCGATCTGATTGCCGCGCGTCAGCATATTGGGTCCGTCCGTATTGAGCTCGGTATCGGCCATGGGCGCCCAGTCGAACTCCGGGTCGAAGACGAACCGGATATTCGTTGGCACATAGGTAACATTGACGCGGTCGACGAGCGCGGCGAACTGCTGAGGCGTGACGTTATAGGCCTTGACATAATGGCCGGTGTTGTCCTTTTCCGCGTTGCTTAGTGGAACGACGTGCAGTCTTAAATCGAGCATAGCTGCTCCAATCGCATCCGGGCCGGAGCCAAATGTTCCCCGGCATCTTATCAACCGGCATTCGCCAGATGAGCGCCCGATCCGCCCATCCTCAAGCAGCATTGTTCAGGAATCGGTCGAGAAATGTGAGGTAGTTCACACTTAGGAAAAATTTTTTCTCGGGTTGCGGGACAGTCGAGCGCCATGCTCTGCCTTGCAGCCTAATCCGAGTGCCGACGCAGAGGATCATCGCGACCGGGGACGTTCGTCGCGGGCGTGACACAAGCTTGTTGTGGCGCGGAACCGATGGTTCGAATCCATCTTCCTCCAGCGGAGAGTGTGCGAACCATTGGTCCCTCGAGGTATGCTGATTTTGGCCCGACGCTGGCGGCGGAGAAGCTGGCGGAGGTACCACGGCTGCCCTGCCTCCTCCTCGTCGGTCAGGTCGAGTGCATAACGGAAGGCGCAAGAAGCTCCCGAGCGCCTCATGGCAATTTCCCTGCTGATTTTGCTTCGAGGCTTTTCAGCCGACTGGCGACCCCGTTGGCGCCGAGGTCGCGGGCACGACGATACCAGAACACGGCCATGCCCAACTCCGCGCGCCCTTGGCGCAAGTGGGCTTGGTCCAGAAAGATCGGATCGAAAGTCTCCCCCAATCTCACCGCCGCTCGCGCTTCTCCTGCCTCCGCGGCGCGCTCGTAAAGAAGACGTGCCGAGTCGACATCGCCCGTCGCGAAGAGCCAGTCGCCGCGCGCCATAAGCGCAGCAATCTCTGCGCCAGAAAAGGCCGACTTAGTCGAGGGATTCCGCGAAGCAGGCGGTGCGATCGTCGAAGTCGCTTCTAATGTCGGCGCCGAAGGCGTCACTGGGACCTCAGGCTTGTTCGACGGCGTGCTCGCGGCACTTGCCACAGGCCCCCCTAGTGGGGTCCCCGACGCTGGTTCTGCTTCCAACTCCGAGGCGGCTAGGGTCGGGGCGGCGGTCGGCGCCGCTCCTGCTGGCGTGCCACTTTGCGCGGCGCCGGCTGCCGGAGGGGTCATCGCCTGACCTCCGATCGAAGTATTCTGCGGACCTTTTGCGGGAGCCTCCGTCGCGCGTTCGCTCTCGGCAGTGGCTTTCTTCTCGGCAGGGTTCGTGAGCAAGAAAATACCGGTGCCCGCCGACGCGGTTAGAGCGGACGCGATGATGACGCGAAGGATCAACGAGAGCCGAGGCGGCCCGACATGGCCGAACCTCAGCCGCGGAGCCCGCGCGGGATCGGGTTGCGATCCCTGGTTCCTGATCCCTTCGAAGCCGCGCAGGCTGTTGTGGCGCATCCCGAAGGCGGGTGTCCAATCCAAGCGTTGGGCAGCACGCTCGATTGTGCTCCCGCGCG
>Ga0306920_100006957_pt1 | contig 14837 bp, 13 predicted proteins | sample flu12Cox44000170_FD_204666 | JGI IMG/M metagenome (GOLD analysis project Ga0306920, IMG submission 204666) | Lab enrichment of tropical soil microbial communities from Luquillo Experimental Forest, Puerto Rico - flux4day.12C.oxic.44.000.170 (v2)... | ecosystem: Environmental > Terrestrial >... | reverse complement strand
CTTCAGCAACAGCGGGCAGACATTGCGGAGTTCCGCCATGATGGGCTCCTTCTGGTAGGGTTCCTGTTCCCCTTGCGGTTCGGGGATACCCCTCTCGGCGGCCGCGTCCCGGCGGGCGGGGCAAGGGCCAAGCCGGCAACGCCGGGCCGGCGCGCCATCGCGCGCCGGACCCTTGCGGTGGCCGTCGGTGATGCGGCACCTGCTTTCGCGTCTATTCTTCAGAACCGACTGGAGCGAGTATTCATCGGTTCAGCTGTGCGCAATTCGGACACTGGATGCGCGTCCCGAGCTAATTCCCGAGCTCTTTGGTGCTGGTGGATGTCTGGCTGCGACTTTCGGTGTCGTGGCGACTGGGGTCTGCCGCTCACTACTTGTCAATCACGATCAAACAGTGTCGGCGCGCCACCACGCGATCCGCTCCTCGCGCGAAGCGTTGGCAAGCCGCAGCAGCAGCAGATCGCCATGACATGGTTTTGGCGCGCAAAAGCACAGCAGATCGCGGCCGCGCAATTCATCGAGCGCGCGCGGCAAATTGTGTTGGCTGCGCAGCCAGCGCTCGTATTTTTCGATCACTGCGGCGCGATTGCCGTCTATCCCGATCCGAAACGGATTGCCCCATTTGCTGCCTCGTCCGATGTAGACCGCCCCGGCGTGGCTGTCTGCCGCGTGTTTATTCAGAACCTTGCACATCTGACCCTCCAATCGATCCGGTCCCGCATTTCCCTCGAATGCGGCGGGACGAGGCCGGCAACCAGGCGGGCACCGCGAAAGGCGCAGAGTGGGACCGGAGCCACGCGCAGGACACTTGTGGAGGAGCATGGCGAGGACTCCGCGGCGACCGGCGCCGGTCTAAAAACCGCTCGTATTCCGAGGGGAAACGGCGGACGCGCAGCAAACAGGTGTGCTTTGGCAGGTTCGGCGAAGGTTGACTCGAGGCAGACACTGGGGGGCGACATCAGGAAGCGGGCGTCTACTCCGCAGATCGCGGTCGGGGGCTGATTGGATCTTCTCAGTAGGCCTCGCAGTGCTTCGTACGTTCTCGCCGCTGTCGGCGAGTTCCGCCTCGATGCGCGCGAACTCGGCGCGCTTGCCGTCGAGATCGGCTTGGAGGGGAAACGCCTCGCCCAATCGGGCCTCGTAGTCGGCAAGCCGGCGGGTTGCATCCGATGCCAGGCGTTGCTGCTCCTGAAGATCCAGCTCAAATCGCTCCAGGACGTGCTCCAGCCGGGAACTCAGCCCGAGCGGGGTCAAGTCGGGCTCGACGGTGATTTCCTGGGGCTTCGCGCGTTGCAGGAAGAGGGCAACCTGGAAGACTCCGGAGAGCGTCGAATGAGCCTGGCAGACCAGATCAAAGCCGCCGAGGCGCCCGACGCGCCAGTCCCCTTCCGCACGGGAACGCTCGGCGAGGCGCAGCTTCGAGATCAGCAGAGCACCGGCCGTCCTGCGCTCAGTGACGCGCCTCCCCTCCGCCTCGAACGCGAAAGCCTCGCCTTTCGTCGTAACGCGCTGCGACAGGTCCTCGCGGATGGCCGCGATCCTTTCTTCGGCAGTGTCCCGGTCGTGGCGGGCGTTCCGGATCTGCCGCCGGATGCTGAGCTGGTCGTCGAAGTGTGCTGCGCGCTGGCGCTCCAGCCGCGCGATCTCGGTTTCGAGGCCGGCTTTCTGAATGAGCCGCGCATCACCCGAGGCAATGGCCTTGGCGAGCGCGAACTGGTTGGCCTGATGGTCCGCGTCTTCGAGCGAGCGGATGCTGCGGTCGCCCGAGAGGGCCGCGGCGATGAACCGAGCCTTGCGCTCGTTGGTCTGCCACATCGTGGCGTCCATCGAACCCAGTGTGGCGTATGCGTAGATCTCGATCTCGCCGTTCTGGTTGCCCTGCCGCTCGATGCGCCCTTCCCGCTGTTCGATCTGCGACGGGAGCCAGGGCACGTCGAGATGGTGCAGGGCTTTGAGGCGCAATTGCACGTTCACGCCAGTGCCCATCGTGTCGGACGAGCCGATCAGGATGCGCACGCGGCCGGCGTTGAACTCGTTGAACAAGCGCTGCTTGTCGGCGGAACGCTTGAAGTCCTGCATAAAGGCGATCTCGGCCGCGGGGATGCCAAGCCGCACGAGCTCGTGCTTGATCCAGCGGTAAGCGGAGAAGCCGCGTTTGGCTTCGACGCTGATCGTTCCCAGGTCCGAGAAGATCATTTGTCCGGCGCCCGGAAGCGGAAACGGCGCGCCGTCCGGTCGTCTGAAGCGACAGCCGGCTGTCTCCCGCCAGATGCGGTGGACATTTGCGATGAGCTTGTTGAGTTTGTTGCCGGGCTCGTCGCCGTTGCCGGGCCAGACGAGCCGCATGTCGATAGCGCTGTGCCGCCCATCGGTAATGACCGACAGCAGGATGTCATCACCCTTCTGCACGCGCCCCGTGCGGTTCTCGATCCCTTCGATGCGCTCGGCCAAGACCTGCTGGTAATCACGGAATGGGTCGCTGGCTTCGGCGGTGATCAGCTGGCGACGACCGCCCTTGACCCTCGGCAGATCGACACAGCCGTGCAGATCGTGTTTGAGCACGACGTCCGCGACGGTGCGGAACATGTCGATCAGCTCGGGGACATTGATGAACTCGCAAAAGCGCTCGACCGGCTTGTAGGCGCCGGAGGGCTGCAATTCGAGCTCGATGCGCGTGTCGCCGAAGGCGGACGCCCAGGCGTCGAATTCGTGGACGCCGCGCTCGAAGAGAGCGTCCGGCGACTGGAAGCGCAGCAGCGTGTACATCTCCCCCAGTGTATTGGTGATCGGCGTTCCCGAGGCCTGGACGAGCGCCCGGCGCGGGTTCTTCTGGTCGATGAAGCGGGTTTTGACGTAGAGGTCCCAGGCGCGCTGCGAGCCCTCCGGATCGACGCCCTTCAGGTTGACGCGGTTGGTGGCGAAGGAGAGCTTGCGGAACTCCTGGGCCTCGTCGACGACGATCTGGTCGATGCCGATTTCCTCGATTGTGACCATGTCGTCGCGGCGGTCCTTGATGCTTTCGAGGCGTTCGGAAAGCCGTTCCTTGATAGCTTCGATGCGCTTGCGCGTCGTGCGGTCTCCGTCATCGCAGGAGAGGTGAAGCGCTTCGTGCGTCGCGATCTGGTCCGCGATGATCTGCTGCTCGAATTCCGCCGGCACCGCGATGAAGCGGGATGCCGAGTGGGTGATGATGATCGCGTCCCAGTGGGACGTGGCGGCGCGCGCCAGAAAGCGCGCCCGCTTCTCCTTCGCGAAATTTGCCTCGTCGGCGACCAGGATCCGGGCCGTCGGGTAGAGCTGCAGGAACTCGCGCGCCGCCTGTGCGAGGCAATGTCCGGGCACGACCCACATGGCCTTGGTGATCAGACCGAGCCGCTTCTGTTCCATGATGGCGGCCGCGATCGAGAAGGTCTTCCCGGCGCCGACCGTATGCGCGATGTAGGTGCTGCCCGCCGCAATGATGCGCCAGATGATGCGCTTCTGGTGCTCGTAGAGGCGGATGACGTTGCTCGCGCTGGGCAAGGTCAGGTGGCTGCCGTCGAAGTGCCGCGGCACCAGATTATTGAACTGGTCATTGTAGATGCGCGCCAACAGGTCGGCGCGCTCGGGATCGGTCCATACCCAGTCGGTGAAGGCCTGTTTGATTCGTGCCAGCTTCTCTTTTGCAGCCTCGGTCGCCTCCACGTTGAGCACACGGCGCTCGGCGCCGTCCTCGATGACGGTGTCGTAAATCTGCGGAGTTGCGCTGTTCAGTGCGTCGTGCAGCAGCAGTCCGGCATGCCGGCGCGAGGTGCCCCATTCGGAGATGCCGGCGGCTGTTCCAATGAACCCGGCGCCGTCGACGCTCCACGACGCGATTTCGACCGTGTGCCAGATCCGCACTTGCGTTCCCATCACCTCGGCCGTGAAGGCCTCGATGACATCGGTCGGCAGCCAAGGGGCGCCGAGGCGGGCCGTGATGTCGGACGGGCGGATGTCCCGGGGTTGGACTTCGCGCAGTGCGGCGGCATTGCGCTCGTATTGGCGATCGAGCGCGGCCGCCGCTTCGGCGGCGGTGAGCTTTGTGCGCACGGCGCCCGATAGATAGGCGTCCGCCGTCTCCCAAGCCTGTGTAAGGGGGTTGCGGAAAATCGCAGCGCCGAGCTGCAACAGGGCGGCGTCCGGGTCGCATTCGAGAAGCTCGGCCAGGTGCTCGGGGTCGACGCGGCCGGTCTCATCGAGAGTGACCGCCAGCGCGTCGGCTGCGGAGGCAATCACCGGCGTCGCTGGGGGCAAGATGACGCGGTCGCAAAAAACCGCGCCCATGCGGGCGAGCCCGGTTTCGAGGTCGTAGTCCTCGATGCTGGCGACCAGCCAGCAATCGGGGTCGTCGGCCAAGGGTGCCAGGTTGGGGCGGCGGTGGATCTCCCGTTCCTCCCCGGTGTCGGGGTCCGTCGTAACGGCGACGACGGTGTGGTTGATCGGTCCGAAATAGCGGACGAATGCAGCGTAGGCGACGCGTAGCCGCACCTGGGCTTGCGCCCACGGGCGGTCTGCCGCCTGCGCGCGGAGCACCTCGCGCACCGCGTCCCGGATCGGGATGAGAGCGCGGATGATCCTGGCCGCCTTGGGGGTGATCCCTTCCCCGCCCCTGCCTTCTTGACGCCGACCGGTGCAGAGGCGCCGTTCACGATCTGCATCAGCCGCCCGGCGTTGTCGATGAAGTACGAACCCTCCTTGATCGAGGCGCCCCCGGCTTCCGCCGGGGCAGGCTCCGCCGTGGTGCCGGCGCGGATGGTCTCGTCAGCGGCGTCCTCTTCGAGTGGGCTCTGCTGCAACGGCGTGAAGATACCTCTCGGCAGCCGGGCGAGCGCGGCGTCGAGCAGCTCTTCGAGGGACGGATCGTTGGGCCGCGGCCGGCAGGTGTAGGTCGGATCAGGCCCGTAGATGCCGCGCCGTCGGCCGTGCTCGCCGAGCACCATCTCGGGATGCGAGGCGAAATATTCATTGACCTCGACCGTGCTGCGCCTGGTCCGTTCTTCTTGGTGCGAGGCGCCGTCTACCGGATAGCTATCTGATACCGGTCTGATTTCGCCTTCGGATATCTGGCTGGCACCGCTGTCGAGCTCGATTTCCACCAAATTCATCCAGCGCGTGCCGTTTGGCGCCTGACCTTCGGCGCGGCGCTGAAAGACGAGGACGTCGATCACGATGTCGGTGCCGGCGGTCGCGCGCATGCTGGCCTCGGGAAGCCGCGCGGCACCGATCAGGTCGGCCATCGAAGCGATGTGCTCGCGCGCGATGCGGCTCGCTTTGTCCATCGTGCCGGTGCTGGTCACGAAGAGCGCGATGCCGCCCGGGCGCAGCCGTGCGATCGAGCGCGCGATGAACCAGTCGTGCAGGCGCAGGCCGAGGGCGGCAGTCGTCCGGTCGGGGCGAACGATGCGGTCGATTGCCGATCGCGAGGTCGAAGCCGCCGCCGAGCCGGCTGCGGGTGTAATCCTCGCACCGGATCCGCGCCTCGGGATGCACGAGGCGCGCAATCCGGGCAGTGACCGGGCAGTACTCGATGCCGGTCACCGGGGTGGTCTCGCGCAGCTCCGCGGGGATTAGGGCGAAGAACAGCCCGGTGCCCATTCCCGGCTCAAGGACGCGGCCGCCGGTAAAGCCGAGATGCCGTGCGGCACGCCAGAGGGCGCGGATGATCGGTTCCGGCGTGTAGTGCGCATATTGGGTTGCGCGTTGCAGTGCCGCATATTCGGCTGGGCTGACCGCCTCAGCGAGCGCGCGGCCGATCGCTTCCCAGCTGGGCCGGAAGTCGGAGCCGCCGGGCAACGGGAAGCAGTTCTGCGCGAGCTCCGCGGCGCCGAAGCCGGTAAAACGCAGTAGCTGCGCTTGCTCTTCGGCTGTGGGCGCGCGGCCGCCGCCTGCGAGCTCTTTGGAGAGCCGGATCGCCGCGATGTTGTCGCGCGCCCGCGCTGTCCAGCCGCGGGTGAGGCTGCGGTCGCCCTCAAGGTAGAAGTTTTTGCCGCGGACCAGCGGTGCGGCTTCCTGTCGTGCTTTCTCCGCGTCGGGCTCGGTGGAGGGCGTGGCTGGCTGGGCTTCCGCTTGGGGCGTCTCGACGGTCCAGCCAAGAGCGGTGTTGTCGAAGAGGCCGAGCGTGTCTTGCGCGGCGTCAGGCATCGTCGCGTTCTCCTTTGTTCAGGGCGCCGCTGCGCGGTTTGGTGCGGCGGGCGGGCTGAGTTGATCGAGCGGAGGTCGAGTGGTGCGGCCGGATCGAGCGCGATGAGCCGAGATCGGCTTACTGCCCGCCCTGCCGTGCAGTGGATCGTGGTTATTCAGTGGGACGGCGATGGTTGTACGCTCTGCGCAGAGCCCTCAAGACGGCCTGACGCGCTTGCGGGAACGAGATCGTGATGTCCTGCGCAATCTCATTCAGCAGCAGCTGCAGGAACTGCGATGCTGGCCGGCCGAGCACAATGCCGTCGTTGCTTCTCCCAGCTGAACGGATGACGCAAATCTGGGTCCCGTCGGGTTCAATGTCGTAAGTGAACCAATCGAGCCTCTCTTCGGCAATCTCGGGAGCGCGATTTCGTGTCTGCATGGCAGCGTCTCCTTTCTCGTTGAGGCACTGGACGGACATCCCGATGGGGCGCTGAGCGGCGGCGGGGGCAAGGCCAATGCCGGGGGAGCCGGGCCGGCGCGCATTTCGCGCGGCAGACCCTTGTGGCGGGCGCCGCGCCAGCCGCACCTCGCGACGGTGCTCACGCGGGCTGCCTCAGTGCCGATGCCCTGAGATCGCAGATTAGCGATATGGCGGCTTTCGGGGCGGCCCTTCACGAAGGATCGCCACCCGGCCGGGTCGAACCGGCCGGTTCGGCCGCTTCTGAATGACGGAGAATGGCTTCGATTGCAGTGAATGAATTCTCGACAATCTCGAGTGCCCGGCCAGGTTCAGCCGCGATCTTCGCGAGTGCCTCGATTGCGATCCTGGCTGCCGACGCAACTTCGTTGAAAGCCGCTGCGGCGCGGTGGTGGGCGGAGCTGATCTCGGGGGTCATTGATTGCTCAGCTCCTTCTCCGCCAGTCGCCGGTAGTAATCGCCGACGGGATCAGGGTAGGACGAGCGGAACTGAGGCAGACGCCGTGCGAACGATCCCGAGGGGTAGTCGCGCTTGAACAGTTCCTCGGCGCGCTGTTCGATGCGCCATGCGCGATCATAGGCTTCGGCATCCATCGCAGCCCCCCTTGATAGACGTCAGTCGGGACCAATCTGTCGCTAAGCCCGAGCTGTGGAGCAATTGGCGGGATGCGGCTTGGGTAGCCCGCACCCGACATTCCTCATTGAACCTCCTGATGGCGGTGCGGCTGGCCGGGCGGAAGCTGGAGAACCTGCCAATCGATCGGCCGGCCATCGGTAAACTGCGGACAGCGGGTCGCCGCGTGATCGCGCACCACCTTGGGCTTCATCTTCGGTCGGAAATTTTATTGCAATCAAGGGGTGGGCGCAGACCGTGGCGCCCCAGCGCTTCGACCAGCCGCATAGATACATCCGGCCAAATTTGTGCTGCTGGATGACGACGTAGGCCATCAAATGCTCCTCTGGTTACTGTCTCTGTTCCTTTCCGCGAGTTTCTGCCTCGGTTCCGTGGCGCCGCCGCTTGCATCGACTCTGTACGGCTGGTTTCGGCTGTAAGTCGGGCGGGTCGAGTACGTCCGGCGGCTACAGGAAATCGCGTTCGAGGGTTGTGGGTGGCGAGCAGACGTACGCGATGCGGCAGTGGGCTGCGCAGTAGGGCTTGCCCGAGAGAACGGGCTGACTGCAGAACCGGAAACTGGCAGTTCCGGGCTTTCCAAGAGGCCAGTGGCACTGGTCTGTGCCGCGCGGCATGATCTCGGTGAGGCTCAGCACGGGGTTCGGGCTGTCGGCGACGCGCCACGGCCGTAGTTCGAGACGCCAGGCCTTGCCAATTATGGCGTTTTTGGTGATGCCGAGCCGGCGGCCGATTTCGGCGGCGGGGAGCCCCTCGTCCCAAAGCTCGCGCAGTCTTGCCGTTCTATTGTCGTCCCAATTGCCGGTCATCGTGTTGTGCTGCATGAGGCACTCCTCTTTCAGGATGGCCCCTCCCCCGCCGGCCCGGCGGTGCGTCGCGCAAGGGCGCCGATAGGCGCCCGGCTCGACCCTTGCGCGGCGTGGCGCCGGCTGGCATCCCGGCGACATTTTTCGTTAGCGATTTTATTTCGCAGCCAAAGCGCTATTGGCTTGCCCCTCGCTTGGCGCTGCGGGCGCGGCTTCCGCGGGAATCGTTGTGTCGAGATGGCGAGCGGCGTAATCGGGATGCAGCGCAAGGAGGTAGTCGGCGATGCGTTGTGCGTCTGCGGCTGCGCGGAAGATTTCTTTGCGGTCGGAGCGAAGCGTCTCGAGCCACGACGCGATGTACGCGGCGCCATTGGTGAACTCGCACTCGCCAATTCCCAGCTCTGCGCAGACCATCACCTGGGCAATTTCCGCGCGGAGTTCCTCACGCGCATAATCGGGTGAGCCGAAGGCGTTGCGCAGATCGCGATTGAGGCGCGACGGATGGCCCGTGGCATGGCCGAGCTCGTGCAGGATGGTACTGCTCCAGCCCTCAGCCGAAGAGAACACGTGACGCGGCGGCATCTGGATGTGATCGGTGCCGAGCGCATAGAAGGCACGCTCCCCGCCGATCCGAACCGTGACGCCGCTGTTCGTGACGATGGTCTCGGCGGCGTCAGAGACGCGCCAGGGCGTTTCGGCGGCACTCGGCGGCGCGAACTCGGGAATGTCCTCGATCTGGCTCGCGTGAAACAACGTGAAGGCACGCAGCAGCGCGATGTATCTTGTCTTTCCGTCCTCGGCGTGTTCGGTGTTCTGCCTCGCATCCGGCACCTGGATCCGCTTGAAAAAGTAGGCTGTCGTTCCGCGAGCGCCTTTCCGCACCTGCCATCCGCGCTCGGCGGCTTGTTTGTATGTGGCCCAACGCGGGTCGGCGGCGGCAAGCGCCAGCGGCGATATCGCCAGTGTTACGACGTTGATGCCGCGGTAGCGCATGCCGGTGACGGCATTGCACGGCATGCCGGGGTTGCCGGCCTTCCGCGTATCCCATGGTTTGCGCCATGGCGGCGTGCCGGCTTCGAGCGCGGCGATGATCTGGTTGGTGACCTCGACGTAGTGGTCGCGCGGTGTGTAATCGCCGTTGGGGCTGCGATGGCCAGACTTGCTCATCAGGGTGTCCTTTCCTCAGGGGTTCTGGATCACTCTCCCCGCCCCGCACCTGGCCGGTCCGGGGCAAGGGCGCCCTCCAGGCGCGCGGCCGCAGGTCGACGTCCCTTGCGGCGGCCGGTCCATGGCGCGGTACGCGCTTCGCCTGTCTCGGGTTCTTTGTTGCTAGATCAGCGTTGCCCAGGCAGTCGCGGCCTCGTGGCTGCTGTACGCCGGCGCGTGGCGGCGATGCGCCACAGCGGACTTCAGCTCTGCATCAAGGCTCCGACCAGTGCTGCAGCGAGATTGACGGGAACCGCATTGCCGATCTGCTTGGTTATTTCGGTTTTGTTGCCCGCGAATTCGTAGGCCGCGTCCTTATCGCTGAACCCCATTGCCCGCGCGAGTTCTTTGGGCTCGAGCATCCGGAAGCGGATGTCATAGGTTTGGCCCGCGGTGACTGGCTCGGCGACGGCCACCTGTATCCGCCCGGTAGCGCAGATCGTTGGCGTCGGCTCATCGACGCTGTGGACTCGGGGGGCTTGGCCCGGGCGCTCGCCCCAAGCGGCGACGATGCAGGCGAGTTCCCCGCGGTGCGCGGCGGTCACCGTGGGCAGCAGCTCTTCGAGATCGCGGACCCGGTTGCCGCCCTTGCCGTGTGTGACCGGCATGACCAGCCCAAAGCGGGCCTTGGTCGTGACCGTCGGCAGCGGCTTGTCGGTCGAACTGCATGTCCCGCCGCTGCCGGAGCCGTAGTAGGGCGCAATCAGGGCCGAGCCGAGCCGCCCGGTCATCCCCGGCATCGGCTCGTCGAGCGGGCGCGGACTGCCTCCACTCTGGCCCGACACAATGAAGGCTTGACCAGGGCATGTGACAGGCCGCCGGCGTGCAGCGTCTGCAGCGGCTCGTCGATCGCGCGGCATCGGCTTAGGTCGGCACCCGCGTGGGCGAGGTTGGCGGTAAAGGGCTCGCACAGGTATCCGGCGCCGCGGCAGTCTGCTGTTGGCACCGGGTCATCGATGTGGTGTGCGCGGACGGCACCGTTGTCACCGTGCCGATTAAGCAGAAACGGCTCTGCAAGACCGATGTGAGTGCCACTGGCACAGAGAGTGGGCAACGGCTCGTCCAGGCTCTGCGCATCCATGTGATTGCGCAGAATCACAAGGAACGGTTCCGGCCAGCGGAATTTCACCGCGCCCGCGTAGATCCGGGCGATGGTCTTCCGGCTCAAGGGCCGCTTGCGATTGAAGATCGACTTGCCTTCGATCGACCAATCGATGATCTCGCGCGCCGCCCGCCATTTGTGGCGGCCGTGGCCCAGCAGGTCGGCTTCGCCCGATCGGCTGTGGGTGGGGTCCGGCCAGTGGACCCGCTTGTCGGAGCGCGCCATCAAAAAGAACCGCTCGCGCGTCGTCGCGTCGCCGAAATCGGCGGCATTGAGGACGCGCCAGTCGAGCTTGAACCCGGCGCCTTGCAGCGCCGCTGTCCAGGCGCGGAAATATTCGCCGCGTCGGCGTTTGATCGGCCTTCCGGTGCGTAGATCGAGCGGACCCCAATCGACTAATTCCGGTACATTCTCGACAAGCAGTCGTCTGACTCGCAGGTCAGTGCACCAATGAACGATCGCCCAGGGGTCCATACGGCCTTGATCGTTGATCGGTTTGCCGCCGCGGGCGCGCGAGTGATAGGTACATGTAGGGCTCGCCATCAATAGGTCGAGCTTTCCCTCGGGTACGAGTACGGCCGGCTTGACGCTGTTGACGTCCTGGCAATAGTGCCTCGCTTCCGGATGGTTCCGGCTATGCGTCTCGATCGCGATGTTCCAGTGGTTCACGGCGACCAGGTTCATCTGGAAGCCGAGGGACGCGAGCGCGCGCCGCGCCCCGGTGCTGGAGCCACCGGCGCCGCAGAACAGGTCAGCGACAAGGGCGACTCGAGTTTTTTGGGGTGCGGTTTCAGACGCCATTTGTTGCCTCCGGCCCATAGATCCATGCGCCGCAGGCCGGGCAGCGCCGTGGCGCGCCAGTGTATCCGATGATCGTCCTGCCAGGACCATCGAATGATTCCCAATCGTCTGCGCAGTGTGGACAGATGAGGTGCCGGTCGGCGACATCGGCTTCAATGTCCACCGGGCAGCGCACGAAATAGAGGGTCATCGGTCGATCCTCATTCCCGCCATCGATTTGAGGCGTTTGAGATCAGCGCCGTCGATCAGCACGCGGCCTTTGCCGCAGTCATTGCGTTCGAGAATTTCCGCGATCTCGGCCAGGCGATCTCTTTCGCTGAATTCGCGAGGGACCTAGATCAGTTCATGATGGCGGTCATACATCAGGCCGGATCGTTCAGATTGCGACCTGGTCGCAATGACCCATTCCTCTTCGGTGGCGATCTCGACCGCGGAGACGATGGTCCTTGGCCGCGAGCTTTCATAGTCTTCCCGGGCGTCCTGCCAGTCATGTTCGACGTCGTCGAGTGCTTCACGGCATGCCGTGTCGAGATCCGGCGCTTCTAGCGCCAGATGCTGATACACCGGCAGCAGATACTGCCGTTCTAACATGTAGTGAGGCATTGGGTTGCTCCTGTGGGGATTGGGTCCGCTCTCAATCCGCCGCGGCAGCATCGCGAGCCGGGGTCGACAGGTGATCGAATTTCGTCCGATCGATGCATTTGCTCACTGATGTCTCATGTGCGAGGAAGGTCTCAGTGCGATAGGCTGGCGGGCGCAAAAGGTGCGAACACCGGCGGACCTGCGCGGCGGTAGACCGGGCCATGGTTCACGGTTTTGCTCGATTGTTTCGATGTCGTGGCCGGGCTGGCGGCCGGGATCAGCTACAGTTACTGTGATAAACTGTCAGTGGAGAGCTCCGCGTCCTCTTGCTGCTCCGACAACTGAGCGAGACAATCGTCGATCTCCTCGCTGGACAGCGACCAGCTGGCACTGCGTATCGGCGCGATGCATGCCCATTTGAAACGCTGGTAGAGGTTCAGCGCAGTGTGATCGTCGCCGAGATGTTCTGCCAGAATGGCGAGCGCCAGCTGCGCCGGACCACTTCCGCCAATCCCCATTCGAAGCCGGTAGGGCTGTGGTTGCGGAGCTCGCGGCGGGGGTTGAGGGGTTTGCGTTCGCCGTTTCCGTCGATGATCCAAACGACACATCCCTGCGGACCTCGGCGGCCGGTGTACATTTCCTTACTGCGCGGGCCGTATCCGGCAGTTTTGGTCAGCGCGTTCATCGTGCTCCCTTTCATGGGTTCGAAAACTTTGCCCGCAGGCCGTTTCGCGACGACGGGGCAAGGGGGCCGCGCTCCCCGGACTACGCTCGTGATGGACGGTTGGCTTTAAGCAGGGGGCGCGGCGGGAGCGCTCGCGCGACGGACCCTTGCGGCGGCGGGAGCGCAAGCGGCAACGCTTTCGGGTCACTTTTCCTCTACTGGCACACGTTCTGATCCCCTTTGAGGTCCGCGGAGTCCCGCGAGCGAAATGTCTGCGTTTAGTGGCGCCGCTACCGTTCGCTCGATCAGTAATGCCATTGCAACGGCAGTCAAAATGAATCTATTAGTTGCATTTTTGACCAACCCCGTGAGCGCAGGTGAGACAGCCGGCTTCATTACCTAAGCCAGCTGGGAGCATTTTCAGTCAGAGCAGCCGGAGTATTGACTGGGACCGGGGGCTGCACTGCCGACTGTGCTGTATACCTGTTGTCCGGGGCTGACCGTTGAGAGCCCGACATCGATTATGTGGCATTCGACGATCTTGCCCATCCCTGTGACCAGCGATTGATGCCTACGATGGCCAGGGGACGTCGCACCCCTCTCGACCTCAGCCATGCCCTTCAGTGGCGGCTCGGTTTAGCGTGGCGCCGATTAGGAGCGCTGCAGCAATTCAACGGCATTGCCTCTGCCGATCCGGCTGCGCACTTGCTCTGTCCTCAGCTGGTACAGCCACGCTGTCACGCGGTGGTGGTCCGGAATGTCGTCAATGAACAGTGATGGCGCGGCTGGTCCACGGCGGTAATTGCAATGGGAGATCGTGACGCGGCGCATGCCGCGGGTGATCGCGACATAGGCGAGCCGCCGCTCCTCGGCCGGATCGCCGTAGTCCGGCGGAAAGACGCCGGCTTCCCACGCGGGCAGGAACACGTGCGCAAACTCCAGCCCCTTGGCCTTGTGCAGCGTCATCAGCTGCACGCGGCCGGTCTTTTCTTCATCGGGACCGCCGGTCGAGAGGGCGGCATGATCGAGAAGCTCGCGCGCCGTGTTAAAGCTGCCGGCGAGCTGCACGAGCTCTTGCAGGTTCTCGAGGCGCCCTTCCCTGGTCTCGGCGCGGCTTTCGCGCAGCATGGTACGATAGCCGGTAGCGTCGAGCAGCAATGAGAGCTGGTCGGCTAGCGTCGCGCCGCGATCGCGGCCGACGCGGCGGATGGCATCGCCGAAGCGCAGCCCCGCCGCGCGCGCTTTGGGCGGTAGCGGGGCGGTCTCAAGTGCCGCGAGCAGCGAAACCCGTCGCCATGCGGCTTCGGCGTCGAGGATGTCCATTGCTTTAGCGCCGAAACCGCGTGCCGGCACATTAATCACCCGCCGGAACGCCTCGTCGGCCTGCGCATCATCGGGCGTCGTCGCCAGTCTCAGCAAAGCGAGGGCGTCCTTGATTTCGCTGCGCTGGTAGAAGCCGACATCGCCGATCAGCGCGTAAGGAACACGCGCCCGCATCAGCGCCTCCTCGAAACTGCGCGAAAATGCATTACTGCGGTATAGGATCGCCGTGTCATCCCACGCGAGCCCCTGTGCGTGGCGGCGGGTGATTTCGGAGACGATGCCACAGGCCTCGGCCTCCGCATTGCGGAAGCGGACGATTTCGACCGGGTCGCCGCTTGATTTACGGGTGAAGAGCGTCTTGCCGAGACGGGCGGAATCTTGCGCGATGACGGTGTTGGCGGCACCGAGAATATGGCCGGTCGACCGGAAGTTCTCCTCCAGCCGGAAAACTGTGGCACCCGGGAAATCCCGCGTGAAGCGGCGGATGTAGCCGACATCGGCGCCGCGCCAACCGAAGACGCTCTGGTCGTCGTCGCCGACAACAAAGATTTGGTTGTGTCCACCAGCGAGCAGCCGCAACCACGTGAACTGCGCGAAATTGACGTCCTGGAATTCGTCGGCGAGGACGCAGTCGAATTGACCCGCCCAGCGCGCACGGTAGGTTTCACTCGATAGCATAGCGCGTGTCGGCCACAACAGGAGATCCCCGAAGTCTGCCGCGTTCGCCTCGCGTAGTCGGCGCTGGTACTCGGCATAAACCAGCGCGCCAGCACTTAGGCCGTGGGCATCGATTGGCAGCCCGCCAAGGTTGCCTACGGCAATCGTCGGGTCGATTTGCGCCCGCGCGCTGTCCGGTGTGATCAGGTTGTCTTTAAACTTGGACAGCTGGTTGCAAATGAGCTTCAGCGGATCGCGGCCGATAAGGGCACCGTCCTCGCCGTCTGCGAGGTTCAATGCTTTAAGGGTCCGTTTGATTAGCCGGCGGCTGTCATCCGCATCGAGAATATCGAAGCCGGGCCGCAGGCCGGCGACCTCGGGTTCGATCCGGAGCTGGCGCGCGGCAAGGCCGTGGAAAGTCCCGAGCCAGGATGGCGCCGGTCCGC
>Ga0306920_100006955_pt1 | contig 14840 bp, 12 predicted proteins | sample flu12Cox44000170_FD_204666 | JGI IMG/M metagenome (GOLD analysis project Ga0306920, IMG submission 204666) | Lab enrichment of tropical soil microbial communities from Luquillo Experimental Forest, Puerto Rico - flux4day.12C.oxic.44.000.170 (v2)... | ecosystem: Environmental > Terrestrial >... | reverse complement strand
TTCATCTGGGCAGAGTTCTTGATGAACAACACTGCTTTCCAGATGTCGTCATCCGAGAGCACGCCGTCCCAGCCCGGCATCGCGGTCAGCTTGATGCCGTACTTGATCAGGTAGAAGAGATTCGCATCGGGATCGTCGGGTGTGCGGTTCATGAGCTGGGGCACTGGCGGATAGAACTTGGCTCCGATCGGCGAGAGCGGCTCTTTCAGACTGCCGTGACAGAACGCGCAATGCTTGTCGTACACCATGGAGCCGTCCATGATGTTCTCCGTGGTCGCCTTGAACGGGTTGTCCTGTTTGGCAGCGTGAGCGTCCACCCATTCATCGACGGATTGAGTGGCGGTGCGGCGCTCGAAAGTGCCCGGCGGGTTGGGAATTGCACGGGTATCGAAATGCCCGGTAGTAAGGTACCAATAAGCGCCTCCAAACACGACCAGCAGGGTGACAATGACGCCCAGAACAAATCCGCGCATATTCCTCCTCTAAACCACACATTTTCGGCACGGGGCCTTGCGCGACAACATTAAACGACGCACAAGACCCGTGACCGCAAGCGATTACGAAGGCGTAATATCCCAGATAGCGTTTTGTAACCTACCATCGCCATCGTACTGTAAATACCGCCTTGTCCCACGGTTGGCGGCTAGTAATTCCGCAACCGGCGCGCCTCTCGCACCAGGTCCTCGACCCTGGGAAGAAAGACCTCTTCCAACGGAGGCGAGAACGGAACCGGCGTGTCGGCGGAAGCGATTCGTGCGACGGGAGCATCCAGCGCATCGAAGCACTCTTCGTTGATGATGGCCGCAACCTCCCCTGCTATGCCGCCGGTCTTCGTGTCCTCGTGCAGCACGATGGCCCGGCTGGTCTTCTGGACGGTTTCGCGTATGGCGTCGCGATCAAGTGGCGACACCGTGCGGAGATCGACAACTTCCAACTCGATACCTTCTTTGGCCAGTATCCCCGAGGCTTCCAAGGCGACATAGACCATGGCAGCATAGGTGATCACGCTGACCTCGCGGCCGGCGCGCACCACCCGAGCCTTGCCGATGGGTACGGTGTAATCGTCAGCCGGCAGTTCTTCCTTGATGCGCCGGTACAGGAACTTGTGTTCGAAGAAGAGGACGGGGTTGTTATCGCGGATGGCCGACTTGATCAATCCCTTGGCGTCATAGGCGGTGGCCGGACAAATAACTTTAAGGCCCGGCGTGTGGGCGAAGCAGGTTTCGGGATTCTGGGAGTGGAACGGTCCGCCGTGAACGCCGCCCCCGGATGGTCCGCGCAAGACAACCGGAGCCGGCGCGCCCCAGCGATAATGTGCCTTCGCCAGCAGGTTGGTGATCTGGTTGAAGGCGCAACTGATGAAGTCCATGAACTGGAACTCAGCGACGGGACGCATGCCGGTCAGGGCGGCTCCAAAGCTGGCGTTCACGATAGCCATTTCAGATATCGGCGTGTCAACCACCCGTGCGGGACCGAAGCGGTCAATCAGGCCTTCGGTAACCTTGAAGGCTCCGCCATAGATGCCGATGTCCTCACCGATGCAGAACACGGCAGGATCGCGCTCCATCTCCTCCCAGATGCCCTGGCGGATTGCCTCGAGGTAGGTGACTGCCATATTGGATCTTGCCGTGCGGCTCACGACTGACGATTCTATCTGCAATTTTGTTTTATTTCGGCTCTGACTTCGGCGGCGGCGAAGTTGATTTCTCTTTTTCAGAGGGCGCCTGGGCCGCGCCAAAAGTTTTGGCCGCTGGCTTCTTAGCGGGTGTAGGCACGGTCCTGACGTCACCGCCGTCGAACGGCGATGAGCGAAAGCGCTCAAGTTCCGGGTCCCATGTCCACACCCGATAGCGCGTCATGGTGGTCTTGTTTTCCGTCAAGACTTCCTTTTCCAGGAAGCGGTAGGTTGCCGACGATGTGGGCGCAGACTTCAGAAGGCTGAAGGTCGATGTTTGCGTTTGTTCCAGGTTGTCCGTCTCGGCGGGGGATCGATTCGTCAACGTGAGTTGGCTGCCCTCCGCCGCATCAAGGACCACTTCTATCCGGTCATGCAGCATCTTCATGACCACAAAGGTTTCCTGCTGGGTACTGCCGCTATCCTGGGTAGTTTCGTGGTGTATCACGATTTCGGAAACTCCAGGCTGTATCAACTCCGCGAAGCTCACTTCAGGACGCTGCGCGCGAGACGGGAGGCGGACGGTTTGTACATGTTGCCACTCCGACTTGGGGGCCTTGTCGAAAACTACGATGTAGGTCGAGTCGCACTCCCTGGAGTCGGCCAGCAGGACTACATTTTCCGAGCCAGGGCGCAGGGTTACCGGTCGTTCCTCAACCTGGTGGAAGTCCACGCACGGAGAGTTCGTCTTTGTCGCCGGGTTGGATGGATTCGGAGCCAGAATTCCCAGTTCCAGGGCCAGATCATTACGCTGTACAGGGGTGCCACTGCGCAATGTCTCAGCCACTTGGGCCGGCATATGGGTTTTGAACTCCTGCGGCTTCTTCTTGAAGGGCAGGTCCGCGAGTGCCGTCGCAGCCAGAGTCAGGATGAGGACAAATCTGCCAAGAACCTTCATGGCCACAGAGTGAACCCATGAGGGGGAGTATCCACTCGCCCGCCGTTCGCACGACTGGCAGCCGTTGTGAGGCGCGATGGAATTTTCATTTCAAGTGCACCGCCGCCGCGCTCGCCCTCGGATCGCCTGACACAGCGTGGCGCACTGGCGCCGTGACTGGCCCGTACTTTGGCTTGATCTGGTGGCACGAGGCGTCGCAATAAACGCCCTGGTGTGTCTTATCGGTCTCCGGATCCGGCATGGGTGAAGCCACTGCAGCATCGCGGTCGGCTTCAAGCTCGCGTTCGACCTCCTCAATCAGCTTGTGGTTCCGGTCGGCAGTGATCCAGTGCTTCACGTTCAGGAGGTAATTTTCGAACCTTGCGATGGGGTCGCGGGCGCGCCAGTACTCGAGCAATCTCAGCGGGACATATTGTGCGGCGTCGTGGATGGCGTGTCCCTTCATGCGCATCATCTTGGCCTCGATGAGCGTCGGCCCTTCTCCTCGACGGGCGCGTTCGCAGGCTTCGTGGGTGGCGTCGAAAACCTGGCAAGGATCGGTGCCATCGACGATCACGCCGGGAACTCCATAGGCGATGGCGCGTTCAGCCAGGTCTCTCACGCAAAATTGCATATCGCTGGGGGTGGAGTATCCCCAGAGATTGTTCTCGACGATCAACACGAGTCCCAGCTTCTGCACGGCGGCGAAGTTGAGGCTCTCGTAGGTGACACCGGTCGACTGGCCGCCGTCGCCGATATAGGTAAGTCCGACGATGTTCCTTCCCTGCAGGCGAGCACCCAGGCAGACGCCCGCCATTACGCCGATCAATTCGCCCAGCATCGAGATGGGTGCGCACACGTTGCGGCGTTCCCAGTCGCCAAAATGTGACGAAGCGTCTCGGCCAAAGGTCGGAGAATCGGCTTTGGCCATGTACTGCCGCATGATGTCGCGCGGGCTGAAGCCGCGCACCAGCACTGCTCCCTGGTTGCGAATCATCGGCCCAAGCCAGTCGTCCGGCTGCAGCGCGAACGCCGAGGCGCAGGAGCAGCCTTCCTGTCCCAGCCCAAAGTAAACGCCGCCCACGACCTTGCCCTGCTTGTAGAGGTTTTCCAGGACCGCCTCCATGCGGCGGTTGACAAGCATCCAGCGGTAGACGGAGAGACACTGTTCGCGTGTCAGATATTTCGATTCGCGGATCGGCGGCGCCCCCGCAGCACTCAGATCACCTTCAATCTTGTACTCGACATTGGAGCCCTCACCCGACAGATAAACCCGGAACTCGGGACGTTCAAGGCGGTAGTCAGGGATACGGTAGGAGCGGAGAGAGGAATCTGGATGCGCAGCTGACGATTTGAGATTGGCGATCGGCGCAGGCTTCGAACGCGTCGTTGAAGGTGCCTTCGTCTTGAGCTTGACCTGCACGCGCGGGGGAGCCGCTCTCTTGGTTGGGCGTTTCTTGTGAGCCATAGGTTGCAGTGCACACGATACCCGCAGAGGGCGCGGGAGGCAAGTTGAGGCGGGTCCGGTCTTGGAGTCCGAGCCAAGCCCAGAGCCCGGCCGCGAGGCACCGGTGACCGCCTTCTGGAGTCTACTACTTCGGCAGAATGTAGTCCGTCAGCAGACGATCGGTTTGTTCGTGCATACCTCCCGTGTTGTAGTTGGTGCTGGTGATAACTACCGTCATGTCCAGGGCGGGGAACACGGCGACCTTGTTACCACCATTGCCCGACATGTAGTAAGCGGAGTAGGAATGCGCGCCGCCTTTGAAGTCCTTCAGCCACCACAGATACCCGTATCTGGTGTCGTCATCGATTTGCGCGTGTGGCGTCGTCGACACCTTAACCCACTTCTCGCTGACGACTTGTTTCCCGTTCCACAATCCCTGGTCTAGGTAAAGCTGCGCCAGCTTGAGCAGATCGCGGCTCCGCAAGCGCAAACCTCCGCCGCCCTGGGCAAGTCCGAGCGGGGAGTAAGCCCACTGCACATGCTGAATGCCCAAGGGCGTGAACAGACTAGCCGCTGCGAAGTCGGCCAGTTTCGTCTTCAATGCTTTTTCGAGCACGCCGCCGAGCGTGGTCACTCCAGCTGTGCAGTAACTGAAGCTGCGTCCATAAGGAGAGTCCTGCGGTTTCGTGACCCAGGGCGGGAAACCTTTCACCGGCAGATCGAGAAAGAACTTCACCCAGTCCTCAATCACGTACATGCGCTCTTCGTTGCCGCGGGAGTACTGGTTCCAGTCATCGCATTCCAGTAGCGAGCTCATGGTAAGGATGTCTTCCACGGTGGTCGCATCCTTGCGCGGATCCGGGTTGGCGAGGGGCTGCTTTTCCGGGAAGTAGGAGAACACCTTTGCGTCCGGCCCGGGAAGTGCTCGCTGGTCGATGGCAATTCCCGTGACCATGCTGGTAATGGTCTTGGTGGCGGACCGAGTGTCGCGCAGCGTGGCCGCGTCGCCCTCGAAGTACTTCTCATAGGCGAGCTTCCCGTGACGCGCGATCACGATGCTGGTGATCTTCTTGAACTCGCCGGCGGCGATCGCCTGTTCCATCCGCGCAAATGCAACAGAATCCAGCCCTGCCGAGCCCAGCTCGACTGCGGTCCAGCCGTCGGTTGCGGAAGCCGAAGATTGCGTGCAACCTTCCGAATACGGAAGAACAAGGGTCGCGCCCAAGAGGAGCAAAATCGTTGCGAGTTTCATAGCGTCGCGGACAATCGATCAGAGCCTGCCGCCATCTACGCTCGTATTGTGACGAACGGCTATTGCTTGGTATCCAGAGGATGCTGCGTCTTTTCGAAGAACTCGTTCTGCAGCTTTAACGCCTGCTGGTCGGCCTTGATAGCTTTGATCGCGTCGGCGATCTGGCTGGACCATGTCTTCTGGTCGAACGCGCCTAGCTCCTTGTTGCCGGCTGATCCCACGCCCGAGTAGTGCTCAGGAAACTTGGCATACCACCAGATGCCGGTGTACACGGACTCGGGAAGCTGCAAGCGGTTCTGGTCGACGCCGGACTCGCCCTCAGCGCGATCAAGGTGCACTAGGTCCGGCCGGGCCACCATCAGGTGCGAGGTCTCCGTTTCGCCGGCGTGCATATCGTTCTTGGTTTTCAGCGGCGGACGGCCGGGGACATTCAGGTTGGGCAAACCGAAGACATACACCACGTAGTCGCGCGGGGTCGCCAGTTGCGACTGTGCGAACAGCGGCAGCAGGCTTTCGTTGCCCCCATGTCCGTTCACGATCAGGACTTTCTTGCAGCCATTGCGGGCCATCTCCTTTACCGTTTCCTGTAAGAGCGTGAGTTGCATGCCCAGGCTGTAGGCGACGGTTCCCGGCTGCTGCTGTGCCTCAAAGATCTGTCCGAAATAATATTCCGGGAAGACAACGGCGTACTCCTGCTGGACCGCGTTCATGACCGCGAACCGGACATCGAGGAGGTCGGTGCCGAGGGGCAGATGCGGGCCGTGCTTCTCGATGATTCCGATGGGCAGCAGGCAGACTCCTTGCGACTGATGGATGGCCTGCACGAAGTCCGGAGCGGTGAGCTCCTCCCACTTGGGGGAGAGCTTGCTTTGCGGGACCGCAGGAAGGACACACACAATAAGAGCCAGAACAAGGCGCACAAGCAGCTTGGCTGATGGCATGGAGCCTCCGGAATTGTGAATCAGGCGATTCTACCCGAGAACCAGGCGCTGAGTGAGAAGGCTTGGGAACGCTACGCCAACTCGCCGTCATCGCCATGCATCTCGCGCAACTCTTTTGGAGGCCGGGCCGGAGTGTCCTGATTGGACTCAGTCGCGGACGGCGAGGCAACCGGGGCGACTTGGGCAAGGAGGTCGTCGAGCGACTCCAGCCACAACATCTGGGTCTGAAACACGCGGCCGAAATTTCTCGACACAGAAGTTGCGACGTCTTCCAGTGCGAGGGGCTTTTGTAATTCACGCTCCATCGACGTCACCTGCCGATCGGTGATGCCGCAGGGAACGATCAGGGAGAACGCATCGAGGTCGGTTGATACATTTAAGGCGAAACCATGCGTGGTCACCGAACGTGAGATATGCACGCCGATGGCCGCGATCTTGGCTTCCGGCTTGTTTCGCAGTGCGTAGGTCCACACACCAGTGAGTCCCTGGATGCGCTGGGCGCCGATGCCGTAGTCACCGCAGGTGCGGATTAATACCTCTTCCAGGCGGCGGACATACTCCACCGCGCCCACTTTCGGATCAAAACTACGCAAATCCACGATGGGATAGGCGACCAGTTGGCCCGGGCCGTGAAAGGTCACGTCACCGCCGCGATCGATATCGAAAAGCTCGACTCCCCGCTGGGCGAGAAATTCGGGCGGGGCAAGGACGTTGGCCAGGCGGGCATTGCGCCCTAGCGTGATTACCGGGGGATGCTCCAGCAGCAGCAGCGTGTTTTCGATGCGCTGGGACTTGCGCATCTCGAGCAGCGTGCTCTGCAGTTGGAGCGCCGTGCCGTAGGCTACGCGGCCGAGATATAGAACATTGGTGATCATCGCAGCGCTAAACTCTGACAGTATCACTAACCTTGGATGATGATGCACGTCGATTCGAAGCAAGGGGCGCAAGATCGGTAACAGCCCTTTTGTGGTGCTATTCTGAACGCGGCCGTACCCCCATGAAGCGTGTTGTCGAAGAGCCTGCCACTTTACCCGAATCCGCAACCGAAGCCGGAAGCGGACATAAGTACGTCGGCAATTTCGTGTTCGTTCTGCTGATTCTTGTCGCGATCGCGGCGGGAGCCATGTGCGGATTTCTGCTGGTGTATTCCACCGACCTGCCGCAAGTCACCGAGCTGGAGCAGTACCGTCCCAGCACAATCACGGAACTCTACGACGACCAGAACCGGGTGATCGGTCAGTTCGCGCTGCAGCGCCGGGTCATCGACAAGTACGACGACTTCCCCAAGGTGCTGCGCGACGCCATTATCTCGACGGAAGACAAGGAATTCGAGCGGCACTGGGGCGTGGACGTGGGGCGCGTGTTCGGCGCGGCCTGGCGCGATATCGTGGCGGGGGGCCGTGCGCAGGGGGCATCAACACTCACCATGCAGCTTTCGCGCAACCTGTTCCTGTCGCCCGACCGCAACTTTCGCCGTAAGATGCAGGAGGTGATGCTGGCCATCCAGATCGAACGCCGCTTCACCAAGCCGCAGATCTTCACACTCTATGCCAACCAGATCTACCTGGGCCATGGGGTTTACGGTTTCGAGGCGGGAGCGAACTTCTACTTCGGAAAAAAGGCCAAGGACCTGACCTTGGAAGAAGCCGCAGTGCTGGCCGGACTCCCCAAGGCGCCAAATGCCTACTCGCCCATCAACAATCCCGAGCGCGCTCTGCGCCGCCGCAATCTCGTAATCAACAACATGCTGGAGGACGGCAAGATCACTGCCGAAGAAGCGCAACGCGCCAAAAATTCGCCCATCCGGCTCAACGTGCAGAGCGAGCCCAACAGCATTGCGCCCTATTTTGTGGAAGAAATAAGGCAGTATCTGGAGAAGAAGTATGGCAGCGAAGAGGTGCATGAAAAGGGGCTGCGCGTTTACACCTCACTGAACTTGGAGATGCAGCAGGTCGCCAATCTTGCCGTGCTCGACGGATTGGCGACCTACGAGCATCGTCATGGATGGAAGGGCAGCCTACTCAATGTGGTGGCCAATGGCGAGTCGCTTCCGAGCTACAGACACGTCGACTGGGACGACGACTTGTCGGCGGGACATTTCGTACACGCCCTCGTGATTGCGGTCAGTCCGCAATACGCCACCATCAAGTTCGGTCCGTATCATGCCGAGTTGGGCCCGCCTGAAATCAAATGGACACACTACACCTCTCCGCAGCAATTCCTGACTCGCGGTGACCTGGTGTACGTGAAGATCCTGGAGCTGAACGGCACGCAGAGCAGGGTTTCGCTGGAGCAGGAGTCGGGTGTGCAGGGAGCTCTGCTGGCGCTGGACAATTCCACCGGCGACATCAAGGCCATGGTTGGCGGTCGCAGCTTCGAGCAGTCAAAGTTCAACCGGTCAACGCAAGCCCTACGGCAGGTGGGATCGTCGTTCAAACCCTACATCTATACGGCCGCGATCGACCAGGGACTGACTCCCGACGACACTGTACTGGACGCCCCGGTGAGCTTTCCGGGCGGCCCATCTGGCCCCTACACCCCACACAACTACGACGGCAAGTACGAAGGCGTAATTACCTTCCGCCGCGCCCTGGCGCACTCGCGCAACATTCCTGCGCTCAAGGTCACCGAACGCGTAGGCGGTATTAAGACGGTCATCGAGTACGCCCGCAAGTTTGGCATCACTTCGCCGCTGCCAGCGTATCTGCCGGTAGCACTGGGCGCCGCCGATATCACCCTGATCGAGCAGACCGCGGCCTTCACCACGTTTCCCAATGACGGTGTTCGCGTGGCGCCGCGAATGATTCGCAAGGTTGAAGACTACGACGGCAGGGTGCTGGAGGAGAACTATCCCGAAGTGAAAGACGTGATCAGTGCGCGCACCGCCCGCATCATGGTCAGCATGTTGCGTGAAGTGGTGCTGCATGGGACGGGAGCAGTTGCAGCCAAGCTCAATCATCCACTGGGAGGCAAGACCGGCACCACCAACGACTTCACCGACGCCTGGTTCGTGGGCTTTTCGCCGTCGATCACTTGTGGTGTGTGGGTGGGCTTCGACGAGAAGAAGACGCTGGGCAACAAGGAAACCGGGGCGATGGCCGCGTTGCCGATCTGGATGGACTTTATGCGGGTGGCACTGCAAGGTCGCGAGTCGGAGGACTTCGCCGCGCCTCCGCCCTCGCCTCCCACTGCGGTCGCTCAGAAAGTAGACACTCCCGACCAATCGGCCGGGGATGGGGAGACGCACTGATGCGCCGCTTCTTCCGTGGGCTGGTACGGGCACTGGTGCTGATCGTAGTCTTTATGGCATCGGCACTGACCGCCATGCGATTTGCCATTCATGGACGGCAGACCAACGTTCCCAAGGTCGTCGGCATGACACCCCATGAAGCCGAAAACGCGTTGCAGTCACACGGACTTGTACTTGAGCGGTTGGACCGTTTCTACAGCGCCGACGTTGCCGCGGGCCGAATTGTTTCGCAGGTGCCATCGCCCGGCGAGCGGGTGCGGCGAGGCTGGCACGTGCGGGTTGCCGAAAGCATGGGTCCGCAGCGCGTGACCATTCCCGATTTGACGGGAGACAGCGAGCGGTCGGCCGAGATCAATATCCGCCGCCGCGGCCTCGAGATCGGGACGACGGCGGTTGCCAGTTTTCCTGACGCGACGCCTGACCAGATTGTGGCGCAGAGTCCACCAGCGAATGCCGTCAATGTGTCCGCACCCAAGGTCAGCATGCTGGTTGCCGCGACCGAAGATCGCAAGTCTTACCTCATGCCCGAGTTTAGAGGGAGAACCGAAGACGAGACTGTAAATGCGATTGTCGCCGCCGGACTAAAGGTGGGCAGCATTACCAGTCAGACCGCCCCCGAAACCGACGACAACTCTCCTGATACGCTGCCTGCCGGCACGCGAATCGTGGTGAAGACTGTTCCAAGTGCCGGTCAACGAGTCTGGGATGGCCAGGCGATCAGCTTGGAGGTCACAAGATAAGGGTTTAGGGTTTCTAGGGAGCGGCACGGTTAAGACCGGTCAAATTCGAAGAGTACGCGAATCGACGATATTAAGACAACCAAGCCACTTAGGTTTGGTTCTTTAGCGTCGAAGTCAACTTCGCCGATGGCGGCACCTATAGCGCCGATCTGAATCCTTTGAAGCAGGTCGCCTTGGCCGACAAGCAGTAGCCCGGTGCCCCAGGTTCGCGTCCTTCTCTTGGGCGCTAACCGGGAGAAAAAACCTGTAGGGGAGTTGGTGCAATTGGCCGGCAATTTTGGAACAGCAGCCCGCGCTACCCCTTCCGCTCGATCATGGCCGCAAAGAACCCATCGCAGGGATGAACGCCCGGTAAGGTCCGGAGGTAGGGGCCGCTCAGCAGACTGGCGAAATCATCAAGCGCCAGGTCCCCTGCCGCGTGCAGATGCTCCAGTTCGACACCACAGTCGAGCAGCCGGTATTGCCGATTTGAGGCGAGGACTTCTTCAACGACGGCTCGATTCTCTTCAGGCTCCAGCGAGCAAGTTGAGTATACGGCCCGCCCGCCAGGCGTGAGCTGCTCCAGCGCGGCTTCGAGGAGCGCCACCTGCTTCTTGTGAAGTTCGGCGAGATCCTCCGGCTTGAGTCGCCACTTGATTTCGGGATTGCGCGCCAGCGTCCCGGTGCCGGAGCAGGGTACGTCCGCCAGCACGCGATCAAACTCACCCTGCAAGGGCAAATGAAGCGCGTCAGCGGTGATTACCTGTACATTCGGCGCTCGAACCCTTTGTCGCAGGTGCTCAGCGCGATGGGGATGAAGCTCCGCCGCGATGATCTCGGCCGCAGGATTGCGTGAGGCAAGTGCAGCCGTTTTGCTGCCGGGAGCGGCGCAGCAGTCGAGCAGGCGCGATCCCTTGCCGACCAGCGCTGCGACCAGTTGCGAAGCCTCATCTTGGATGAATACGCGGCCTTCGCGGTACGCCTGAGTCTGGGTGACATCACCGCTGGTGACGATCCGGGCGGTTGCCAGCAACACTCCGGACGCGAGCTTGATGCCTTCACTCTCAAGTTCACCTTCAATGGCATTGGAGTCGAGACGAATGGAAATCGTTGGGACGCGCTGGTTGCGCCGGCAAATAACCTCGGCATTCCCAATGCCGAATTGTTCGCCCCAGCGTTCGACCAGCCACGCTGGATGAGCAAACTCGTCCGCAAGTTTCATGGCAGTAGCGCCCGACTTCTCACCGGCCGGAGGTTCCGGCCCAAGTTCGGCTAGCTTGCGCAAAACCGCATTGGCGAACGGCGCAGCCGAGCGCTTTCGCGCGCGTTTCACCAGTTCGACACTCTCATTGATCGCCGCCCGCGCTGGAACACGAGTCAGGAAACGTAACTGGTAGGCTGCCATCCGCAAGGCCACCAGAACCTCCACATCCAGCTCGTCAAGCGAACGCGACGCAGCAGCCGCGATGGCTTGATCGAGCCGCGATCGCCAGCGCAACACGCCCATCACCAGCTCGGTCACGAGTCCGCGATCGGCGGGGCTTAACTGGTCGAGTCTCCTGGAATGCAGAAGCTCGCTTGCGTAGGCGTTCTGCAGCTCCACGCGCAGCAGGATGTCGAAGGCAACGGCACGTGCGGGTGAAACCGGCATGAGAGTTACGCGGTTGTGCCCAGTGGCTCGTCGCAGCGCGGACGGTAGCCGTTGATGAAGTCTGTGGCGCTCATTCGCTTCTTACCCTCCACCTGCAGCGCAAGAACTTCGAGCGCAGTTGCCTGGGCAAACCCCAGCAGCAGGCGGCCGCTTTCCACCACGAAATATCCGGTTTTGGCGGGGGCGACTTCGGGAGCCGGCACTGCGGCATGGAGCTGCAGGGTCTTACCCCGGAACCAGGTAAACGTTCCCGGCCAGGGCTGAAATCCGCGTAGGCGATTCCAGGTGTCGGAGGCGGTGCGCGAGAAATCGATTAAGCCGTCTTCGCGCTTGAGAATGGGAGCGAGCGTGGCCCGGGAATCGTCTTGCGGTTGGCGATGAATGGTGCCGTTGGCCAATCCGGCCAGTGTGCTGCTCATCAACCGGGCGCCAGTGAGGGCCAGTCGTGGCGACAGCGTGAGTGCTGTGTCCTCGGGCCGGATAGGTTCCTCAGCTTGTTGCAGGATGTCGCCGGTATCGAGCCCGGCATCGAGCCGCATAATGGTAACCCCTGTGACCGATTCACCGTTCGCGATCGCCCATTGAATGGGTGCTGCGCCGCGGTACTTTGGCAGCAACGAGGCGTGAAGATTGATGTTTCCGAGCCTCGGCAGATCGAGCATCCATGGCGGAACAATCCGGCCGTAGCCGACGACGATGATTGCCTCTGGCTGCATGCTCTCCAGCCGCTGGCGAAATTCTTGGTTCGACTTGATCTTGTCGGGCTGCAGGACCGGAAGCCCCAGTTCAAGTGCTGAGCGCTTGACAGGCGATGCCGCTAGTTCCATACCGCGTCCGCGGGCCCGGTCGGGCTGGGTAACGACCAGCTTCACGCGGAACCCGGCGGACACCAGCTTTTCCAGCGTGGGCACCGCAAACAGCGGAGTGCCGCAGAAGACAAGGTCCATCACAGCGACGTTACCATTCGCCCGTTTTTACGAGCTTGCGGATTTTGCGCTTGATTATGTCGCGTTTTAGGGCGCTGATATGGCTTATATAGAGCTTCCCGTTGAGGTGGTCGGTCTCGTGCAGCAGAGCACGGGCCAGCAAATCTTCGCCGGTGACTTCAAAAGTCTCACCTTTCAAATTCTGGGCCCGGGCCGTCACTTTGCGGGCGCGGGTTACTTTCTCGCGAAACTCGGGCAGGCTCAGGCAGCCCTCGTTAGAAGTGAGCCTCCCCTCGAGGTGAATGATCTCAGGATTGACCAGAACGATCCTAGCCTCGAGATCTTCCTTGAACGTGATGTCGATGACCGCGATCCGTTTGCTGATGCCAATCTGTGGGGCAGCCAGGCCCACGCCGTGAGCGGCATACATGCTCTCGAACATGTCATCCGCCAGTTTGCGAAGGCCATCATCAAATTTGGTAATGGCGGCCGACGGCTTCTCCAGGACCGGGTCCCCGAACTTGACAATCGGATAGATCATTTAGAAGTTTCGTAACTGTTGACAGTAGCCTTCGAAATTACGCCGTAGTTCCAGCAGCGAATCGCCGCCGAACTTTTCCAAGGCGAAGCGGGCGAGCGTTAGCGCCACCATCGCTTCAGCGGCCACCCCTGCTGCTGGAACCACACACACATCCGAGCGCTCGTAAGCGGCTTTGACGGGCTCGCGACTGGCAAAATCCACAGAAGCCAGAGGCCGCCGCAGCGTCGAAATCGGCTTCAGATAACCCCGGACGCGGATGTCCTCGCCGTTGGAAACGCCGCCTTCGAGTCCGCCTGCGTGATTGGAGCTTCGCGTGAAGCCGGTAAAGGAATTTCCCTCGGACGAATAGCCAATTTCATCATGCACCGCGGAGCCGAGCGCCGTCGCCGCTTCGACCGCATCGCCGATCTCGACCCCCTTGACCGCCTGCAATGACATCACAGCCGCGGCCAGGTGTGTATCCAGACGTTCGTCCCAGTTGGCGTAGGTGCCGAGACCGGGAGGAACGTTATGCGCCACCACTTCGAAGATGCCGCCGACCGAATCACCCGTGCGCAGCACCAGATCGACCTGTTCTTTCATACCCATCTCGGAAGCAGGATCGATGCAGCTCAGCAGAATTTCTTCCTTGGCGGCGACGGCTTGGATGGCTTCCCAGGTTACCGGCACATGCAGACGTGCGCTTCCGACGGCGATCACGTGGCTCAAGACTTCGATGCCAAGCTCCCGAAGCAGCAGTTTGGCCAGCGCTCCGGCAGCAACGCGGGCGGCTGACTCGCGCGCGGAAGCACGTTCCAGAACGTAACGTGCCTCGCTGAAGTTGTACTTCACGGCTCCCGCGAGATCGGCATGACCGGGCCGTGGCGAAGCGACCCGCTTGTGCTTGGTGGGGTCGCCTTCCTCCACCGGCAGCGACTCCGTCCAGTTCTGCCAATCGTTGTTGGCCAAAAGCATTGCGATCGGCGATCCGATGGTGTGGCCATGGCGCACGCCGCTCAAGATGTGCGCCGTGTCGCGCTCGATGCGCATGCGTCCGCCGCGTCCGTAGCCCTGTTGACGGCGCCAGAGTTCGCGGTTGACGAATTCAAGATCGACCGCCAAACCTGCGGGCATGCCGGAAACCAGCGCGACCAGCGCCTCTCCGTGGGATTCACCGGATGTGGAGAACCGTAGCATTGCGAATTTTTGATTGTAGCTGATGATGATGCCACGGCGGCCTGGGCGGGCCGCCAGCGGTGCTCACTCGACCACGATTGGTTCATCCAGCAGCGCTTTATCTTCCTCGGTGGTGCCGGTGAGCGCGAAAGAGTTGGTCAGCACCGCCGCGCCCTTCTCAACGCTGGTAATGACGTAGGAACAGCCAATCCAGTGGGCTTCTTCGAAGTCGGTCGGCGACCAGCGCGCCGGATGATCGGGGTGCGAGTGGTAGAAGCCGATGATATCCAACTCGCTCTCGCGGGCCTCGCGCTGCACCCGCACCAGTTCGCGCGGATCGATGCTGTACCGGTTCTGGGGTGAGTCCACGCGGGTATTGCCACAACGAACCGTCGCCCGCACTTCA
>Ga0306920_100006954_pt1 | contig 14840 bp, 17 predicted proteins | sample flu12Cox44000170_FD_204666 | JGI IMG/M metagenome (GOLD analysis project Ga0306920, IMG submission 204666) | Lab enrichment of tropical soil microbial communities from Luquillo Experimental Forest, Puerto Rico - flux4day.12C.oxic.44.000.170 (v2)... | ecosystem: Environmental > Terrestrial >... | reverse complement strand
AGCTACCTGCTCATCGCCCGGCCGGCCGTTGACCGCGACGGCGAAGCCATCGTGCGCCAGGCGCCGCGCGATCACCGCCCCCAGGCCCCGCGAGCTGCCCGTCACCAAGGCGACACGTCCGTGCTTCACCACCACATGGTGATGATCCCACCCCGCCCATCGCACCGCCCGGACGCCACCGCCATCCGGCGCGAAGAGCCCCAGGCATACACTCTCCAAGGCCAATCACACAACGTGAGCACAGGCTCAGGTCAGCGAGCGCCAGATCGCCGAATATTTAAGCGTGCTAAGTTCGTCAGCACGACCGATGACTAGCGAGCCGATCGTCCAGTTCTGCGCTTGCGGTCTCTTTGGAAGGACAACCCTAATCGGACGTCGATCCGTGCCTTGAGGATCAGCAATGCTCTGACGTACCAGGTTCAGAAGTTCGTGTATTCTCGCAGCTCACGGCCTTACGGGACCACCCTGTCGGGCGTTAGCGTCTTCGCGAATAGCTCGCTGGGAACCGACGGGATAAGTCAGTCATGCGACAACTGCGGTATTCGGTAGGCGTATACCGTTGGTGACAAAAATGACATGTCCATGGCCCAGGGTGACAGGCATCTAACCCTACCCCCCTGGCAAGCGGCGCCAGGCGTGCTTGTGACCGTGATCTCTGACAGCACGTACAGGGCGTGCTGTTCCGGGCATGCGGCCTCTGCGCTTAGGTGGAATACCTCGTTTCGCGTGAGGAGAACCTCTTCGCCAGCACCTTGGGTGCCTTTGACCTCCACATGCAACGACTGTCCGGCCGAATTCCGACACTCAAGGTCGTAGCCGAGCTTCAGGTGCCCGACGCGTGTGACATTCCATCCCTGTTGGGTGAAGTACGACTCGGCGCTGTCCTCCGCGTAAACCTCCACCGCGCGCCGCACAGCCGCGTCCCGAAGCAGCCCTTGAACCCTATGAGGATCGCCGACGGATTCCGTGTCTCTGGCCGAGGGCTTGGGCCGGGTACTCGCGCCGTCTGATGGAACGGCATCTCCGTACAGCACCAAAAGCAGCGTGAGCATCCGACCGAAGTCGTCCACGAGCGTACCTTCCGGCGGGATGCCACCGGAGTCATAGCGTATGGCGAATATATTCGCGTGCTCGTAGTTCGTGATGCGCTGCTGGGCGTACTGCTTGACAGGTGCGAGCGCGGCGGCGAGGTCCATCCCGACTGTTAGATCCATGCCGAGATGGCTCTCGGCGAGTTCCCGGATGGTGCTTCGTGCGACGGCGCCGTTGGCCCGCAACCTCCCGGCGTCGTTGACCGGGCGCATCCTGCCAGACCGCAGCTCACTTGATCCTTGCTGTAGCGACAAGTAGGCGCGGGATCCGTCAGCCGCAAAAAGATAAGCGAGGTAGATCCCGGCCGTAGCGCTCGGAGATCGCCGACGCGAGAACACGCGCACCCACGGAACCGGGCCATAGCTGCCCTGGTGACCTCCGATGGTCGCTTCCAGCCCAACCGACGCCAGCCCAGGATCCTCGGACAAAACGTCTCGGAGGAGGCGGCGCAACTCTAGACACGAAGCGTCTCTCTCGCGCATCGCCGGACTCGGGCCGACCGTATAGCGGGGCGCGAAGTCCAAAATCTCCTGGAGAACAGCGTCGAGTTTAGGCATGGCAGGACGATATCCGCCCCCACTGACATCGCGGCCAGCATTAGCGCCGCGTCACGCCGGCCATCTCTCAGGGTCGTACCAGGATCGTGGATGATACGCGCATCACGACCACAGGACGTGATGGCAGAGGCCTGGGGTGCGGCTCTCCCGAGTCGCCTTCTGAAGCGTGTGCGCCGGGACCGACAGCCGGTGCGTCACGAGTAGATTGTCAGACCTGCCCTCTAGCGTAGGGCAAGGTGTCGGGACGTCAGTGCAAGCGATCACTTTGACAGGAGGCCTACTAATGCCCCAGGCCTTGCAGCGCTATGCGGCCGTTTCGCTCTTCTCTGGCTGCGGTGGGATGGATCTTGGCGCCGAGCAGACGGGCCGCGCGCAGGTGGTCTGGGCCATCGATAACGAGCACTGGGCCGTCGAGACCTATAAACGGAATCTCGGCCATCACATCGTCGAGTCGGATATAACCCAAGTTGATGTGCCTGGCGTGCCCTGCGATATCTTGCTTGCGGGTCCTCCATGCCAAGACTATTCGACCTTGTGGAATCACGATGGACTAAAGACCGCGCGGGGTAACCTATTTCGTCAGGTCGCCCGTTTTCTGAGCGAACTGCTGCCTGCCGCCTTTGTCCTGGAAAATGTGCCAGGGCTTCTGTCCGCCAACGGCGGCGCAGCCTGGACGGTGGTCAGGCATGCCCTCCGATACCCGACAAGCTTCGCGGGTCGCAGCGATGGGCCGCCGGTTCGCTATGACATCAGCGCTCAAGTGGTCGACATGGCAGATTTGGGCGTACCGCAACATAGGGAGCGACTAATTGTCGTGGGAGTGCGGAGTGATCTGGGGGTCCGCCCGCCTGTTGTGCCCACTCCTTATGCTTCACGACATGTTACTGTCCGAGAGGCTCTTGACCTAAATCCGCTACCCGACGACGCTCCCAATCACGAGCGCGGCCTGGACAGCGAGCAGGTTGTTGAGCGCCTGAAGTTGATCCCACAGGGAAGCAACTACAAGGCCATCCCAACTGGGCACCCTCACGCTGTCAAGGGAATGATGAGCCATGTCTACCGACGGCTCGACCCGGACAAACCTGCGTACACCATTATCGCGGAAGGTGGTGGAGGCACTCACGGCTACCACCATGTCGAGCCGCGACGGCTGAGCAACCGGGAGAAAGCTAGGCTACAAGGCTTCCCGGACACTTTCATTTTCGAGCATGGGTGCATCGGCGCTAGCCGAAACGCGATGAGGACGAATTATCCGCGGGTCCGAAGACAGATAGGCAACGCAGTGCCTCCGACCGCAGCCGCAGTAATCGTCACTGCGCTCGCGGATGTCTTGCAAGCTGCCGGTGGCCAGCTCACGAGGGACTCGTGAACTGGCGGGTGCGCACAAGCGGGCACATCAGCCGGTTACACCGACCTTGATCCTGAAGGCGTCTCGCGAGTGAACAGGTCAAGCAATCCGAGGCCTGAGGAACCACCCGTCCGCCAGGCGCCGAAATCACTGTTCAACTTTGGTGCCGATCAGGCCGATCCTTACTGAGAGCATTTCGCACCGCTAGCTCAAGTGCATAGCTCATCTGTAATTCGACAGAAAATACCTCAACCAGTGGTATACCTGTACCTGGATCAACCCTGTATGTCTGCACTGGCGGCGCAAAGGCCACACGAGCGAAGGCGAGGTAGGCGAGTGGCTCTGCCTCAAAGCCTTGATGTGATCGCTGGTTCTCTGCGAGGTCCTGGGTGGTCTCGACGAAGTCCCTCAATACTGGAACGTATTTTAGAACGCGAAGCAATGACGACCGGCTGATGCGCTCAAAGCCTTGCTCACTCAGGTAGGCTTCCGCTTCTGCGGATCGCTCCAGCAGCTCATCTTCGATGCGATCCATGAATCTAAACCGGAGAACAGGATCTGCAATAGCCATTGACTCGTCTATCTTGCCCTCGATGTACCTTCGAAGCCCTGGCAGCAGATCGCCGTGCCTCCTGCGGAACGCCACGAGTTGATCCACTGGAACGACCCGATCAGGAACGGGCAAAAGTTGCTCCATCAAATGTGTCCGCAACTCAACAGCGCGCAGTTCACCTTGCACTCGCATGCGGATCCGATCTTCGGCAGGGGATTCGTGTGGCACTGGTTCAAGGCCTGTCAGGAGAGCATTGATTGCCCCTGAAGTGTTAGTAGCCGGAACCCACGTTTCCCTTGTATTTCGATCGCTACTTCTCCATCCCGTTACACCCGCTGTCTCGCAGAGACTGAGAGCCAACGCTGCCATAAACTCGCCCGCCGTAGTGACTTCAACGTGAATCCAATTGCTTGAGCCTATAGAGTGATCTGCCAAGCCTAGGTGCCGGACCTGCTGCAAGCCGCCCATATAGGTCAACCATTTGTCGGAATGTACCCGAGCAACACGACCCGCGCGAAAGTCGCTTCTTCTCCGATTAATTTCCTGATCGGACAACAACTGCAAATAGCGTTCAAAACGCCTTCCGAGACTATGGCCGGCATCCTGGGGAAGCACCTGATACAAGAGCCCTGCCCGAATCAGTTCGAGGGTGTATGGGTTATGAAGCTCAGGTCTCCGGATGTATGCGTCCGGCACGATGGTGCCAACGTGGTCCCAGTACAGCATTACACGGGTCCACCAAGCCGTGGGAGGAACGGCGATAAACGGGAAGTATAGGGCGCCTTGCATGTCGCTTAGTGTACAGATAACGCGCACCTTTGTGAATGCGCTGCCAGAATTGGAGAAGAACTTTCCATTCGTCAGCATGCATAAGTGGCGCTCTCAGGGGTCCCGGGGGACGCGGGGCGGGATAAGGACACGCACAGACACCCCGTTCTCGATCCCTCGCTGGCGTACATCGAGGTCGCTGGAGGCGCGCATAACGGCGGCTACGAGTGCGGTAATGGACCGCTAGCTCATTACAGACTGTGATAAATGTTGTGAGGTCGGCCACTTCTGGCTCTAGGCCACTGGCGGCCGTCCCGGCCGCGGTGACGAACTGCCGCGGCCTAGTGCAGCTCCGCATCGTGCTGGCTGCCAGATCCGGGGCACGGCTACCCCGGCCGTGCGGGGCCACGAGGCAGTTCGATGTCCGCCCAGGCCGCTTCCCATAGCGTGCTGACCACCACGTGCAGGTTGTTCACTCTGGCCGGCACTGCCGGCCAGAGGGTGAAGTCACCGTGACCCTCGCCTTCGCCGTATCCGCGCCAGCTGCCCGGTCGCCCTTCATGCGTGCCGCCGAGGTCGTCGATCGCGGTAACCGTGAATGAGGGGATGGCCGCCGGCCAGCGCTTGCTGTGCACCCAGGGCCAGCCGTAGAGGTGCAGCTGAATGTCCTGGCCCCACCCGGACAGGCCCTCGATGACGACAGCAGCGCGGGTGAACGGGAGCGCGGCGCAGATCGCGATTCGCGTGTCCGGGGGTGTATCCCGGCGGACCGGGCTCGGCCACGTCCTGGGCAGGACGGGATGCGCGGAACGCCTGTCCCGGCCCAGTGCCCGCGGCAGCAGCGGGCTGTGCGCGGGGACCGCCCCGGCAGCCAGCAAGGCCTCGGCGACGGCGGCCACTACGTGCCTGCCGAGGTTCCTTCCGATCTCCGCAGGAGGGTCCTGAGCGCACAGCAAGGCCAGGTAGGACTCTGCCGCGGTCGGCCATGGCGGATCTGCCGTCCCCGCCCGCACCGGCCGCGGAGCCGGCAGGACGACGCGGAAGGCTGCTGCCGAGCCAGCGGCGCTGAGCTCGAAGAAGGCGACATCGTCCGGCGGCTCCGGCAGCGCGACCACATCGCCCGCCCAGAGCGTGCTGGTCCCGCTGCCGCTGTCCCAGTACATCCGGTACCGATGTCCGGCATCATCGGCAAGGGACAGGCCCGCCAGGGCCAGCCCGGCGCGCCACGGCGGCACGCTCTGGCCTGCCGCGGTCGCCTGGAGCTGGAACCGCACGCCGGCGCGGGCCAGCCGGAGCCACTCAAAACGCAGATCCGATGATGCCGCGGCCAGGTGCACCGGGCTCACCGCCACTGCCCGCGGCATCCAGGACAATCCCTCCCGGCCGCGGCCGCGCAGCCGCCAGTAGCCGTCGGCTCCGGACCGGATACTGAGCCAGGAACCGGGCAGGCCGCGGGCGGCCAGCGCCTTCCCGGCCGCGTTCAGCACCGCTTCAGCTTCCGGCTCGCTGAGCAGACCGAGCATCACATACGCGTTCGCGACCGCGACCAGGCCCGCCGAAGCCACCATGAACTCATCAGCCCGGCCCGCCCGTGCCAGGGCTTGCCCAGCCAGGAACCGCAGATGGCTTTCCGGGGCCGCCTCCACCACCACAGTGTGGGCCGGGCCGCGCGGCGACCTCAACCCGGCGCGCGAACAGATCCCGGCGCGTCTCGCAGCCCGCAAACCAGGACGCAGGCGCACGATGACACCGCGCTGCGGGGCGCTCCTCCGATCAGCTTCACGGTGGCGCTGAGCCTCTCGCTGAGCGGGCGATCCTCCCACTCACCCGCCACATAACCACCAGATCGGGCGCGCCATCGCCGCTCGGCGCCCAGAACGTCCCCGAATACAGATCGGCGGCTACGTGCGCGCCTCACCATGGACAGTGGTTCATGCGAAGTAATCGCGCTGTCCGCCACCCGGGCAACTCGGCATGACCGCCACTGGACAGCTTCAGCTCATCTATCCGTTAGCGAGTGCGGCGAGATACGCGCGTACCTGCTGCGCGCGCGGCTGCCCCACGCGCAGCCGCGAGCGGATAGCCCGGATCGAGGGAACGCGGCCGGCCGCCATGTCGGCGGCGAACACCCCGGCAGCCTGTACCCGCAGCCGGTCCGTCCCGGATACGGCCCCGGGTACACGCTCCGCCCCGGAAACACTGCCATCTGGCGGCCGGGCACCGCGGATGATCGTCATGAACAGCTCAGACGACCCGGCCAGGGCGACCGCCGGCCACGCGGCCACGGCCGCGCCGGCCAGGCCGTGGCCCAGCCCGTGCGCCACGTTCGCCGCCAGCGTCGCCGCGGCGCCCAGGCCGGGCAGCCACCGCGCCAGCGCCGGAACCGGCGCCTCGCGGCGCGCCGAGCCGGGCAGCACCATCGAACTGGCGTAGATCAGCCCGTCCACCGTCAGCGGCACCAGGCGGCCTGTCCAGCCCGACTCGCCGTGCGCCCGCACCAGCGCATGGCGTGCTCGCAGGACGCGACCGCGGCGACCGCCGCCACGCCGGCCACCGCCCCCGCGGTAGACCACCTGATAATCTGCCCGCTGGTCATCGCGCACCGCCAGCCGCGTCCAAGAACAACTCCGAGGCCAGGACGCATTGGCATTTCGGTGCACTCGGGCCTCGGACACATCGTGATCATCGCCTGACCTGCGGATATGTCATTGGACAGCACTTTGCGACAGTCAGGTGAAGGCTATTTCCGCAGGTCAGGACCATGGGGGTTCAAGACGGGTCCAAGTTGCGAAACGGTAACAGCCATCGCATACCGGACCGGGGCTTGCGGGATTTCTGTGGAGCGTGTGCGCAGGGAGCGTAGTCCCTGGACGGCGCCGGGCGGATGCGCCCTGGCCGGATGCCGACTTTCCAGCGCCGGGCGCGCCGCGCTCCGGTCGGCTGCGGATAGCCCGACAATTCCCGCAGACCCGTCACGGTATCCGTCACCGATAGTGACCACAAACCTGTCGCCTTCTCCACGAAGGCGCGCCTGCCGAGTCTGCGCGCGGGCCGGGGCGGCCGGCTTATCCCGTGGCATAGAGCAGATTTTCCGGTTATGGGCGCGATCATCGGATCCCTTTGACGGTCACTAGCGAACTCCCCGGGCCGGGCCCTGCGGGCGGCTGACCCGTCGTGCAGGTGAACAATAGATGAACGGAGTATGGCGAGCGCATGATGGCCGCTAGCGGGTCCCACTGCGGAGGTGCCTGACATGACCGAGGACGATCATTTCGAGCGGGTCGCCGCCGCCTATGAATCACTGCGCACCACCGACGAGGCTCCGGTATGCGCGATCGGGCAGTTCCTGCCCGGCCGTCCCGTCACCGGCCTGGACATCGGCTGCGGGACGGGACGGTACACGCGGCTGCTGCGCGGGCTGCTGCCGGAGGGGTCGCTGCTGCTCGCAAGCGACCTCTCGGCGGCCATGCTGGCCCAGCTCACGGCTGGCCAGCACGGTCCGGCCCCGGGCGTGGCGCCGCTGCGCGCAGCCGCCGAACAGCTGCCGTTGCGGGCCGCCAGCCTGGACCTTGTCACCGCGTTCAACTGCGTGCACCACTTCGATCTCGCCCGCTTCCTGGCCGCGGTCGCCCGGGTGCTGCGGCCCGGCGGCCAGCTGTTCATCTACACCCGCACGCCGCAGCAGAACGCGCGAACGATCTGGGGCCGCTACTTCCCGGGTTTCGCCGAGCGCGAGCAGCGCCTGCACAGTGAGGCCGCGCTTCGCGATGCCATCCGGCGGACCGGCGGGCTCACGGTAGCCGCGGCACAGGCCTTCCGTCACCCGCGGTCGAGCACCGCCGGGCGGCTCAGGGCCCAGGCCGAGGGACGCCACTACTCGACGTTCTCCCTCTACACGCCCGAGGAGTTCCGCGTGTCCATCGCGACTTTCCTTGCCCGCCTGCCCGGCCCCGAGGTCTCCTGGGTTGACGAGCACCTCCTGATCGTCGCCAGCGCCAGCCGCCGCGGCCATCCCGAGCCTGACGGCCGGGCCAGCCTGGCGGGCCAGCCGATCAACAATCACGCCCCCAGATCCGCGCCGGGCGCGCCGGCAAGGTTGCCCAGAGGCGTCCCGGCGGCCGCACGCAGATCACCCCGCTAGGAGCCCAGCCGGTAGCCGGCAGGGACCTCCAGCACAGCATCCATAAGGCGGGTATTCGCTGGCGGCGAGCCAGCTGGAGGCGTCACAACCACCTGCAGGCCAGCCCTCGCGCAGGCACCGGCCGGTGCGGACCCGGCCAGGTTCCGCGCTCGCTGAATGGCGGCTCGCGACCTGCGCACCTTGCCGGGACGGACCTGGACTGCCGCCGGCACCGGCCATACTATCTCGATGCAGGGAAGGAGCGTCATCATGCGATTCACCGGCTACTCCTTCGGTTCGATACAGGTCGACGGCGTGACCTACGATCATGACCTCATCATCGACCGCGGCAAGATCCGCAAGCGCAAGAAGGCCGGGTCGCGGAAGTTCCGCGGCGCCTACGGGCACACCCCGCTTTCGGTCGCGGAGGACATCCCGTGGCGATGCCGCCGGCTGGTCATCGGCGCCGGCGCGGATGGCGCGCTGCCGGTGATGCAGGAGGTCCGCGATGAGGCCCGCCGCCGCGAGATCGACCTTGTCATCCTGCCCACGGCGGAGGCGGCCGACGCGCTGGCCGAGGCCGCAGCGGACACCAACGCCATCTTGCACCTGACCTGCTGAACCGGCCGACGGCACTCCCGGCAGCTCACCTCCTTTGACCACACAAGGCAACGGAGCAGATGTCCTGCCTCTGCGCCTCTGCGCTGCCGATTCGGAGCGGCCGCAGCCGCACGGGCCGGGCGGTTGGGCCACATCCAGATCAGCCAAATGCGGCACAGATGCGGTTGCCCGAGCCTCCGGATCGCCGCCCGCAGATCCGTGGTCTTCGTCTCTTCGCCGGATTCCGCCATGCTGTGTAGGTGATATATGTCCCGGCTGCCGGCAAGGAGGTTCCAACCCCGTTTCGTCCTACCAGGGAAGGAGACGTCATGACGACATCGATCCTGGTCACGGGCGGTACCGGTACGCTCGGGCGGCCCGTGGCGCAGCGGCTGCGCGACGCCGGCGCCAGCGTCACCATCCTCAGCCGCCACCCCCGGGAAACCGCCGAAGGCATCCGCTCCACGGCCGGTGACCTCAGCACCGGCGAGGGCATCGAGGCCGCCGTGCGAAGCGCCGAGGTCATCGTGCACTGCGCAGGCAGCAGCAAGGGCGACGAGCAGAAGACCCGCACACTGGTCAGCGCGGCCAAGGACGCGCGGCACATCGTGCTCATCTCCGTCGTCGGCGCGGACCGGATCCCGCAGGTCAGCGCCATCGACCGGGCGTTCTTCGGCTACTTCGGCATGAAGCTCGCCACCGAGCGGATCGTCGAGCAGTCCGGCATCGGCTGGACCACGCTGCGCGCCACCCAGTTCCACGACCTGATCCTGATGGTGCTCAGGGCGCTGGCAAGGCTCCCGGTGATCCCGGCGCCGACCGGCTCCCGGTTCCAGCCGGTCGACGCCACCGAGGTCGCCGAGCGGATGGCCGAGCTGGCGCTCGGCGAGCCGTCCGGTCTGGTCCCCGACCTGGCAGGCCCGAAAATCTACACCGTGGCCGAGCTGGTCAAGAGCTACCTCAGCGCGGTCGGCAAGCGGCGGCCGCTAGTCCCCGTGCACATTCCAGGCCAGGCCGCAAGGGCGCTCCGGGCCGGGGCGAACCTGGCCCCGGACCGCGCTGTCGGCAAGCGTACGTGGGAGGAATTCCTGGCCGACCGGATCTAAATCAGCAGAACGAGGACCACAAGATCAGCTCAATCAACGTGCCCATGCTTTCGTCCGGACCTGGCGCGGTACAACGAGGTTCGGCTGACCTGGGCACGTATTGGGCATCCGCAGAACAAGCCGGTCTGCGCCTCAGCCGATATGCGCCAGCAACCAGACGCCCGCGCAGATCGGCGGTTGGCGCATGTCGCGTCCGCCTGGGGAATTGATCATGTTTGGGTGACACTCCGCGATCACGGCTGTCACCTTGAGCATGCGGGTCGGTGATCGTGTCTTCCGGCAGCACAGATCCGGCCGCGCCTACACTCGGGCCATGCCAGCCGACCGCGGCGGAGCCGCCCTTCCCACGTTCGAGGAAATCTACGCACGCGCAGGAGATGCCCTGGCATCTGTGCCCTGGGCCCGGCTCGCGCCGCACCCGCTGCTGGTGATGTGGCTGGATTTGCCGGGCTCGCCGGGCCGCTGCCCCGCACGGCATGCGGCGGGACATGAGGCGCTGGTGGTCGGCTGCGGGCTCGGCGACGATGCCGAGGAGCTGGCTCGCCGGGGATACGCGGTGACCGCCTTCGATGTCTCGCCGACAGCGATCGCCCGCTGCCGGGAGCGGTTCCCGCAGTCGCCGGTCTGTTACCGGGGCGCCGACGTGCTGAATCTGCCGGGCGAGTGGCGGGGCCGGTTCGGCCTGGTCGTGGAGATCAACACCATCCAGTCGCTGCCCCGGGCTGGCCGCCCGGCCGCGATCGCCGCGATCGCGGGGACCGTCGCGCCGGGCGGACTGCTGTTCGTCCGCTGCCGGACCGGCGCCGAGAACGAGCCAGATGGCCTGGAAAGGCCCTGGCCGGTGCGCCGCAGTGAGCTGGCCGGGTTCACTGCGGCCGGGCTGACCCAGGCAGACCTGATCGATCACGCGCCCGTCCCGGCAGCCTTCCCCTTCCTGCGCATCATCTACCAGCGCCCAGCCTGACCTGGCGTGAGCCCGCTCGGGCCTGGCATGGGCAGGCCATCATCCGCTGCCTGCCACTGCCGCGCGGCCGGCACCCATCGCCCCGGCGAGTGGGACGGACGGCATCCACGATCCGGCCAAGGCGCACGGCGAGCAGCGGAGAGGGGAAGAAGTCATCGACGCGCTGTTCGAGCAGCGCCTGGAGGAGGTCGCGGCCCTGGGCGAGCATGCCCTGGCCGAGCCCGATCCCTGGCGGGGCCTGGTGACCTATCTTGAGCAGATCCTGCAGCTGCAGATCAAAGACCGGGGCCTTACCGGCATCATCAACAAACCCTCTCTGAGCCAGCAGCGCGTCACCGAAGCCACCGACCGCATCGGCCCGATGCTCAACCGGCTGGTCGAGCGCGCCCCGCCAGCAAGGCAGCCTGCGCGATGGCCTGGCCGGCACCGACATCGTCTTCCTGCAACTCGCCCTGGAAGCGGTCATGGGCGCCACCCGGGGCGTGACCCCGGAACTGTACCGCCGCTACCTAGCGATCTTCCTCGACGGAATCCAGGCCGAGGCCGCGCGCTCCGGTCCGCTGCCGGAACGGCCCGGCCGCCGGCCCGAGCGGGATGCCGAGGATCCCGGCGAGGAACCCTGCCGATGCCTCCCGGTCCGTCGCCCGCACGATCGTGTGGTTCAGTTCGATGCTCATCGCGCGTTCTCCTTTCCGGCGGGTGCGAACGGCGGGCCGCCGATCGGGCTGAGGTGGATACCCGCCAGCCGCCACCGGTCCCCATCACGCACCAGGACATGCGTGTCGCGGAACCGCCCGTTCGCCGGGTGCCCCTGGTAGGACGCGACCTGGTCGTGTACGCCGATCGCGATCGCGGTCGGCCCGAGGTCGCGCACCTCGACGTCAGCCCACGCCAGCTTCTCCGTGACGAGGTCGCCGCCGCGGTAGCGCTCGAGCCACTGCCGCTTGTCCAGCACGAAACCCAGCGGCCCGACCAGCCGGAAGCCGTCCACGGCCAGTTCGTCGAGGACGCCGGTGTCGCCCCGCTCCTCCGCCGCGGCCCAGCGACGGCCCAGTTCGCGGATCTCTTCGTCGGTGGTCATCGGTCCTTCCCTTCGCCTGAGGTCTTGCTCCCGACCACCAAAACGTTAGATGTCGAACTCTTAGATGTCAAACGCTTAGACTTCTACGTATCTGCGGGTGTGCGCCGGCTTTCATCCGGCCATCAGACGGCAACGTCATCAACATCGTGAACCATCGGGGCTGAACAGCGGTGCTGCGGACGATCAGCGTCCGGTTCCGAACGGTCGGCCAGGGTCACCCGCGTGACGTTAGCCTCGATAATTGGACGTGCGATGTGTTCTGCCGCCGGCCACGACCGGGCCCAGGCGGAGTGTTGATTCGCGCCATGGCAGGCGTGATCCTTTCGAAGATGTCAGGGGTGATCGCCTCGAGTCTTGCCGCGGGCCGCGCGGCCCCCTGTCGGCTCCTGGTCCCGTAGCATGGCCAGGGCCTTCTCGATCAGCCGTATGCGCGTCTCGGGCTTCTTCGCGCTCTCGATGGCGAGCACGTGCTCCCGCTTGCGGCTGTAGGACAGGCGGTCGTAGGCGGTGCGGGCGACCGGATCGGCGTCCAGGGCGCGGGTGAAGTCCGCGGGCTCGGCCACAACACGCGGCTCGGCATCGATTTCTACCTCGACCTCGACCTCGTCGCCGGTCGCGATACCGGCGGCTTTTCGGTTGGCGATGCTGAGGCCGAGCAGGTAGCGGCCACTCATGATGGCCACCCTGCTCTTCCATGAATGCCCGTTGATCGTGATGATCACCGCCGGCCGCTTGCCCCCACCGAGTGCCTCCACAACCTCGGGCGGTACTTCCAGGCCCCTCATGGGCTCCGGAGGCTCGACATACGATCGGAACTTCATCATCTGCTCCTGCCACCTTGTGTCGGCTCGCCGCGCAGCGGTGCTGCGCCACCCGGCTCAGAGCGGCGCGGCGTCCCACGCGACCACGTCCGGGCCGGTGAAGGGCCCGGCATCGCTGCCAAGCGTGAGCCGGTGCGATCCGGTGCCGCCGGGAAAGACGCCGACGTCCCTGGCGGGGGCACGGCGCTGGCAGGGCGCCAACTTGACAGGACTCGGCGCATTAGCGAACCCTGCGCACCGGCAGCCCAGGCTCCGCCACCGCGCGGCCCGCGGTCAACGCAGCACCGCTTGCTCGCTACTCGGCGTAGGGCTGGTCCTTTCCTTCAGCGCTGTAGCCGATGTTCCATATGTAGCCGTCCGGGTCGGCGAACGAACCGCCGTACCCGCCCCACTGCAGCTTCGCCGCGGGCATGAGGATCTTCCCGCCGGCCTTCTTGGCCTCGTCCAGAACTTCGTCGACGCGGTCCTCGCTGCGCACGACGTAATTGAAGACGACGCCGCTGAAGCCGCTGCCCTCCGGGCTCGCGCCCACCATGTCGGCGAGCCCGTCGCGGCCGTAGAAGCCGACCAGCGAACCGCCATGTGGAACGAAGAACACTGAGATCTTGTAGTCGTTCTGGACCTCCCAGCCGAGACCCTCCGTGTAGAACCGCTTGGACCGGTCCATGTCCTGGACACCGAGGAGGATCGAGCTCACGTGCGCCTTCATGCCTTGTCTCCTTTGGGGCTTGGTGGTGATGCACATGACCGTCACGCTACGTGCGGCCCGGTGACCCGTGCTTCTCGATTCCTGATCGGTTTGGTGACTCGTTTCGCCACGCACGACGGCATCCCCGCGGGCAGGTGGATTAAGACGCAGAGCAGACGACCGCGCCGAAGCAGGCCGGGCCGAAGCCGGGCTGGTGGCGTCGGTATTGAGAAGGCCGCCGACGGTACCAGCCAGCGGGCACGCCCAGCCTGGACCCGGCTGATGCCGTCAGCTCGTCCACCGTCAGCGGGACCAGCCGGCCGATCCAGCCCGTCTCGCCATGCGCCCGCACCAGGGCATAGGCGTGTTCGTAGGACGCGACCGCGGCGACCGCCGCGACACCGACCACCGCCCCCGCCGTGGACCACCTGATAATTTGGCCGGTGGTGGTCATCGCGCACCGCCAGCCGCATCCAAGAAGAACTCCGAGGTCAGCAGGCATTGGTATTTTGGTGCAGTCGGTCCTCGGACACACATACAAGTCCCTGACCTGCGGTTATGTGCTTCCTAGCATGGTCCAGGTACGCAAAGCCGCAGGTCACAGACATGGGGGTTCAAGTCCCTCTCGGACACCAGCCCTTTGCCCATGCCGCGATCACGCCAATCCTGCGGCTGACCCCATTGAGGCGCGCCTAACGAGTGATACACGGGTGATCATCTCCGCATTCCGCTTCGAAAGATTGAGCGATGATCACCCGTGTATCCAGCGTTATACGGCCGAAGGATAGTGATCTGGTCTTCGATCACCCGTATAACGCCGACTCGGTGCGCCTTGCCAGTTCGATTTCCGATGGATAGCTGAGTACAGATCGGCCGTTCTGTCCGGCCCGGCCTCGTAGGATGATCGGCCGTTCGGATCACTGGTGGGCTGCTGGACAGTTCCGGGGGGCGTCGCCGCCGTTCCTGCTCGGTGCTAAGAAGCCGGAGCCGCGGGAGAGACGCTCGGCCGGTCTGCGCTCGGCGAGTTAGCCCGGCATCTCCTCCACGACCCCGACCTCGACGCCGAACCCGGTGTCTTGGAGGCCTGGGCATCCCTGGGCGACTCGTAGCGCAGCGTCAAGGTCATCGGCGGAGATCACCGA
>Ga0306920_100006951_pt1 | contig 14846 bp, 16 predicted proteins | sample flu12Cox44000170_FD_204666 | JGI IMG/M metagenome (GOLD analysis project Ga0306920, IMG submission 204666) | Lab enrichment of tropical soil microbial communities from Luquillo Experimental Forest, Puerto Rico - flux4day.12C.oxic.44.000.170 (v2)... | ecosystem: Environmental > Terrestrial >... | reverse complement strand
TAATATGGATAATACGCCGCCGGTGGATAGTAAGCTGGGGCGGGTGGGTAGTAGCCGTAGTAGCCATACGGGTAGTAATACGGATTATAGTAGGGGTGTGAGAGCACGGTCCCAAGCGCAAAGGCCCCGAGCCCGATCCCGGCAGCGGCACCAGGGCTGATCCCACCGCCACCCCAACCTCCACCTGCATCTGCGGGTCGCGGCACCGTCGTCAACCCGATAGCGGTAAGGATCGCCGCGGTGGCGGCCAACCCCCGACCAGTCTTCCCAAAGAACCTGCCAACGATCATACATGCCTCCTATCCCTGTTCGACCTCGCCCTTGTGCGGCTATTTGGGGCCGACCCTGATAATACGAATATTTTCGGGCGGGTATCCCCTACACCTTCCCAAGCGCCGACCTCTCCCCGCAATTAAGTCCGGGTTGAATGGCATCCTGGCGGCGTGGTACCTGCCCGAAGGTTTGCGAGGCTTAGTAGCCGTACCGCGGTGTAGTGATAAGACCACCCACCGCGCCGACCGCTCCGCCAACCGCGGCACCAAGGGCTGCACCGTGCCCCCCGGCCGCGGCAGCCCCGATCGCAGCGCCGCTGCCGGCACCGATCAGGCCGCCCCCGATCGTCCGCTGGACGGGGTCATATGGGTTGGTGCAAGCCGATAGGCCGAATATGAGCCCCACGGCAACTACGCGGGGGGTAAGCCGTGGTTTCGTCATCGCGCTATTCTCCGATTTGTATTTTGTGATCCTGTCCGGTCATGAACGTCGCGCGATAGGCCTACATTCCGAAAGGACCGCTAATTATGACGCAACCTAATATGTCATTTTTGGTACCCAAGCGTGATGGCGCCCTCCTGCCTGTTATCTCCTGAGTGTGAAAGCTAGAGGAAGAGACAAAATGCGTGCTCTCGGATTGATAGTGGGTGGAATGTTCGCTTTAACCGCCTCGATAGCGGGACATGCTGCTCCGTCGGCGTCGAGCATGAAGCAACTCGTTCCAGCGAACGGTACCGTCCACGTATGGGGCGGCTGCGGTTGGGGTTGGCACCCGGTGCCTGGCCATTGGAGCCGATGGAGAGGCGGATGGGTTCCCCCGCATTGCGCGCCTAACCATTATTATGGCGGATGGGGTCCCTACGGCGCTGGGCAAGGCCCCTACGGAGTTTGGCGTCCTTACGGCGATTGGGGAGGCTCCCACCAGGGTTGGTATAGTTCCGGCGAAGGCTCATAAACCGTAAGCTCCCAATTGCAGCTGAGGCGCCGCGGGTTTGGTCTGCATGCCTCAGCGTCTGCCTGCGCTCGCGCTAGTCGGCGAGGAGAGGAGGGCGGCCCAGTCCACCGCAGGGCGAGGATTACAGCACCCATGCGAGCCTCTGCCTCTCTTCGGCGACGGCGGCTTGGATCGCAGTCTGCGATCGTCGCGATCAGGGCCATTTTTGTCGCCGGGCTTAGCTCCAAGGTGGCACCTATTTCGTCAGCAAACATTTTTCCGCCGCTTCTATAGCTTCGGCGGCACGGTCGGTTTCGGTCTTCAAAGGGCGCCGCTCAGGATCGTTGGCGAGCGAGAAAGGTCGCGCCCGTTCTTACTGATAACCCCAGCCCCACCGAAACGGTGCCGCACGCCAATCTGGATAGGAGTAGTACCATCCAGCGCCCCAGCCGTTGTAAGCACGACCTTCGTACGGAACGCAATCACCCCACTGCCAATTGCCCCATTGGTCGCGCCACTGGGTCCGGTGGTAGCCACGTCCACAACCGTCACGCACCAGCTCGATCGGCGGCGTCGTGCCAAGCTCGATCGAGGCCGGCTTGGGCGCGAAAGGGGCCGCCTGCGCCGATGTCGCCACGGCTAGGGCGCCTGCAAACGCGAAGATTAACGCGCGCATCTCTGTCTCCATTCGGGAATCTAAACACGCAATGTTCGGCGATGGCGGCTAACAAATCCTGAAGCGCGAGGGATCGAGTTGGCTCGGGTTCCCTGGGCGAAAGGCGCCGCGATCAGAAAGGGGGCGTCCTTTCGCCACCGTCAGCCCGGCCGAAAGGCGGCTCCTGGCGGGCGCGCCGGGCGTGTACGGCGTGCGTGACCTTCAGTTCACCCCTTGCCTGGGTCGCGCGGGGCCGGTTGTTGGGGCGGGCTAAAGCTGGAAGCGGAGGGACATCGGGAGCTGGAGCCTGAACACTTGGACTGGGTGCATCTCGCTGTGCGGGGCGAGTTACCGCAACCGATGTAGCAGGACCTGCGCTGTCGGCGAAGTAATGCCAGCCGGCGCCGATGCCCGCGCCGAGGAGCACAGCGACAACTACACCCAGGCCGCAGGCTCTCAGTTCCGATCCGTACATGGCCAATGGCTCGCTGTTCAATCAGAGACAATGTCGCCAGAACAGCTCGATCCAGCCGATGACGAGCGCCGCGCTAAGGACTGCCGACCCGAACATTATACGAAGCGGGGTAAACGCCTGATCCCTGCGGGTCGGGAGGCGGGCCAATTGCGCCTTAACGAAGTCCAGCTCGTCCATGATCTGGGCGAAGTCGTCGCGCGCTTGAGCGGCCTGTTGAAGGGTGAAGCGCTCGGGGTCGAGATCGCTCATGCTGCCTTAACGGGTTCGCGATTTGCTAGCATGTTTCTGCTGAGCGGACCTTTCGCGGCACTCTCGTTCTTCGACGACCGCGGCCTGGATTGCGGCGGTGAACGTAGCGATCAGGGCGGCTTTTGCGGCCGGGCTGAGGTCCAGGGTGTCGCCCGTCTCCTCAGCAAATATTATTCCTGCCACTTCTATCACCTTGGCGGCGCGGCCGGTCGCGGTCTTCGTGGCGCGGTCCTGATCCATGGAAATGTCGTTTGCACGGTCTCGTGGGCGCGATAATCAGTACCGCGATCTTGCTTAACACCCGATTACCGGGCGCCCCGGTCTAGGTCTGGGCGAGCTAGTGGTGAAAATCTAACAGAAGGGTCCCATCTGCATCGAGGGTTTGCGCCGTTTTGAGCCAGCTTTGGAGGGTAGCAACCGTCAGATTTTATCCACTAGGTGATCGGCCGCGGCGTCAGCAGCCAGCGGATCAATTCGGCTCGTCGGCGAAGGCGCCGCTTGTCCGCTGCTTCCAGCTTCTCTTCGGCTAGTTCCAGTTCAATGTTTTCGAGCATTTGTGACAGCGCGGCAGCAATCGGGATCTCAGGTTGGGTCAGGTAGAAGGAGGTCATTACGGTTCCTGCGGTCTTCCGCCCATGCACGCACGTGCGCGGCTTTCACTCGATTGACAGACATACATTTCAAAAACGTCAAAAAAACGTCAGAACCGCAAACAGAATGCGCTGCGCCGACCCGAGCGCTTGTCTCTGTGAGGAAGCTGAGCAGGATCCCAAAAAGCGGGCGCCGGAGCATGACGCTCGGCCACGGCGATGGAGGAGGAAACATGTCTCAGACCCGAGCTGCTGATGATTTCCAGGCGATCCGAGCGCGCATGGAGGAATTGCGCCGTGAACGCGAGCGGGCAGCCGATAGGAAAATAGCGGTGCGATCCGTGCAGCTATCGCTTTGTCACGCCAATGGCGATCCGATAATCATTTCTATTGGCCGGCCGCGAAACGGAGCTGACTGACTACCGGCTTAGTGAAACAGACGCCGCACGTCCTTCTGAGGCGCTGGCATTCAAAGATCGAGCCAACCAGGATAGGAGCGTCCCGATGCCTAACGGTCCCGCCCCCGTGCCAGTGTGGAGCGTAAAGTTCTTTCGTGATCTGAGGAGCCTAACGCCAACGCGGCTGGCCTACATCTCGCGCTCTTCCGAAGCGGAAGTAGCCCAGCGCGCCCTCGAATGCATGGCCGATGAAGAAGCCACCCGTGTCGAGATTTGTCGCGTCCCACTCAACCCACCGATATTGGCAGATGGCGCTGAATACTGGCTCGATTGAGCGCCGCGGCCTTGTCAACGTCGTAGCGGGACACCGCCGCAGAGCCAGACGCTCCCCTGACGCCGGCTCGATTGAACGACCGGCTTTTCCATCATGGCGCCGCCGCCCTGACTAAAAGTTAACGCCCATCGCTTAAGGATCGTGGCGCAACCCTGACGGAAGCGCCAATGCGTGACGAGATCGCCCGGCTCGCCAAATCCCTGGAACCGAGTTTCGCCACCCCGGAAGACGCAGAGCTTGCAGCAACGATGATGGTGACGGCGCTGCGCTGTGAGTTTTCCGAGCCGATTAAGGAGGAGGACCGACCCCGCTACCAGGCGGCGCTGGAAAGCCTGCCCAAGGGTAGCACCGCCACACCGCGCGTGGTCTTTGTTAGCCCCTACGACCAAACGACCGATCCGCACTGGCGCGTGACGTTCACCGTTGGCCCGATGCGCTACGAAAGCTCCCGGCGCTTTGGCTCGGTGGCTGAGGCAGAGACCTACGCCACGGACTTCCTGGCGCGACTGCGGGGAGAGATCAATCGGTCCTGACGACGGAACCCGCGCCGTCCGCGCTGTGCGGCTGGTGCTCACATTTGCCCGGCCTGGTTGCGCCCTAACCAGATTGACCTGGTCCCGGATAAAGGCCAGTTTCGCTCGCGTTTTCCACCATCCGCTCAGCTACGGTTGTCCGACAACGATTTTTCTGGATCCCCGCAACCGACACCGACATCATCTCAGCGCAACACTTCGGGACGGGCGGGCGGGAAACGGCTGGGCCCGGGTTGTTACGATGCGGTCGCGATCGCTCGGGCGGCGGGTTTCCGAATCCTGGTTATGAGCCGCACCTGTCATGCGACGATTGTCCCTTAACCGCTCGGAGCCGGCCAAAAAGAGCGGGCAAAATATCCCGAAAAATCGTTGTCGAACAACCGTAGCTGAGCGGATGGTGGAAACCGCGAGCGGAACTGCCCTTCATCGGGGGTCAGGTCGTCTGCTTAAGCCACGACCAGGCCGGCCCGCAGCGGACCCCATGCATTAGACGCCGATGCCCGTTCATGCGCCACAACCTCGTCCTGGCATTAGCGGCGGCACTTACCGCGTTCGCGTGCCTCGAACCGGCTTCCATCGCAGAGACCCTACGTTGCGCAAAATTTTCTCGGGAAGAAATGTCTGCTCCGATGCCGCCACCGTATCCGAGTGCACTCGAGCGCATGAAGTGGATAAATCAAGCAGTCAAATCCACCCCCTACTCCATCCTCTTTTTCGGCGATTCCCTGACCGAGGGCTGGGACGCCGAGGTATGGGAACGAACCTTGGCATCCCGCGGGGCACTGAACGCAGGCGTGAGCGGGGATCGTACCGACCACCTTTTGTGGCGGCTGCAATACGGCAATCTCGCCGGCCCACAGCCAAAAGCAGTGGTGCTGCTCATCGGAACCAACGATCTCGCCTATGGCCGATCGCCGGAGCTCACGGCAGATGGCATCCGCGCCAATCTTGAAGTTCTGCGCGAGCGTCTCCCGGCGGCTCGGATCCTGCTCCTTGGCCTTCTCCCGCGCGAGGAGTCGCCGAGCGCCCCTCTGCGGCTTGAGGTAGCCCAAGTCAACCAGCTGATCCGCGACTGCGGCGACGGCCAGCACATCTATTTTGCAGAAATCGGCGAGGTGCAGCTCGACCGCGATGGACGCTTGTCTGCGGCGATCGCGCCTGATCAGCTGCATTTCACCGAGCTCGGCTATGCGCTTCTCGGCGCGCGCCTCGACCCCGAGCTCGACCGGCTGCTGGGTCCTTCGCGGTAGCGCATACCCGCACTGACGCATGCGACCCGGGCGGCATCGACGCGCGGCGGTTCGGCGCATCGGCCTACCGCTTGCAAATGCGGACGACCCGATGTTGTGCAATCGGCTGACCAAGAACGGGCGGTCGTCGACGCCGCAGGGGTGCCGCCGCGGCATGGCGATGTCGCGAATGCGGCAGGCAGGATCTTCGAGGTGAAGGCGCACACCTATTCCTTCGACGCCGCCAACGTGCGGCACGAGCATGAGTGGCGCGTGTGGCAGCAGGCGCAGCTGCTGGTCGGCAAAATGCTGATGCCGGGCGTCGTCAGCCATGCCACCAACCTTGTCGAGCACCCGCAGCTCGTTGCCGACCGCATTCTGCGGTATGCCGCAATCGTCGGCCGTGAGAACATCATTGCCGGCACCGATTGCGGCCTCGGCGGCCGGGTCCACGCCGACCTCTCTGGGCCAAGCTGCGGACGCTTGTCGAAGGCGCCCGCTTCGCGTCGACGTCCCTCTGGACTAGTTGAACACGCCCGCGGCCGTCGACGAGTTCCCAGTCCAGGCTGGCGTGCGCCAGCTATGTTGCGGGCGATGTCGCATACAGCATGCCGTCGCGTCCCTGGATCCGTCCGGCGCGGAGATGGCGCTGCACTGCGATGCCGACATGGTTCGGGCGATCGTTGGGGCACGCCACGTAAAGTTCCTGTCGGGTCCTGCCGGTAGCCAGAGCCAGAATGCGCTCGCCCAGGCTCGGTGCGCTCCAGCATTACCGAGCGCCACCGGGTTACGACAGAGCGATGGATCCGTGTACGAGCCATCTTGGTTCTTCCCCGGAAGGCCATAAGGGCGAGCCATCAGTCTCTTCCCTCTCGCGCAGCAGATCGGCCGCGTCGAGCTCGCGATCGTTGCTCAGATCGAGCCCTCAGTGACAGCTCGTGCCTCATACCGGCCATTGCCCCGAACTGGTTGGGGCGCTTCGGGTGGAAAAGAACGGCCATTCACTCCGAATGCGAATGCTCATTCGATGACCTCGTCAGCGCGGGCGAGGATCGACGGCGGGACCGTCAAGCCGAGTGCCTTGGCGGTCTTGAGGTTGACGACCAATTCGAACCGGGTCGGCTGCTCGACCGGCAGCTCGGCAGGTTTGGCTCCTTTGAGGATCTTGTCGACAAGGGCAGCGGCGCGCTCGAAATTCTCTCGGAACCCCGGTCCGTAGGCAAGAGACCGCCGCTTTCAACCATCTCGCGCCGCTCGTAGATAGCGGGCAATCGATGCTGCGCAGCGAGCGCGATCACGCGGGGCAGGTTCTCGAATATGACGGGGCCCGATTCGAACAGAATTCCCTGGTCATGGTCGGCTGCACTGGCGGCAAAGGCGCCGTCTAGCTCTGCTGCCTCGCTTACCAGTCTCACGGTGACCTGCAGGCCGAGCGGCCGCGCGAGGGCCTTGAGGGCAGTCGCGCGAGCAAGGCTTCGCGGGAGCGCTGCCCCGAACGCCGCAGCAAGTCCCCCGATCGCAAGCAGAAGCGCCCCCGTCTCCTTCGTGGTCTCACGCCCAACGGCGTCGTGGGCGCCCAACGCCGGGAACAGTTCGTTGCCGACTCGCCGCTGGAGGTAACGGGATTCGAACTCTGGGTCCCGCCGCGAACGACCGACCCGCTGGTTAGCCCCGGCACGCCATCCGACCGCATGCACCGAAGCTTCGCCTCTTTCTTGGCGCGGCTGTGGCTTTAGCGGTCACTCGGCCGGCTAAGACCCTGACCCAAAGCCCTACTTGGCCCAATCATCATCCGCATAGGCCCGTAACCTGCACACTGACGAGGTTGATTTCGACCCCGCTCGCCTTCCCCAACTGACAGTGGAGCTCGTTGGGCGGGGCTTCGACTCAATTCTCGCCGGCGGGCCGGAGGTTACGCTCGAATCGGCGATGGCGTCGACCCGAACCGTGCCGATCGTCATGGTCGCGATCGACGCGCTACACCCACCGCATCGCCATCTCCAATCGCCGGCTGGCGCCCCTCCTCATAACCGAGCTGGCGCAGTCGCTCTTTGAACGCGCTGTAGCCGGGCCCCCGCCGAAGATCCACCAGCACGCCGAGATCCTGAACCGGCTAGAGGAGGCGGAGCGACCGCCCGAGCCGTCGGCCGGCGTCGCCACCGAGCGACGGTAGAAACGCGAACGACCATAGAGCGGGCACGTTCTGGGGCTCGCTTGCTGGTTGGCGCGTTAATTGCTACAGATTCGGGAAAAGCGGTGCCGCCGCGTTGCGGCGAACTGGGGAGATCTCGGATGACTATGGGAACGATGGCGCGTGTCAGCTTGGCAGTGTCGATGGCGACGGCAGGTTGCATTATTGCAAGCTCGGCGCAGGCTGGCGGGACCCTGCGGATCGCGATGACGGCCTCAGACGTCCCGACGACGACGGGAGCGCCGGACAATGGCTTTGAGGGGCTTCGCTTTCTCGGCTATCCGGTGTTTGAAGGGCTGGTGTTGTGGGATCTGTCGCGGGCCGACAAGCTAGCCGAGATCCGCCCCGGGCTCGCCGAGATATGGACGCAGGACCCGAGCGACAGCAAGAAGTGGATTTTCCACCTGCGCCGAGGCGTCAAGTTCCACGACGGCAGCGACTTCGACGCCGACGCCGCGATCTGGAACCTCGACCGCTATTTCAAGCCGGACGCGCCGCAAGCCGATCCCACTGGAGGCGCTATCGCGCGCGCGAGAAACCCCTGGGTTGTCGGCTATCGCAAGCTCGACGACCATACGATCGAGATCGCCAATCCGCGCCCGCTCAGCTATTTCCCGGGGGCGCTCGCGTATCTGTTCTTTTCGAGCCCGTCACAGTTCAAGAAGACCGGCTCGTGGGCCGAGTTCGCCAAGGCACCGTCGGGAACCGGCCCCTTCAAGATCACCGACTTCAAGCCGCGCATCAGCGTCACCCTGATCCGCAACGAAGGCTATTGGGACAACAACCGGGTCCCAAAGCTCGACAAGATGGTTCTGTTCCCGATGCCGGAGGCGACAACGCGGCTCGCGGCATTGCGCTCGGGCGAAGTGGACTGGATAGAGGTGCCGCCGCCCGACGCTGTGCCGAGCCTCAAAGCCGCCGGGTTCGAAATCGTCACCAACAGCTATCCGCATGTCTGGCCGTGGGTGATGAACTTCGGAAAACCCGGCACGGCGTGGAGCGATGTGCGGGTCCGCCGAGCGATCAATTACTGCGTCAATCGCGACGGGCTGGTCACGTTGCTGAACGGTCTCGCCGAGCCGGCGGCCGGGTCTACAACAAGACAGACCCTTATTTCGGTAATCCGAATGAGCACTACACCTACGACCTCGCCAAGGCGAAGGCGCTGATGAAGGAGGCCGGCTATGGACCGGACAAGCCGCTAAAGGCGAAGATCATGATCTCGACGAGCGGCTCGGGTCAGATGCTGCCCTTGCCGATGAACGAGTATCTGCAGCAGAACCTAAAGGAGTGCAATTTCGACATCTCGTTTGAGGTCGTCGACTGGGGCACGATGCTGGTCGCCATACGCAACCCGCCGACCGCGCCGCAGACGCTCGGCGCCGACGCGATTAACATCAGCCTGGCGCACGCGACCGAATTCTCGCGGTTCACGACCTGGTTCTTGTCGAGCACCTTTCCGCCCAACGGGGTCAATTGGGCGAACTGGAAGAACCCGGAATTTGATGCGCTGGTCGACCGGATCGAGAAATCGTCCGACCCGGAGGAGATTGCGTCCGATATCCGCAAGGCGCACGAAGTGATCGTCGACGACGCGCCCTGGCTGTTCATCGTCCACGACCGCAATCCGCGGGCAATGACCAAACACGTCAAAGGGTTCACGAGCGCGCAAAGCTGGTTCCAAGACTTCACGACGGTCGATATGCAGTAGGGGAGGAGCGAATGCTGATCAAAAAAGCAACGCGGGTCGGGCTCGCCGCCGCGGCGATCCTCGCGCTCGCAGGCTCGGCGCAGGCCGGCGGAACTCTCAGGGTGGCGCTGACGGCAACCGATGTGCCGACCACCACCGGGGCGCCCGACAATGGCGGCGAGGGGATCCGCTTTCTCGGCTTTCCGGTGTTCGAGAGCCTGGTCTTATGGGATCTCACCCGCGCCGACAAGCTGGCCGACATCCGACCGGGACTGGCCGAGAGCTGGGAGCAGGACGCCAACGACAAGACCAAATGGGTCTTTCACCTGCGCAAAGGTGTCAAATTCCACGACGGCAGCGATTTCAACGCCGACGCCGCGATCTGGAACCTCGACCGTTTTTTCAAACAGGACGCGCCCCAATTCGATCCGCCCAACGCTGCGGTCACGCAAGCGCGCATCCCTTTCGTCGTCGGCTACAGGAAGATCGACGGCGATACCATTGAGATCGCCAACCCGCGGCCGCTCAGCTACTTCCCGTACATGATGCCCTACATGCTGAACGCGAGCCCGGCACAGTTCAAGAAGACGGGCTCCTGGGCGGAATTCGCCAAGGCGCCGTCGGGCACCGGCCCGTTCCAGATCACTGAGTTCAAGCCGCGGGTCAGCGCGACGCTCAACCGCAACGACGGGTATTGGGACAAGAGCCGAGTGCCGAGGCTCGACAAGATGGTGCTATTCCCGATCCCCGAGGCGACGACGCGGCTCGCCGCGTTGCGCTCGGGCCAGGTCGATTGGATCGAGGTGCCACCGCCCGACGCCGTGCCGAGCCTGAAGGCCGCCGGATTCGAGATCGTCACCAACAGCTATCCACATTCATGGCCTTGGACCTGGAACCTGGCGAAGGCGGATGCGCCATGGCGCGACATCCGCGTCCGTCACGCGATCAATTATTGCGTCAATCGCGACGGGCTCGTCACCTTGCTGAATGGCCTGGCCGAGCCGTCCTTCGGCATTTTCAAGAAGACTGATCCCTATTTCGGCAATCCGAAGGAGCACTACACTTACGATCCCGCCAAAGCCAAAGCACTGCTGAAGGAAGCCGGCTACGGCCCGGAAAAGCCGGTTAAGGCCAAAGTCATGATCACGACCAGCGGCTCGGGGCAGATGCTGCCCTTGCCGATGAACGAGTTCCTGCAGCAGAACCTGAAGGAGTGCAATTTCGACATCTCGTCCGAGGTTGTCGACTGGGGGACGATGTTGGTTGCCCTGCGCAACCCGCCGACCGCGCCGCAAGCGCTCGGCACGGATGCAATGAACATCAGCTTGGGGGTCTCGAGCGACGTCTCGCAAGTGGCGCTCTATTTCCTGTCGGCGAACACGCCTCCGAAGGGGCGCAACTGGCCGAATTGGAAAAGCGCGGAATTCGACGCGGTCATGGAGCGGATTGAGAAATCAACAGGCCCGGAGGGGATTCTCGCTGACATCCGGAAGGCGCACGAGCTGATCGTCGACGACCCGCCTTGGGTCTTCATCGTCCACGACCGCAATGCCCGGGCCATGACCAAACACGTCAAGGGATTCACCAGCGCGCAAAGCTGGTTCCAGGACTTCACGCCGGTCTACATGGAATAGCCGTTTCGCGCGGTAAGCCAGCATGTGGGCCTACACTTTGCGCCGCCTGCTCTACGCCGTGCCGATCCTGCTCGGCGTGTCGATGCTGGTTTTCGCGCTGATCCACTTGGCGCCGGGCGACGTTGTCGACTTGCTGGTTCCGCCCGAGGTGCCGAAGGAGATCGCCGATTCGCTGCGCGCCCGCCTTGCCCTCGACCAGCCGCTCTACATCCAATATCTCGCCTGGCTGGCGCGCCTCTTGGTGGGTGATCTCGGGATCTCGTTCTTCACCAGTCGGCCGGTTTCCGAAGAGTTGTTCGGCGCCCTCGGCAACACCCTGATGCTGGCGCTGCCAGCTGCGGTACTAGGCTTTGCCCTCGGCGTGGCGTTGGGTGCGCTGGCCGCCTTCAACCGCGGCACTGCGCTCGACAGGCTGTTTTCGGCGACCGCGATCACCGGCGTCAGCCTGCCGCATTACTGGGTCGGCATCGTGCTCGTCGCGATCTTTGCGGTGATCTTGAACGCGTTGCCGGCCCAAGGCATGGGAGCCGGGGGGTTTCCGACCGACTGGGAGCACATCCGGCATTTGATCCTGCCAGTAATCACCTTGTCGCTGATCCCGATGGGTGTGATCAGCCGGCTAGTCCGCGCCAATGTGCTCGAGATCCTGAGCCACGAATTTGTCGGCACATTGCATGCCAAGGGTCTGTTGAACCGACGCGTCCTCTACCATGTCATGAAGAACGCGGCACCCTCGGCGCTGGCGCTGATGGGATTGCAGTTCGGTTATCTGCTCGGCGGCTCGATCCTCGTCGAGACGGTGTTCAACTGGCCCGGCTCCGGCGGGCTGATGAACCTCGCGATCTTCCGTCGCGACATCCCGGTACTGTCGGCGACGATCCTCGTGCTGGCGACAATCTTTGTCATCATCAATATCCTGGTGGATGTGTTGCAGGCACTGATCGACCCGCGCATGCGGCGCTAGGTCCAGCCATGGCCGACGCCCCCGCCATCCCGCTCGCCGACCCGGCCGAGACCCTGCGGCGGGCGCAGCAGGGCAAGGGGTATTGGCGGCGAGTGTGGAAGCGCCTTCGCCAAGACAAGGTCACCCTCGCCATGGCGGCGGTGCTCGTGTTCCTCCTGATTATGGTGATCTTCGCGCCCTGGTTCACCACGCACGACCCCTATGATGGCTCGGTGCTGCGCCGGCTCAAGCCAGTCGGCTATCCCGGCTATTGGCTCGGCACCGACGAGGTTGGCCGCGATCTGTGGTCGCGGATGGTTTACGGCGGGCGCCTGTCGCTGTTGGCAGGCGTCATGCCGGTGTTCTTTGCTCTGCTGATCGGCGGGTTTCTCGGTGTCCTCGCGGGCTATGCCGGCGGCTTAATCAACAGTGCAATCATGCGCCTCACTGATGTGCTCTATGCCTTTCCGTCAATCCTGCTGGCGATCGCAATTACCGGCATCCTCGGCTCTGGTCTCCAGAACACGATCCTCGCCCTGAGCGCCGCCTTCATTCCGCCCATCATCCGCATCTCCGAGAGCGTTTCGGCGCAGGCGTGCCATCTCGATTTCGTCGAGGCGGCGCGGGCGAGCGGGTCCGGGACTTTGATGATCATGCGCTACCACATCCTCAACAATGTCCTCGGCCCGATCCTCGTCTATGCCACCAGTCTGATCAGCATCGGCATCATCCTCGCAGCCGGCCTGTCCTTTCTGGGGCTGGGCGTCACTCCGCCTAACGCCGAGTGGGGGCTGATGCTGAACAATCTGCGCCAGGCGCTGTGGGTCGATCCGGTGATCGCCGCGCTGCCGGGGGTTATGATTTTCATAACCTCGATGTGCTTCAACCTGCTGAGCGACGGACTTCGGCAGGCGATGGACGTGCGGCTGTGACCGCGCTCGACCTTACGGCGATGCGGGTTGCGCGGGCGAGCAACCCGGCGCCGCTGCTGCGCGTGGACCGATTGACCAAGCATTTCCCGCTCCGCGGCGGCATCCTCAACCGGGCCAAACCCGTGGTCCAGGCGGTCGATGGCGTCTCTTTCGCGGTGCGCGCCGGAGAGACACTAGGCATCGTCGGCGAGTCCGGTTGCGGGAAATCGACGACAGCTCGGTTGCTGATGCACCTCGTTCGGCTAGACAGCGGCAAGATCGTCTTTGACGGCGACGAGGTCGGCGTAGCGCACGGCCTCTCGCGCCGCGATCTGCATCGCCAGATGCAGATGGTCTTTCAGGATTCCTATGCCTCGCTCAACCCGCGTCTGCCGGTCGCGCTGTCGATCGCCTTCGGCCCACTCGTCCATGGCGCGACAAAATCTGGGGCGCGCGTTCGGGCGATGGATTTGCTACAGGCCGTCGGCCTCGACCCGATGCAATTCGCCAACCGCTATCCTCACGAGCTATCCGGCGGCCAGCGCCAGCGCATCAACATCGCCCGCGCGCTCGCCCTTGAGCCGCGCCTCGTCATTCTCGATGAGGCGGTGTCCGCGCTCGACAAATCGATCGAGGCGCAGGTGCTGAACCTTCTGGTCGACCTGAAGTCACAGTTCGACCTGACCTATGTCTTTATCTCGCACGATCTGAACGTGGTCCGCTTCATGAGCGATCGGGTCATGGTCATGTATCTCGGCAAAGTCGTCGAGCTGGGGCCCGTGGATCGCATTTACCGCGACCCTCGGCATCCCTACACCAAGGCGCTCCTGTCAGCGATGCCGTCGATGGATCCACGGCGGCGGGCGACCGAAGCGCCGCTAAGCGGTGATCCGCCGAATCCGATCAACCCGCCTTCGGGCTGTCGCTTCCGGACGCGGTGCGCCTTCGCCGAGAGCGTGTGCGAGAGGGTGCCGCCCGTGCTGGAACTCGGCGCTGACGGGCGATCGGTTGCTTGCCACATGTTAGTGGCCGGCTCCGGGCACAGCCGCGCCGCTGTGGTCTGAACAGCCGGTGGCGGAGGCAGCACCGCCCGTCGTCTCGGTCGAGGATCTGCATGTTCGTTTCGTCACTCCCGAGGCGACGGTGCACGCGGTCACCGGCGTCAGGTTTGCGCTCGAGGCGGGCCGCGTGCTCGGTATTCTCGGTGAGTCCGGCTCGGGCAAAAGCGTCACACTGCGCGCGCTGCTCGGGCTTCTGCAGCCGCACCGCAGCCGCGTTGAGGGGCGGGTCAAGGTCGCTGGCCACGAGATCACCTGCCTGGGCGAAGCCGAACTGCGCGAGGTGCGCGGCACAAAGATCGCGATGATCTTCCAAGAGCCGATGGTGGCGCTCGATCCGGTGTTCACGATTGGCGAGCAGATTGCCGAGACGATCGTACGCCACGAGGGCGTGTCCTGGGCCGATGCGTACCGTCGCGCGCTTGAGCTGCTGGAGATGGTGCAGATTCCGTCGGCGGCCCGCCGGCTCAAATCCTATCCGCATGAAATGTCGGGCGGCATGCGGCAACGGGCGATGATAGCCTTGGCATTGTCTTGCCGCCCCACGGTGCTGCTCGCCGACGAGCCGACCACGGCGCTCGACGTCACCGTGCAGATCCAGATCATCGTGCTTCTGCGTCAGTTGCAGCAGGAGCTGGGCATGGCGGTGGTGTTCGTAACGCACGATGTCGGGGTTGCGGTCGAGGTCGCCGATCGGCTTGCCGTGATGTATGCCGGGCGCTTTGTCGAGACCGGCCCGACCGCCACGG
>Ga0306920_100006950_pt1 | contig 14847 bp, 12 predicted proteins | sample flu12Cox44000170_FD_204666 | JGI IMG/M metagenome (GOLD analysis project Ga0306920, IMG submission 204666) | Lab enrichment of tropical soil microbial communities from Luquillo Experimental Forest, Puerto Rico - flux4day.12C.oxic.44.000.170 (v2)... | ecosystem: Environmental > Terrestrial >... | reverse complement strand
CATCTCGATTTCCTCCGATTTCATCGTCGGCTTTCCCGGTGAAAGTGAGCGCGACTTCGCTGCCACCCTCGCACTGGTGCGCGAGGTGGGCTTCGACCAGTCCTTCAGCTTCATCTACAGCCGCCGGCCGGGTACTCCCGCCGCCTCACTGCCAGATGAGGTCGAGCCTGCGGTGAAGCACGAGCGGCTTGCACGGCTGCAGGGGCAGCTCGAGTCGCAGGCGCGCGCGATCAGCGAGTCGATGGTCGACACACGCCAGCGTGTGCTGGTCGAGCGCCGTGCGCGCAAGGATGCCCGTGAGCTCGCCGGCCGCACTGCCAACAACCGCTGGGTAAACTTCGCCGGGCCCGCACCGCTCATCGGGCGCTTCGTCGATGTGACCATCACCGCCGCGCTCGCCCACAGCCTGCGCGGCCGGCTGGCAGATCCGCAGGCGGAGACTCCGCAGGCGCCGCGACTGGCCGCGGCCGGCGGCTGACACAGTGGTTGCCTCAGCACCCGAGCCGCGGCGCGAATTCGAACTCGGCCCTTCCGACAACACTCGGCTCGCAAACCTCTGCGGGCCGCTCGACGAGAATCTGCGGCTGCTCGAGACTCGGCTCGACGTCCGCATACACCGCCGGGGCGACACTTTCCGGGTGAGTGGCGCGCAGGCGCTGCACGCCGAGAGCCTGCTGCGCGAGCTGTTCGCGCTCACGCAGAGCGAGGACGTTACTCCCGAGCGCGTGCACCTGGCGCTGCGCGAGCGCGAGTCGGGGCTGCCCGCCGAGGAGGACGTGCGCGAGCACGGTGTGCGCGTGCCGCGCGGCGGTATCCGCGCCCGCGGCGCGCACCAGCGCGACTACCTCGAGCACATCCGCACGCGCGACCTGACCTTCGGCATTGGGCCCGCAGGCACCGGCAAGACCTACCTTGCGGTCGCCTGTGCGGTGGAGGCGCTGCAGGCCGACCGGGTAAGGCGCCTGATCCTGGTGCGCCCGGCGGTGGAAGCGGGCGAGCGGCTCGGGTTCCTGCCGGGCGATCTCACGCAGAAGGTCGACCCGTATCTGCGGCCCATGTACGACGCGCTCTACGAGATGATGGGCTTCGATCGGGTCGGGCGCTTCATGGAGCGCAACGTCATCGAGGTCGCGCCGCTCGCCTTCATGCGCGGCAGGTCGCTCAATGACTCGTTCATCATCCTCGATGAGGCGCAGAACACGACCATCGAGCAGATGAAGATGTTCCTCACGCGGATCGGCTTCGGCTCCAAGGCGGTGGTCACGGGCGATGTCACCCAGACCGATCTGCCGGCCGGCAAGCAGTCGGGCCTGTCCCACGTCATCGATGTGCTGCGCGCGGTGGAGGGAGTCGCTTTCACCTTTTTCGACGCCCACGATGTCGTGCGTCACCCGCTGGTACAGCGCATCGTGCAGGCCTACGAATCGCGCGGGGGCACCTCATGAGCACCGCCCGCGCAGCCGCACGCGCCTACGGCGGCATACGGCTCGAGCTGCAGCGACGGGCACGCGGCTGGTCCCCCGCGCGGCGCGATATCGCGCACTGGGCCAGCGCCGCCCTCGGCCGTGGCGGGCGTGGGCGCGAGCTCGGTGTGTGCACCGTTGGCGCGGCGGAGAGTGCCCGGCTGAATGGCCGCTTTCGCGGCCGTCCCCAACCGACCAACGTGCTGTCGTTTCCCCCCGCACGGCTGCCGCGCGCGCCAGGCGCCGCGCCGCCTCCACTCGGGGAGCTGGTCATCTGTCCGCGCGTGCTCGAGGCGGAAGCGCGCGCCCAGGACAAGCCGCTGCGCGCGCACTGGGCGCATCTGGTCGTGCACGGCACGCTGCACCTCGCCGGCTATGACCACGTGCGCGCGGCCGATGCGCGGCGCATGGAGCGCCGCGAGATCGCTGTGCTGCGCCGCCTCGGGTTCGCCAACCCGTACCGGAGCTGAAGCCATGGGTAAGGATCTCAATTCCACCGGACGCTGGCTGCGACGGCTCACCCATGGGTTGGCCGCCGAGCCTCAGGATCGCGCGGCGCTCGCCGCGGGGCTGCGCGAAGCCGCCGAGCGGGGTGTCATCGACACCGACGCCCTCACCATGCTCGAGGGCGTGCTGGAAGTCGGCGATCTGCAGGTGCGCGACATCATGGTGCCGCGCGCGCAGATGGTATTCGTGCGGCGTGACCAGCCGGCGGCGCGCATCCTGCCGGTGGTGGTGGAGTCCGGGCACTCGCGCTTTCCGGTCATGGACGAGGACCGTGACGACATCGTCGGCATCCTGCTCGCGAAGGACCTGCTGCGCCTGACGACCGCACAGGCGCGCGAGCGCTTCGATATCCGCGAGTACATGCGCCCGGCAGTGTTCGTGCCCGAGTCCAAGCGGTTGAACGTGCTGCTGAAGGAATTCCGCCGCAACCGCAATCACATGGCGATCGTGGTCGATGAGTACGGTGGCGTGTCGGGCCTGTGCACCATCGAGGATGTCATCGAGCAGATCGTCGGTGAGATCGACGATGAGTTCGACGTCGAGGACGATCAGAACATCCGCCGCGACGCCGAAGCGCAGTTCACCGTGCGCGGCGTGACGCGGATCGAGGAGTTCAACCAGTTTTTCGGCACGCATCTTCCGGAGGGGCAGGGCGTCGACACCATCGCCGGACTGCTGCTGAAACAGCTCGGCCGCCTGCCACGTCGTGGCGAGTCTGCCAGCATCGATGGCTTCGAATTCCGTGTGCTGCGTGCCGACCGGCGTCGCATCGATGCACTGCGCGTGCTCGCGCCGCGCGATGTGCTGCCGCCGAGCGATGAGCGATCCGCGGGCGGGACATCCTGACGCCGCTCATGCGCGCCTGGTCAGCCGGGTCGGCCGTCGCAGCGGCGACGGGAGCACGCTACGCGCTGGCGCGACCCACCTCGGCGGTGGCGCGTGCACTGCTCGCGCTGCTCGCCGGCGCGGCGCTCGCGGCCGCGTTCGCGCCGCTCAACCTGTGGCCGCTCGCGGTGCTATCTCCAGCCCTGCTCATGTGGCTGTGGCAGGGCGCGACACCCCGCGAGGCGGCGCGTCTGGGTTTCTGCTTCAGTTTTGCGACCTTCGCTGCCGGTACCTACTGGCTGTACACCAGCATCCACGGCTTCGGCGGGGCGCCGGTCTGGCTCGCCTTCGCGCTCATGCTCGGCCTGGTGAGCATCATGGGGCTGTACCACGCCGGACTCGGGTACGTCGCGGCCCGCTGGCTGCCCGCGGAAGGTGCCGTACGGTGGCTAATCGCGCTCCCGGCCGCCTGGCTGCTGATGGAATGGTGGCGCGGCTGGTTCCTCTCGGGCTTCTCCTGGCTGTCTCTCGGGTATTCCCAGACCGACAGCTGGCTCGCGGGGTTTGCTCCGGTGGTCGGGGTTTATGGCATCAGTGCCCTGCTCCTCCTCTGCGCCGGGGCAGTCGCGGCGCTGCTCTGCGGCGGCCCGAGGGTGCGCATTACCGCGCTCACCGTGCTGGCTCTTCCCTGGGCTGCCGGAGCCGCCCTGTACCAGCACTCCTGGACCCACCCGAGCGGCCCACCGGTATCGGTGGCCGTGGTGCAGGGCGCCATCCCGCAGGACGAGAAGTGGCTCGAGAGCAATCATGAGACGACCCTCCGTCTCTATCGCGAGCTCACCGAGCGGGTGCTCGGCAATGCGCTCATCGTCTGGCCCGAGTCCGCTCCCGCAGATGTGGCGAACGATATCGTCCCCTACATCAACAGCCTGTACCGCGACGCACGCGCCCACGGCTCGGCCATAGTCATGGGCGTGCTGCGGGCCGAGGCGAGCCCGGAGCAGGGCGGAGCGCTGCGCTACTTCAACTCGGTGCTGGCACTCGACGCGCAGCGGTTCAGCTGGTACGACAAGCATCACCTGGTGCCTTTCGCCGAGTTCTTTCCGGTACCGCATTTCGTGCGCAACTGGATGCGCCTCATGAGCCTGCCGTATTCGGACTTCACCCGCGGCGCGCCCGACCAGCCCCCCCTTACCGCCGCGCACCTGCAGCTCGGCACCACCGTCTGCTACGAGGACGCCTACGGCAGCTCGATGCTCGGGGCGTTGCCACGCGCCGACGCCCTGGTGAATGTCACCAATGACGCGTGGTTCGGTCATTCGACCGCCCGCCACCAGCACCTGCAGATTGCCCGCATGCGCGCGATCGAGGAGGGCAGGTACCTGGTGCGCGCTGCCAATGACGGTATCTCTGCGGTCATCGGGCCCCACGGGGAGCTCCTTGCCCGGGCACCGGAATTCAGGCCCGAGACGCTGGTCTCAAATATTGTTCCCTACGCAGGCCTGTCGCCCTACGCGCGTGTTGGAAACTGGCCGGCCGTCAGCCTGGCCGCGCTGGCGCTGGCATACGGGCTGTGGGTGCGGAATGATAGGACGCTGCGCCACCGGCAGGGCCGGTAGCGAGGGAAGTGCTGCTATGAACACCCGCTCCGAATCCTCAGAATCCCGCTGCGCCCGGGCCCCGTGGCGCTTGCTGGCGGCCTGCGCCATCCTGCTGGCGCTCGAGGGGTGTTCCCGCAGCCTTTCGGCACAGTCCGGCCATCCGGACGCGCCCCCTTCTGCGGGCGGTGCATCGGCTGATGCGGGCATGCTCGCCGCCGCGGCACAGCCAGCCGCCGCTGGGCCCGGCGAAGCGGTGGTACGCGCCTTGCCCGATTTCTCGCAGCTCGTCGAGCGCTACGGGCCGGCGGTGGTCAACGTCGAGGTCGTGGAGAAGGCGCAGCCAAACGCTGGCATCCCGGGCCTCTCTCCGAACGACCCCTTCTATGATTTTTTCCGCCGTTTCGGGATTCCGGCGCCCGAGCAGGGCCAGCAGGGCCACCAACCGCCGGCGCGAGGCGCCGGCTCGGGCTTCATCGTGAACTCCGACGGTTACATCCTCACCAACACCCATGTGGTCGCGAACGCCGATGAGGTGACGGTGCGACTGACCGACCGGCGCGAGTTCCCCGCCAAGGTGATCGGAGCGGATGAGCGCACCGATGTCGCGGTCATCAAGATCAACGGCAACAACCTGCCGATCGTGAAGCTCGGGGACCCCGCGCGCATCAAGCCGGGACAGTGGGTACTCGCCATCGGCTCACCGTTCGGCTTCGAGAACAGCGCCACCGCGGGCATCATCAGCGCGACCGCGCGCTCGGTGCCGGGCGAGAACTACGTGCCTTTCATCCAGACGGACGTGCCGGTGAATCCCGGCAACTCAGGCGGCCCGCTGTTCAACATGTCGGGTGAAGTGATCGGCATCAACTCGCAGATCTTCAGCCGCACCGGCGGCTTCATGGGCGTCTCCTTCGCCATCCCCATCGATGTGGCGCGTAACGTCGAGGAGCAGCTCATCAAGACCGGGCACGTGGTGCGCGGGCGCATCGGCGTCACCATCCAGGACGTGAATGCTCAGCTCGCCGAGTCCTTCGGACTCGACCGTCCACGCGGCGCGCTCGTCTCCTCGGTCGAAAAGGACGGGCCCGCGGCGCACGCCGGGGTCGCCCCCGGAGACGTGATCCTTGCCGTCGATGGCCGCCCGATCGAGCGTTACGGGGAGCTCTCGAGCCAGGTCGCCGCCATGCGGCCGGGTGCCGAAGCCAACCTCGCGTTGTGGCGCAACGGCAAGGAGCAGACTCTCAGCGTGAAGGTCGCGGAGCTCAAGGAGCAGCCGCAGAACGTCGCCTACCGCGGCGGCAAGCCCAAGCAGCAAGCCGCCGGCCAGGCGAGTGCGCTCGGTCTCACCGTGCGCCCGCTCGAGGCGCGTGAGAAGGAGCAGGCGAACACCCAGGGGAGCCTGCTGGTGGAGGAGGTCTCGGGACCGGCGCAGGCAGCGGAGATCCAGCCGGGCGACATCATCCTCGGCATCAACGGCAAGCGCGTGCATTCGGTGAAGGAGCTCGAGGACGCGACGCGCGCCGCGGGCAAGAACGTGGCGCTGCTGATTCAACGTGAGGACGCGCAGATCTTCGTACCGTTGCGTCTCCCATAACCAATAACGTAATGCACGAGAGCTACGACCCCGCGGCCGTCGAGCGCGCCGCGCAGCAGTATTGGCAGGAGCGCCGCGCGTTCGAAGTGCGCGAGGACCCCGCGCTACCGAAGTTCTACTGCCTGTCGATGCTGCCGTACCCCTCCGGGCGGCTGCACATGGGGCACGTGCGCAACTACACGATCGGCGATGTGCTCACGCGCTTCCTGCGCATGCAGGGCCACAATGTGCTGCAACCGATGGGCTGGGACGCCTTCGGCCTGCCGGCCGAGAACGCCGCCATCAGCAACGGCGTGCCGCCGGCAAAGTGGACGCGAGAAAACATTGAGCATATGCGCGCACAGCTCAAGTCGCTCGGCTTTGCCATCGACTGGAGCCGTGAGATCGCCACCTGTGACCCCGGCTACTACCGCTGGAACCAGTGGCTTTTCCTGCGCATGGTGGAAAAGGGTCTCGCCTATCGCAAGACCGGAGTCGTGAACTGGGATCCGGTGGATCAGACCGTGCTCGCCAACGAGCAGGTGATCGAGGGACGCGGCTGGCGCACCCGCGAGCTGGTGGAGAAGCGCGAGATCCCGATGTACTACCTGAACATCACGCGCTACGCGGATGAGTTGCTCGAGGCGCTGGATGCGCTCTCCGGTTGGCCCGAGCGCGTGCGGGTAATGCAGGCCAACTGGATCGGACGCAGCGAGGGCTGTGAGGTCGCCTTTCCCTATGCAGCCGACACCGCCGCGGCGGCAGGCTCCGCGGGTGTGGTCAAAGTCTTCACCACCCGCGCCGATACGCTCTTCGGCGCCACATTTCTCGCCATCGCCGCCGAGCATCCGCTGGCGCAGGCCGCCGCGGGCAGCGACCCGCGACTCGCAGCCTTCATCGAGGAATGCCGCCGGGGCAGCATCATCGAGGCCGACGTCGCTACCCAGGTGAAGAAGGGCATGCCGACCGGACTCCACGTGCTGCACCCCTTCACCGCTGCCCCACTGCCGATCTGGGTGGCCAATTACGTGCTCATGGCCTACGGCGAGGGCGCGGTCATGGGCGTACCGGCTCACGATGAGCGCGACTTCGAGTTTGCCGTCAGCCACGGCCTGCCGGTGACCATGGTCGTACGCTCTGCGAGCGGTGCGTATGCGGAGGTACGCGCACCGTGGGTCGCCGAATACAGCGAGTACGGCGTGACCGTGAACTCAGGAGAGTTCTCCGGGCTCGACTCGCGGGCGGCCATGGATGCCATCGCCGCCGCACTCGAGCAGAAAGGCCTCGGCAAGAAGCGGGTGCAGTACCGGCTGCGCGACTGGGGCATCTCGCGCCAGCGCTACTGGGGCTGTCCGATTCCGATCATTCATTGCGCCGCCTGTGGTGTCGTGCCGGTGCCGGAGGATCAGCTGCCGGTGCTCCTGCCCGAGGACCTGGTGCCCGATGGAAGCGGCAACCCGCTCGCGAAGTCCCCTGCCTTCTACGAGTGCGAGTGTCCGCAGTGCCGCGGCCCGGCACGGCGCGAAACCGACACCATGGATACCTTCGTCGACTCGTCCTGGTACTTCCTGCGCTACGCCTGTCCACGCGCGGCGACGATGGTCGACGCGCGCGTGGAGTACTGGCTGCCGGTCGATCAGTACATCGGCGGCATCGAGCACGCGATTCTGCACCTGCTCTATGCGCGCTTCTGGGTCAAGGTGATGCGGGATCTCGGCTTGCTGCAGTTCGGCGAGCCATTCAGCAACCTGCTCACCCAGGGGATGGTGCTGAACCACGTGTACTCCTATCAGCCGGAGGGGGCCCGCAAGCGCTACTTCAACCCCGCGGAGGTCGACACGCGCCGTGCTGGCGACGGCAGCGTGATCAACGAAGTGATAACCCCGGACCTCGGCAGGATAGCGGTGACGCACGAGGGGCTCGCGAAGATGTCCAAGTCCGAGGGCAACGGCGTGGACCCCGAAGGACTGGTGCAGCGCTTCGGTGCCGACACGGCACGCCTGTTCACCATGTTCGCCTCACCGCCCGAGCAGACCCTCGAATGGTCGGACGAGGGCGTGCAGGGCGCGTGGCGCTTCATTCGCCGCCTGTGGACCGCGGTGTACGAGCACGTGGCAGCTGGTGCTGCGCCTGCCCTGTTGACTGATGGGCTTACTCCGGCGCAACGCGCGCTGCGACGCGCGGCTCACCAGGCGCTCGCCAAGGCCACCGACGACATCGGCCGCCGTCGCAATTTCAACACCGCCATTGCCGCGGTCATGGAGCTGCTGAACGCAGTGCAGCGCTTCACCGACGCCACCCCGCAGGGCCGTGCCGTGCGGCACGAGGCTCTGAAGCTCGCCACGCTGATGCTGTCACCGATCACCCCGCACGTGTGTCACGTGCTCTGGCAGGCTCTCGGGCACACGAGTGCGCTCATCGATGAGCGCTGGCCGGTGCCGGAGAAAGAGGCGCTCACCCAGGAGACACACGCCATCGTGGTGCAGGTGAACGGCAGGCTGCGCGGGCACATCAGTGTGCCGGTGAGCGCGGATGAGGACGCGGTGCGCGCCGCGGCGCTTGCCGACGACAACGTCAGGAGATTCGTCGCCGACCGGCCCGTGCGGCGCGTCATCATCGTCCCAGGCAAGCTCGTCAACGTGGTGGTATGACCACCCCGGGAAATCGCGCTGGCGGTGTGCGTGAGCGCTCACCGGCCAGCAAGACGCGCGATTTCCCGGGGGCCCCGGTGCGGCACCCCGGGAAACGGATGTCAATGTGAGCCGCCCGCCGAGGGTTACCTTTCTGAGCTGCGTGGTCACTGCGGCGCTGCTCGCCGGCTGTGGCTTCCACCTGCAGGGACGCACGGCACTGCCGGCGGTGGTGAGGACACCCTATGTCGAGGCTCCTGACCGGCAGAGCGATTTCGTGCAGTACCTGCGGCACGCACTGCTGTCGAACGGCGCGCAGCTCAGCCCGCAGAGGGATGAGGCCTCGGCCGTGGTGAGCGTCCTGCGCGACAGTGTGGCGCGCCGCGTGCTGTCGGTGTCGGCGACCAATCAGCCAAACCAGTACGAGGTGACCTATACCGTCGGATTCTCGGTCAGCGCCGCCGGCAAGGAGCTGCTGCCGCCGCAGGAGCTGACCGCCACGCGCACCTACAGCTTCGATGAGCGGCTGCTGCTCGCCAAGAATCACGAGGAGGAGATCCTGCGGCAGGACATGGCGCGCGATCTCGCCGACATGGTGATGCGCCGCCTGGCGAGCCTGTGAATCGCTACGCCCACCGGTGAGTGACAGCCGTGCCCGCGCCCCTGACAACGCCACAGCCAATACCCGCGGTGCTGTTGCTGAACGCTATCGACCGCGTGGCGCTAGCCCTGCTGCTCGCCCGCTACGGCCTCACACTGGACCTGGTGGCGGCCGGGGAGGCGATCCCAGGCTCCTACTGGGGTGACAGCGAGGCAGGACTCCGGGCCGACACTCTCCATGCCCGCCTCGACACGCCGCTGCACTCGGTGCTGCACGAGGCAGGTCACTATGTCTGCATGAGTCCGGAGCGCCGCGCCGGACTCGACCGCGACGCCGGTGGTGACGACCTCGAGGAGTCCGCGGTGTGCTACCTGCAGGTACTGTTCGCGGACGAGTTACCGCACATCGGCCGCGAAAAGCTGTTCACCGATATGGATGCGTGGGGCTACAGCTTTCGCCTCGGCAGCACCCGCGCATGGTTCGACCAGGATGCCGGGGATGCCCGCGCCTGGCTCGAGCAGCACGGCATCATCGACCCGGCCGGCCTGCTGACCGGCGCCCTGCGCTCAGCCTAGCTCGTGCCGGGGTAGCTGCGGCGCGCGAGGGCAACGGCATCGCTCCGTCGCGCGAGACGTCCGGCCGGTCGATGAAGTGAGCGGTAATCCCTGGCGAGCCGCCGCTGTGCCACGCTAGACTCCGGGCCGGCCCCCGCGGGCCGCTTGCTGTACCTATGCGCCGACCCTCCCTTGCCCTGCTGCTTTCGTTCCTGCTGGTGTTTGTCCAGCACGGCGCGATGCTGCATGAGCTCAGTCACCTGAGTCATACCGACTCGGCGGCGGGCGCCGCCCTGCATGCGGATACGCACGGGCTCAACACTGCCTATTGCCCATCCTGCGAGGGCTTCGCGCAGATTGCCCACCCTGCAGCCGCCGGTGTTCCCGCCATGGCGGTCTGCCCGAGCGGGTACCTGTCAGCACTCGACCCCAGCTACGCGATCCTCGCGGTCAACACTCCGACACCCCGCAGCCGGGGACCTCCGCAAGCCTGAACTGACCTTTCGATCCTGGGCCGCTCTCGAGCGATCGAGGGTGGCTCGATTTCAGTCTTGCGGAGAAGTTCATGGTCACAGCCCATTACCGGCTCGCCAAGCCTGGCTTGGCGGCCACCCTCATTTTCCTGGCTGCCAGCCTGCTGAGTGCACCGCCCGCGTGCGCGGTGGATGCCACCGCCAGCCCTGCCGCTGCCGCAGCGAGCGAGACCGATCTCGCACCGAATGCTGCCGATGGCGCAGGCACTGAGGCGAGCGCAGCGGCCGCGGCGGACAGTGAGGGCAGCATGGCACCCGTCGTAGTCACGGCGAGGCGGCTGAACGAGGCTCGTTCCTCGATCGAGACCCAGACTGGTGCCTCGACCTACACGATAGACAACCACGCGATCGCCGCGGCGCCGATGGGGGAGAATCAATCTCTCAGCCAGGTGTTGCTGCAGGCCCCCGATGTGGTGCAGGACTCCTTCGGGCAGCTCCATGTCCGAGGCGACCACAATGGGCTGCAGTATCGGCTGAACGGCGTCATCCTGCCCGAGGGCATCAGCGTCTTCAGCCAGTCGCTGAGTCCACGACTGATCTCCGCGGTGAGCCTCATCACCGGGGCTCTGCCGGCCGAGTATGGACTGCGCACCGCCGGAGTCATCGACCTCACCAGCACCAGTGGCCTCCTCCAACCGGGCGGTTATGTGTCCGTGTACGGCGGCAGTTTCGGCACGATCCAGCCCGCCTTCGAATACGGCGGTGGCAGCGGCAGCTTCAGCTACTACGTCACCGGGGACTACAAGGAAAGCGATCTCGGCATCGAGTCACCGGACGGAAGCCGTGACCCGCTGCACGATCACACCCAGCAGTACCACGGCTTCGCTTATCTCGAGAAGATTCTCGATCAGGCCAACCGGCTCTCGCTCGTTCTCGGCATTTCCGACGGCGCCTACCAGATTCCGAACCAACGCGGGTTGCAGCCGACGCTGGGTCTCGAAGTTCAGGGCGTCACGCAGTTCCTCAGCGATAACCTCGACGAGAATCAGCAGGAGCGGACCGAGTATGCGATCGTGAGCTGGCAGCATTCTGCCGGAGCGCTGAACTTCGAAACCTCGGTTGCCGCCCGCTATACCAGCCTGCACTTCACGCCCGACCCGCTCGGGGACCTTCTGTACAACGGCATCGCGCAGGATGCGTTCAAGGACGACACCGCGGTCAGCTGGCAGACCGATGCCGCGTACAAGCTATCGACGACCCACACGGTACGTGCGGGTTTCTTCCTGCAGCACGACAGCGCCGAGAGCTTCACCAGCTCGCAGGTCCTGCCGGTAGATGCCGCGGGGATGCAAACGAGCGACGTACCGTTGACGATCCCCGACAACGGCACTCAGGCGCAGAGCCTGGAGAGCGTCTACCTGCAGGACGAGTGGCAGGCGCTCGCCCCGCTGACCGTCAACTACGGGGTACGCTTCGATCACTACAGCGCTTATTCGAGCGGCAGCCAGATGAGCCCGCGCATCAACTTCGTCTGGCAGGTCGCCTCCGACACCACCGTGCACGGCGGCTACTCGCGCTACTTCAGCCCGCCACCCTTCGAGCTCGTGGGCGCCGCAACCATCAGCAAGTTCACCGGCACCACCGCGTTACCGCCCGGCTCCGTTACGCTCAACACGCCGCCCTTCGCCGAGCGCGCCAACTACTACGATTTCGGCGTGCAACAGAAGCTGCTGAGCAACGCATTGACGCTCGGGGTCGACTACTTCTACAAGCAGGCGCAGCACCTCGGTGATGAAGGGCAGTTCGGCGCCCCCATCGTTCTCACCCCCTTCAACTATCGATACGGCCTCATCGACGGCATCGAGTTCACGGGCAATTACTCGGTGAGCAGCTTTTCCGCCTACGGCAACCTGTCGTTTCAGGCAGGCCATGGCAAGGAAGTCGAGTCGGCACAGTTCAATTTCAGCCCGGACGATCTCGCCTACATTGCCAGCAACTACATCCATCTCGACCACGAGGGACGCGTCGCCGCCTCGGGCGGCGCGTCCTACCTGTGGCAGGGGACGCGTTTTAGCGCCGATTTTATCTTCGGTACGGGCCTGCGCCAGGCCCTGACACTGCCCGATGGCAGCGTCATTCCAAATGGCGATCACACCGCGAGCTACACCGTGGTCAACCTGGGCTCGACCCATGAGTTCCACCTCGGCTCGAGCCTGCTCACGGCACGGTTCGATGTCGTGAATGCGTTCGACAAGGTCTACCAGATCCGCAGCGGCACGGGCATCGGCGTGTTCGCCCCGCAATACGGAATGCGGCGCGGATTCTTCGGCGGGCTGGCGTGGCAGTTCTGAGAGTGCCACGCTGAGGGTGTGTCCAGCGGCAGGCGCAGCACCGCGCTGCCGGAGGCGGGGGCCGGGCAGCGACATCAAGGACGGCGGGAGGCCGTCTGCCTGGCTGCAATCGCGCTGCTGACGGCGGGCCTGTTCGCGAGTGGCGCACTCGACATTGCCATCGCGCGCGTGTTCTACCGTTCCGCGCCCGCCGATCACTGGCCGTTGGCGCACGAGTTGCCCTGGTCGCTCTTGTACCGCGCCGCCCCCGCGGTGACGGCGACCCTGGTGCTCGCGGCACTCACTGCGCTCGCCGCGAGCTACGCGCGCAACTGGCAGGGCTGGCGCGGCGCTGCAGTGCTGGTGTTGCTCGGCACCGCGATCGGCCCGGGCCTGCTCGCCAACGCGATCTTCAAGGATCATTGGCAGCATCCGCGGCCGCGCGACCTGATCGAGTTCGGTGGACCGCTGCACTACGTGCCGTCACCGCTGGTTGGCTCCGAGGCAGGCGCCTCATTTCCCTGCGGTCACTGCAGCGTCGGCTTCATGTGCGCGGCCGGCTGGTGGATCTGGAAGCGCCGGCGTCCCGCGTGGGCGCTCGCCTCGCTCGCCGGCGGACTCACCCTGGGGCTGCTGCTCGGTGTGGGGCGCATGGCCGCCGGGGCACACTTCCTCTCCGACATCATCTGGTCGGCGCTGCTCGCATTCGGAGTGCTGCACGTCCTCGCATACCACGTGCTGCACCTGCCAGCTCCGCAGCCGGCTGAGACCACAAACGGTGCAGCGCTCGCGCACGCTGCCTCCACTGCAACGACGGCCCGTGAGCGCTGGCGATGGCTGAGCCCAGTCGCGGCGGTGCTTGCCGGTGTGGGAGTACTGCTTGCGCTTTACGCCGCGCCCCACGGCACCGGCCTCGCGGCGCGTGTGCCGCTATCGAAAGACTCACCGCGCGTTCTCGAGGTGATGGCAGACGCAGCCAACATCACTCTGACGGTGCTCGATGCGCCGCCCAACGAGCTCGCGATCGAGGGAGAGCTGCACGGCTTTGGTTTGCCGGGCAGCCGCCTGGCGGCGCGCATCGAGCGGTCGTCGCGGCCGCAACCGGCGCTGCGCTACCGCATCGAGAGCCGCGGCTGGCTCACCGACGTCGACGGCATGGCGTCACTGTACGTGCCAGCCGCCGCCTTCGATCGCATAGTGGTCAAGCTGCGCAAGGGCAACATCCGCGTGAACGACCTCACGAGTACCCACCGCGCGCGTGGCGCAGGCCTGCAGCTCGAGCTGCACACCGGCCGTGGGCACATCCAGACATCAGATTGAGCGTGCCGACACCGCGCCCCGATCCGCGCCACCCGCTGCTCACAGATCCCGCATCAGCATGAGCTTGATCACCCATTTGTCGCTCGCGGCAGTGAGCCCGCGCCCAACACCGAACTCGACTCCGTGATTGCTGCCGCCGTAGTCGAGCACCGCGAACAGGGTGTGAGACTGCTGCTCGCTGGGCTTGAAGTGCTGCAGCGAACCGAAGTCCGCGTACTCCTCCACGGCCACCGCGAGCTTGCCGTTGAGGTTCCAGGCCGCCCGTATCGCCGGCACGAACTCGAGGTTATCCAGTCCATTGAAGTCGGTATCCACGATCGGATTGACGATCAGGTCGAAACGCCCCAGGTGCAGGCCCACGATGCCGCGAATCTCACCCGTGAAGCGGCTCGGGTCCCAGTGCGGCTCGTTGTAGCTGAGCTCGAAGTTGACGCCGTAGAAGAAAGTGCGGTCGTGCGCGTGCGGCACGACGAGGAGCGCCCGCAACTTGGCGGCATCGAACCGCAGCTCGCCATCGCGGGTGATGGTGTAGATCGGCAGGTACAGTCCCGCCTCCAGCCATTGCGTCACGCCGTAGGCCCATTCCGGTACGCCGTTGAGCGCGTGATCCGGGACGATGCCCCCGGGGAATGCGGGCTCGGTGCGTCCCGCGGGCGTGAAATTGTTGTGCCAGGTCAGACTGAAGTGACCGGGCGCGGTGATCTCGGCGTCATACACCTGGATTTCGTCTGTCTGTGCCCGTGCCAGGCTCATCCAGCCGCACAGGGTGGCCAGCACCAGCGCGCGAGCTGCGCAGCACCGGCGCAGCGACGCGCACCGGTGACGCCCCGCCGCTCGGCGCTCCCTCATGCCCGCACTACGCGGCCGGACGTACGTGCGCGAGCGTGAAGGGCAGTGTGACCGTGACCATCAGGCCGGTGCCGGCCGCAGGGCTCGCGAGCTCGATCTCGCCGCCGAGCAGCTCCACGATCCG
>Ga0306920_100006949_pt1 | contig 14847 bp, 17 predicted proteins | sample flu12Cox44000170_FD_204666 | JGI IMG/M metagenome (GOLD analysis project Ga0306920, IMG submission 204666) | Lab enrichment of tropical soil microbial communities from Luquillo Experimental Forest, Puerto Rico - flux4day.12C.oxic.44.000.170 (v2)... | ecosystem: Environmental > Terrestrial >... | reverse complement strand
GATACGGGGGATGTCGCTGCGGGTAATTCCAATGTCGGCCAATTCGCGGTCGCTCAACTGGGAAAGTTCCTGCACGGCGAGCCCATATCGCTTCCAGTTTTGGAAAAAGCGAATGACAGGTGACAACATGGGTTTCGTCCTTTCTTCCGGCATTACCGCCGGAATCACAGACAAAATATGGGGTCGTATTGTTGCATCGCAATAAAATTGGTGCAGCGCAGCTAAGTTCGTAGTGCATGGCTGAATCAGCTTGATTTCGCTGTATATTTCAACCTGTGGATCGCACTCGCCAGATTTAATTCAATCTCTTATCGAGCCATGACCGAGACGCGTGGCTTGCGGGCGCGTCAGAGGCGCTGACGGGTCGTGTCCAAGCGGGTTCCAATCACCCCGTTTTTTTCGGTGTTCGCCCGAGTTCCGCCCGACCCTGATCCCGTCTGCGCCGCAGTCGTCGATTGAAATTGGCACCGTCGTGGAGTTCACCCGGGGGAGTATCATGGGGACGACGCTCGATCATCGCCGCTACGCCGAGGAATGCGTCGCCATGGCGCGGCTGGCTGAGGACGATCAGGACAAGATGCTCTGGCTGACCTTGGCCCAGTCCTGGGTGCGGTTGGCCGAGCACGTCGAGCGCAGCAGCGCAGAAGCGGTCCTTGAAACGCAGGGCCAATAGTCGACTACGCGCCGGCGCTCGAATTCAATCTCGCTTAGTTTTACAGAGCGGCTTACTGGCCGTGGCTGGCCAGAACTTGTTGGCAGGCGCGGCTGATCTTCGGCCGGTTGGCCTGGAGGCAGCCAAGGATGCCCAGCGTATCGTTGGGATTGACCTGCAGCTGGGTCTGGCAAAACCGGGTGACGTCCGGATGGCAGGCGGCGCGCTCACGGTCGTTGCCCTGGCTCATCGCGGCGGGTGGAGGTTGCGGTGGGAACTGCTGCGCGGTCGCGGCCGCAGCGGCGAAGACGAAGGCGATCGACAACATCGAAATCCGGATCATGGTCCCCCCCATATGCGGGCATCCGGCCCGTCCCCTCTTGGGTAAATCTTATCTCATAATTTGCGCGGACTGTCGCCCGGTCCGGGCCGTTCCGTTGGGTTGTGCGCAAACGTTTGCCGCGGTGTGTGATCGCGCCGCAACAACGCGGTAGCGGCAAGCCCTGCGCCTATTCTCCTTGCGCCATCGCGCAATGGGGAGATACATCTCGCAGGCAATGGTCGCCTGTATGGGCGGTTAGCTCAGTTGGTAGAGCGTCTGCTTTACACGCAGAAGGTCGGAGGTTCGAGACCTTCACCGCCCACCAGCCTTCGCCCGCTACGCGACGCCTCCGCGCGGCTTTCCGGTATGGCTTTCGCGAAAAGCGACTAACGCAATTATCGCGGAGTGGTCGCAGCGCTTACAGATTGTTGCGAAACGGGGAAGCTCTCGCGTTGCGCGTCAACCTATGTTCCGATTGGTGCGGTAGCAAAAATCGCCAAATAAAAACGCCCGCGGCCGCCGCAATTTTCTTTGCGACGGCACGCGGACGGTGAGCGACGCCAGATCCGAAATTTAAGGATCTGCCGAGGGAGGTGGATCAGATCGCCTCTTTCAATTCCTTCGAAGCGCGGAAAGCGACCTTCTTACTGGCTTTGATCTGAATCGGTTCGCCGGTGGCCGGATTGCGGCCCATGCGCGCGGCGCGTTTTCTGACTTGCAGAATGCCCAAGCCGCCGATGCGGATGCGCTCGCCTTTCTTCAGGTGCTTGACGATATTGCCGACTAGCCCGCCGAGAATAGCTTCCGCCTGCTTTTTGGAAATCTCGTTGTCTTCCGCCAGACTCGCGGCGAGATGCTTCAATGTCACGGTCGTCGCGGTTGTTTTACTGGCCATGTGTCCCTCCTTCATAAAGCGGTAGTATCAAAAGCGCCGCTCACGGCGAAGCAGTTAAACGATTCGGTTGCGGCTGACCACGCTATTTTGCCGATTCCACCGATGTTTTCTGCATCCCGGCCGTATCTGGTTTCCTTCTGTGGCAAGGATAAGGCGCTCCGAAAGGGCGCGTTTGAGCCCTAAATCCTTGACTTGGAGGAGGGTCAGCCTTAATTGCCGACGGCGCCCGCGGGGGCGTAGCTCAGTTGGTTAGAGCGTCGGCCTGTCACGCCGAAGGTCGCGGGTTCGAGCCCCGTCGCTCCCGCCACTTCATTGAAAACACAAGATTTTTTCTAGTTTCACTGCCGCGCTACCGCACTCGCGAAACGCCCGGCGGGCAGACGACCACGTCATAGCCGGTCGGCAGCCCGCTCCAGGTTCGGCCCGGCACCGGCGTGCATGCGGCCGGGATCGGCTGACAGCCCGCAGGAGTACAGGCGATCCGCGCCGGCGGCTGTGCGGTCGTGGCGGCGTGATGCCGAGGCGGATGGCCGCGGTGCTGGGTCGTGGCCGCAATGGCCCTCGAAGCCGGCGTGGTCAGTGTTGCCACGGTCAGCAGGGCGGCAACGATCAAGGCGCTCGGTCTCATGGCCTTGCTGCAAGCTCGCTCCAGGGCCTCGTTGCTTGATCAACGAAAGCGCCCAGGCAAAGTTTCAGACGCGACCGGCCGGCTCAGCCCCGGTAGATCGGAGCGGGCTGCGCAAAGAAGCTCCACAGGATGTGATAGACCAGCGCGTAATTCTTCTGCTGGAAGCTCGCGTGCGAAATGCCCGGCATCACCGCGAAATGCTTGTCGGGGTTCGGCAACTTGGCGAAAAAGGCGAACAGGTCCTCGGCGCTCGCAATGCCGTCCCACTGTCCGCGCATGATCAGCGTCGGTACGGTGATCTTCTCTGGATCGACAACTGGAAGATTGCTGCACATGTCGACATAAGTGCCCGTTGGCACCGAAGTATCGAGCGCGGTGACTGCGACGGCGAAAGCGTCGATGACTTTCTCTTCGGCGGTGCCGGGATGATCGCGGTCGAAGATCGAATGAATAAAGGCCTTATCGATCGGCCGCCTGTTCTTCGCCTTGAACTCGGGAAGTTTCTTTGCGCGCTCGGCAAGCGTGGGCGAGCCCGCGCCGGTCCACACCATGGCGTCGAGCGCGAGCCGGGCGACAAGCTGCGGATGCCGTTGTGCAAACAATGCCGCGCGCAACGCGCCCGACGAAATGCCGTAGACGAGCAATGGCCGCTCGCCGCGGAGCCGCTGAATGTAAGTCGCAGCCGTCACGCAATCCTCGGCGCCTTGCGCGATCGGGGCATTATTGTCGCGATCCTTAGTTGAACGTCCATAGCCCTCCATATCCACGCACCAGCAATCGAAGCCGCGGCGGGCGAACCAGTCCATCGCCGAGGAATCGGGCCGGCCCTCGACCTGAAGATCGAAGGTTGGCTGTGACGCCATCGATGATCCGTGCACGAAGAGTACGATGCCGGCGGCGCGGTTCGGATCGCCTGCGCATTTTTCGAACATGAACAGCTTCACATTGCCGTCTTTGCTGGCCCAATGCACTTCGCCGCGGATTGCCGCGGCCGGAGTTACGTCGTTCATCGTCCACCTGTTGGCGATTGTCGCTATTGCGCGCCGGCCGAGCCGTATCAGAAGATTGTGATTGTCGCGCGCGAGATATCTGCGGGTTGCCGCGCGAACCTATCATGCACGGTGGCACAATGCGACGCGATGGCCCGTCATGCAGCGCATTGAAGCCTCGCGTCCGCCATGCACTTGTCTGCCTTGCACCTTTTTGTGCGCTGCGCTAAGGGTCGCGGCATTCGGCCTGCAGCGCGAATCCGCTTGATTTTGGGGCAAATCGGCGCACGTCCGTTGCAAGCGGGATAGCGCCGTGCCGGGCCCCTTTCCTATATGAGAGGGTGTCCCTATCTGCCCGTCAGAAGGGTTCAATATGAGTCAATCTCTGGCTCAATTGCTGCTCGCTTATCTGCCGCTCATTGTTTTCATCGGGGTCGCGGCGGTGATCGGTCTTGCGCTCCTGGTCGTCGCCTTCGTCGTAGCCTACAAGCGTCCCGATCCGGAAAAGTTGTCCGCCTATGAGTGCGGCTTTAACGCGTTCGACGACGCGCGAATGAAATTCGACGTGCGTTTCTACCTAGTCGCGATCCTGTTCATCATTTTCGATCTCGAGGTCAGCTTCCTGTTTCCGTGGGCGGCGGCTTTCGGCCAGCTCGGCGTGTACGGGTTCTGGTCGATGATGGTCTTTCTGGCAGTGCTCACCGTCGGGTTCATCTACGAATGGAAAAAAGGAGCGCTGGAATGGGATTGAGCGAACCCGCAGTCGTCACTGCGCGAGAGAAGATTATCGATCCGCGGACCGGCATGACCATTGACCGCGCCGACCCGTTTTTCTTGCAGGTCAAAAGCGAGCTTTCGGATAAGGGGTTCCTTGTCGCCGCTGCCGACGATCTGATCGCTTGGGCGCGCACCGGCTCGTTGATGTGGATGACATTCGGGCTCGCCTGCTGCGCCATCGAGATGATGCAGGTGTCGATGCCGCGCTATGACGTGGAGCGGTTTGGCTTCGCCCCGCGCGCGTCACCGCGGCAATCCGACGTGATGATCGTCGCCGGCACGCTCACCAATAAGATGGCGCCGGCGCTGCGCAAGGTTTACGACCAGATGCCGGAACCCCGTTATGTGATCTCGATGGGTTCCTGCGCCAACGGTGGCGGCTACTATCATTTTTCCTACGCGGTGGTCCGCGGCTGCGACCGTATCGTGCCGGTCGACATTTACGTGCCGGGCTGCCCGCCGACGGCCGAAGCGCTCTTGTATGGCGTGCTGTTGCTCCAAAAGAAAATCCGCCGCACCGCGACAATTGAACGTTGAAATTGAACGTTGAAAAATGAACGAGACTCTCGACACGCTCGGCAAAACGGTCGCTGGCGCGCTTGCTCCTGCAGTGAGCGGATATGCGCTCGCCCATGACGAACTGACGTTGACGGCGAAAGCGTCCGATATTGTTTCGGTCTTACGGTTCTTGCGCGACGATTCCCGCTGTCTGTTCTGGTGCCTTATCGACATCACGGCTGTCGATTGGCCGAGCCGCGAGCGGCGCTTCGATGTTGTCTATCATTTGCTCTCGCCCAAGCATAACGCGCGCGTCCGGATCAAGATCGAGACCGACGAAGCGACGCCGGTGTCGTCGGTCATCGAGGTGTTTCCCAATGCCGATTGGTACGAACGGGAAGCCTACGATCTTTACGGCGTGGTTTTTACCGGTCATCCCGACATGCGGAGAATTCTCACTGATTACGGTTTCGAGGGGCATCCGCTGCGCAAGGATTTCCCGCTGACCGGTTTTGTCGAAGTGCGCTACGACGACGAACTCAAACGCGTCGTCTATGAACCGGTCCGGCTGACACAGGAATTTCGCAACTTCGATTTTCTCTCGCCATGGGAAGGCACGGATTATGTGCTACCGGGCGACGAGAAAGCGAGCGGGAAGGGCTCCTGACATGAAGCCTACGCTCAAGTCCGGAATGACGCACCGGTTCGCTTACAAGGTGCCGGAAAACAAGACCGTACCGCATACCTATCCGGAATCGCCCGAGATTGCGGCGATGCCGAAGGTTTTTGCCACCGGCTTCATGATCGTGTTGATGGAATGGGCGTGCACGCAATTGCTGGCGCCGCATCTCGATCCCGGCGAGGGCAGCCTCGGGGTTCACGTCGATGTCAGTCATCTGGCGGCGACGCCGCCCGGAATGACAGTGACCGTCGACGTAGAATGTGTCGCGGTGGTTGGTCCGCGGGTCACGTTTAAGGTCAAGGCCCATGACGGGCTCGATTTGATCGGCGAAGGCCGTCACGAGCGCTTTGTAGTTCAGTGGGACAAGTTCAATGCGCGGCTGGAACAGAAAGTTGCGAAAGTGGCCCAACTAGCCTCGCAGGTGGCGTGATGGCAGAGACGGCGCCGCGCAACTTCACGATCAATTTCGGGCCGCAACATCCGGCGGCCCACGGCGTTCTGCGCCTAGTTCTGGAACTCGACGGCGAGGTGGTCGAGCGGGTCGATCCGCATATCGGGCTTCTGCACCGCGGCACGGAAAAACTGATCGAATACAAGACCTATTTGCAGGCGGTGCCCTATTTCGACCGGCTTGATTACGTGGCGCCGCTCACGCAGGAGCACGCTTTCTGTCTCGCCATCGAGCGGCTGCTTGGCCTCGAAGTTCCAAAACGGGCGCAGATCATTCGCGTGCTCTATCACGAGATCAGTCGCTTGCTTTCCCACATGCTCAACGTCACCACGCAGGCGATGGATGTCGGCGCTCTCACCCCGCCGCTGTGGGGCTTCGAAGAGCGCGAGAAGATGATGATGTTCTATGAACGCGCATCCGGCAGCCGCTTGCATGCGAATTATTATCGCCCCGGCGGCGTGCATCAGGATTTGCCGCAGAAACTCATCGACGACATCGGCGCGTTTTGCGACCCGTTTCTCAAAATCTGCGACGACTTGGAAGAGCTCCTTACCGAGAACCGTATCTTCAAGCAGCGCAATGTCGATATCGGCGTGGTCAGCCTCGCCGACGCTTGGGCGCGCGGTTTTTCCGGCGTGATGGTGCGCGGCTCAGGCGCGGTGTGGGATTTGCGCAAGGCGCAGCCTTACGAAAATTACGCCGAACTCGATTTCGATATCCCGATCGGCAAGAACGGCGACTGTTACGATCGCTACTGCATTCGCATGGAGGAGATGCGCCAATCCGTTCGGATCATGAAGCAGTGCCTGGAAAAGCTGAATTCGCGCGAAGGGCAAGGACCGGTCAGCGTCCACGATCACAAGATCGTGCCGCCGCGGCGGGAAGAAATGAAGCGCTCGATGGAAGCCCTGATCCATCATTTCAAGCTTTACACGGAGGGATTCAAAGTGCCGGCGGGCGAAGTCTATGCCGCCGTCGAGGCACCGAAAGGCGAATTCGGCGTGTACCTCATCGCCGACGGCACCAACAAGCCGTACAAGTGCAAGATTCGCTCGTCCGGCTTCCCGCATTTGCAAGCGATGGACTTTCTCTGCCGCGGGCACATGCTGGCTGATATCTGTGCCGTGCTCGGCTCGATCGATATTGTCTTTGGTGAGGTCGATCGATGAGCGTGCGACGTCTGGCCGAAAAGCAACCCGCGAGTTTTGCCTTCACGCCGCAAAATCTGGAATGGGCGAAAGCGCAGGTCGCAAAATTCCCGGAAGGTCGTCAGCAATCCGCGGTGATTTCGATCCTGTGGCGGGCGCAAGAACAGTGCGGCGGCTGGCTGCCGCAAAAGGCGATCGAAGCAACGGCGGATCTGCTCGGCATGGCGAAGATCCGCGTGCTCGAAATCGCGACCTTTTACACGATGTTCAATCTCGCGCCGGTCGGCCGTTTTCACGTCCAGCTCTGTGGCACCACGCCGTGCATGTTGCGCGGTTCCGAAGACCTGAAAAGCGTGTGCCGCCGCATGATCGGCCAGGAGAACCATGTGACCGCCGACGGCACGTTTTCCTGGATCGAAGTCGAGTGTCTCGGCGCTTGCGTGAACGCACCGATGGTTCAGATCAACGCCGACTATTACGAGGACCTCACGTCGGAGTCATTGACGCGCATCATCAACGACCTTTCGGCGGGGCGAACGCCGACGCCCGGCCCGCAGATCGATCGCATCAATTCCGCGCCGATTGGCGGCCCGACAACACTCACCGATCCGGCCCTGTTCGGCGCGAACGGAAAACCCGCCGAACGCGATGCGCGGTCAACCGCCGATGACGAGGCGAAGAAACCGGGCGAGGCTGCAAACCTGCGCGATGCGCCGATGCCCAAGCCGCCGGAAGGCGACGCAACCGATCCGAGGCGCAACTAATGCTCGCCGATAAGGACCGCATCTTCAAGAATCTCTATGGCCAGCACGATTGGGGTCTCGAGGGCGCACGCCGTCGCGGCGCCTGGGACGGCACCAAAGACATTTTGGCCCGCGGCCGCGACGCCATAGTCAATGAGGTCAAGGCGTCGGGACAGCGCGGCCGCGGCGGCGCCGGATTTGCGACCGGACTGAAATGGTCGTTCATGCCGAAACAGTCCGACGGCCGCCCGCATTATCTCGTGGTCAACGCCGATGAGTCCGAACCCGGCACCTGCAAAGATCGCGAGATCATGCGGCATGATCCGCATCTTCTCGTCGAGGGCTGCCTGATCGCCGGCGCCTCCATGGCGGCCAACACGTCTTACATCTATGTGCGCGGCGAATTCATTCGCGAGCGCGAGCGGCTCGAGGCCGCAGTCCAGCAAGCCTATGACGCCAAGCTCATCGGCAAAAACAACATCCACGGCTTCGACTTCGACATTGTCGTGCATCATGGCGCTGGCGCCTATATTTGCGGCGAGGAAACCGCGCTCCTGGAAAGTCTCGAAGGCAAGAAGGGAATGCCGAGGCTCAAGCCGCCATTCCCGGCCAATATGGGCCTCTACGGCTGCCCGACCACTGTGAACAACGTCGAGACCATTGCGCAGGTGCCGGACATCATGCGCCGCGGCGCCGCCTGGTTTGCCGGCATTGGCCGGGCCAACAATCACGGCACGAAGCTTTTCTGCATTTCCGGCCATGTCGAGCGGCCCTGCAATGTCGAGGAGACAATGGGCATCCCGTTGCGGGAATTGATCGAGCGGCATGCCGGCGGCGTCCACGGCGGTTGGGACAATTTGCTGGCTGTGATCCCGGGCGGCTCGTCGATGCCGATGGTTCCGGCGGGCGCCGACCAGGCCGATACATTATTGATGGATTTCGACGGCTGCCGGGAAAAGAAATCCGCTCTCGGCACCGCCGCCGTTATCGTGATGGACAAGAGCGCGGACATCGTCCGTGCGATGGCGCGCATCTCCTATTTCTACAAACACGAAAGCTGCGGCCAGTGTACGCCGTGCCGCGAGGGCATGGGCTGGATGTGGCGCGTGCTCACGCGCATGGCCGAGGGCCGCGCGCATAAGCGCGAGATCGATCTGTTGTGGGATGTCACCACTCAAATTGAGGGCCACACCATCTGCGCGTTCGGCGACGGCGCGGCGTGGCCGGTGCAAGGGCTCTTGCGGCATTTCCGTCCCGAGATCGAGAAACGCATCGATCAATATACGGCAAATGTCGATTCAGCTGGCGTGCTCGACCCGGCGGTCGCGCAGGCGGCGGAGTAGAACGGCAATGACCAAGCTGATCGTCGACGAGAAGGAAATCGACGTTTCGCCGGAGTACACGCTGCTCCAGGCCTGTGAGGCGGCCGGCGCGGAAATTCCGCGCTTCTGCTTCCACGAGCGGCTGTCGATTGCCGGCAACTGCCGCATGTGTTTGGTCGAATTGGTCGGCTCGCCGAAGCCGGTGGCAAGCTGCGCTTGGGGCGTGCGCGATTGCCGGCCCGGACCCAAGGGTGAGCCGCCGGAAGTGCGAACCCGTTCGCCGATGGTGCGCAAGGCGCGCGAAGGCGTGATGGAGTTCCTGCTGATCAATCACCCGCTCGATTGCCCGATCTGCGATCAGGGCGGGGAATGCGACCTGCAAGATCAATCCATGGCCTATGGCATCGATTCGACCCGCTTCATCGAGAACAAGCGCGCGGTCGAAGACAAATATCTCGGCGCTTTGGTCAAGACGTCGATGAATCGCTGCATCCAGTGCACCCGCTGCGTGCGCTTTGCTACCGAGGTGGCGGGCGTGCCGGAGCTTGGCGCGATCGGCCGTGGCGAAGACATGGAGATCACGACGTATCTGGAAACCGCCATGCGCTCCGAGCTGCAAGGCAACGTCGTCGATATCTGCCCGGTCGGCGCGCTCACCTCGAAGCCTTACGCCTTCGTTGCCCGGCCCTGGGAGCTCGCCAAGACCGAAACCATCGATGTGATGGATGCGCTCGGCTGCGCCATCCGCATCGACACGCGCGGCCGCGAAGTCATGCGTATCCTGCCGCGCATCAACGAGAACATCAACGAAGAGTGGATTTCCGACAAGACGCGCCATGTCGTCGACGGCCTGCGCGTGCAGCGCCTCGATCAGCCCTATCTGCGTGAGAATGGCCGCCCGTGTCCGGCGAGCTGGAGCGAGGCATTCGCCGCCACCGCCGCTAAAGTCGCGACGGCCAATCCCAAGCGCATCGGCGCGCTTGCCGGCGATCTCGCCGCGGTCGAGGAGATTTTCGCGCTGAAAGACCTGATGACGCGCCTGCAAGTCGTCAATCTTGATTGCCGGCAAGACGGCGCGGCGCTCGATCCGGCTTGGGGCCGCAGCACCTACTTGTTCAATGCCGGAATTGCCGGGATCGACAGCGCCGATGCGCTGTTGATTGTCGGCGCAAATCCGCGCAAGGAAGCCGCGATCCTCAATGCGCGCATCCGCAAGCGCTGGCGCGCCGGAAAATTCCCGATCGGCGTCATCGGTCCCAAAGCGGACCTGACCTACCCATACGACTATGTCGGCGCCGGGCCGGAGACGCTCGCCGCGATCGGGCGGCATTCTTTCGCAGAAACCATGCGCCAGGCCGAGCGGCCGATGATCATCGTCGGCGCAAGCGTTTTCGCGCGCGGCGACGGCGCGGTGCTCGCTTCGCTCGCTGCCAAAGCCGCAGTGGACCTTGGCGCGGTGAAGGACGGCTGGAATGGCTACTGCGTTTTGCACAGCGCCGCGGCACGGGTTGGCGCGCTCGATGTCGGCTTTGTGCCGGGATCCGGCGGCTTAACCGCACGGCAGATGGCGGCCTATGGAACGCTGGACGTTGTATTCCTGCTCGGCGTTGACGAAATCGAGATCGCGCCGGGGGCCTTCGTAATCTATATCGGCACCCATGGCGACCGCGGCGCCGCGCGGGCCGATGTGGTACTGCCCGGGGCAGCCTATCCGGAAAAGTCTGCAATCTACGTCAACACCGAGGGCCGCGTGCAGATGGCGACGCGCGCCTCGTTCCCGCCCGGCGACGCGCGCGAGGACTGGGCGATCCTGCGCGCGCTATCGGATGTGCTCAAACATCGGCTGCCCTACGATTCGCTGCGGGCGCTGCGGCAGACATTATTCGAGGCCCATCCGCACTTGCTGCGGCTTGGCCAGGTCACGCCGGGCGATCCCGCCGACATCCGCAAACTCGCCGCACTCGGCGGCAATGCCGACAGGGCGGCCCTCAAATCGAGTATCGAGGATTTCTACTTGACCAATCCGATCGCGCGGGCCTCGCCGGTAATGGGCGAGTGTTCGGCGCTGGCGCAGGGCCGTGCGGCGGCCACGGCGGCGGAGTAGGCCGACAATGGCTGCGTTTATTTCCGACTACGTTTGGCCGCTGGTGCTGATGGTGGCGGAGAGCCTTCTTTTGCTCATCGTCCTGCTCATCGCCGTCGCCTACGTGCTCTTGGCTGATCGGAAGATTTGGGCGGCCGTGCAGATCCGCCGGGGGCCCAACGTGGTTGGGCCGTGGGGACTGTTTCAATCATTCGCCGATCTGCTCAAATTCGTGTTCAAGGAGCCGGTCATTCCCGCCGGCGCCAACAAGGGCGTGTTCGTGCTGGCGCCGTTGGTCACCTGCGTGCTCGCGCTCGCCGCCTGGGCAGTCATTCCGGTGAATGCCGGCTGGGTCATCGCCAATATCAATGTCGGCATACTTTATATCTTCGCGATCTCCTCGCTCGGCGTGTACGGCGTCATCATGGCCGGCTGGGCTTCGAACTCGAAATACCCGTTTCTCGCGGCGCTGCGCTCGGCGGCGCAGATGGTTTCGTACGAAGTCTCGATCGGTTTTGTGATCATCACCGTTCTGCTTTGCGCCGGCTCGCTCAATCTTTCCGCCATCGTCGAGGCGCAGAATTCGCGATGGGGCTTCATCGGCTGGTACTGGCTGCCGCTGTTTCCGATGCTGATCATCTTTTTCGTCTCGGCGCTGGCCGAAACCAATCGCCCGCCATTCGATCTGGTCGAGGCGGAGTCGGAACTCGTCGCCGGTTACATGGTCGAATATGGCTCGACACCTTACATGATGCTCATGCTCGGCGAATATGTCGCGATCTGCACCATGTGCGCCATCTGCGCGATCCTGTTTCTCGGCGGCTGGCTGCCGCCGTTCCCGGTGGCGCCCTTCACCTGGGTGCCGGGCATCATCTGGTTCGTGCTTAAGGCGGGCTTCGTGTTCTTCATGTTCGCGATGGTGAAGGCATTCGTGCCGCGCTATCGCTACGACCAGTTGATGCGGCTTGGCTGGAAGGTGTTTTTGCCGATCTCGCTGGCCATGGTCGCGATCGTCGCCGGGGTGTTGCAGGTAGCAGGATGGGCGCCGAAATGAAGACGGAGGAGGGCGGCATGGAAATATCGCTGCCGGCCTGGCTCGGCGCGCTGTGCGGGATGATTGTCGCCGCCGCGATTTACGTTCCGGGAATCCGGATCGTGGAGCGGCACCTTGGCGGTTCGAGCGCTTTGAAAACGCGCGAGCAGCGTGGCGCATCCGGGGACAAGCTCTCGGTCGTGCGGCGCCTGATCTTGGCTTTCGACGTCGCAATTCTGGCGGCGGCGGGCTATTGGATCGGCAATATGTTCGGTGGCGTGAGGGGTTAAAATGAGATTGGATCAGGCGGCTCGCTCGATATTCCTCACCGAATTCTGGCAAGCATTGTTGCTGTCGATGCGCTACTTCTTCAAGCCGAAAGCGACTGTCAACTACCCGTTCGAGAAGAATCCGATTTCGCCTCGCTTCCGCGGCGAACATGCGCTGCGCCGCTATCCGAACGGCGAAGAGCGCTGCATCGCCTGCAAGCTGTGCGAAGCGATTTGCCCGGCGCAGGCGATCACCATCGAGGCCGGTCCGCGGCGCAATGACGGCACGCGGCGCACCACCCGGTACGACATCGATATGGTCAAGTGCATCTATTGCGGCCTGTGCCAGGAGGCCTGCCCGGTCGATGCCATCGTCGAGGGCCCGAACTTCGAATTCGCAACCGAGACCCGCGAAGAACTTTATTACGACAAAGAACGGCTGCTCGCGAACGGCGACCGCTGGGAGCGCGAGATCGCCAGGAGCATAGCGCTCGACGCGTCTTATCGCTGAGATCGTTTGACCATGATATTGCACGCCATTTTTTTCTATCTGTTCGGCGGCATCACAGTCGCTTCGGCCGTCATGGTCATCGCCGCGCGCAATCCGGTGCACTCGGTGCTTTTTCTTATTCTCGCTTTCGTCAACGCCGCTGGACTTTTCGTGCTGATGGGCGCCGAGTTTCTGGCGATGATCCTCATTGTCGTCTATGTCGGCGCGGTCGCCGTGCTGTTCCTGTTCGTCGTGATGATGCTGGACGTCGACTTCGCCGAGTTGCGCCGCGGCGTGCTGTCCTATTTGCCGATCGGGGGACTCATCGGCGCGGTGCTCTTGGTCGAGCTTCTCACGATTGTCGGCGCCTGGGCGATCGGGCCGGACGTTACGAAGGCCATCACCGCGCCGATACCTCCGTCGAACGACATTCCCAATACGCAGGCGCTCGGGCTCGTTCTCTACACCCAATACATTTATTTCTTTCAGGCCGCCGGCGTCATTCTGCTCGTGGCGATGATCGGCGCGATCGTGCTCACGCTTCAGCACAAGCCGAAGGTACGCCGCCAGATGATCGCCGACCAGGTCGCGCGTCATAAAGCGAACGCGATCGAGATCGTTAAAGTGAAAACGGGGCAGGGGCTGCCATGATCATCGGGCTCGGCCACTACCTCTCGGTTGCGGCGATCGTCTTCACACTCGGCGTTCTCGGAATTTTTCTCAACCGCAAGAACGTCATCATCATCTTGATGTCGATCGAGCTGATCTTGCTTTCGGTCAATATCAATCTGGTCGCGTTCTCGACTTTCCTCGGCGACATTGTGGGCCAGGTTTATGCACTGATCGTTCTGACGGTCGCGGCCGCGGAGTCGGCGATCGGTCTGGCCATCCTTGTCGCCTATTTCCGCAACCGCGGCTCGATCGCGGTTGAAGACATCGATTTGTTGAAAGGGTAAGGACGGTAGGGGCCAGCGGGCATGTACGAAGCCATCGTTCTCTTGCCGCTCTTGGGCGCGGTCATCGCCGGGATCGTGTGCCTGATCGGCGCGCGCAATCGTTTCCCGGGCGAGGATCCGCCGCCGCCGGCCCACGACCACGCGCCCGCTGCCGTCGCTGGGGATCGACCGCGCGTCGCGCCGGCACCGCATGCCGAGCATGCCGTCGCAAATACCCCCACTCAAACCCATGTCGAAGCGTCCGAGCACACGCCGTCGGCCGCAGGTTCGCTGCTCGCGGAACTCACCACGTCGACCTTTTTGGTGATTGCCTGCGTGCTGTCCTGGTTCGCTTTGTTCGACGTCGGCATTGCCGGACACGAAGCGCGCATTCCGATGTTTTCGTTTGTCTCCTTCGCCGACCTTCATTCCGAATGGATGTTGCGGATCGATGCATTGACGGCGGTGATGCTGGTCGTGGTGACGACGATTTCTTCGCTCGTTCACATCTATTCCATCGGCTACATGGAAGACGACCCCTATAAGCCGCGGTTCTTTTCCTATCTGTCGTTTTTTACGTTTGCCATGCTGGTGCTGGTGACGGCGGACAACCTCGTTCAGCTTTTCTTCGGCTGGGAAGGCGTCGGCCTTGCGAGCTATCTGTTGATCGGTTTCTGGTATTACAAGCCGGAAGCAAATGCCGCCGCGATCAAGGCCTTCATCGTCAATCGGGTCGGCGATTTCGGTTTTTCGCTCGGCATTTTTGCCGTGTTCTATCTCACCGGCGCGGTCGACTTCGACGCCATTTTTGCCCAGGCGCCGGCGCTCGCCGGCAAAAGTTTTCATTTTCTCAGCTGGAATCTCGATGCGCTCACCGTGGTTTGTTTGCTCTTGTTCATGGGGGCGATGGGCAAGTCGGCACAATTTTTG
>Ga0306920_100006947_pt1 | contig 14848 bp, 12 predicted proteins | sample flu12Cox44000170_FD_204666 | JGI IMG/M metagenome (GOLD analysis project Ga0306920, IMG submission 204666) | Lab enrichment of tropical soil microbial communities from Luquillo Experimental Forest, Puerto Rico - flux4day.12C.oxic.44.000.170 (v2)... | ecosystem: Environmental > Terrestrial >... | reverse complement strand
GCGACCTATCCGCGTGAGCTCGCCGCGGTCCGCGCGCTGGTCGGCGACATGCCGCTCCTCGTACCGGGGGTCGGCGCACAGGGAGGCGATGTCCGGCAGGTGGTCGCCAATGGCCGCACGTGCTCGGGCAGCGGGCTCATCATCAGCTCGTCGCGCGCCATCCTCTACGCCTCCGCGGGTGAGGATTTCGCGGCGGCCGCCCGCGGTGCCACCGCGCGGCTGCGCGAAGAGATCAACGCGAGCCGCGCCCGCGCCTCATGAGCGGGCGACGCGCCGCTCCGCTCCTCACCTTCACCGTTCTCGCCGCCACGGGCGCCGTGGCGCTGCTGCTCGTGAGCTGCTCGCGCGCACCCGAGGGGCAGGAGCGTTCGACGGGCGCTGCCATCCTGGTGCGCGGCGGCGGTCCCGAGCCCGATTCGCTCGACCCGCAGAAGGCCCGCGGCTTCGAGGCACAGAGCATCCTCCGCGACCTGTGCGAGGGTCTGACGACGCTCGACAAGAAAGCGGGTGTCGCTCCCGGGGTCGCCCGCGCCTGGAGCGCGAGCCTCGACGGTCTCACCTATACGTTCGACCTGCGCCACGAGGCGCGCTGGTCGAACGGCGACCCGGTGGTCGCCGCCGACTTCGTGGCCGCCCTGCGGCGCCTGGTCGACCCCGCCACGGGCTCCGCTTACGCGCAGTACATCGACGTCATTGCCAATGCGAGTGACATCGTCGCCGGCCGCAAGAGCGTCGATACCCTCGGCGTGGCGGCGCCCGATGACTCGACAGTCATCATCACGCTGGCGACCCCGGCGCCCTACCTGCCCACGTTGCTGTCGCACCCGAGCACCTGCCCGGTGCACCGGCCGACCCTCGCACAACACCCCGAAGCCATCGCGCGCCCCGGCACGATGGTGGGCAACGGTGCCTTCCTGCTCAAGGAATGGGTGCCGGGCGCCTACATTCTTGCGCTGCGCAACCCTCACTACTGGAACGACGCCGCAACGCGCCTCGCCGGGGTGCGGTATCTCCTGATCTCGGACGAGAACGCCGAGCTCGCGCGCTATCGCGGCGGGGAGCTGCAGGTCACTTTCGTCGTGCCGCGCGGCCAGTTCGACTGGATCCGCGCCAACCTCGCCGATCAGCTGCACGTCTCTCCGCAGCTTAGCACCTACTACTACGGCTTCAATCTGCGCCGGGCGCCTTTCAAGGACCAGCCGAAGCTGCGTCGCGCACTGTCGCTCGTCATCGATCGCGAGAAGCTGACACGGCTGGTGCTGCGCGTCGGCGAGCTGCCCGCCTACGGCTGGGTCCCGCCCGGCATGGACAACTACACCTCGCAGTCCTTCGACTATGCCGAGCTGCCAATGGACACGCGCATCGCCGAGGCGCAGCGGCTGTACCGCGAGTGCGGCTATTCACGCGAGAAGCCGCTCGCTTTCGAGCTGCGCTACAACGCCGGCGAGGTGCACACCAAGCTCGCGGTCGCGATCGCCTCGATGTGGAAGCAGGCGCTCGGCATCGAGGTCCGCCTCACCCAGGTGGAGTTCAAGTCGCTCCTGCAGGACATCGATCGCGGCGATGTGGAGATGTTCCGCTCGAGCTGGGTGGGCGATTACAACGACGCCTACACCTTCGCGCAGGTTCTCAAGAGCGACTTCGGGGTGAACCTGGCGCACTACGACAGCCCGCGTTATGACGCGCTGCTGCACAGCGCGGCCCGACAGCAGGATCCGCTGCTGCGCGGCGCGCTGCTGGAAGAAGCCGAGCGGGTGATGCTCGCCGATCATCCGCTCCTGCCGCTGTACTTCTATGTCAACAAGCACCTGGTGAAGCCCGAAGTGAGCGGCTGGTACGACAACGTGATGAACGTCGTCTACAGCCGCGATCTCGCCCTCGCGTCACCGCAGCGCTGATGCCGCGTTCGCGCCGGCGGCGGCTCAGCGCGGCGCGCTCTGCGCCAGGCCGCGCTCGACCGCCCGGGCGAAGCGCTGGATGATCTCCTCGAGCTCGGCGTCGGTCGCGATGAAGGGCGGCGCGAGGAGAATGGTGTCGCCCTCGATGCCATCGACGTTGCCGCCCGTGGCGTAACAGATGAGGCCGTCCTCGAAGGCGCACTGACCGATGGTCTCGGCGAGCGCGCGCTCGGCGGCAAAGGGGGCACGCGTCGCGCGGTCGGCCACGAGCTCGACGCCGACGAGAAAGCCGCGGCCGCGCACATCGCCGACCGCGTCATAGCGCGCGAGTGCCGCGCGCAGCGCGCCCTGGAATTCCGCGCCGGCGGTGCGTACCCGCTCGAGGAGCCCGTCGCGCTCGATGAGGGTCTGCACCGCGACCCCGGCGGCGCACGCCGCGGTATGCGCGCTGAAGGTGTGACCGGTGAGCGGGCCGCCGTCGGCGGCCTCGAGCACGGAGGCGATCGCGTGCGAGTAAACAGTGGCCCCGAGGGGCAGATAGCCCCCGGCAAGGCCCTTCGCGACCGCCATGATGTCCGGCACGACGCCATCCTGCTGGAGCGCACGCCACGTACCGGTGCGACCCGAGCCGCACATCACCTCATCGGCGATCAGCAGCACGCCGTGGCGGCTGCAGATCTCGCGCAGCCGCTGCGCGTAGGTCGGTGGCGGCGGGGTCGCGCCGCCGGCCGCGCCCACCACGGGCTCGAGGATGAAGGCCGCGACGCGCTCCGGGCCGACGCGGAGGATCTCGGCTTCGAGCTCCGCCGCGGCGTGCGCGGCGAGCGCTTCGGGCGCGACGCCTGCGGGCGGCCGATACATCGATACCTGTGACACGAAGGAGGCCTCGACCAGCGCTCCCTCGAAAGGGGCGCGGCGGTCGAGGAAATCGGAAACACCGAGCGCCCCGAGGGTGTTGCCGTGCCAGGAGCGGCGGCGCGCGATGAAGCGACGCCTTCCTTGCTCGCCCCGGGCACTGTGATATTGCAACGCTACTTTGAGCGCCGACTCGACCGCCTCGGAGCCGCCCGAGACGAACACCATGGCATCGAGCCGGCTCGCTGAGTCAGACGTGCCGGCTGCGACTTCCTCACCGCGGCAGGCGCGCACGATGTGCTCGCGCAGCTGCTCGAGCGGATCACTCGTGAAGGTGTAGCGGTAGCCGTGCGCGATGCGCTCGAGCTGCCGCACGATGGCCGCCGTGACCTCCGGATGCGCGTGACCGAGGCAATAGACGGCCGGTCCGCCGGACGCATCGAGGTAGCGCTTGCCGGCGGTGTCGTAGACGTAGATGCCTACGCCGTGTGAGACCTTGGGAAGACCGCGGCCGCCCGTCCAGCTCCTCGCCCGGGAAGGGCCGCGTCGCGCCTGTGTCATATCGTCCGACCTGACCGTCACCGCCGCTATAGTAGAGGCTCGAGGCTCCGGAGTGAGGGGGAGATGAGCAGCGAGGTCATCGTCACCTGCGCGGTCACCGGCGCCGGCGATACCGTGGCGCGCAGCGATCGGGTACCGGTTACCCCCGCGGCGATCGCCGCCGCGTGCCTCGAGGCGGCGCGCTCCGGAGCGGCCATCGCCCATGTGCACGTACGGGATCCTGCGACCGGGCAGGGCTCGCGCGAGGTCGCGCTCTACCGCGAGGTGGTCGAGCGCGTGCGCGATGCCGGCAGCGATGTGATCCTCAACCTCACCACCGGGATGGGCGGAGACTACGTGCCGGATGACACCGATCCGGCGCGCGCCGGAGCCGGCACCGATCTGGTAGCGCCGCTCGTGCGGCTCGCGCACATCGAGGCACTGCGACCACCGCTCTGCAGCCTCGACTGCGGCACCATGAACTTCGGCACGAGCGTCTTCATGAATACACCGGCACACCTCGAGCAGATGGCGGCGCGCATCCGCGACCTCGGCGTGAAACCCGAGCTCGAAGTGTTCGATCTCGGCCACATCCGCCTGGCGAGGGACCTGATCACGCGCGGACTGATCGAGCCGCCGCCGCTCTTCCAACTGTGTCTCGGCATCCCCTGGGGCGCGCCCGCCGATCCACGTACGCTCATCGCCATGCGCGACGCGTTGCCGCCCGAGGCGCTCTGGAGTGCCTTCGGCATCGGCCGCGAGCAGTTCCCGATGGTCGCGCAGGCGGTGCTGCTCGGAGGCAACGTCCGCGTTGGCCTCGAGGACAATCTCTATCTCGCGCGCGGCCAGCTCGCCACCAACGGCGAGCTCGTGAGCCGCGCGGTCGAGCTCATCGGGCGGCTCGGCCGCAGCATCGCGAGCCCCGCGACGGCGCGACAGATGCTGCAGCTCTAGAGCACGCCACGAAATTGCACACTAACGGATCGCGTGCGATATCTCGCACACGCCCGTGTCGTTCGACCAGATGCTCTGCATCGCGAACTTTCCGGTGGACAGGCTCACGTTCGCCGCGTGCCCTCTACCCGTCGCGATCCAGGCACACTCATCGCCGGCCTCATCACCCGACACGCCGTTGGTCCAGCCGCCGGCTGGAAACTGATCGGTGAGCGTCTCGGCGTACTCGTGACCGGCCACGATGGAGAAGGCGTCGAGCACGCCCTGCGCGTTGTGGTTGACGAACTTCACGCCACAGCTGCGGCCCGCGTCACTCACGTACGGCAGGTTCGCGTACGCGATATCTCCGAAAGGCGACTGGGTGTAGTAGTGCCAGCCGCAGAAGCCCTCGCCGCTGGTGTTGAAGCCATCGGGATGGGTGCCGCTGGGAGAGACGATGAAATACTGCGTGAAGCGGTTCTGCGCCGGAGTGGTGTTACCGAAGTGCTGGGCGGCGGTCACCGCCTCCTGGGCCAGCTGCGCGGGGGTTGCATTGTCGGGCGCGGGCGCCGCGGTGTCGAACCAGACACCGGCGAGTGCGCCCTGGCTCGGATAGCCCACGTGGGGCGTCGTCGCCGTGTCGCAGCGGGTCGCGCCCTTGGCCAGCGCCGCACCGTCACAGTACTGCGTCATCGTGCCGGACCACTTCTCGCCGCCGGTGCCGATCCCGGTGAACAGCGCCTGGAGGAACGTCGAGACCCCGCTCGGGTCACCGCCACCGCCCTGTGCCCACTGGCTACCGTAGAACACGAGGTAAACGCGCGGTACACCGCTCGTGACACCGACGCCGTCGACGCCGCCACCGTACGCCAACGTGTCGCTCAACGGAGCCGCGTAGGGATGCGCGCTCTCCCATTGGCTCATCTGTTCATCGCACTCGCGCGTCGCCACGTAGCCAACGCGATAGGGATGCCCGTGGCGCGGCGAGTAGGGGTTGTCATACTGTGTCGGTTCGGAACTGCAGGCCGCCAGAGCGCACGCCGCGAGCCACAGCAGGTTGCGGACCGATTTCCCTGAAGCAGTCATGGTCTTCTCCTTGCAGATGATGCGGATTGAATCGTCAGTGCCCCTCACTTTCCGATGCAAAAGCCGGCGAAGATCCGCCCGAGCAGGTCCTCGCTGGTGAACTCTCCCGTGATCTCGCTCAGTGCCCGTTGCGCGCCGCGCAGCTCTTCCGCGACGAGCTCGCCGGCGCGCCGCTCGGTGAGCAGCCGCGAAGCCTCTTCGGTGTGCTCGCGTGCAACCGACAGCGCCTCGAGGTGGCGCTTGCGCGCGCTGATCGCTCCACCGTCGACGCTCTGAAAACCCATGCAGGCCTTCAGGTGCGCGCGCAGCTGCGGCAGGCCTGCGCCCGTGAGCGCGGAGATCGCGAAGCGCGGCGGGCCATCGACCTCATCGGCGACCGGCAACCCCACTGCGAGATCGCACTTGTTGTAGACGAGTGTGAGCGGCACGTCCCGTGGAAGCCGCGGCCCCTCCTCGCGCGCGGCGGTGCCCTGCGGATCCTCCACCGTGTCGATGACGAACAACACGCGATCGGCGCGCTGCATCTCCGCCTGGGCACGCCGGATACCCTCCTCCTCGACGACATCGCCACCCTGGCGCAGACCCGCGGTGTCGAGCACATGCAGCGGCATGCCATCGAGGTGAATGCGCTCGCGCACCACATCGCGTGTGGTACCCGGGACTGGCGTGACGATCGCGGCGTCGTAGCCGGCCAGGCGGTTGAGAAGACTCGACTTGCCGGCGTTCGGGCGCCCGGCGATCACGACCACCATGCCCTCGCGCAGCAGCCGCCCCTGACGAGCGCTCGTCATCACGCTCTCGAAGTGATCACGCACCGTCTCAAAGCGCTCGGCGAGCTCGCGGTCGGCGAGGAAGTCGACTTCCTCCTCGGGGAAATCGATGGCGGCTTCCACATACGTGCGCAGCTCGATCACCGCCTCGGTCAGAGCGCGCACCATGGCGGAGAACTCTCCCTGGAGCGAGCGCATGGCCGCACGCACGGCAGCGCGCGAGCCGGCATCGATCATGTCGGCGACGGCCTCGGCCTGGGCCAGATCCAGCTTGTCGTTGAGGAAGGCGCGCTGCGTGAACTCACCGGGCTGCGCGCGGCGCGCTCCGAGCTCGAGCGCGCGGCCGACGAGGGTCTCCATCACCAGCGGTCCCCCGTGACCGTGCAGCTCGAGCACGTGCTCGCCGGTATAGGAGTGGGGTGCCGGGAAGAAGAGCGCCAGGCCCGCATCGATCGGGTCCTGCTGCGCGTCGAGGAAGCGGGCGAAGGTCGCACGGCGCGGTGCCGGCAGCTCACCGAGGAGGGTCGTGGCCAGCTCCAGGGTGCCGGGTCCGGAAACACGCACGATCCCGACGCCCCCGCGTCCCGGTGGCGTTGCCGCGGCCACGATGGTGTCCGTACGCGTCATCTGAGGCCGGCTCTGCGCGATGTGAGTCCGACTACAAGGCTACCGCTGTCGAGCCCGGCAAACCAAGCGCCATGCGACGAGGCGGAACGGCCGCACGGCTCCGGAAGCTGCCAGCCGTCGAGCTGAAGATGGGCGACCCATAATGCGAGGCGGCCTCGCAGGAATTCGCCGCTCAGTTCTTCTTCGCCGGCAGTGCCCCGATGCGGCGGTTGATGTTCCACTGCTGCGCGATCGAGAGGATCGTGTTGGTCACCCAGTAGAGCACCAGTCCCGCGGGGAAGAACGCGAATGTCGCCGACATCACGATCGGCATGATCATGAACACCCGTGCCTGCACGGGATCCGGTGGGGCGGGATTCAGCTTGTACTGCACGAACATCGCGCCCGCCATGATCAGCGGCAGGATGAAGTAGGGGTCGCGCGAGGACAGGTCGTGGATCCAGAAAGCGAATGGCGCCTGGCGCATCTCGACGCTCTCGAGCAACACCCAATAGAAGGCGAGGAACACCGGGATCTGGATGATGATCGGCAGGCATCCCGCCACCGGATTGATCTTCTCGCGCTTGTAGAGCTCCATCATCGCGCGGCCGAGCTTCTCGCGATCGTCGGCGTAGGTCTCCTGCAGATTTTTGATGCGCGGCTGCAGCGTTTTCATCTTCGCCATCGAGCGCCCGCTCGCCTCCGACAGCGGATAGAACAACAGCTTCAGCAGGAAAGTGACTACGATGATCGCGACGCCCCAGTTGCCGGTGAGCTTGTGCACCCAGCTGAGCGCCACGAACAGTGGGCGCGCGAGGATCCACAGCCGCCCGTAGTCCGTCACGCGCCCGAGCTCAGGGGACGTGGCATCGAGCTGCGCCTGGAGCTTCGGTCCGGTGAAAAGCGTCACGTCGAACTGGCCCGCGGTGCCGGGCGCGATCGTCTGCTTCGGGCCTCTGGCGGTGAGCAGGTACTCCGTTCCCTGAACGCCGAGGCCAAAGTGCCAGGGCGCGCCACGCGGCGGCACGATGGCGCTCACGAAGTGGTGCTGCAGCGCTGCCACCCAGCCATCACCCACATCGAGCGCGAGGTGACTGTCCTGCATGTCGGTGATGTCGAGCCGGCGGAACTTCGTGCCGTCCCAGATCGCCGGGCCGTGGAAGGCGTAGCTCTCGACGTTGAAGTAGGAGCGCTTGGTCGGCGGATCATTGCGCAGGATCTGAACGTACTGCCATGCCGTCCAGGGCGATGCGCTGGCGTTTTGCGCCGATTGGGCGAGATTGATGCGGTACTGCCCGCGGCGGAACACGAAGGTCTTCGTGAGAGTGACACCGCCTTCGCTCCACGTGAGAGGCACGCTGAGCTCGTCACCGCCATCGAGGGAATAGTCGGTCTTTGCACTCGTGAATGTGGCGAGATGCGTCGGATAAACCCCGCCCTCCGGCCCGGTGAGGCCTGACTGCAGCTCATAGAGCGTCAGTGCGTCGTCGTGATTCTCGAGCCGTACCGGCGTCACCTCGCCCTTCACCTTCGGATAGGCGGGAAGATCGACACGCTCGATCGTGCCACCGCGCGTGCTGATGTCGAGGTCGAGAACGTCGGTGCGCACGTGCACGATGGGCGCCGCGGCCGTCGCCACAGCCGCCGAAGGTGTGGTGGCGGCGGAGGCCGGGGCGGCGGTGACGGCGGGCGTTCCCACTGCGGCGCCCGGCTGAGTCGCGGCACCGGGTGTTGCTGGAGCCGCCTCGGGGATACGGCTGCCGAGATCTCCCCCCGCGGGTGCCTGCGGCGTCGCCGCCGTGGGAGCCGTCGCAGCGCCCGGCGGCGGTGCGTAGTCGCGCACCCAGGTCTGATAATCGTAGAGCAGCACCATCGCGAGCGCTGCCCACAGGTAGACGCGCAGGTTGGCGATGCGACTAGTGTTCATGCGGGTGTGCGTGCGGGTGTGCGCGGCCGCTCGTTGCCGGTACCGGGTCGAACCCGCCCGGGTGCCAGGGATGACAGCGCGCGAGTCGCTTCAGCGCGAGGACGCCGCCACGGAGCACGCCGAAGCGCAGCAGAGCCTCCAGTGCGTACTGTGAGCAGCTCGGATGGAAGCGGCACACGGGACCGAGCAGCGGGCTCACGGTCCACTGATACAGACGAATCAACGCAGCGGCGATGTGGCGCATTGCTCACCCACTCTCTTCCAGAGCGCCGCCAGGCTCTCGCGCAGCGCGCCGGCTTTCGCCGTGCGCGCCGGCGGCCGCGCGCTCACCACCAGATCCGCGGCGGGAAGCGCGTGTTGGTGCAGGCGGAAGGACTCACGGACGATGCGACGCAGGCGGTTGCGCGCCACGGCGCCCCCGGCAACCTTCACCGCCACCGCCAAACCCAGGCGCGGCACGCCCACATGGTTCCGCATCACGGTCACCGCGAAGAATCCATCACTCACGCGCCGCCCGCGCGCACGGGCCGCGTCGAAATCACCCTTGTGCCGCAGGCGAAGTCGCGGCGGCAGAGTCAACCGCAAGGGGCTAGCGATCAAGATCTCGGGGAGGGGCAGCCGTGCCGCTGCAGCGCGCGCCACCCGTGTTACTTTCAGGGTATCAGCTTGCGCCGGCCCTTGGCGCGACGCCGCGCGAGCACCCTGCGGCCGCCCTTGGTCGCCATGCGTGCACGGAACCCGTGTGTGCGCTTGCGGCGCACCTTGCTCGGCTGGTAGGTCCGCTTCATGGCGTCAACTCCGTGGGACGATCCGTAGCAGTCAAAAAAGGGCGGCAAGGCTAAGCCGTTGACCGCCAAGGTGTCAATACGGCCAGCGGCGGATAATTCTTCAGCGGGATGCGCGATCGGTATAGACTTCGCGACCTTTTCCTTAACGTTCACAGAAACGTCGCGGAGGCCACGCGCGGTGGAAGCGTCGCTTTGGACCCGCTGCATGGGCGCGTTGGAAGCGGAGCTTCCGGAGCAGCAGTTCAATACGTGGGTGCGGCCGCTCCAGGCGATGGAGGGCAACGGCGCGCTGAAGCTCCTCGCGCCCAATCGATTCGTCGTCGACTGGGTGAATGCGAATCTGCTGCCGCGCATCGGTGAGCTGCTGCGCGATGAGAGCACCGGCGACGCCCCCATCGTCACGGTCGAGGTCGGCTCACGCAGCGCGCCGCTGCGTGTCCCTCCGGGTGCGCTGCCGCTCGGCGCGCCGCCACGGCGTGCCGAGGGCCTCGTGGTCGGGGCGCGGCTCAATCCCGACTTCACCTTCACCTCCTTCGTCGAAGGAAAAAGCAACCAGCTGGCGAAGGCGGCGTCGCTGCAGGTAGCGGAGAATCCCGGCCGCGCCTATAACCCGCTGTTCCTCTATGGCGGTGTCGGCCTCGGCAAGACCCACCTGATGCATTCGATCGCGCATCTGATCAAGGACAACGACACCGAGTCGCGCATCGCGTACGTGCATTCCGAGCGCTTCGTCGGCGACATGGTGCGGGCGCTCCAGCACAACTCGATGAACGAGTTCAAGACCGCTTATCGCTCACTCGATGCGCTGCTCATTGACGACATCCAGTTCTTTGCCGGCAAGGAGCGCTCGCAGGAGGAGTTCTTTCACACCTTCAATGAGCTGCTCGAAGGACAGCACCAGGTGATCCTCAGTTGCGATCGCTACCCGAAGGAAGTCGAGGGGCTCGAGGAGCGCCTGAAATCCCGCTTCGGCTGGGGCCTCACGGTGGCGATCGAGCCGCCGGAGCTCGAGACCTGCGTCGCGATCCTCATGACCAAGGCACAGGGCACCGGCGTCACGCTGCCGGAGGAAGTGGCGTTCTTCATCGCCAAACGCATCCGCTCGAACGTGCGCGAGCTCGAGGGCGCGTTGCGCCGCGTGATCGCCAACTCGCGCTTCACGGGCCGTGCGATCACGCTCGAGTTCACCAAGGAGGCGTTGAAGGATCTGCTGTCACTGCAGGCGAAGCTCGTGACCATCGAGAATATCCAGAAGACGGTCGCGGACTACTACAAGGTGCGCATGGCGGATCTCCTTTCGAAGCGGCGCAGCCGCTCGGTGGCGCGGCCGCGCCAGGTTGCGATGGCACTCGCGAAGGAGTTGACGAGCCACAGTCTGCCGGAGATCGGCGATGCCTTCGGTGGTCGTGACCACACGACCGTGCTGCACGCCTGCAAGCGCATCAAGGATCTGCGCGATCTCGAGCAGCGCATGAAAGAGGATTACTCAAACCTGTTGAGAACCCTGGCGGGTTGATGTGTGCGTCACTGTGGATTTGCTGTGGGCGCAGTTCTGGATAAAGTTATCCACAGTCCGCACACAGTAGTTCGCCAGCTCATCCTTGAGCTTGTGCGTGATGTAATACGCTGCAAGGGCCTGAGCCGGCATGGAAAGTTTTGTTATGCCCGTTATCCGCAGGCTCTATAGTCTCAACAACAAAGATCCTTCCGTCCAAAATAAGAGTAGCCAAGAGAGTTAAATTCCCATGAAGCTGACCGCTACGCGCGAGGACTTTCTCGCCCCCCTGCAGAGCGTCATCGGTGTGGTGGAGCGCCGCCAGACGATGCCCGTGCTCGCGAACGTGCTGCTCGCGGCCCGCGATGGGCGGCTGCATACCACGGGAACGGATCTGGAAGTGGAGCTCGTGGCAGCGAGCACGGTGAATGTGCAGCAGCCGGGCGACATCACCGTTCCGGGGCGCAAGCTGCTCGATATCTTTCGCGCGTTGCCCGAGAAAACCAACGTGACGTTGAGCACCGAGGGCGAGCGGGTATCGGTCCGTGCCGGTCGCAGCCGCTTCACGCTCTCGAGCCTCCCGGCTGCGGAGTTTCCACTGGTCGAAGAGATCAATGCTCAACAAACGTTGAGTATTCCGCAGGGTGAGTTCCGGCGCCTGATCGACAAGACCCATTTCTCGATGGCGCAGCAGGACGTGCGCTACTACCTCAATGGTCTGCTGATCGAGACCGACGGAAAGGCACTGCGTGCAGTCGCGACCGACGGTCACCGCCTGGCGCTTTGCGAGATGGAGCTCGCTGCCGGGAAGGCGAAAGGCGCCCACCAGGTCATCGTGCCCCGGAAGGGCGTTCTCGAGCTTCAGCGGATCCTCGGAACAGAGGGCAACATCGAGCTCGCCGTCGGCACGAATCACGTTCGCGCCCAGATCGGCGACATTCGCTTCACTTCGAAGCTGATCGATGGTCGTTTCCCGGAGTACTCGCGTGTCATCCCCTCCAATCCTCCGCGGCCGGTCGAGGCGGATCGTGAGACGCTGAAGCAAGCGCTGCAGCGCACGGCAATTCTCTCCAATGAGAAGTACCGCGGCATTCGCCTTACCGTGCGGCCCGATCTCCTCACGCTTCAGGCGCATAATCCCGAGCAGGAGGAAGCGGAAGATCAGGTGGAGGTCTCGTACAAAGGTGAGGAAGTGGAGATCGGGTTCAACGTGAACTACCTTCTCGACGCTTTGAGCGCCATCGACGGCGATCGCGTCGAGATCGGTCTTACGGATTCCAACAGCAGCTGCCTCGTTCACGCACCGGGCATCCTTCATACGCGCTACGTCGTAATGCCGATGCGGCTCTGAGTCGATCGGTCCCTGACTCAGGTTGAGGGCCGTTGCGCCCAGTGCTTCCAAGGCCCGCTGGTCAGCGTTCGCCAGGATCCGCACCGGGCCTGACACCCGGGCGGCAGCCCGGAGTGTATCTGGCCGCGTGAGTCTGCCCATTCAGTGCGTGTCGCCAGGCGCTGCAAGCCGTCGGGCTTTCGGTTTGATCGCTTGTCTCTCGACGTCGAGGGCTGAGCCGAGTCATCGCCCACGGCCTTCGTTCGGAGCGATAGACCCTCGCGCATCCTGTCGGCGGTCTTGCTGTCTTGCGCCGCGACCTTTGGCCCACCCGACCGACCGGTATTCCCGTGATGGGTGGGCAGGTGCGACACACGTCGTCGGCGGTCTTACGCACGAAGTGTGCACACCAAGTGTGCGCACGACTCATGCGCATAGTCGTCGACAGTGTTCCACGTGGAACGCCTCCAGCCGTGCCGTTGGGGAGAGATCACCTCATGCACTCAAATCGGCGGCATCGAAGCCCCTGAGGCTCGGGCGCCTTGCGAACTGACCCTCAGGCGAATCGGTCGAGGACGATTGCTCGACCCTTCGCCAACGGTGGCAGCAATCGAGGCTTGGACCCAAGTCAGTTGCTTACCGGAAGGCTCGCTCCACGAGCCTGGTACACCGAAGAAGGATGACAGCAACTCCTCGAGTGGGACTTCGACGGACCGCTGCGGATCCGTAAGACCCTCGGGGCTTGTCCTTGTCTCGTGCTCATGCCGTCCCCCGGTCGTGTCTGCGGTACCCGGAAGACGCGGCCGGATAGGACTGATTACTCGACGCGCTCACGGCAGTCGGTGCAAATCGGAACATCCGGCTATCCGCGCAGCGCTCAGACACACCCGCCGTCAGGGACTCGAGATTTGAAGCGATGGGGCTCGAATCGGGCGGGCCCGCGCGACTTCGGGGCTCCGCAGCCCGTACGCGAAACTGGGGACGGGCGGCGCCGCGGCGGCCCTTGCCGAATGCGCCTGAGCGCGCCGGCAACCCATGGATGCACAGCATCGATCGGATTTGCTTCTGTAGGGGTCTGCTTGGGGAGCGAGAGTCTGGCCGCGGCCCCGGTGGGCGCCTCAGGCTTCAACGAACGACACCAGGCGGCTGGAGTGAACGGGCCGACCTCTGATGGCGCCCCAGACAGCTGTGGCATCCGTCGTTGCGTGTTCCACGTGGAACATTCTCAGCCGGTGGTCAGCGGCCGCGGGGGTCACGATTGCCGAGCCGACCGCCTCGTGCGCGAAAGGTGAAGCGATGGACGATGGAGACTCGCAAGAGCGGGCGCGCGTGACCCTGCGCAGGCTACCGGCTCACTCGTGTCTCCCCGGGGGTGGGTCCGCAGCATTTCCCAGGCCTGATCAGGCCGCTGCGCCCAGTGCGTGCGTGCGTGTGTCATCCTTGGGGGGTGTGGCATCTCCCCATCTCCCCTTGACTGCTGATGAGTCTGTCCGAGATTACGATCAGCAATCTCCGCTGTATTGAGCATGCTGCCGTTCGACTTCCACCTGGACTGGCGCTCATCTACGGGGGTAACGGCTCGGGAAAGACTTCGCTGCTCGAGGGCATCTTTGCACTCGGGCGTGGCCGATCGTTCCGCACACGAAACAGTGAACGACTAATTCGCCGTGGACAGACTCATATGCGAGTCACTGGCGAGGTGGAGAGCGAAGCCGGCAACCCAGTACGGCTGGGTGTCGAGGTCACGCGCGAGGGGGCGGTGGCCCGCATCGCCGGGCGACCGGCGCAGACGCTTGCGGAGCTGTCTCAGTTCTTTGCCGTGCAGGTGATCGAGCCGGGCGTTCACAGGCTGGTTGAGGAGGGTGGATTCCGACGGAGACGTTGGCTCGACTGGGCGGTGTTCCACGTGGAACCTCAGTTCATGGAGACCTGGTTGCGGTACACGCGCGTGCTCAAGCAGCGCAACGCCGCGCTGAAGACGCAGGCAGAGACGGTCGGTGTCTGGGATACGGATCTCGCTCAACTCGGACAGTCCATCACGGAGTCAAGGCAACGGCTGATGGACCGACTGCAGCCGTACTGGCACGCTGCGGTGAACGCGCTCGCGGGCCTCGAGGTAGAGCTCCACTACCTGCGAGGCTGGAGCCAGGAGCACACGCTCGCTGAGGCGCTCGAAGCGTCACGCACGGCCGATGGGATCCGCCGGCAGACTCACGCGGGGCCCCATCGCGCGGACGTTGCGGTACGACTTCATGGGCGGGCGGCGCGGGAGATGCTCTCGCGCGGACAGCAGAAACTCGTCGCAGTGGCCATGACGGTGGCGCAGCTCCGGCTGTTGCAGCACGCCACCCAGATGACACCGACATTGCTGCTCGATGATCCCGCGGCGGAGCTCGATGGCGAGCGATTGCAGCGTTTTATCGACGAAGTGGCGAGCCTCCGATCTCAGCTCGTTGTCACATCATTGCAGTCCGAATCGCGACTTTTCGGGACACCAGAAAGCACGTTCTACATGGAAGGGGGGAGGGTCGAACCGATATAATGCGATGTCGCAAAACCGAGTGTTTTCATGGCCACTGACGACGTCTACGATTCCAGCAAAATCAAAGTCTTAAAAGGT
>Ga0306920_100006946_pt1 | contig 14849 bp, 10 predicted proteins | sample flu12Cox44000170_FD_204666 | JGI IMG/M metagenome (GOLD analysis project Ga0306920, IMG submission 204666) | Lab enrichment of tropical soil microbial communities from Luquillo Experimental Forest, Puerto Rico - flux4day.12C.oxic.44.000.170 (v2)... | ecosystem: Environmental > Terrestrial >... | reverse complement strand
GCGCGAGCTCGAAGCATTGTGCGAGGCCGGTGGCGCCGAGCGGATGCCCCTTCGAGAGCAGACCGCCGGACGGATTGGTCACGTACTTTCCCCCGTACGTGTTGTCGGCGTCTTCGACGAGCCTTTCTCCCTCGCCCTCGGCAGCGAGCCCGAGCGCCTCGTAGGCGAGGAGCTCGTTCTGGGCGAAGCAATCGTGAAGCTCGACGACGTCGACGTCGGAGGGCCCGATACCCGCGATTTCGTACACCCGCCGCGCCGCCCGTCGGGTCATGTCGAAGCCCACGAGTGTGATCATGTCGTGAGCGGCGAACGTCGCAGGCGTATCGGTCGTCATCGCCTGCGCCGCGATCGTCACCGTACGATCGAGGTGGTGCCGACGCGCGAAATCGTCGGACACGAGCACCGCGGCCGCCGCGCCGCAGGTCGGCGGACACGCCATAAGACGGGTCATCACGCCGGGCATCATCACCGGCGAGGCGAGCACCTCCTCGACCGAAATCTCACGGCGCAAGAGCGCCATGGGATTGCGGGCGCCGTGCCGACTCGCCTTGGCGCGGATCTTCGCGAACGTTGCGAGCTTCGTGCCGAATTTCTTCATATGCGCGAGACCGGCGCCGCCGAAATAGCGGATCGCGAGTGGCACGTCCGGCGCGCGGACCAGCGCGTCGGTTTCACGATTGAAGTCGTCGAACGGCGTGGGCCGGTCGTTGTAATGCGTGGTGAGCGCGCCCGGCAACATCTGCTCGAAGCCCATCGCGAGCGCGCATTCGACGACGCCGCTCTCGACGGCCTGCCGTGCGAGGTAGAGCGCCGTCGAGCCGGTCGAGCAGTTGTTATTGACGTTGAAGATCGGAATTCCGGTCATCCCGATGCGGTAGAGCGCTTTCTGCCCGGCCGTCGAATCGCCGTACACGTAACCGACGAACGCCTGCTCGACGTCGACATACGCGACACCGGCATCGGCGAGCGCGGCCACCGTCGCGTCGGCGCCCATCACGTCGTAGGTTTCGCTTGCGCCCGGCTTCGAAAACGGGATGAGGCCGACACCTGCGATCAGAACTTTGCGCTGCATCATCGCTTCCATTCGTCGCGTACGGCATCGCGGCCGGCGCGCAGCGTTGCAAAGGTCTTGCATTTTACCGGGTTCGGACTGCGACCTCGGCTGCCGCTCGACGTTGACGGATCCCAGCACCCTCTCGTGGCGAAAGGGCTAAACTGCTTATTCCGCCGCGGCTCGCGGTCGTCCTCGCAGCTGCCCTCTTTTGGAGCCCCCCATGACTGCCACCCCTGCCCTGCGCCAAGCCGATGTCCCCACGCTCGCCCACTGGATCGGCGGCAAGCGCACGCCGGGGACATCGGGCCGCTATGGCGACGTCTTTACGCCGGCGACCGGTGCGCTCGGATGCCGGGTCCCGTTCGCTTCGGCCGCGGAGGTCGCGCGCGCCGTCGAATCGGCGAAGGCCGCGTTTCCGGGGTGGGCGGCTACGACGCCCGTGGCCCGCGCGCGCTTGATGTTTCGCTTCAAAGCGCTCCTCGAGCAGCACGCCGATGAGATCGTCGCGGTCATCTCGCGCGAGCACGGCAAGGTGCTCTCCGACGCCGCAGGCGAACTCTCACGCGGCATCGAGATCGTCGAATACGCGTGCGGCGCGCCGCAATTGCTGAAGACCGAGTTCAGCGAAGCGGTCGGAACCAACATCGACGTGTATACGCTGCGCCAGCCGCTCGGCGTCGTCGCAGGCATCACGCCGTTCAACTTCCCGGCAATGGTGCCCCTGTGGATGTTCCCCATGGCGCTTGCGTGCGGCAACGCGTTCGTGCTGAAGCCCTCGGAGCGCGACCCGTCGGCGGCGCTGATCCTCGCGCAACTCCTGAAGGAAGCGGGACTGCCCGACGGCGTGTTCAACGTCGTCAACGGCGACAAGGAGGCTGTCGACGCGTTGCTTGCGCATCCGGACGTCCAGGCGGTGAGCTTCGTCGGCTCGACGCCGATCGCGCGCTACATCTACCAGACCGGAACCGCGCACGGCAAGCGCGTACAAGCCTTGGGCGGTGCGAAGAACCACGCGGTCGTCCTGCCCGATGCCGACCCCGAGCTCGCCGCGGACGCTTTGGTCGGCGCCGCTTATGGATCCGCGGGCGAGCGCTGCATGGCGATCTCGGTCGCGGTATTCGTCGGCGACGCGATCGCCGACGACGTGCTCGGTCGGGTCCAGAAGAAAATCGCCGCGATGAAGGTCGGCGCCTCCGACGACAAGGACGCCGAGATGGGACCGCTCGTCACTGCGCAGCATCGCGACAGGGTGAAAGGCTACATCGACAACGGCGCTGCCGAAGGTGCGTCGCTCGTCGTCGACGGCCGCGGACTCGAGGTCTCTGGACACGAAGGTGGCTATTTCGTCGGACCGACGCTCTTCGATCGCGTCACATCGCAGATGAAGATCTACCGGGACGAGATCTTTGGCCCGGTGCTTTCGTCGGTGCGCGCGAAGTCCTACGACGAGGCGCTCGCACTCGTCAACACGCACGAGTTCGGCAACGGCGCTGCAATCTTCACGCGCGACGGCAATGCCGCGCGCGATTTCGTTCAGCGTGTGCAGATCGGGATGGTCGGCGTCAATGTGCCGATCCCGGTGCCGGTCGCGTTCCACAGCTTCGGCGGCTGGAAGTCGTCACTGTTCGGCGACCACCACATTTATGGCCCCGAAAGCGTGCGCTTCTACACGCGGCAGAAGGCGGTGACGCAACGCTGGCCGGCAGGCGTTCGCACGGGCGCCGAGTTCATGATGCCGACGACGAAGTAGCGGTCGCGTCGTACAGCTACCGCGCCGCTTCGCCTTGCCGCCGCTCCTCCTCACGCGTTCCGCGCGAAGAAGTCCTCGAGGCGCACGACGCCCCCGCCGCCTGCAAGATTGAGCGCCCGCGCGCCGCTTCCGAGCATCACGGCAAGGCCGTCGCGCGCGCTCGTCTCCGCGGCAACCTCCGGTGCGCCCGTCACCGTTCCGGGGTTGGCAAGCGACACGCATGTGATCAGCGACAAGCGCTTGAGCGCGCGGTCGGCACCGACGAAATCCTCGACGAAGCTGTTTGCAGGATGCGCGAGCATCTCAGCCGGCGCCGCATGCTGGACGAGATGCCCGTCGCGCAGCAGCGCGATCCTATCGCCCATCTTGATCGCTTCGTCGATGTCGTGCGTGACGAACACGACTGTCTTCCTGAGCTGCCGCTGGATCTTCAGGAACTCGTCCTGCACGCGCGTCCGGTTGATCGGGTCGATCGCACCGAAAGGCTCGTCCATCAGCAGCACCGGAGGATCGGCGGCGAGCGCGCGCGCGACACCGATCCGCTGCCGCTGACCGCCGGAGAGCTCGCGGGGATAGCGGTCGCGAAACGCATCAGGCTCCATGCCGACGAGCTGGAGCAGCTCGTCGACGCGCGGCGCGATCTTCGCATCGTCCCAGCCGAGAAGCCGCGGCACTGTCGCAACGTTGCCGGCGATCGTCATGTGCGGAAAAAGCCCGACCTGCTGAATGACGTAGCCGATCCCGCGCCGCAGCGCGACCGGATCGGCATGCGTGACGTCCCGGCCGTTCACTTCGATCGTTCCGCTCGTGGGCTCGATCAGCCGGTTGATCATCCGCATCGTCGTCGTCTTGCCGCATCCTGACGGGCCGATCAGCACGCACACTTCGCCCTCGTCGACCTCGAGATCGAGATGGTCGATCGCCGCACGCGCTGCGCCGGGAAACTGCTTGACGAGCCCCTTGAGACGGATCATCCGAGCCCTCGTGGCGTCAACGCTCTCTGCAGCCGGCCGAACGCGAAATCCGTGCCGATCGCGAGAAGGGTGGCGGGAATCGCTCCGACGAGCAGCAACGAGATCTGCATCATCGCGATGCCGGCCGTAATGAAGTCGCCGAGACCGCCGCCGCCGATGTATGCGGCGAGCACCGCGCCCGATATCACCTGGATCGCTGCGATTCGCACGCCGGCGGCGATCACCGGCACCGCGAGCGGCACGACGATCAGACGCGTGCTCTCCCGCTGGGTCATTCCCATTCCGCGTGCAGCATCGATGACGTCGGCGTCGACTTGCCGGACCGCCGCGTACGTGTTGATGAGGATCGGTGGCAGTGCAAGAAGCGTGAGCGCAAAGAGCGCAGGCGCGAATCCGGTGCCGAGCAGCGGCATCACCAGCGCGAGTACCGCGAGCGAAGGCAGCGTGCGCCCGACGTTCGCTGCGTTGATCGCGACGAGTGCGTAGCGCGTTCGCCGCGCGAGCCAGATTCCGAGCGGGATCGCGATCGCCGCGGCGATCAGGAGCGCCGCCGCCGACAGGGAGATGTGACGCCACAGCGCTGCGCCGAAGCGATCCGGATGCTCGACGATATATTGCCACGCGCTGGCGAACATGGTCAGGCAATCGCGCGGCGGGCCTTCAACCGCCGTTCGAGCGCGGCGAGCGACACATCGACGGCGATCGCAAGCAGGCACGCGGCGAGCGCGCCAGTGACGATCTTCGGCGGATAGTCGCTCGCGATGCCGTTGAAGATGATCGTCCCGAGTCCGCCGGCGTTGACGTACGCGGCGACGACGGTGACGCTGATCACCGTTACGGCCGAGATCCTCAGTCCCGCGACGATTACCGGCATCGCGAGCGGCAGCTCGACCTTCCACAGGATTTCGCGCGAGCTCATCCCCATCCCGCGCGCCGCGTCGGTCACCTCCGACGGCACTTCGCGAATCCCCGTGGCGATGTTGCGGACGAGGATCATCAGCGAGAACGCGACCATGCAGATGATCGCGTTCGCCTTGCCCAGGCCGACGACCGGGATCAGCAGCGCGAGAAACGCGAGCGTCGGGATCGTGTAGAGAATCCCGCTCATTGCCATCGCCGCGTCGAACACGCGCCCGCTGCGCGCCGCGGCGATGCCGATCGCGAGTGAGAGCGCGAAGGCGATCGCGAGCGCCGAGCCCGCGATCAGCAGATGCTCGCCGAGCGCAACTGCCACCTGGTCCCAGTTACGCAGGAACCAGGTCACCGGGTCGCGCCGGCACCAACGCTTGCCCGGCCCCGCAATTTTGTAAACAAAGTTGACAGTCAGCCGGCGGCGACCCACGCCGCGAGGGCGTCGATGTCCGGACCCAGAGGTCGATCGTTATCGAGGAATGCGGCGCGTCGGCGCACGGCCATATAAGCGCGGCGTGCGCCTTTGCCCAGCGTCGGCAGCACCGCCGGCTCCCGCAGGTCGACAGCCTGCGCTGCGATCATCGCCTCGATCGCCGCGACATAGGCGAGCCGATCGACCATCTCGCCGAGCTTCGTCACGCTGCGCATCGCCATCGGCGCGTGGTCTTCGATTCCGGCCGAGACCGGCAAGTAGTCGAGGCATGCGGGATTCGCGAGATGCCGGATATCGTTGGCAAGCGCGGTCAGCGTCTTTTGTACCGTCGCAAAGCCCGATTGCTGCGGACCACGTCGCGTCAGTTGCAACGGCAGCCCGGAGGTCTCCGGCCCAAGCATCTTGATGCAGCGCTCGACGGCCAACGTCGCGAGCTGCGCGACCGCGAGGCCCAGCGCTTCGTGCGCAATCGCGAGGCCGGGAATGTGGAAATTGCCGGTCGACGCGATCGAGGCCGTGTCGCTGTCGACGAGTGGACTGTCGGCTGCTGCATTGAGCTCGACCTCGACGTACTCGATCGCGTGCTCGAGCGCGTCCAACGCAGCGCCATGAACCTGAGCGACGCAGCGAAACGACAGCGGATCCTGGACGCGCCGCGCTGCACCGGCGCCTTCGAGCGCGGTGCCCGCGAGCGAGCTGCGGAGCCCGCGCGCCGCCACCGCCTGACCCGGCGCGGGTCGCGCCGCTTGCGCGCTTTCGGCAAGCGGCGACAGGTTGGCGCGAAACCCCTCGAACGAAAGCGCGACGATGTCGTCGAGGCGATCGAAGAGCCGCGCCAGCCGCTCGAGGACGAGACACGCGCTTCCGACCGTCGCGGCGTTCGCGCTGACGAGAACGAGGCCATCCTTGGGGCCGAGTGCAGCGGGTGTGAGGCCCGCGCGGGCAAGTGCTTCATGACCGGGAACGCGCCGGCCCTCGACGAACGCCTCGCCTTCGCCGATCAGCACCAGCGCAATGTGCGAGAGCGGCGGCAGATCGCCGACGCTGATCGTTCCCCACGACGGGACCACGGGAGACACCCGACCATTCAGCGCATCGACGAGCGCGCGAAACACCGGAACGGACACGCCGGAGCCGCCCTGCGCCATCCCCGCGACGCGGGCGAACATGATCGCGCGGACGCGCTCCTCGTCCATCAACGGGCCTACGCCGACGGCGCGCGCACGGATCGTGTCGAGCTGGTAGCGCGTGCGCTCCTCAGGCGCGAGCGCCTTCCCGGTGTTCGCGCCGAGCGCCGAGGTGAGACCGTAGATCGGCTCGTCGGAGTCCGCCGCGGCGTCGACGAGCGCGCGCGCCTGCTCGAGCCGCTGGACGACCGCCGGATCGATCCCAACCGGCGCCCCACGAGCCACTGCGATCACATCGGCGATGCCGATGCGAGCGACGCCTGGAAGAATCGGATCGGAATCGACGGGTTCCCCTTGTCGACGCGCGGTAATCTGCGGGCTTACTTCACGACGCCTTTAGCCTTGAGGAAGTCGTGTGCGACGTCCTTCGGCTCCATCTTCTCGCCGTCGACCTTGTAGTTCATCTCAGCCATCGAAGACTCGTCGAGCATCGCGCTCGTCCGATTCAGAACCTCTGCGATCTTCGGATTCGCGTCAAGCGTGTCCTTGCGCACGACGGGAACGACGTAGTACGGCGGCCACAGGTTCTTGTCGTCCTTCAACCGCTTCAACTTCATCGCAGAGATCATTCCGTCGGTCGAATAGCCGTTGACGACCTGAATCTGGTCACTCTTGAGCGCCTGGTAGCGAAGTCCGATCGCCAGTTGCAGGTCTTCCTTGAATTCCATCCCGTATTTCGCCTTCAAGCCCGGGATCCCGTCCTTGCGGTCGCGGAACTCGGGACCGGCGCCGAGCTTCAGGTCCTTCGAGACTTTTGCGAGATCGGTGAGCGTCTCGAGCTTGTACTTCTCGGCGGTGTCGGGGCGCACGACCATGTTGTAGGTGTTCTGGAACGGCGTCTCGTTCAGCACGACGAGACCCTTCGCCGCATAGTCGGCCTTGACCTTGTCGTAGACGGCCTTTCGGTCGGTCATCGCGTCCTGCTTGAGCACTGCGACGAGCATCGTCCCCGTGTACTCGGGATAGAAATCGATCTCCTTCTCCTCGAGTGCCTTGTGCGCGATCAGCGTTCCGCCAAGGTTGATCTTGCGCTCGACCTTGATCCCCGATGCCTCGAGCGCCTGCGCATAGATCTCGGCGAGAACGAACTGCTCGGTGAAGTTCTTGGACCCGACTCTCACCGTCTGCGCGAACGCCGCGCCTGTCGCGAACGCGAGCAACGCGATCGCCCATCGCCACCCCTCTGCCTTGCGCATGTTCTTCCCCTCGTGGATGCGAAACGGAGGGCAGTTTACTATCGCGTTTCACGTTGCGCCACGGATTCCGCGAATGCCCGCCATCGAGCTCACCTACCTCAACGGTCCGGACGTCGAAGCGCTCGCGCTCACCGACGACGAAATCCTGGCGGCGGTCGAGAGCGGGCTCCGCGCACAAGGGCTCGGCCAGACAGTGATCGAGCCCCGCGTGCATCTCGTTCCCGAAACTTCGGCAAAAGGGCATTTCAACGTGTTGCGGGGCGTGATCGCGCCGCTCGGCGTGGCCGGCGTGAAGGTCGTCGGCGACTTCGTCGACAATTGGAAGCACGGAATGCCGTCCGAGCTTGCCGTGCTGAACCTCTTCGATCCGCAGACGGGTGCGCCGCGCGCGATCCTCGACGCGTCGACGCTCACCGACATGCGCACCGGCGCGATGACGGCGATCGGGGCCAAGCACCTCGCTCGCAAGGGTTCGCGGATCCTCGGACACATCGGCGCGCGAGGAACCGCGTATTGGAACGTGCGACTCCTCGATCGGCTGTTCGGCTTCGCCGAGATCCGCGTCCACTCGCGGCGGCGCGATAGCCGCAACGCGTTCGCCGAGCGGCTCGCGCGCGAGCTCGGCAAGCCGGTCGCCGCGACCGACGATTGGGAATCCTGCGTGCGCGGCGCCGACATAGTCGTCGAAGCGTCAAGGCTCCCCGAGCCCGCGCCGATGCTGCGCACCGAGTGGATCAAACGCGGCGCGCTCGTCGTTCCCTACGGCACGATGAGCGCAGTCGAGATCACGCTGACCGACATCATGGACAAGATCGTCGTCGACGACTGGGGTCAGTGCAGGAAGGGGCTGCCGTTCGGCGCGCTGCGGCGCCACGTCGACGAAGGCAAGCTCGACGAGACCAACCTGCATGCCGAGCTGGGGCAAATCGTCGCGGGCCTCAAGCCGGGCCGTGAAAGCGACGACGAGACGAATCTCTTCTGGCACCGCGGGCTGTCGCTCTCCGACATCGCATTGGGTTGCGCGATGCTCGAGAAGGCGAGGCGCCTCGGCGTCGGCCGCACCCTCCTCTTCCAGTGAGCTTCGTCGCGTCTACGCGGATGTACGACGTGACGCCCGAGGTCCGGCGCCACTGGCATGCGTTGATGAAGAGCGCCGCAGCGGGCGCGGAGCTCGCGGTCGAATGCATCGATCATTCGCCGCCTGCACCGCTTACCGACCTCTGGGCACGCGACGATCTCGTCCTCGGCTTCATGTGCGGCCTGCCGCTCGCAACACGCTATCCCGACGTCCAGCCGCTCGCGGCACCACTGACCGCGCTCTCCGAAGGCGACCGGCCGACCTATCGCTCGGTCTGGCTCGTCCGCGCCGACAGCGCGTTCGACGGGCTCCCGTCGACGTTCGGCCACCGGATCGGCTGGACCATCGAGCACTCGCATTCCAGCTTCAACGCGCCACGCCATGCACTGCTTGGTCATCGCTCCCGAGCGTGCGCCTCGCTGTATCGCGAATCGGTCGGTCCGCTCGGCGATCCGCGCTCCGCGCTCGCGGCGCTCACGGAGGACCGGATCGATGTGACAGCGATCGACGCGTACTGGTGGCGCCTCCTGGAACGGCACGATACGCGCGCGGCTCTCTCCTACCGCGCAATCGGCGAGACTGCGTCCGCACCGATGCCGCCACTCATCTGTTCTGCAGCGCTCGCTCCTTCACTCGCACCAGCGCTCGTCGCCGCCCTCGCGGAGCTCCACACGGATCGCGCTGCGGCGACGCATCTCGACGCGCTCGACATCGAGCGCTTCGCGCCGGTTGCGCGCGCCGACTACGCGTGCCTTCCCGATCTGGATCGTGCGGCGCGCGAAGCGGGTTACCCGCAGCCGTCCTGAGCCGCAGTCGACCGCACCGCTTCGCCTCGATAGCTAGCCCGCGATGTTCGCGCGCGCGCTCGGATAGCTCGTCTCGATGCGCTCCCGTGCAACGCGTGGCCCGGCCGGCGCAAATGTCGTGTACGCACCGAGGACGTTGGTCGGGAGCTCGCCGACGAGCGCCGTGAGATCGGCGAAGCGGATGCCCTGGCGAACGAGATACGCGACGTAGGTGTGCCGAAGACAATCCGCATTTATGCTGGCCGGATCCTCGAGTCCCGCGTCGTGCGCCGCACAGAGAATCTGGGCGTCGATGCCTTCGCGCGTTGCCGATCGGCCATTCTGGCCGAGCATCGAATCCGGCGCGACGGACGTCGTGCGCGCGGCGAGCTCCGCGCGCAGCGAATTGCTGATCGCGATTTCGCGTCCCGATTCGCCGCCCACGCGAAGCACGCCGCGCGCGAGATCGACGTCCGCGGGACGCAGCGCAATCGCCTCGTCGGCGGTGAGCCCGCTCAGGAGCAGTAGGGCGACGAGATGGCTTCCCGCGTCGGATGCCTGAACGAGCGCTGCCACCTCGTCGCGGCTCAACTCGCGCGGCAGCTTCGGCTGCTGGGTGAGCAACCGAGGTTCCGAACGCTCCAACGCAGCCGGCGGCGGGGGTTGGTTCGGAAGGGCGGCCAATCCACCTTCCAGCGTTAACCCGCTCGACTGCGGCGGTATAAGCACCATCGTGGGCGGTTGCCCCGATCGGTTGAACAGCTCCACCAGCCCCATCATCACAAGGGCCAGGAGCAGCGAGCCGCCGATGCTGATACCCGTATCCCGCCAGTAGGGCGGACGCCATGGCTGCTGCGGTCCGGCGGCCGCCTCGATGATCTTGATCGCGGGCATTCGCGCGCGCTCGCTCGCCTCTGTCTTCGCCCGTTTCTGGACAGACTCGCGGAATGCTTTCTCGAGCTCCGCAAGCTCTTCCTGCTGGGATTTGTATTCGTTGTAGCGCATCGTAAATTGACCGACTTCCCCGCGGCTCGACGCGATCTGCTCCTGGATGCCTGCTACTGCGGACTTAGCGCTCGCGAGCTCCTGTCGTGCTTCGGCGAGCGCGGCCTTCTGACTCTCTTCGCGCTGCGACTTGATCTGGCCTTCCAGATCCGCGAGCCGCTTGCGCTGCTCGACGGCCTTCGGTTCCCGGGCCATGTAGTCCGCCGTGTAGGTGCGCTCCAGTTCGCGCAAGTCGGCGCGCATCTGCGCTGCTCGCTGTTCGAGGTTCTGCAACGCAACCTCATCCCTGGGCCGCACGGGCGCATTACCGGCAGCCGCCGATTCGGTGAGGGCACGCAAATTGCCTTCTGCCGCGGCGACTCTCTGGTTCGCTTGACCGAGGGAGGCAGCGAGATTGCGCGTTTGCGCGAGAACCTGATTTTCGTCCCGCTCCAGCGAGACGATGTTGTATCGAATTCGGTAGGCTTCGATCGCGCGCCGCCTCGCCGTCACATTGGCATCGAGCTTCTTCACTTCTTCGTCCGCTTGTGCGATGGCTTCGCTCGATGAAGCGTCGTAGGCCTCCGCCAGGTGATCCCGATAGACGTCGACGATCGTGTTGACGAGCGGTGCGAGAAGATCCGGGGCCGCCCCGGTGGCGACGAGCTCGACGACATTCGTCCCGGGTACCGTGGCGGCCTCCAGATGTGTCTGCATGCCGGCCACCGGATCGGCTCCGAAAATGGAGACGTTTTGCCCGAGGCGCTCGAGGCGTCGCGCGACGACCTCCAGCACCGGGCGGCTCGTGAGAATCTGCACTTCGGTCAGGAACGGCCGCGAGCCCTCGGAGGGAGCTGCCGGCGCCGCTGCGGCGGCCGGCGTGATCTCGACGCGTGCCGAGGCGCGATATTCGGGCGGACGAATCCACACATAGGTGAGACTCGCTGCGAGCGCCGGGATCAGCGTAGCCAGGAAGACGAAAAGGCGACGGCGATTCGAACGCTGCGCGCTCGCGCCGGAAGGATTCTGTGTGAACCAACGGCCACTTTCGTGGATCGAGTGGCGAATGCGAGACAGCATGCGGGCGGGTGGACGGGTTTGCGATGCGCGTCGATCGGGACGAGTCTGTCAGTATTTCGGGTTGCCTGCGCCCGGTCAACCGGAGCGGAAGCTCGCCTGCGAACCTTCGGCCGCGGCCTCTCAGAACTTGAGCGGCGCGCCGTAGCCCGTCAGCTCAAGGTAGCCGCGCCCGGCTTCGCGACCTGCGACGCTCGCCCGCACCGCACCTTCCCAGTAAATCGTTCCGGTGCTCGCTCGAGAATCGAGCTCCTGGTCGTCGAAGAGCGGTTCGAGCACGAGCTCCGTGTCATCAGCCGTGACCCGCATCGCGACCGGGTACGTGACCCCGGTGCGCGGCGAGCGCCACGACCGAAGTGGCACGAAGCGGACCCGATCGGGCGAGAATGTGCGCGTCCTCCCGTCGGCGCCGCGCAGCGTCCCCGCCGCCCAGAATGCGCCGCCCGATTTGTCACGAATCCGGAACGCCATCATCGCGCCGCCGTCGGCGAGATTGATCCCCGTCCAGTCCCACCCGGCGGCTTCCGCTGCCAGGTACTCGCTCGACCATTCGTGATCGAGCCACGCGGCGCCCGTGACGCTCGCGGTTATCCCCGCTGCCGCGATCGTCCCGCTGACCGCGAGCTGCGGCGCACTGTAGTAATAGCTCGCCTGCACGGTCGCCGGACCCTTTCGCGAAAAGCCGCCGTCGCCCTGCGGCAACAGCGGCTCCGTGAGCGCGAAGCGCAGATCGAACGTGAATTCGCGCGCCGCGATGCGCGCAACGAAAGCGTCATCCGCGAGCGCAAGCAGCCAGTCGCCGATCCAGACCCGTGTCGTTTCCTCCGCAGCGCCGGCGAGGCCGAAGCCCTCGCGCGCCGCGCGCTGATCGTGCAAGAGGCGGCCGCGGCGCGGATCGGCCAGCGCGGCGTGCGCGAACACGAGCTGCCGCGCGGCGAAGGCGCTTGGATTCGACTCGGCGACACCCGGTCGATTGCGAAAGAATGTCACCTGGACGCCGTATGCGTTGCCGCTTGCATCGTTGACCCACCCGGTCGCATACCACCATTCGGAGCGATACAGCGGATGGCTGCCGTGATCGCGCGGAAAGTGCAGTGGCCGACCGGGAGTGACCTGCCCGAAGGCGACTTGCGCCGACGGAGACTTCGCCAGCGCAGCCAGTGGCAGTGCAAGAAATAAGCGCCGCTTCATCAGCGCATCCTCGCGACCGCCATTCGCCGTTTCGTCGGCCAGGGGACGCATTCGCCCCGAGTGCAGCGCGCGATCACCAGTCTTCCTTCACGGCGCGCACGGCGGCCTCGCTCATCGCCTGGCGGCCGCTCGCGAGCGCGGTAACCGTGGAAAGCGCGAGTAACGCCAATGCGAATCCGCCAAGCGCGGACCAGGGTAGCGACAAATCCATTCCCCACTGGAACGACTGGCGGTTGACGACGTGGATGAGGATCAGGCTCACGGCGAATCCGAGCATCAAGCCGACGGCGAGTCCGATCGCACTCACGACGAGACCTTCGGTGGCGAGCATTGTGCCGATCTGCTTTTTCGTCATGCCGATATGGCGGAGCACACCGAACTCGCGCCGCCGGGCGAGCGCCAGCGCGCCGAACGACGACGACAATCCGATGAGTCCGATCACCACCGCGGCAAGCTCGAGCGCGTAGGTGACGGCGAACGTCCGATCGAACGCGCGCAGCGAAAGGCTGCGGATCTCGCTCGGCGTCGCCACCTCCAGCCGGTCGCCGCCCGGCACCTCGCGCCGAAGCGCATCTTCGACCGCCGAAGGAGCGACCCCCGCCGCGAGCCACAAAGCGGCGTTCGTGACGGTACGATCGCCCGTCAATTCGACATAACGTTCGAGCTCGATCACGACCGCACCCTGCTGCCGCGCGTAGTCGCGCCACACTCCTGCAATGGTGAACGATGTCGCTTTCCCTGCAATCGGCAACTCGATCACGGACCCCGGCGTGAAACCATAAATGTCTGCCGCGACTTCGCTGATCCATGCCGGCGGTGGGGCGCCGCTCGGGCGTCCGATCGGCGTGCCGATGATCGCCAGCGTCCGCGACGGATTGGCCGGATCCACGGTACGCGCCTGCAGCGTGATTCGCGGTCGCGCCGGATCGAGCAGGAGCTGCTGTTCTCGCATGAACTCGGCGCGCCGTACACCGGGCAGCGCCGCGATTCGTGCCTGCGCCTCCGGCGGCACGTAAGCGGTGTCGCCGCCGCTCGCCGCGCGAAGGTAGAGATCGGCGGGCAGTACGCGTTCGAGCCACGCATCGAGAGAATCGCGAAACGACGCGACCATGATCACCATGGACACGGTGAGGCTGACGCTTGCGACGATCGATGCAAGACTTACCGACACTTGCCCCGGTGTGCCTTCGAGCTGAGCGACTGCGAGCCGCGCCGGCGACGCTCGCGGTCGCGGCAGCCACGAAAGCGCGGCAGCCGCGAATCGTGGCATCAGCATCAGCGTACCGATCAGGAGCAACGCGATCGCGGCGTAACCGAATAGCGGCAGCCCCAACACCGGGGGCAGCACCGTTGAGAGCGCGCCCAGCGCGAGCGTGCCGAGTCCCGGCAACACCGAGCGCAGGCGCGTGAAAGCCCGTTCCTCGTCGCCGGCCTTGAGCGCGAGCGCTGGCGGCGTACGCGCGGCGTCGAGCGCCGGCACGAGGCTGCCGAGCATCGCCGCTGCGACGCCGAGCGCGAAAAAGGTCACGATCGCCCATGGTTCGGGTTCGAGCGCCGGCATCACGCCGCGGAAGAATCCCGAACCGAGATCGACGCCAATCCACCGTACGGCAAGCCCCGCAAGCGCGAAGCCGATCGCGATTCCGATCGCGCTTCCGACGGTGCCGACGAGCGCGCCTTCGGCGACGACCAGAGCGGTAAGCCGGCTGCGTGTTAGACCCAGCACGCGCAGCAGGGCGAACTGCGCACGCCGCCGGACGACCGCGTGCGCCTGCGTCGAGAACACGAGCAGCCCTCCGGTGAAAAGGGCAACCAGCGCAAGTACGTTGAGATTGACGCGGTACGACCGTGAGAGGCTCGCGCTTGCCGCGACGCTCGTCTCCGGCGGCGCGACGGCGAGACCTGGCGGAAGCAACATTCGCAGCCGCTTCGCGAGCGCCGCGGCATCGACGCCTGGAGCAATTCGGACGTCGATGCGGCTCAGGCGGCCAAGGCGGTCGAACGCGCTTTGGGCGCCCGCGATGTCCATCACTGCAAGTCGCGTATTCGCCGCGACCTGGACCTCGCCCGCCACACGCAACCGAACCTGCTCGAGACCGACCTGGAGCGTCAGTGTGTCGCCTGTTGCGACTTCGAGCGCGCGCATCGCCGCCCCGCTCAGGAACACGAGGTCCGGGCGCAGCGTGTCGAGCCGCTCCGTCGATGCGCCGATCAACCCCGGTTGCATA
>Ga0306920_100006945_pt1 | contig 14851 bp, 18 predicted proteins | sample flu12Cox44000170_FD_204666 | JGI IMG/M metagenome (GOLD analysis project Ga0306920, IMG submission 204666) | Lab enrichment of tropical soil microbial communities from Luquillo Experimental Forest, Puerto Rico - flux4day.12C.oxic.44.000.170 (v2)... | ecosystem: Environmental > Terrestrial >... | reverse complement strand
ACCGCTATCCGGGGGCTTCAGACATTTCGTCACCTCCATGCCTGCCCCGGTTGCTTCCGGCGGGAGCGGTCGCCGGGTGGGCCTTGCACCCACTGGAAAAGCGCCGCCTTGTCACGGCGCACGTGGATTGCGGACCTCCGCCGGGGCCCGCTCGGGCGACAAGTTTGCGCCGCTTCCGGACCTTCTCGCCGTTACCCCGGAACGGGAAGGGTTCGACCCCAAGGAGACATTCTCAGGCTCGCTTTGCCCTTCCGACCGCACCGCGCGCGCGGCCGGCAAGAATCGACGGCTGCGTTATCGGAAAAATCGCGTGCATATATTTGGCAAGCTGCTCGCAAAAGCTCTCCGCGTAGGAAGGAATTGGCCGCCGCCCGTCCCATTGTACGATCAATCTCTCCCGCAGGGGCCTGTTTCGGTAAGCAATGCGGCCAATTTTCAAGTTGTATCGTTTAGTCGTCAGGATTGAGGGGATGATCGCCACCCCATACCCCGCCTCTGCGAGCGCAAGCAATGTGTGCAGCGCCCGGCTCTCAAGCAAAATTTTGGGCTCGATCTGGGCGAGCCGGCACGCGGCATCGAACATCTTGCGAACCGAGTAGCCCGAATCCGGCAACAGCAGCGGATGATCCGCCAGACGAGCTATGTCGATCATGCGGGTACCGCCAAGCTGCAAAGGTAGTGCCCAGGTCGCCAATGCCTCGTCGGGCGGCAGCGGCCGGCTCTGCAATCGGGGGTGAGTGCCCTGATCATGTCTGATCCCCAGGTGAACCTCGCCACGTTCCAATAATATCAGTTGTTCGTGTCCCAGAGCTTCGGTCAGCTTCACGTGGACATTGGGGAAGCTGTCGCTGTATTGAGGCAGGAATCCCGACAAAACACTTTCGATCGTCTGTGGCGGCGCCGCGACGCGCAGCACTCCGGCCGTTCCGCGCTTGAGCAGCTCTACCCGATCGCCAAGCGAGCCGACCTGACCCAACACCGACCGGCAGTCCTCAAGCACCTGCTCACCCACTGCTGTCAATATGAGGCGGCGCCCCACAAGATCGAAAAGCCGGAGGCCGAATTCCTGCTCAAGCTCGTTGATCTGCCGCGAGAGGGCCGGCTGGCTGATGCGCAGACGCAACGCCGCTTTTGACACCGTGCCCAATTCAGCAACTGTAACGAATGTTCTCAGGCGTTTCAAATCCATGTCCGTGGCTTATACCAGAACCGGATAACGAATATGAAGCATTATGCATTGGACAAGCGCAGAAAGGCGGTCTCATGATCCCGATGTCCACCAAGGCGTGCCGGGCATGTGTCGATCCAATCGCCGCGTCGCGGGCGGCGAGCGCTGTAACGGAGGCTCAGATGACCATGGGCATTTGCGGCGGGCTATGCATGCATGGGCTGCGGGTCATTGCGATCATTGGGGTGTGGTGCTTTGGATTTGGGGTCGGTGACGGCAGGGCCATCGTCCAGCCTGCTGCACTGGAGAAGATCCGACACATCATTGTCATTTATCAGGAGAATTGGAGCTTTGACGGTCTCTACGGAAGGTTCCCCGGCGCAGAGGGCATCGCAAATGCAGGTGAACGCATCCGGCAGATTAAGAAGGACGGCACCCCTTACACGACGCTGCCACAACCCCTCGATACGTCTAAGAAACCTCCGATCCCTGACGCTCGTTTCCCGGCCGATTTGCCGGTCGGCCCCTATGACATCGCGCCCTACGTGCCGCCCCACCAGAAGATCGGCGACATCGTTAATAGGGCGCTGCAGGAGAAGCGGCAGATCAACGGCGGCCGAATGGACGGTTTTGTCGCCTGGAGCGAGAACGGCGGATTAGCGCTGAGCTATTACGACGCGACCAACTTGCCGGTCGGCCGCTTGGCTCAGCAATACACGCTGGCGGATCATTTTTTCCATTCGGCATTCGACGGCTCGCTCATCAATCACCTATGGCTGGTCTGCGCCTGCACGCCGAAGTGGCCGGACGCCCCAGCGAGTCTGAGAATTGAGCTGGACGCGCAAGGCGCCGTAGTCAAGGACGGGTCGGTTACGCCGGACGGCTATGTCGTCCATACCGTTTATCCCGCAAACCGGCCTTATCCCCTGAGCATCAAAGATCCTGCACAGCTGATGCCGTTGCTGAACCTCCCGACGATCGGGGACCGCTTGAGCGAAAAGGGCATCTCGTGGGCCTGGTACTCAGGCGGCTGGAACGACGCCGCCGGGGGTCATGCCGATGCGCTCTTTCAGTTCCATCATCAACCATTTAACTACTTCTCGCCTTATGCCGAAGAGACGACTGCCCGAGCCGATCACCTCAAAGACATCGACGATTTTCTAACCGCGCTGCGAGCCGGCAACCTGCCGGCCGTGACTTTTGTCAAGCCGATCGGAGCCGACAACGAACATCCCGGTTACTCGGACTTGTCGCGAGGTCAGCAGTACGCAGCAACGTTGGTGAAAGCGGTGCAAAACAGCCCCGTTTGGAAGGACAGCGTGATCATCATCACGTATGACGAGGGCGGTGGACGCTGGGATCACGTCCCGCCACCGTCCGGAGATCGCTGGGGTCCGGGGGTTCGGGTTCCAGCCGTCATCATCTCGCCCTATGCCAAGCGCGCCTTCATTGATCACACCACCTACGAGACCACTTCGATCCTGAAGCTCATCCAAGCCCGCTGGAACTTGCCGCCACTCGGCCCTCGAGACGCTGCGGCCAACAACCTACTCAATGCCTTCGATTTCTCTCAGAATCCCTGAAAGAGTTTCGGTCGGAAGAATGTCGGGAATCCATCTTGGTGGCCGCCATCCGGGCGGGTCTCGGAGTAATCGAGCCGTTCCGTGGCCAGCAATGCCGCGGCCAGCGTTTCGATGTCGGGCCATTCGACGGCGACCAGCGCGGTGGTGTGTTCGACGACCGCCGCCAAGGTCGGGCGCTGGGTGGGGTCGCGGCGCAAAGCGTCCAACGCCATGTCGCGATCGACGGCGCAATGCACCTGCAACAGACGCGCTAGCGGTTGGCGTGCGAGACGGCTTTCGGCGGCCGGCCCGGCCAGGCAGATGATGCCACGCGTGAGCACCGGCGCCAAGTAGCGCAACGGACGCACGGCACCGGTTTGATCGTCCCGCAGGCGGAAGTGCACTGCGACCCAACGGAACGGGATGCCGTAATGCACATAGGCGCAGGCATATCCGGCTTCGTGATACGCGGTGACCGCTCGGTCAGTGTCCTCCAGTAACAGCTCTACCACTGCTTGCTGCCGGGCCGGCGGATCCAGGCCTTCGCCAACAGTTTCACCATGAAAAGCGCGCTTGACCGCCATGCGGCGCGCAGGTGGGTGTCCGTCGTATTGATCACGAGCCCCTGCTCATCCTCCTCGATGCTGATGATCCGGTTGAGCGGATGCTCCTTCTTCTCTGCTGCCTCCTGATCCCGGGCCAGGTGGATCATCTCCTTTTTGTGCTTCCGGGCGAAATCACCGCGCAGCCTCACGACGCCAGCAGGGAATTTGTCGTTGATGCGGCGACCGCACAGTTCTTCGCGAGCACCTTCGGGCCCCGTCGCCCATCGCCAGCGGCCGTCGCGATAGACCGCGCCGCATTGCGGGCAGACCGTACCTTCATGCAGCTTCTGCTGACATTGGTACGGATCGAGGATGTGATCCTGCTGGGCGCGTGCCGAGATGCGGCGCGTCGTGTGTGGCCCCCGCCGCCTGAGGTTCGATTGTTTCAGTATTGGCTCCATGTCTCGACTGCAGACCCGGACCCTGCCGTCAACGCGGTGTAGTCACTCTCTCAGGCGGAGCCGGTTCGCGAATTGACCTGGTCAATGCTCCGTCACCCGGACGACGAAGCCGTCGCGGCCTTGTATCGGGCCCCAAAAGCGCCCGCGCGCGCGGCAAGGTTATTCTCCCGTCGGCCCTATCGTGACGGCCACCTTGAACTCGATCCATACGCGGGCAGCAGCGCTGATTGACTTATGTCAATGCGTCCTGCGCGCCGGTGGCTTTTTTTCAGGGGACAACAGAAGGAGGTCTCATTATGGTAATACTGTCTGATCCGTTCGACGCCTTGTTCCAGTTCCAACAGGCGCTTGATACGTACCGAACCAGCGGCTGGCTCGGTTCGGGCCTGAGCAGCGGCGGCGCCTATCCGCCGCTCAACGTCTTTCGCAAGGGCGACGACATCGTGGTCATCATCGAAGTGCCCGGCGTTCGCAAAGCGGACCTTCAGATCCAGGTCAAGGACAATACAATCCGGATCGCCGGGGCCAAATCGGTTCAGTATGGCGACAACGTCGCGCTGCATCGCCGCGAGCGCCGAGCCGGCAGCTTCGACCGAGCGGTCACCGTTCCCGTCGAAATCGACGCGGACCGGGTCACGGCCGAATGCCGTGACGGGATGCTCGCGCTGTTTCTCCCGCGCGCGGAGCGGGACAAACCGAAATCGATTAAGGTGAGATAAGACTGTCGACGTGCTCGTGCGATGCATAGGACGGAGGATATGATGGCAAGATCGCAAGCGCTCGAGGTGCAGGAGAAGAAGGAATTGGTCTCCAAGGAGGAGAAAACGGTTCCGGCCCGTTACTATGTCCCTACTACCGATGTCTACGAGACTGAAGACGCGTTGACCCTCGTCATGGAGATCCCCGGGGTCGATAATCAAGCGGTCGACGTCAGCGTCGAGAACGACGTCCTGCGAGTGGAGGGGCGCATCGACTTCTCCAAGTATGAAGAGCTCGAACCGCTTTATACCGAATACAATATCGGCTATTTCGCGCGGTCTTTCACCTTATCGACTAAAATCGACCAGCAGCAGATCAGCGCGCAACTCGATGACGGCGTACTGACCCTGACCTTGAAAAAAGCGAAGGAAGCCCTCCTAAAGCGGATCCCAGTTAACTGATCACATGCGAGGGGCGTTTATCGCCCCTCCGCCTCGATCGCGAGAGCTGACGAGGAACCGGCGAGTGCCGCCGCAACCGGTCGCAACCTGGCGTGGCTTTCTGCATGCCGGCGCGGCCCATCGACCGCATCAGTGCCGGGTAAGCCTAATCGGATATTCCCAATGAATTCGCTTCGGAGGTGTAAAATGGACCCCGCCTTGAGAGAGGAGATCCTCTCGGTCCTCAAAGGTGCAACCGACATGACCATCGCGACTATCCGCCCGGATGGCTATCCGCAGGCCACCACGGTGAGCTACGTGATTGACGGCCTTGCTATATATTTCGGGTGCGCAGCTGAATCGCAGAAGGCGCAGAACATAGCGTACAACGACAAGGTCTCGCTCACGGTCGCACTGCCCTATTTCAACTGGGAGGAGATCCGTGGTCTGTCGATAGGTGGCACGGCGATGCCAGTGACTGATCCCAATGAGATCAATCGCGTGAGCGAGCTTATGCTCCGGAAGTTTCCTCAAATCCTGCGATACGCATTGGCCGGGGAAAAAGGTCTCTTCCTGGTCCGGGTCACCCCCGAGGTCGTTTCTCTTCTCGATTATCGCAAAGGGTTTGGGCACACCGACCTCGTCAAGCTCTGATGGCGCGTCAGAAAATAGTATGAGCTTCAGAGATTTGCGGGTGAGGCCGGCGCGGCTTGGCGCCGCACTTGTAAACCAGCGACAATCCCTCCCTGTCGAGTAAGCGGCTGCATGACCTAAAGATCGAGGCGCGACGCACTGCGCCGCTCGCGCCGCCGCAAAAAATCCAGTCAGCAGGCTTTGGACCGTGGCACTCTCTGCTTCACCGCGAGCCCGCTCGCGAATGATATGGAGTCTCCGCCAAAATGGCATCCGCAGTAAAGGTCAAGTCGGGGTTCGCGCTTGCCGAACTCGATCTCGATCGCCGGCTCAAGGACGAGACGAGCTATCAGCAGAAGCTACGCAAGCTTCAGATTGCGATGCTCGAACTCGAGGAGATCTATCGGGTCGAGAGACGGCGAGGCATCATCGCGCTCGAGGGCTGGGATGCTTCAGGCAAGAGCGGCGCAATCCAGCGACTGATCGAAAAGCTCGACCCGCGCTGGGTGCAGGTCTGGCCGATCGGCCGGCCCAGCCCGGAGGAGCAAGGCCGCCATTATCTTTGGCGCTTCTGGCAGAGGTTGCCGCTTCCCGGCAATATCACGATCTTCGACCGAACCTGGTACGGGCGAGTGCTGGTTGAACGGGTCGAAGGCCTGGCCCGCCCGAAGGAGTGGCGGCGGGCCTATGATGAGGTCAACGCCTTCGAGAAGATGCTCGTCGATGATGGCATTCGTCTCGTCAAACTGTTCCTGCACATGTCCGATGAGGAGCAGCTTCGACGCTTTCGTGAACGGGTCATCACACCCACCAAACACTGGAAGATGACCGCAGAGGACATCCGCAACCGTGCCCGGCGGCGCGAGTATCTCGCAGCGCTCGACGACATGTTCGCTCTGACCTCGACGGCGGCAGCACCGTGGTATGTCGTTCCGGCGGAATATAAATGGTACACACGCATCGCCGTAGCGACCACAGCAGTCAAAATCCTCGCCAAAGGAATCACAGTCGAGCCACCCGCCCTCGACCCCAAAGTCATCAAAGCCGCAAAGGAGATTCTCAGTCAGCAAGAAATCGCGGTGCTCGGTCTACCAACGCCGGAGCGCTCGGATAGATGAGGCCTTCAGATGTGCAACTGCTCGGTCCGCAAGGCGAGCAGTTGTTTTTGCCCAGCCCCTTCAGAAACGCGGCCCGCCCCGATGGCCGCTTCTGCTACAGAGGAAATGGCGCATTGGTTCGAACGCAATCCTACGAGGACGCGGCAGACCGAGTCGTTTGAGGCCGATAGAGTAAAGACCACATCGCCACAATAGCGACGGCGATGCCGACGAGCAGGATAATCCAGAAACAGACGAGCGGTGCCACTCCAATCGCCCACCGCACCACTGCCACCGCGAGGAGCAGCGCAGCCAGCACAATGTTCGTTCCGCTTTGCCAACCCAAGGAATCCGACTGCCGCGCCCACACCGCAAAGACGGCGACGGCGACGGCGGAAGCCGCCAAGGCGACATTATTCATCGCGCCCGCCGGGTTCGCGAAGATGGCGCTATACGCGAGCCACAACCCGACGAGAATGTTGAGAAGGTTTCCGATCATGTTCCGACCCCCTCGTTCTGATGGGTGCACTCAAGGAGGCGCCACGTTATCGGCGGTAGTACGAGAAAAACGAGGCTGCTGCCCACGATCAGGCACTTCCAGCCGAACCCGAGCGGCGTCCACAAGATGATCGTGAGCGCCGCCAGAGTGTGGAGTCCGTAAGCAGCAGCGGCCGAGCGCCCGAAGATCGGGGTCTGACGAAACTGCGCCAGCGCCCAAAGAACCCCCCAGACGCCTGCGAGGAGAGCGTAGAGCCCGAGGAGCAAACCCGTCTCGAGGGTCGCGAGAGCGTTCATTGCGCGGGCGATACAGCGGCAACGGCCGGAGCGCGCCGGCCCAAGGTCAGGACATCCCAAACCAGAACCACATAACCGGCAGTGAACACGATGGCCAAGAGGAATCGTGCGACCATGCCGTCGACGAACCAGGCATTCTCTTGGCCCGAAATGAACGCGTTCAATGTCGAACCGCCCATCGCGCGCTCTACAAAAGCCTGGACAAAGCCCGACACCAGCAACGCCCCGGTCATCCCCACAAGGCCCAAATTGAGCGCCGCAAACGACCATCTCCACAGCGACCCATCGACAAATGCGATGTCACGGGTCTTCTGCAAAACCAAATAGAGCACCGAGATAACGCCGCAAGAATAGGCTCCCCAGAATGCAAAATGCCCGTGCGACACGGTCCACTGCGTCCCGTGCGCATAAAGGTTGATCTGCGGTAGCGTGATCATGAAACCCCAGACGCCGGCGCCGATGAAGTTGCCGAACGCCTCGGCCATCATCCAGTAGAGGGCGGGGCGGTTGGTTGTCTTCATGTGCTGCGCACCGGCGTCGTACACCGCATGCACAACCATCCCCAGCAGCGGCAACGGTTCGAGCGCCGAGAAAAAGCCTCCGATCGTCAGCCAGTAACCCGGCGTCCCAATCCAGAAATAATGATGCCCAAGGCCGAGGATACCGGTGCCGAGGACGAGAGCCACCTCGATGTAGAGCCACGTCTCGACAATCCTGCGCGATGTGCCGAGCAGCTGCATCAGGGCAAGGGCCATGATGCAGCCGATCAAGACCTCCCAGGTGGCCTCGACCCAGAGATGGACGAGCCACCACCACCAGAACAGGTCAGCCGACATGTTGCTGATGGCCGGAAAGGCGATCAGATAGAGCAAGATCAGCGGTATCAGGTCGATCATCAATACGGTGATGATCCCGGTGGTCCTGCGTGCGGCAATCGCGGTTCCGATCACATTGTAGGCGAATACCACCATGATCACGACGATTCCGACAGCAGCCCAGCGCGGCGCCTCGACGTATTTTCGGCCCTGATTGATGAACCACAGAGCCATCTCGTTGCTGCCGCCGTATTGGACGAAGATGAAAACGACCGCAACCACCGCCACCGCTGCGCAAAACACGTAGAACAATGCTTCAGCTGCCCAAATACCCGCGGTCTCTCGATCCAATTCTCCCGGCAGAAACCAGTAGATCGACCCCATGAACCCCATCAGAAGCCAAATGACCAATGTGTTGATATGAATGATCTTGGCAATGTTGAACGGTAGAATCCCGAACAGAAAATCGGGATTTATGTAGTAGTAAGCAGCTGCCAATCCAGAGATTGTCATCACACCAAATAAGGTCATCGCAGCGGCGAAATATTTCAAGGCAAGCGTCTGCGAGCGGTACATTGTATCCTCCCTCAATGTTTTTCGATTTGGTTGAAGTTTGGAGGAAAACCGTTGGTGTCGACTGCGGCCATCCATTTCAGATAGGCAACGACGGCTTGGGCCTCGGGCTCTGTGACGCCGAGGTTCGGCATCGCTCTCGTCCAAGTACGGTACTGCTCGGGGTCCATCAAAAATTTGACCATCGCCCCTTCGCGCGTGTCGGCGCCGGTGACCGCCTGCCAACCTTCCCAATCGGGATCGAGCCATGCCTTGGTCAGGTCCGGAGCGTAATAAGCTCCATTGCCGAAGAACGTGTGGCAATCGATGCAGGCGCGGCTCTGGATTACCATCTTGCCCCGGTCGATCAGCGTCGCGGCGGCGGGTTCATCCAACGGTTTGCCGAACAGCAGCTCGGCTCCGCCGACCACCGGTATATCGAAGCCGCGATTGCTGTCGAATTTGTAATCGATGTGCTGGTTGATAACGGTGTAAGGCGGTACGTGCGAGCCGCCCGGACTAATCGCGGCGAGGCTGTCGATCGTCAGCATGATCAAAACGATCGACATTACAGTGATCGTGCTGATGGCACCGGCACGCCAGAATGCGGGATCGTCAAAAACCATATCTATCCTCCGTTCGCGCGTCGCCAAACAGGAACCGAGGTTCTGGCCCACCGGATCAGTGTAGCCCCTTCAGGTATTCGATCAGCGCCTTGCGATCCTGAAGATTCTTGAGCCCGGCAAAGACCATTTTCGTACCGGGCATGAACTTTCGCGGATCCGCGAGGTAGGTATCGAGCGTCTGTGCGTCCCAAATGTCGCCGGAGTTCTTATTGGCGGCGGAATAGGCGAAGCCCGGGACGCTGCCCGCCTTGCGACCCACGACGCCAGCGAGACTTGGTCCGATCTTGTTCTTCCCCGCTTCCAGCGTGTGGCAAATCGCGCAGTTCTTCTTGAACAGGGTCTCGCCCGGCTCCTCCGCGACAGCGCCGGTCGAAAGCATTGTCAGCCACGCCACCGACAACAACGCAATCATAAAGTAGATCTTCTCGGCCATTCGGCCTCCTTAGGGTTCACCCGCTCGAGCATCGACCTTTTAGACTTTGCGCCACATCCCGGCCAGTTCATATCTCTCGCATCGACTCGAGTCCAATCTTGGCTCGCCCCCCGAGCAACGAGCGATAAGATCAGCCGGGACACTCTCCCTCGTCGTTGATCCAGCTCAATCGCGAATATTGATGCCGGCGCTTGCTCTTCGTTCGAGCTCTATGTCTTAATGCTTTGGGATCAGCCAGGGCCTCGCGGAGCTTGCCGTCGCTCCTTCTCCGATTTGCAAACGGGCCTTTATGCTCCTACGCTGCACTCGGGTCGCGTAAATGCGGTACGGGATGCATCCGACGCCGATTGATCCAAATCAATGCCCGGTTTCAGCTTCTCTCGCACGATAATTGTTCGGGCGCAGGGGGTAGACTGGAAATGTCGCGCAACGAGCTCGCATCGAATACCACATCAAAAGTGAACCCGGCCGCGGTTGCCGTCCTCGGCGCTGCGCTCCTTCTCGCGGCTGGTGCGGTGTGCCTTGTGGGCATCAGGCCGGTGCAGGCGTTGCCGAGCTATGCCCGACAGACGGGGCAGCAATGCGCCGCCTGCCACAACGGCTTTCCCGAACTTACGCCCTATGGCCGCCAGTTCAAGCTCAATGGCTACACTTGGACCGGCGGCACATCGGATCTGCCGCCGATCGCCGCCATGGCGATCCCGACCTTCACCAACGTCCGGAAGGGTGTGGATGGGGGCTCGTGCCGGGTTTTGGGTACAACAACGACTTCGCTTTCACCGGCAGCCTTTTCTACGGCGGCAAGATCTTTGACGGTCTCGGCACATTCGCGCAAGTGACCTACGACAACGTCCCCAATAGGATCCATTGGGACAACATCGACCTCCGCTATGCCACGCCGTCCGAGCTGCTTGGGAGCGAGACGGTCTTCGGGGTAAGCGCCAACAACAACCCGACGGTCAACGATGTCTGGAATTCGACGCCCGCCTGGGGCTACCCCTATCTCGCGTCCGAGCTGGCGCCGGCTCCTGGCGCCCTGACATTGATCGAAGGCACTTTCGCGCAGCAGGTTATCGGCCTTAACCCTTATATATACTGGAACCGGCTCGTCTATGCCGAGGTCGGCGGATATGGGACAATGTCACCGAGAACCAATACCACACTCGGTATAGAGCCACAGGGGACCAGCGCCTTTCAGGGAATCGCACCCTCCTGGCGGCTCGCCGTCGAACCGGCATGGGGTCGGAACACCTGGGAATTCGGGACCTTTGGACTGGCGACCAACTTGATACCCCAAAGGATGACCGGTATGGGCACCGATCATCTTACGGATGTGGGCGTCGATACGCAGTACCAATTCCTCGGCGCGCGTGACAGCTTCTCGGTGCAAGCGCGCTTCATTACCGAGAACCAGAATTTGGGTGCTAGCCAAGCGCTCGGCCTTTCGACCAACTCGCACAATAATCTGCGCACCTGGCATGTGAAGGCCACCTATTATTACAATCAGACGATCGGCGCGACCGCAGGCTATTTTAATGTCAACGGCAGCGGCGACCCGCTGCTCTACGGCCCCATCTCGGCCGTCAACAGCCCCAATTCAAACGGCTGGACCCTCGAGCTCAATTACATTCCTTTCAATTATGGCGGCCCGGACTTCTGGCCATGGCTCAATGTGAAGTTCGGGCTGCAATACGTGCATTACAACAGGTTCAACGGCGCTGCCGTAAATTATGACGGTGCCGGTCGCAACGCAGGAGACAACAACACCATCTTCGCTTATGCGTGGTTTGCCTTCTGACGTGGTACCGGCAAGCGCTAGGGCGGAAGGAGAAATGCTCGGCAAAGAAGCGCGGCGCCGCATCGTCTCGATCCTGCCCGCTTTCACCCTCGCAGCGTTCACCCTAACAGCGTGCGGCGGCACGGAACCTCAAGGCGGCAGTGCCGATGCAACGGTGGCCGGCACGGTCCACGTCTGCTCGTCGTGCCACGGTCCGGAAGGCCGCAGCATCTCCCCAACCTTCCCGCGCCTCGCCGGTCAGCAGAAGGATTACCTCATCGCGCAGCTTCAGGCCTTTCGCGACAAGACGCGCGCCGACCCGCACGCGCAAACCTATATGTGGGGCATGGCCGCACGATTGAGCGATTCAACTATCGATGGCATCGCCACCTACTATTCTTCTCAGGCCCCGGTTGCCAGGGCACCCAGCGCTTCACCAGAAACCGCCGCGGGCGCGAAGATATATACCGAAGGCATCCCTTCCGAAAACGTGCCCGCCTGTATCAGTTGCCACGGCGAGAAAGCCGAAGGCAATGGGCCGATACCGCGCCTGGCCGGACAGCACCAAGCCTATCTTGCCCGTCAGTTGGAAGCGTTCCAATCAATGGCTCGGGCCAACGAGATCATGCACGAGAACTCGAAGGATTTGACCGTCGAGCAGATCAGCGAGGTCACCGCTTACCTGGCGACCCTCTAAGCTAACCGGCCTCGGCCGATGAGACTGCGGCAGCCTAGCCCGATGGGATGATGTGCTCCTCGACACGCCTAACCCCGGCGACGTTCTCGGCGGCGACGCGCAGCGCCCGTCGCTCCTCTTCGGTCTGGTTGGCGGCGAGCCAGAAATGCACCACTCGATCCCTGACGATTACGTCCGCTGCCCAGATCTTGAACCAATCCTGAGTCTTGAACCATTCCTGTCCCATCAGTTCTGCAAGGAGCTTGGCGCGGATGGTGCGATCGTCGTCAGCAGCGTCGGCCGCGGGATCGCTCTTCGTCGCCGCCAGCGCGCGCAGGAGGTTCGCCCTGCTGATGATGCCCACGAGCTTGCCGTCACAGAGGACCGGCACGCGCTTGATCCTGTTTGTCTCGAGCAGCATTGCGATGTCCGCGAGTTCGGTCGTGTCGGTGACCGAAATAACGGCACACGTCATGACGTCCTTCACCTTGCGGCCATGCGTCTTGACGTAGTCGCGGGCAAGATCCTGGTACGCTGCAATCGTATCCAGCCACCATGAGCGACTGCGGGCGACCGACCGCCCGGGCCGGCGCTCGGTCCCGGTTTCGACACGATGCAAGAGATCACCCTCGCTCACGATGCCGACCAACCGATCAGTGGCATCGACAACGGGAACCCCACTGATCCCTTTCTCGGAAAGAAGCTTCGCCACCGCCTGCACCGACGTATCCGGGTCGACGGTAATCACGTGCGGTGTCATAATGTCCGCGGCCCGCATCCCGGCGCCTCCATGCGAGTTCATGGGAGAATAAGCGGCCAACGGCGCGGTGCGTTGACCTAGATCAAATAGCCGGCTCAGACGCGAAGCTCGCTTCCGGTCTTCGCGCGCCGGCGACCGCCGGCTGCAGACCGATTCAGAACCCCTCTGCGATTTCTTGCAATGCAGACAGCCTGGAAAGTCGAATCTGCTTGTCGTCGCGCAGCTCGATCAATCCTTGCTTCCTGAGCAGAGTCACGGTTCGACTTACGGTTTCTGTGGTAAGGCCGAGATAGTCAGCAATATCGCTGCGGCTCATTGGCAGGAACACCGGGTCGCCCGGTCGTCCGTGCCGCATCGCCGAGTTGGACAACATCAAGATGAAGGAGACGACGCGTTCGCGCGCTGACTTGCGCCCGAGGAGCACCATTTGGTCCTGAGCCGCCGCCAGCTCATGCGACGCCATAGCAAGAAGCCGCTGTTCGAGGTGGGGAATTTCGACGAGCAGCGCCTCGAGCCTCCGGCGGGGAAAGCGGCAGAGCCTGGTGAGCACCAATGCTTCGGCGCTGTAGGCATACGCCTCGTTATGAATCAATCCGAGGAAGTCCCCGGCAAAAAGAAATCCCGTGATCTGCCGCCGTCCGTCACCCAAGAGCTTATAGACCTTCACTGTGCCCGCTGTGATCGTATAGACGTATTCCGCGGGATCAGCCTCATCGAATATCGGGCAATGCGGCTCGATATTGACGGTGCGCATGATTGCTGCGAGGCGCTTTTGTTCCTCTGCGGTCAGTGGGGCACACGCCGAAAACTCGCGTGCTCGACAAGTGTCGCAGGGAGAAACGAGATGCAGCGGATGGGCACCGGCTCGAACAGCCAGGCTGAATCTCGACATCGTGTCTCTCGCGTCATTTCGGGATGCAGAGCTATGCATCGGACAACCCCCGCGGTGAGTGTACTACCCCGTCGCTCTCATCACTCGCGCGGCCGGATTTCGCCTCCAGCCTTTTGAAAGCTCGGACACCTGACAGAGAATAACCCATACTCTCGAGCGCCGTCAGAATGTCCTCGTCGGAGTTTTCTGAACCGTCTCCGAACTCGGCGCGAATCGCGCGGCAACCGTTCATCTCCGCCAGCCGCTCGGCGGCGCCGATCGTCGAGGCCCAAAGCGTCCCGCGGCCCGGCAAATTGGGGATCATGATGTGATCGATCCAGAAGATACGGCTTTCGTGGAGGTCGGCTCGGACCTCGAATGCGAATAACGAGAGTATACACCCGCCGTCATTTTGGACGGTCATCACGCCACGCGGCCAGTCCGGCGAGCGGGGCATAAGGCGAGGACGAACAAACCGCGCCCAACGAGCGGCCGTCATGCCCGGCACGAAGTTACGTACGAGGGGAAAGGCTTGATCGATCGTCCTCCGGTCCAGAAAGCGGGCGGTCAACGTATTAGCCATAGTCAGGTGCTCTGATGTTTTTCGGACTGAATTCTGCCCGGAGATCATCGGGGGCCGCCTTGATCCAGATCAATGGGCAACCCTCTAGTATGAGGAAATGCCAATATCGCCAGGGAGGCCGTGGGGAGGACCGAGCACTCCATGGAGCCACGATACGTTTGAAAACAACCTGGTCGTTGCGGTCGTGCGTGGCACGCTCAGCCGATGATCAGCACCCCGTGGCTGCTGAGAACGGCGCCGATCAAAGTGATTAGGCTCAGAGCCAACAGGATCCAATGCAGCCGCTCGATGAGTCCGAAGGTCGGTTCCGGCCGGGCCTTGGTGCGAGCGCGCAGCCATCGATCGAGAACGGCCCAGC
>Ga0306920_100006943_pt1 | contig 14852 bp, 12 predicted proteins | sample flu12Cox44000170_FD_204666 | JGI IMG/M metagenome (GOLD analysis project Ga0306920, IMG submission 204666) | Lab enrichment of tropical soil microbial communities from Luquillo Experimental Forest, Puerto Rico - flux4day.12C.oxic.44.000.170 (v2)... | ecosystem: Environmental > Terrestrial >... | reverse complement strand
GAAGCGGGTTCGTTATCCTACAGGCTACTCGTTCGCCTCCAGTTGCTTCCCACCCCGCCTCGCGGCGACGCAGTGACTCTCAGCTACGCGTGGCGTGACTACCACGCCGCAGGGACTTGCACCCTGCTGACACAGCGTCCTCACGGACGCACGACCGCCGGCCGGAGGCCGGCATCCCCCTGGCCATCGGGCGATCGCATTTGGGGTGATCTTCAACATGCGGGGTCGTCCCGGACGCGATGCAGCATGCAATGCTGCTTCGCAGATCCGGGACCAAGGGCCGTGTTTGGGGCCAGACTTCCCAACCGATCCCGCGTCTGCGGCGCACCGCTTCGCGCTGCACCGCGCCCGGGATGACGCCAAATTTCCAAATGCGATTGCCCTGCCCCTACCCGCAGAGTCCGCGGAGTGGTCATCGCAGCCCTGCGCGGCTGCTTTCGTCAATTTGTGATCTATGCTCTAGGATCAGCTTCCGCGACGTTTTTCCGGACGCGCGCGGCGTCACGACAGGCTCGGGCGCCGGCCGTCGGGTGCTCGTCATCCTGTCCCGTTGCGGGGACCGCAATCTCAACGAATAGGCTGGTGCAGTCGTGAATGGAGCCGAAAGTCTTGTGCGGACGCTGGTAGCCGGCGGCGTCGAGGTTTGTTTCAGCAATCCCGGAACCTCGGAGATGCATTTCGTCACAGCGCTCGACCGGGTCGACGGGATGCGCTGCATCCTCGGCCTGTTCGAAGGCGTGGTAACGGGGGCCGCCGATGGCTATGCTCGCATGGTGGATAAGCCGGCCGCAACGCTTTTGCATCTCGGTCCGGGCCTCGCGAACGGCCTCGCCAATCTGCACAACGCCCATAAGGCGCAGACCGCGATCGTCAATATCGTCGGCGACCATGCGGTCTATCACCGAGGCTTCGACGCGCCGCTCACCTCCGACATCGAATCGGCGGCAAAGACTGTGTCGTCCTGGGTGCGCACCTCGCCGGACGCCAAATCGGTCGCGGCCGACGGCGCAGCGGCGATCGCAGCGGCGAGCACCTGGCCGGGCCAAGTCGCGACCCTGATCCTGCCGGCCGACACCGCCTGGAACGAGGGCTCTGGTGTCGCGACCGTCCCTGCTGTCGCCAAGCCCGGCCGCGTCTCGAAGGAGGCGGTCGCGGAGGCTGCCCGTATTCTGCGCTTGGGAGAGCCGACCCTGATCCTGCTCGGCGGGCGCGCCTTGCGCCAGGGGCCGCTCGAGCTCGCTGGCCGCATCGCCGCGAAGTTCGGCGCGAGCTTGATGTCCGAGGTCTCGGGCGCCCGTACCGAGCGCGGCGCGGGCCGTGTCCCTGTGAGCCGCATCCCCTACCCGGTCGATCAGGCGGTCGAGGTACTGAAGGGCTTCAAGCATCTGATCCTGGTCGGCGCGCGGGCGCCCGTCGCCTTCTTCGCCTATCCGGACCAGCCGAGCCTGCTCGCTCCGCCGGATTCGCAGGCGCATCTGCTCGCGCGCCGCGACGAGGATATCGAGCATGCGCTCGAATGGCTCGCCGATGAGGTGGGCGCACGTGCGCAGCCCGCCCCGATCGTCGCCTACGCGGCCGCGCAGCCCGCGATCGGCGCGATCGGCCCCGAGGCGCTCGGCCAATCGATCGGCGCGCTCCTGCCGGAGAACGCCATCGTGGTTGACGAATCGATCACCACCGGGCGCAACTTCGCCAAGATAACGCGCGCCAGCCATCCGCATGACTGGCTGCAAAATATGGGCGGCTCGATCGGGCTCTGCCTACCGCTCGCAGTTGGGGCCGCTGTCGCCTGCCCGGACCGCAAGGTGATCGGCCTCGAATCCGATGGCAGCGGCATGTACACGCTGCAGGCGCTCTGGACCCAGGCGCGCGAGAAGCTCGACATCCTCACCGTGGTGTTCGCCAACCGCACCTACGGCATCCTGCGCCATGAGCTCACCAATGTGGGCGCCAGGAATGTCGGCCGCAAAGCCCTTGACATGCTCGACATCGACCGGCCGGATCTCGACTGGGTGGCAATGGCCCGCGGCATGGGCGTCCCCGGCACACGCGTCGAGACGATGGAAGCCTTCAATGCGAGCTTCGCCGAAGGCGTGCAGACGAAGGGGCCGTATCTGATCGAGGTGGCGCTGTAAGGCACCCCTTCCTTCTCCCGTTTACGGGAGAATATGCCCGAACGAAGTGAGGGCGGATGAGGGACACCGCTGAGGCGCACCGCCCAACCCCTCCCCTTGCGGGGCGCTTGCGGGAAAGGTCGGAGTCCGTAGCGAAGCGAATGGCTCCGGGCAAGGGGGGCAGCGCCGGCGCTGGGAGGCGCACTCGTCTCTGCTAGACACCGTCACTATGCGATGCTGGCGTAAGGGCAAGCGACCCAAAAATTCCGCTATGCTGGCGTTGCCCCCTTGTGTCACCCGGCTCGCTTTCGCGAGCCGACCTCTCCCGCCAGGGGAGAGGTTTTTACCCCGCGTTGTCGCGGCACCATTCGGCCACTTGCGCATGCGTCGCGAACCAGCAATTGCCGGTTGCCTTGATGTGCTTGATCAGGCGCTCGAGCAGCACCACGCGGCTGCGGTGGCCGATGATGTGCGGGTGCATGGTCAGGAGGAAGAGCCCGCCCTCCGCATAGGCGCCGTCGAACTCGGCGCGGAAGATCTCTTCGACTGAGGAGGGTGGCGTGTAGGGACGCAGGCCCGAGAAGCGATCCATGTTGAAATAGACCGCATCGTCCTTGATCCATTCGGGCGGGAGCTCAACAATGCCGGTCGGCTCGCCTTCGGCGGTGAGCTCGTAAGGTTCGTCATCCGCCATCAGGCTCGAATCGTAGAGGAGCTTCATCTCGCGGATGATGCGCAAGGTGTTGACCGAGAAGTCCCAGCTCGCGGTGCGCATGCCGACCGGATCGCGGCCCGCAAGCCGCGACAGCACCTCGGCTGCTCTGAAGCTGAGATCGCGCTCGGCCTCATAGGGCAGCGTCGTGTTGCGCTCATGGATCCAGGAATGGATGCCGATCTCGTGCCCGTCGGCCGCGACACCACGCACCTCATCCTGGTGCAGCAGCGCCGACACCGCCGGGTAGAAAAAAGTCACAGGAATGGCCTCGCGCTGCATCAGGGCGCGCAGACGCGGCACGCCCTGCCGGTTGCCGTACTGCCCCTGGCTGATGCGCATCGGGCTCGGATCGCCATCGCGCAGCGGGATCGTCTCATGATCGGCGTCGAAGGAGAGAGCGACCGCGCAGTGCGCGCCGCCCGGCCAGGATTTCGGCCGCAAGCTGCGGCCGGCGCGGGCCCGTTCGACCATGCCGCGCCAGACGGTCTCCGGCCATTGCCAGGGTTCGCCCGAGGGGTGAGCAGCTTTGTCGTTCATCTCGATCATCCTCCGTGATGGGCCGCGTCTGCGCCGGCCCGCCTATTTGCCGCCATCGACGCTGAGCACCTGGCCGTTGACGAAGCTCGCGAGCTCCGAGGCGAAAAAGATCACCGCGTTGGCGATGTCCTGGGCGCTGCCGAGATGCTTGAGCGCGATGCGCTCGACGAGCGCCTTCTGACCATCCGCGCCATAGCTCTCCCATTGCTTCTCGGTCGCCGGATTGGTGCGGATGAAGCCTGGAGCTACGCTGTTCACGGTGATGCCGAAGGGGCCGAGCTCATGGGCGAGCTGGCGCGTCAGGCCGATCACCGCATGTTTCGCCGAGCAATAGGCCTGGATGCCGGTGAGCGAGGCCTGGAGCCCCGCGCCTGATGAGATGTTGACGATGCGGCCGCGCCCCGCGGCCTTCATGGCGGGCGCCGCAGCGCGCGACAGCGCGAAAGCCGCTCCGAGATTGACCGCGATGATCTTGTCCCATTCGGCGTCCGCGACCTCTTCGAGCGGCTTTGGCCCCTGCCCCGCGACACCGCCCGCATTGTTGACGAGAATATCGACCGCGCCACCCGACTGCGCCTCGACCTGCCGGATCCAGGCCTGCGCAGCCTTTCGATCCGTGAGATCGACGACCGCCGTCTTGACGCCGGCCTTTGCGGTGTCGGCGAGCCCTGCCTCCAGGATATCGCAGCCATGCACATTCGCGCCGAGCGCCGCGAAATTCTCGGCGATGACGCGCCCGAAGCCGATGCCTGCGCCGCTCACCACCACGGTCTTGCCCGCAAAGCCGATCTCCATGACGCGCTGCTCGCGCTCATCATCCAGCATCGAAGTCGTCCTTTCAGCTCTCGGGTGGTGGCGGGAGCGCGAGCTTAGCAGAGATTGCCGCCTGGGCGAGCCTCGCGGCGCGGCTCGCAAGGCGGCGGCCCGGGATCGCCGTCACGAAATCTTGTGTTAGGATTTCGAGCTCGGCGCGTGGAGGGGGCAGCGACGCCCACCATCATTGCGCCGAGCGACAGGCGATGCGCCAAATGCCGTTTGCGATGCATGACGGCACGCCTCCTTCGGAGAGGCGGCCGACATTCTACGATGAGCGGCCGTAGGGGAGGTTCGGATGAGCGAGACCGCTGCCAATAAGCGTGTGTCGAGATGGCTTGCGAGGTTCGGCGATGCGTTGAAGCGCAAGGACGCCGAGGGCGCGACCGCGCTGTTCGCCAAGGAGAGCTATTGGCGCGACCTCGTCGCCTTCACCTGGAACATCAAGACGGCCGAGGGAAGGCCCGCCATCACCGAGATGCTCAAGGCGACGATTCCGGCCGTCAAGCCGCGCGAGTTCGAGCTCAAAGGCGAGGCGACGGAGACGGACGGCGTCACGGATGGCTGGTTCACCTTCGAGACCGCGGCGGCCCGCGGCGAGGGCCATATCCGGCTCAAAGGCTCGAAATGCTGGACGCTGCTCACCGCCATGGCCGAGCTCAAGGGACATGAGGAGAAGGCCGGCAAGACGCGCGACAAGGGCGTCGAGCACGGCGTGCACCCCGAGCGCCGCACCTGGCTCGAGCGAAAATCCGCCGACGAGGCCGAGCTCGGCCATTCACGCCAGCCCTATTGCCTGATCGTCGGAGGCGGCCAGGGCGGCATCGGGCTCGGCGCGCGGCTGAAGCGGCTCGGCGTGCCGACCCTGATCATCGATAAGCATGAGCGGCCGGGTGACCAATGGCGCAAGCGCTACAAATCGCTCTGCCTGCACGACCCGGTCTGGTACGACCACTTGCCCTATCTGCCCTTCCCGGATCACTGGCCGGTCTTCTCGCCGAAGGACAAGATCGGCGACTGGCTCGAAAGCTACGCCAAGGTCATGGAGCTGAATTACTGGCCCTCGACCGTGTGCGAGAGCGCGAGCTATGACGAGGCGCGCAAGGAATGGACCGTCAAGGTGACGCGCGACGGCAAGAGCCTGACATTGCGGCCAAAGCAGCTCATCCTCGCGACCGGCATGTCGGGCATCGCCAATGTGCCGAACTATCCCGGCGCCGAGAGCTTCAAGGGCACGCAGCATCATTCGAGCCGGCATCCGAGCGGCGAACCCTATCGCGGCAAGACATGCGTGGTGATCGGCTCGAACAATTCGGCCCATGACATCTGCGCCGACCTCTACGAGCACGGCGCCGACGTCACGATGGTGCAGCGCTCCTCCACCCATGTGGCGCGCTCGGACACGTTGATGGAGCTCGGTCTCGGCGCGCTCTATTCGGAAGAGGCGGTGCGGGCCGGCATCACCACCGACAAGGCCGACATGATCTTCGCATCGATCCCCTATGCGATCCTGCACGGCTTCCAGATCCCGGTCTATCAGGCGATCGCCGAGCGCGACGCGAAATTCTACAAACGCCTCGAGAAGGCCGGCTTCATGCATGACTGGGGCGACGACAATTCCGGCCTGTTCATGAAATATCTGCGCCGCGGCTCGGGCTACTACATCGATGTCGGCGCCTCGGAGCTGATCGCCGACCGCAAGATCAAGCTGAAGAGCGGCGTCGAGGTCAGCGAGATCACGCCGACCGGAGTGAAGCTCAGCGACGGCAGCGAATTGCCGGCCGATCTCATCGTCTATGCGACGGGATATGGCTCGATGAATGGCTGGGCCGCGCAGCTCATCTCGAAGGAGGTGGCCGACAAGGTGGGCAAATGCTGGGGCCTCGGCTCGAACACCAAGAAGGATCCAGGCCCTTGGGAGGGCGAGCTGCGCAATATGTGGAAGCCGACCCGCCAGGAGGCGCTGTGGTTCCATGGCGGCAATCTCCACCAGTCGCGCCACTACTCGAAATATCTCGCCTTGCAGATGAAGGCGCGCCTCGAGGGCATCGCGACGCCGGTCTATGGCCAGCCGGAGGTGCACCATCTGAGCTGACGGGCCAATCCCTCCTCCGCGGCAGCGGGTCGCGGCAGCGGGGGAGGGTGGACGCTAGGCGTCAGCCGAGCGGATCGGTGGGGGACTTCTCCGGTGAGGCACCCCACCCGTCCGCCATAGCAAGCTATGGCGGCCACCCTCCCCTGCTCCGCATTCTGCTCCGCATGGGGGAGGGATAGGCGTCAAGCTGAGCCCGGCGGACTGCGGTGGATCACCTGATCGTTATCGGACAAGGCCGAAACCGGGCGTGACCTCGCCCGTAAGTAGGGGATCGGAGCGCGCGGCCATGTTAGGAGCGGCGCTCTCCCCCTGCCGGAGCTTGATATGGCCGCCGTCCTCGACACAGATCCGCCCGCCGCCGAACGCTGGTTTCGTCGTCACGCCGGCTGGGTGCGCGTCACGCATTGGATCAATGCGTTGTGCTTCGTGCTGCTCCTGATGAGCGGGCTGCAGATCTTCAACGCGCACCCAGCCCTCTATATCGGCGAGCGCTCGGATTTCGCGCATCCGGCGATTGCGATCGAGGCGCGGCGGGCAGGGCAAGGCATCGCCGGGCAGACGCTGATATTCGGGCACGCCTTCGATACGACAGGCCTGCTCGGCGCCTCTCGTCAGGGCGGAGAATTGACGCCGCGCGCCTTTCCGAGCTGGGCCACCATCCCGAGCGACCAGGATCTCGCAACCGGTCGGCGCTGGCACTTCTTCTTCGCCTGGCTGCTGGTCATAAACGGCCTCGCCTATCTCGTGCTCGGCCTCGCCAGCCGGCATCTCGGCCGCGCTCTCCTGCCGTCAGGGGGCGCTCTCACCCATATCGGCGCCGAGATCCTCGACCATCTGCGGCTGCGCTTCCCGCGTGGCGAGGCCGCCAAGCGCTACAATGTGCTGCAGCAGCTCGCCTATCTCATCGTCGTCTTCGTGCTGTTCCCGCTGATGATCCTCACCGGGCTCACCATGGCGCCCGGCATCGACAGCGCCGCGCCGCAGCTCCTCGCGCTCTTCGGCGGGCGGCAGACGGCGCGGCTCATCCATTTCGTCACGGCCTCCGGCCTCGTGCTCTTCGTCGCCGTGCACCTCGCCATGGTGCTGCTCTCGGGGCTTTGGAACAATCTGCGCTCCATGATCACCGGCTGGTACGATCTCGGCGAGGAGCGGCGTACCGCCGCTTCCCGGCAATGAGGCTCGCGAAGGCGGTGTGGCACGTGACGATGGAGTTTAGGAGGACAGATGTCGCGTGACCGCCCCCATCGCCGCGGCCTGCTCAAGGCGCTCGCCGCGCTTGGCGGCCTCGCCGCCTCCGGTTGCGACCGGCTGTCCAACGATCAGCACTTCCGCTCGGTGCTCGACGCGGCGAACACGCTCACCTATCGGGCGCAGCGCCTGCTCATCGGAGCCCATAAGCTCGCGCCCGAATACACGGAAGCCGACATCTCCCCCGACTTCCGCCCCAACGGCTCGACCGATCCGCAGGACGAGGAGTATCTCGACCTCGCCGATAACGGCTTTGCCGATTGGCGTCTCAAGGTCGACGGCCTCGTCGAGCACGAGCTCGCGCTGTCGCTCGCCGAGCTGCGGCAATTGCCGTCCCGCACCCAGATCACCCGCCATGATTGCGTCGAGGGATGGAGCTCGATCGCCAAATGGACGGGCGTGCCCTTATCCGAGGTCCTGGAGCGGGCGAGGGTCAAGGGGGAGGCCCGCTACGTGGTGTTCCATTGCGCCGACACCTTGAACGAGGGCAGCGAGATCGTCACCGACCCCGAAAGCATCCGCTATTATGAGAGCATCGACCTCGTCGACGCGGCGCATCCGCAGACGATCCTCGCCTATGAAATGAACGGCAAGGCGCTGACCACGCCCTATGGGGCGCCGTTGCGGCTGCGTCTCGAAAGGCAGCTCGGCTACAAGATGGCGAAATACATCATGCGCATCGAGCTCGTGCGCAGCTTCGACGATCTGCACGGAGGCAAGGGCGGCTATTGGGAAGATCGCGGCTATGAATGGTATGCCGGGATCTGACCCGCGACGACGCCGGTGGACGCGTCACCTGCCGGGTGAGCCGGCGCGCCATTTCTCGAAGCCCGCCTTGCGCAGCTTGCAGGCTGGGCATTCGCCGCAGCCATAGCCCCAGGGCTCGAGCTTCGAGCGCTCATTCAGATAGCAGGTATGCGTCTCGCTCACGATCAGCGAGACGAGCCTGTCGCCTCCGAGCTCATGGGCGAGCGCCCAGCTCTCAGCCTTGTCGATCCACATCAGCGGCGTATGGATGACGAAGCGCGTATCCATGCCGAGGTTGAGCGCGAGCTGCATCGCCTTCATGGTGTCGTCGCGGCAATCCGGATAGCCGGAGAAATCCGTCTCGCAGACGCCGGTCACGAGATGCTTGGCCCCACGCCGATAGGCGAGCGCCGCAGCAAAGGTCATGAACATCAGATTGCGCCCGGGCACGAAGGTGTTCGGCAGGCCGCTCGCCTCGAACGCGAAGGCGACCTCGCGGGTCAGCGAGGTCTCGCTGATGCGGCCGAGCACCGCGAGATCGATGACGCTGTCCTCGCCGAGCTTGGGCGCCCAGGCTGGGAACCCCTCGCACAGCGCCGCGATCAGGCGCGGCCGCATGTCGAGCTCGACGCGATGGCGCTGGCCATAGTCGAAGCCGATCGTGTCGACCTCGGCGAAGCGCTCGAGCGCCCAGGCAAGGCAGGTGGTCGAATCCTGGCCCCCGGAAAAGAGAACGATCGCCTTTTTGTCGTCGAGCATGATAGACAGGCCTCCAGCGTGCCTCTTCGACCTTGCGGTATTGCCATGCAAGGCCAGCAGGAGCCGTTATCAGCAAGAACCCATAAGAAGCCACTCGTCAGAAGCGACCCCTTGGAAACGATTCCCTTGGAAGACGGAAATGCCCCCTCGGGACCTCAAGGCCACCGCGTGAAGGAGCAATCTTGACCCCCAATCTCATCCTGCGCGGCGGACGCGTCATCGACCCCTCGCAAAAGATCGACGCCATCATGGATGTGGCGTTCCAGGACGGCAAGGTGGCGGCCGTCGGTGAGCGCCTCGAGGCGGGGCCGCAGACCGATATCCGCGACGTCTCCGGCCATATCGTCACGCCTGGCCTGATCGACCTGCATACCCATGTCTATTGGGGCGGCACCTCGCTCGGCATCGACGCCGATGAATTCTGCCGAACTTCAGGTGTCACCACCTCGGTCGACACCGGCAGCGCCGGGCCCGGCAATTTCCACGGCTTCCGCAAGCATGTGATCGAGCGCTCGCAGGTGCGCATCCTCGCCTATCTGCACGTGTCCTTCGCGGGCATCTACGCCTTCTCGAACCATGTGATGGTCGGCGAGAGCGAGGAGATCCGGCTGATGGCGCCGGTCGAGGCGGTCGAGGTCGCCGACAAGAATCGCGACGTGATCGTCGGCATCAAGGTGCGGGTCGGGCAGCACGCTTCGGGCACGCAGGGAGAAGCCGCACTCGACATTGCGCTGCAGGTCGGCGAGGAGACCGGCATGCCGCTGATGGCGCATATCGACCATCCACCGCCGAGCTATGAGCATGTGATCGGGCGGCTGCGTCCGGGCGACGTGCTGACCCATGCGTTCCGGCCCTTCCCGAACTCGCCGGCGACCGCCCAGGGCACGGTGAAATCCGCGGTGCTCGAGGCGAGAAAGCGCGGCGTCGTTTTCGATATCGGCCATGGCAAGGGCTCATTCGCCTTCAAGACGGCGCGCGCCATGCTGGCGAACGGCTTCGAGCCGGACACCATCTCGTCGGATGTCCATACGCTGTGCATCAACGGACCGGCCTATGACCAGGTGACGACGCTCTCGAAATTCCTCTGCCTCGGCATGCCGCTCGACCGCGTGATCGCGGCCTCGACCGTCAACGCCGCGACCGCGCTGAAGCGCCCCGAGCTCGGCTCGCTGAAGTCGGGATCGGTCGGCGACGCCACGATCCTCTCGATCAAGGAAGGCAAGTTCGACTATGAGGACGTGGTCGGCGAGCACCTGATCGGTGACAGGCGCATCCTGTCGCAGGGCGTGGTCGTCGCCGGCAAATGGTGGCACCCCAAGCGCAGCAACAAGTTCAAGAGGATCGAGGCATGAGCGCGGAAGACAAGCTGAAGGCCCTGGGGCTCTCCCTACCGGAGACGCCGAAGCCGCTCGCCAACTACGTGCCGTTCAAGCGGGCAGGCGACCTCGTCTTCCTGTCCGGGCAAGGGCCGCGCTATCCCGACGGCTCATTCGCGACCGGCAAGGTCGGGCGCGACGTCACGGTGGAAGAGGCTTATGAGCACGCCAAGCTCGTCGGGCTCGGCCTGCTTGCGGCCGCCAAGGCTGCGGCGGGCTCGCTCGACAAGGTCGAGATGCTGAAGCTCCTCGGCATGGTGAACGGCGTGCCGGAATTCACCGATCAGCCGAAGGTCATCAATGGCTGCTCGGATCTCTTCGTGGCGGTGCTCGGCGAGAATGGCCGCCACGCCCGCTCGGCCGTCGGCATGGGCTCGCTGCCGAACAACATCACTGTCGAGGTCGAGGCGGTTCTGCGCGTCCTGCCATAGGCCCTTCCCTCTCCAGCGCTATTCTTCGCGCGGGAGAGGGTGGCCGAGCCATAGCTCGCAGCAACGCTGCGAGCGTTCGCCCGCAGCTACGGCGAGGTCGGGTGAGGGTGGATCGGGGACACGCTGATCGCGGGCTTTGATCCATCGCGCACGGTGGCGTGGATGCAGCTCAGGCGTCCCCTCATTCGGCGGTCGCTGACGCGACCGCCACCTTCTCCCGCCTATGCGGGAGAAGGATAGTTCACCCGCCGCAGTACGACTTCTCTTCGATGATCATCGAGTTGAACAAGAGGTTGATGTCGCGCTTCAAGGCCGCGCGGCGGTCATTGGTCTTGTAGACACTGCGCGCGAGTGCGATGAACTCCTCGCCGAACTCACCGCGCTGCTCGCAGACGCGGATCGCGTCCTCGATGTTCCACAGCGCCTGATTGACGCACTTCAGCTCACCCGTGAGGGCCTCGAGCCGCGGACCCGCGAACTCGCCCTCATCATGCAGCTCGCGGAGCTGATCGAGCTCGTTTTGGACATTCCTGGGCTTACCGGCCTCGCCGATATAGGCCGCCTTGATCTCGAGAATGCTGATCTTGTCGATCAGCTCGCCGACGGCGCCCGGGATGCGCAATGAGGTTGCGCCGGGCTTCGGGCTTGGCCTCGTGAGCTCGTCGAGTGCGTGTGCCATGCGTGCAAAGACACCGTTCCATTCACCGCGCTGCTGTTGCCGGAACAGGCGCATATTCGGGTACCAGGGCGTGTCCTCGCGCTCGAGCAGGAAGCGCCAATCGGGCACGCCCTTCAGCGCCACCCAGACAGACTTGCCGAGGGCGCCCGCGAGATGGGCGATCGACGTGTCGCAAGTGACGATGAGGTCGAGATTGGCCATGACGGCCGCCGTGTCGACGAAGGCGTCGGGGCCGGCATCGAAGTCCTGGCCGAGCTCTTCCACCACGAAGCCGTGTTCTCCATCGGCGAGCTGATCGACGCCGCCATTCTTCTGCAGGCTGATCAGCCTGACGCCCGGGATGCGCGCGAGCGGCGCGAAGGAGCGCAGCGGCATTGCGCGCGCCATGTCGGCCTTGGGGTTGGGGCTTCCCTGCCAGGAGATGCCGATGCGGAAGCCGTAGCGGCCGATGCGCTCGGCCCATTTCGCGATAAGCGCCTCCTCGGCCCGCAGATAAGGGATGGCGGCCGGAATCGTGTCGGCGCGCGTCTTGAAGGCGCGCGGCAGGCTCACGAGCGCCACCTCGTAGTCGAAGGTCTCAGCCGGCCCCGGCGCCTCGACGAGGCGTGGCGCGCCGGGCAGGGTCGAGAGAAGCCGATGCATGGGCTTGCGGCAATGGAAGGTGACCTCGCCGCCGGCTTCGGCGAGGAGCGACAGGTAGCGCGAGAAATGGATGACGTCACCGAGCCCCTTTTCGTCGAGCACCAGGATACGCCGCCCGGCGATCGGCTCACCCGACCATTCGGGCCAGACGCGCGGCGAGGCGTTCGAAGGGAGATTCTCCTTCAACCAGCGACTCTCATAGGCATCCCAGCCGCGCTCGAAATCGCCCGATGAGCAAAAGCAGCGCGCCGCGGTTGTTCTGCGTATGCGCATGTCCCGGCTGCAGCGCGAGCGCTGCATCGAAGGAGGCGAGCGATTCCTCGTATCGACCGACCTGCTTCAAGGCGACGCCTCGGCCGCTCAGCACATCGAGATAGGAGGGGCGCAACGCCAGGGCCGCGTCATAGGCTTCGAGCGCCTCCTCGAAGCGCTGCACCTTCTGCAAGATGTTGCCGCGATTGGAGAGCGCCTCGGGAAAATCGGGCTTGATGGCGAGCGCGCGATCGCAGGAGGCGAGCGCCTTCTCGCGGCGGTTGGCCTCGAGCAGGGCAGCGGCCCGATTCGAGAGGGCGTCGGCATCGTCGGGCTTGAGGCGGATCACCGCCTCATAGGCGGCACAGGATTCCTCGATGTGGCCGGCCGCGTAGAGGATATTGGCCCGGTTGAAGAGCGCCGGGAAATGCGTCGGCGCATGGCGCAGGGCTCGCGCGCAGCACGCCAGAGCCTCGGCATATTTGCCCCTCTCATTGAGGATCATGGCGCAGCCGCACAGCGCCTCGGGATAGGCGGGGCGGAGCCTCAGCGCCTCGCTGAAGGCGGCGAGTGCATCGTCCAGACGGGCGAGCTCACGCAAGGTGTTGCCGCGATTATAGTGGGAGCTCGCATCCGCCGGATCGAGCAGGATCGCTTTGTCGTAGCAGGCGAGCGCCTCCTCGTGACGGCCGAGCTGGTGAAGCAGCATGGCGCGCCCGGCCAGCGCCTCGGCATGTGCGGGCTTGAGGGCAAGCGCGCGCTCGTAATCGGCAAGCGCCGCTTCGCTGCGGCCGAGAAGATGCGCGGCGGCGCCGCGCTGGAACAGCATTTGCGCGTCGTCCGGCTGCGCCCTGACGATCTCGTCGTAGCAGGCGAGCGCCGCCTCGAGGCGCCCGAGATGCTGCAGCGTGATGGCGCGATTGGCGAGGGTGTCGAGCCGCCCTGGGCGGATGCGCAGCGCCATTTCGAACGCATCGAGCGCTTTTTGGTGCTCGCCGCGGCTCGCATGGATCAGGCCGAGCAGGTTGCAGGCGAAATCATCGTTGAGGGCGATCTCGTCATGCGCGGTGAGGTAGGCGGCGGCCTCGGCCATGCGGCCGGCCCGGACCTGGCGCAGCGCCTCGGCGATGAGCTCGCGGGCGAGCTGCACCTGATCGAAGCCGATAGGCGGCTGCGCACGGGTCGGAGCGAGGCGTTGGGCTGGAAATTGCGCCATAGCGAAGCCGGAGAGCGAGGATTGCCGCGCCGTCGAGGTCGCGGGCCTGCTCTCGAAGTCGGACCGCGGTTGCGGCGGCGAGCTCCACGCCCGGGAAGCGCCACCACCGGGATTCGAGCATGTGAAGCTTGCGCCGAACTGAACGCGGCCTCGATCGTCAGCCGAGCTGCAGCTCGAAGGCGCAAACGATGTGGCGAGGTGTCCGCCAGGGCGCGACGAGCACCGCATCGGCGCGCAGATCGAAGCTTGCGGCCCAGGGGTTGCGCGTGAGCCAAAGCGCGGCGGCCCGCGAGAAGACGCGACGGTTCGACGGCCCGATCGCCTCGGCGGCGCTGTCGAAATCGTCACACGACTTCACCTCGACGAAGACGACGGCGCGGCCGCGCCGCATGATGAGGTCGATCTCGCCGCCCTTGCCGCTGTAGCGGCCTGCCAGCAGCCGATAGCCCTTGAGCGTCAGGAAGAGGAGGGCGAACGTCTCGGCCCGCAAGCCCCGCTCGAGGTCGCGCCGCCGATCCTCGGGCGCGCGCCGCTCACCCGTCAATCCCTGGAGGAGAGCTCGAGGGCGCGCGCATAGACCTGGCGTCGCGGCAGGCCGGTATCGGCCGCGACGCGCGCGACGGCCTCTTTCAGCGAATGGCCCTCGAGGGCCTTGACGATCAGCGTGTCGAGATCCTCCGCGGCTGTGCCCCGCTTCGCCGTTTCTCCGGCTGCGCCGATCAGCACCACGATCTCGCCCTTCGGCGTATCTTCCCGCGCATAGGAGTCGGTGAGCTCGGCGAGAGAGCCGCGCCGCACCTCCTCGTAAAGCTTGGTCAATTCGCGCGTCACCGCCGCCTGGCGGTCGCCGAGCACGGTTGCCGCATCGGCCAGCATCTCGGCGAGGCGGCGCGGCGATTCGAAGATGACGAGCGTGCCCGGAACGGTCGCGATCTCGGCGAGGCGGGCCCGCCTTGCCGCCTGCTTCTGCGGCAGGAAGCCCTCGAAGAAGAAGCGATCCGTCGGCAGGCCCGCGATCATCAGCGCCGCGAGCACCGCCGAGGCGCCGGGCGCCCCCGTCACCTTGATGCCGGCCGAGAGCGCCGCCTCGACGAGCTTGAACCCTGGATCCGAGATGAGGGGCGTTCCGGCATCCGAGACGATGGCGATCCTCGCGCCCTCGCCGAGCCTCGCGAGCACGGCCGGGCGCACCCGTTCCGCATTATGCTCGTGATAGGGCTCAAGCGGC
>Ga0306920_100006942_pt1 | contig 14853 bp, 8 predicted proteins | sample flu12Cox44000170_FD_204666 | JGI IMG/M metagenome (GOLD analysis project Ga0306920, IMG submission 204666) | Lab enrichment of tropical soil microbial communities from Luquillo Experimental Forest, Puerto Rico - flux4day.12C.oxic.44.000.170 (v2)... | ecosystem: Environmental > Terrestrial >... | reverse complement strand
CACCGCCTCGCGAGCGAGGCGATAGCTCTCATCTCGCACGAGCGGCATGAGCGGCCGAGGGTTACCTTCCACGAGCACGTGATACGAAGGCTGTTGCGCGAGGCCCTCCGGCAACAGTTCTGGTCCGAGGGCCATGAGCGCCTCGGTCAGATCGCCCCGCGCGAGGGTCGTGGCGCGCAGATCCTGAACGGCGGCGCGTCCTTCCGCGATGGCCTGATCGCCGCATTGCAGTGCGCCTTTCAATGCTTGCGCTGCTTCCTCGGGGCGTCCCGGCAGCAGTTCACGGACAGCGTGAAGACGGAACATGAGGCCCTGCACGCCCTGTAGGAGCGTGTCGTGCAGCTCACGCGCGATCCGCTCACGCTCGGCAAGACGCGCTTCAAGTCGGCCACGGACTTGAGCTGCGACCTGTCGCACGCGCACTCTGTAGAGGCCAGTGAAAAGCGCGACGCACGCGAGCGCGCACAACGCATAGAACCAACGGGTCTGGTAGAAAGCCGGAGGAATCGTGAACTCAACGGACGCGCCCTTCGTGTTCCACACTCCATCATTGTTGGCAGCGATGACTCGGAACGTGTAACGGCCCGGACCGAGATTGTTATAGAGCGCTTCGCGCCGTGTGCCAACATCCTGCCACTCGCGATCGGAGCCCTCGAGCTTGTAGCGAAATCGGACACGCTCCGGCACCGTCAAGCTGCCGGCACTATAGTCGATCTGCAGATTGCTGGTGTGGATGGGAAGCCTGAGTTCGCTCCCCAAGTCGGCAAATTGCCTGTGACCCGCGGTGAGGGACCAGATCGTGACTGGTGGTGGAAGCGTGTTGCGAGCGAGATGCGCCACATCGATCGAAACCACTCCTCCGCTCATCGAGAACCACAGGCGACCGTCGGTCGTTTCGATCGCCGAAGGCTGGGGACGAAACTGGGCTGCGGTGCCAGATACTCCGTCCAGATAGTTGAAAATGTCGCACCGAACGGGATATGCGGGATCGAGATTGACGTGACCGATCTCCTGCCGGGGCACGCGGACGATGCCATCGATCCCGTTGAGCCAGAGGTCGCCGCTGCGCGCCTGGACGATGCCCGAGATTCCCCTGAATGGAGCCCCCGATGTTTGATGAACCGGCACGAAGCGCCCATCATGGAGATGGGCCAAGCCAAGTTCTCCTCCCGCCCAGACGTCCTCGCCTTTCGCCAGAATCGATTGGACATTACCAACCTCGAGACCGTGGGTTCTATCGAACAGTTGCACGAGTCCCGCTTTCAGGCGCGCGATACGGCTGTCAGGGTAACCGAACCACAGGGTGCCACTGTCATCCGCCACCTCGACAACCGGGTATCCTCGCGGCAGAGCGCTGTCACCGTACTCGGACCATTTGCCGTCGAGGTAACGAAACAATCCCTTGGCGACTACGGAGACCCACATCGCACCGCTCCGATCGCGCACCAGAGCTTGAACCGCGGTTCCGCTCAACTGCGGTGGCAACGGTGTCAGCACGACCCGACCGTGCTCGATATGTCCGAGCTCGCTTGATCCGCCAAACCAGACCTCGCCCCCCGGATCACGATACGCCACGTAAAAAACCGGCGTTTTTTGTTCACTCACCACCGCGCCGTCAAGCAGCTCGCTGGTCACGGCGGGCACATCGGGGCATGCGAGCCACAGAGCGCCGGCATCTCCCGCCGCAAGCGCAGGGCTGCCGCAAGACGCAGGACCACGCATCACATTACTTTGGCTGAAGCGGTCCAAGCCCCTGGCGGTGCCGAGCCAGACATTTCCCTCGCGGTCCTTCAGACTGGCATACACATCACCTGACAGGCCGTCCGAGGTCGAAAAGATGTCCGGAGTGACCATGACCTGGTGCTCACCATCGCGACCGAGTTCTCGAGCGGGCACGCGAAGAACCACCTTTTTCGCTTCCCTGGCACCGCTGGGGGTGGCCCACAGGTTTCCGTCCTCATCAAACGCCAGGGCTCCCATCCTTTGGTCGGCAAAGCCACTAACAGTGACGACCACGCCTCCCTGCAGGGCCGCAGGCCGATCGATACGGATCAACTTCTGGGCCTCATAGGCGGTAGCCCAGATCTTGCCATCCGGTGCTTCTACAAGAGCCGGGGCGCCCAAGTGTCCGAATTCCAATGGTACAACTTCATGGAAGCGTCTCTCGCCCGCGAGACGAGCGAGAAGCGCATCCTCAGTTGCGACCCACAGGGTTCCTCGCTGATCGACCAGTACTCCGCGGCAGTAGACCTTGGTCTCGATGGGGACCCTCTCCCACCTTTCTCCGTCAAAATGAGCCAGTCCCCCTCGCACGCAGGCCCACAGAGAGCCGTCGCGATCCCAGGCAAACTGCACAACGCTACCGTCCGGGAAACCGTCACCCGCGACGTAGTTCCTGACATGTCCATGTTTGAGGAAGCTGGCGCCTCCGGAATTAAACCCGATCCAAAGCCCGCCATCGGGCGCTGAGGCAAGACTCGTAATAAGGGTCGATCGCAGTGGTTCTTCCGAGGAGCCTGGGTAGGACATGAAACGCGCGCCATCGAAACGTGTCAGCCCGGTGGTTCCCCCAATCCACAGTATTCCGTCAGAAGTTTGGGCCAACGTAAAGATGTTGCTCGGAGCTCCCTCCGCCGAGGTGAACGCCCGATGATTGAGCTGATGAAGAGGCAGGTCTCGATTGAGAGTCTCGCCTCTACCGAAGCGCGACAGGATCATCCAGAGCAGAAGAAACGAAAGTTTTTTCATATGCGCTGGCTGCGTCGGAGGAGCCCTCTAAACCATGACCCAAGCGTCTTGAGAGCTACAACAACCTGCGCCAGCTGCTGATTTGGCTCACAGGTCGACGGCTGTGGAATATAGCACTACCCGCCTCTTTCCATCGGCGGCCCTGATTCAAGTCTCCAACGTCGCAGCGCGAGCTGTCGGGCAGCTAAGCGATCCCATCTGCTTGCTGTTCATGCTCCCGGACAGTTCCGAGGGTGCCAATTACCCGATCGGGTAATCGGCCTGTCGCGATTTTTAGCGTGGTAAGACGGGGTATATGCGCCCAGGATCCGCGCGTGGACACTATTTGGCCATTTCTCAGGAGGTACGTTCATGACTAACTTAAGACAACTAACTGCGATCTTACCCCTCAGCGTACTGTTCATCGCGCCCGGCATTTCTGGCGCACAACAGCACGCCCCAATTGCCGAACGGATCGGCAAGGCCTACGGCCTCGATTCGTTTGGGCAGGTCGAGGCAATCCGCTACACCTTCAATATTCCTGAGTTCAAGCTTTCCAGAACGTGGGTCTGGGAACCGAAAACTGACACGGTCTCCTACCAGGGAACCGATAAGGAAGGCAAACCAGTAAAGGTTACCTATAAGCGCGACGAGCTCAGCCGCCAAAACGATTCCGTAAAGAACGAAATCGATCCGGCGTTCGTCAACGATCACTACATATTGCTCTTTCCGCTGCACGTCGCGTGGGACGACTGGGCGAATGTGACCGATGAGGGGACGCACGAGATGCCCATTAGTAAGAAACCCGCAAGACGAGTGGTGGTGAAATACCCATCGCAGGGTGGCTACTCGCCGGGCGACACCTGGGAGCTCTACGTTGGCAAAGACAACCGGCTCGAGGAGTTCGTCTATCACGGGGGCGGCGCCGCGGCCATCAAAGGTTATACCGGCACCTGGGAGGGGTATGAGAAGGCCGGTCCACTGCTCCTTTCCACCGATCACGAGGGTACGACGGTCGATGGAAAGTCCGTGCGGGTCTTCTATTCAGATGTGGCGGTCAAAGTGCAGGGATCAGACAAGTGGGTCAACGCGCAGCCAGCTTCGGAGAGGATTGCTCGAAAGTGAGCCCAAGGGATCAGGGTTTTCTGCGGTCGCTCACCGAATGCGCGGGACTGATCCCCTCCGTTCCAACAATCCTGCCGCCTTCGTTCAATTCAATCAGGAGGGATGGGTATGAGTAACCTGAGAAGACTCGTTGCGGTTTTACTCCTCTCTGCATGGTTCGTTGCGCCTGGCATTTCTGGGGCGCAACGCTATGCGCCGATTCCTGAACAGACCGCGCAGACCGGCAATCCGACCCACACAGCCCAAAGCCAGGAGCCCACCGTGATCAAGAACGCATTGTTTGTCCGCCTCGAAGCCAAGCCCGGCAAGGAGAAGGACCTTGCCCAGTTCCTGCGCACCGGCCTCGACCTGGCGCGCCAGGAAGGCACCACCCCGGTGTGGTTCGCCTTGCAGCTCGGCCCGTCCACCTTCGGCATTTTCGATGCCTTCGCCGATGAAGCCGGCCGTCAGGCCCACCTCAACGGTCCGATCGCGCAGGCGTTGGGGGCGAATGCGCCCAGCCTCCTGGCAAAGGCGCCGTCGATCGAACGCATCGACGTGCTCGGCACCAAGCTGCCGGACTGAACCCGCGCGGAAAGACTGATGACCTCAATCGATCGTAGCCAAGTCAGTTTACCTGGCGAAAAGGAGAATCACGTGAGTCAAACAGGCACCATCGGGAAACAGGTCGATATGAAGCTCGAGGTGGAGGTCATTCCCGTGTCCGACGTGGACCGATCCAAGCAGTTCTACGGACGCTTGGGCTGGAGGCTCGACGCCGATGACGCCCCGGCCAAGGACATTCGCATCGTCCAATTCACGCCCCCGGGCTCAGCGTGCTCGGTCACGTTCGGCAAGGGAATAACCGCTGCCGTGCCGGGCACGGCCGTCAGCGCACTGATCGTCTCCGACATCGCGTCCGCCCATGCCGAACTCGTCGGCCGTGGCATCGACGCGAGTGAGATGTGGCATGGTGCGTCGTTCCCGGTGGAGGCACGGCTCAGCGGCCCGGATCCCAAGCGCACCAGCTACGGGTCGTTCTTCTCCTTCAAGGACCCCGATGGCAATGCGTGGCTGGTCCAGGAGGTCACGACGCGGCACCCCGGCCGCGTCTGATACGACTTCGCATCCTGGCTGACCGGGCGAATGCCCCTCGCCGTGCCGAGTTGTCCCACGGCGAGCACGAGGTGTGCAGCGAACGGCTCGGCGAGCCTGCTCTGCCTCCTGCATGGTGGCGGAGCAGGCTGGGACGAAGCCGGGGAGGTAACGCGCACGAACAGCAGCGACCCGCGCCGGAGACTTGTTTGTTACCCGCCACCCGCCGGGACAGAAGCGGCTATCTGCGGTTTGCGTGCGCAGTAGCCGGAGAAGATCTGCAGATCGGTCTGGCGGTGGACGTTCACGAACGCCGCCTCGGTAAGCGCACGCAGAATCGTTTCAGGCGGAACGCAGGCCGCGATCGTGTCCCAGTGGTAGCGCAACAATAGCGGCGCGTCTGCCGTTGCAGCCGCCATCGTCGCGATACGCGGCATCGCTCTGTACAGCCACGCTTTCAGGACCGCCTGCGAAACACGGCTTTTGGGCAGGGTAAATTCGAGCAGACACACCAGCCCGCCCGGCCGCAAAACGCGGTGAAACTCAGCGAACGACGCCGACAGATCGCTGATGTGACGCAGCGCGTATCCCATACTCAGGAAGTCGACGCTGCAGTCGTCCAGAGGTATGCTCTCAGCGCTGCCCTCGAGCAATCGCACACCTGGAGGAACCTTCGCGTTCTCCAGCATGCCGGTACTCGGGTCGACGCCGGTCACAAGTGTCGCCTTGCCGACGATGTCGGTGGCGGCCCGAGCCATGAGTCCCGTGCCAGTGCCGACATCGACTACGGTCATTCCGGGCTTGAGCCCCGCGCGCCGTAGAGCCTTCCGGCGATACCAGGGTCCTGTGCCGAGACCGATGAGCGCTTCCAATCGATCGTAGTCGGACGCTGTACGGTTGAAAACGCCGCGCACCCAGTTGCGCCGGTCACTCTCGTGATCGTAATAGCTGCGCAGGGGTGGATGAGGAGTCACCACTTTCTGGTTCGCACGTGCCGCAAGCAACGGAAGCTCCCTCGGCCACATAGTGGCACCTTGGGCTTTCACTTACCAGTTGCACGCCATGCAGCCCTTCCGCCTGCGAGCCGTTCGCCGGCCACGACGCCGAATTACTCGACTGCCAAGAAAAATGCGGGCATCGCAAGGGGGTGCAGTAACGAGAACTGCACAGTTCCGCTCGCTCCCTTACTGCCGATCCTCCCGTGGCTATTCGCGCGCGGACGAGGGGGTGCCGCACTCACTGCCGAAAAGGCATGGGTGGATACTGCGCCCAGACTGAGCCCGAGCCTTGCACTGACTGAGGTTTGTGGAAGACTCGAGATCCCGGCCGATGGCAGCCCCGAGCTTGCCCACGTGGAAGAGGATCGTTCCACCCTGGCGGGTGGTATGACGGCCGTCTTAGCGCCCGCAGGACCACTCATCACCGTCAGCAGAACGTCCGTGGCCTGATAGGTGACTGCAAAGTGCTCGCTGCTGTTGATCGCCAAGCCATTGACCGTGGTGAACTTACCGGTCGCCGAACCGAAATTGAGAACCTTGAACGCTGTCCCCAACGTCGGCACGAATCCGTTGACCAGCTTGATGTTCAGTGTGCCGGCGAGGCTCGCAGTGGTGGAGTTCAACTGGTCGAACTTCGAGCCCGCGGTCGTGCCTCCGATCGAAATGTCGAGACTGCCGCCCGTGTTCTGCTTGAAGCTGCCCGAGTCCGTAAGAATCCCGGCGCTGGTCGCTGAATCGCCGGGGGTGATCACCCCGCTCGACTGCAGAGCTCCCTTGATGAGCCCCTTGCCGAACAGGCTCCCTCCGGACAACGACACCGAGCCGGAGGTCGACAGCGTTCCGTCATCGGTCACTCTACCGGCGGTCTGGGTGAAATTGCCGACGCCGCCGAGTGCGAAAGTACTTCCCGCCCCGATCGTGAGAGCGCCCGCGTTCGCGAAATTGCCGATCGTCGTGAAGGCGCGAGTGGCCTGCAGACTGAAGCTGCCGGTAGAGGCATTGGTGGCAAAGTTCGCCAGGGCGTTGGCGCTGTTGGTAGAGTTGATGATCTTCGATGCAGGCCCGGTGAGTGTGATGTTGGCCGCGTTGGTCACGATGTTGGCGCCGTTGAACTGCAGCGTACCGCTCACGTGGTAGGTGCCGCCGGTCAGCGTAGTGCCCGAGAAATTGAGCAGCTTGCCGTGCACGCCGAACTTACTGCCACTCCCCACGGTGAGGCTGCCCAGGTTGTCGAAGTTCCCCACCGTGGTGAAGTTCCGGCCGCCCGTGATCGCGAAGCTGCCCGCGGCGGTGTTGGCTGCGAGATCCGCGACTGCATCCTTGCCGGCCCCATCGACGAAGCCCGCGGAGGGTCCGTTCAGGATGATGTTCGCCGCGTTGGTTACGATCTCGCCGCCCGTGATCCCGAGCTCATCGATCTCGAGTGTGGTCGAGGCGCTGTAGGTCCCGCCGGTCAGTGTGTGGCCGCTGAAGTTGGTGAACGGACCGCCGGTCACGTGCAGCAGGCCGCCGGCTGCTTCCAGCGCACCGTTGTTGGTGAGCCCGCCGCTGCCGTTCAGCGTCAGAGCGCCTTTGCCGCCGGCAAGCGCCTCGATCGTTCCCGAATTGACCACCGTCAGCGAGCCGTTGCCGATGATACCGGTGCCGCGGATCGTGTCCTGATTGACGAGCTTTTCGCCGTTGCCCTGCAGCACCGCATCGCCACCGCCGGTCGCATCGCTCATCGCGACCACGCCGCCGCCGTTCAGCGTCGCGGTGGCGCTGCTGATATTCAGAAAGCCGTTGGCATTGGCGCCGCCGTTCAACTGCAGCACGCCCTTGTCGGTGATCGTTCCGAGGAGGTTGGTACTGGCGTTGTTGTTGGCGGTGTAGGTGCTGCCGGCGCTGATCGTGACGGCGCCCGCGGTGGTGCTGCCATCAAGTACCGCGGTGGTGCCCACCACCGTCTGCAGGACGCCGCCCGCGGAGCTATTGAGCGTTCCGCCGCGGATCGTCGAATTACTGAGGTTCACGGAGCTGCCGGTGCCGCTCGCGGTGATATTTCCGCCAGTGCCGATGATCGTCGTGTTGATGGTGAGGGCGCCGCCGCCGGTCGCTTGCAGCAAGCCGGTATTGGTGACGCCACCGCTGCCGTTCAGTGTCAGGGCGCCCTTGCCGCCGGAGGTCGCATCGATCGTGGCGGAATTGACGACCGCCAGCGAGCCATTGCCGATGATTCCGGAGCCGCGGATCGTGTCCTGGTTGATCAGCGTGCTGCCATTGCCCTGAAGTACCGCATCGCCGCCGCCGGCCGCATCGCTCATCGCGAGCACGCCGCCACCGTTCAACGTCACCGTGCTGCTGCTGATATTCACGAAGCCATTGGCATTGGCGCCGCCGTTCATTTGCAATAAGCCTTTGTCGGTGAAGGTGCCGAGAAGATTAGTGGCGCTGTTGTTGCTGGCAGTGTAGGTGCTGCCTGCGCTCAGGGTGAGGGCGCCGGCGGTGCTGCCATCGAGCACCGCCGTGGTGCCGGCGACGGTTTGCAGGGTTCCGCCTGCAGAGTTATTCAGCGTGCCACCCTGGATCGTGGCATTGTTCAGGTTCACCGAGCTTACGGCGCCGGCCGTGACGTTGCCGCTCGCATTGTTGACCGTCGTATTTAAGGTCAGCGCCCCGCCGCCGGTGGCTTCCAGCAGACCGGTGTTGGTAATGCCGCCGCTGCCGTTCAGCGTCAGGGCCCCCTTGCCGCCCGAGGTCGCAGCGATCGTCCCCGAATTGACGACGGTGAGCGAGCCGTTGCCGATGATGCCCGTTCCCCGGATGGTGTCCTGATTGATCAATTTCGCACCGTTGCCCTGAAGCACGGCATCGCCACCGCCGGGCGCATCGCTCATCGCGAGCACGCCGCCGCCATTCAGCGTCACCGTGCTGCTGCTGATATTGAGGAAGCCGTTGAGATTGGCCCCGCCGTTCAACTGCAGCACGCCCTTGTCGGTGATCGTTCCGAGAAGATCGGTGGTGCTGTTGTTGCTGGCGGTGTAGGTGCTGCCGGCGCTGATCGTGATGGCACCGTGGGTGCTCCCGTCGAGCGCCGCCGTGGTGCCCACAAGGGTCTGCAGAACGCCGGCTGCGGAGCTATTGAGTGTTCCACCTTGAATCGTCGCATTGTTGAAGTTCACCGAGCTGCCGGCGCCGCTCGCGGTTATGTTTCCGCCGGCGGCGATGACCGTCGTATTGATGGTGAGCGCCCCGCCGCCGGTGGCTTCCAGCAAGCCGGTATTGGTGATGCCACCGCTGCCGTTCAGTGTCAGGGCGCCCTTGCCGGTGGAGGTGTTCGCATCGATCGTCCCTGAGTTGACGATTGCGAGCGTGCCGTTGCCGATGATGCCCGTGCCTTGGATCGTGCTTTGATTGGTGAGAACGGTCCCATTGCCCTGAAGCACCGCGTCGCCGCCACCCGTGAGGTCGCTCATCGTGAGCGTGCCGGTACCCGAGAGCGTGACGTTGCCGCCCAGCGTCAGAAAGCCATTGGCGTTGGCGCCGCCATTCATGTGAATCGCGCCATGGTTGGTGATCGTGGGACCATTCACGGTCAGGGACGTGTTATTGCTGAGGGTGAGAGCGTCGTCCGAATCGACGGTCAGACTGTTGATCGCGGCGCTGATATCGAGCGTGACGGCGGACTTGGCCGGATTGCCACCGTCGATGAAAACGTTATAGGTCGTGCCTGAGGGCGTACCGTTGTTGGGCACGCCCGCGGACCAATTGGCGGCGGCACTCCAGTTACCGGTGCCGCCTTTCCAGGTGTCGTTCACAACAGGATCAGTTACCCCGCCGCTGGACTGCGTCAGGTGTGGTCGAGCTTGAGCAACGGCGAGCGGAGTAGCTCCTATACAGGCGAGAAAGAAGGACACGACTGGCAGAGCGAAGTTTTTCACAAAATTCTCCCTGGCCCGTTCCCAAAGCCCGCATCGGGTGCTTGGCGGCTAGATCCGCGGCGCGCTCAGAAGGCCGAGAACAAGGACCTCGCGTCGACACGGAAGTGCCGCCTGCCGACGGGGCGGCGTTTCGTTTTCAGGGATTCAGCGCTTGCGCCTACCGCGCAATATGGCGACCGCTCCTGCCAGAACGGTCAGCGCGGAGGCGGCCAGACTCCACTCAATCTCCGGGGCTCGATGAACAGCCGCCGGTGCGGTGGTAGTTACGGTCTGCGCAGCTGCTATTGATACGCCGGCGCACACCCATAGCAATGCCAGCAATGCGGGCTTCCTCATAATTTGCCCCTCTTTTGTGGGGTTCCCCGTCTGATGGCACCCTAGCAAAAGCGTTGCAGCCGTGTCATGCGGCACTGCAGCGCCTGATGGGCGGGTCGTCGTTCGCGCAAGCCAAGGGGGTCGAGGCGGATCGCCCCAAGCTACTGCAGTAGCCAGCTAAAGCGCCGCACGTTTCGCGCCACTTGTAGTCCGACCTCATCGGCTCGGTCTGCGATCCGGACGAATGTATCGACAGCGGTGGCGGCTTCCAGTGCGGCCTTCAGTTGTCGGAGTCGCTCCCCGAGCACGGCCTTGTAGCGATTGCGACAAGAGCCGCTCGCAGGAGCACAACACGTAGAGCCGCGCCGCATGATGGCACTCCCTGCTGTCTGTTTTCTCGAGGCGTTGGAGCCTCTGGATTTGTTCGCTCGAAATGCTACGTGGATGGCGGCGCAGCAATCAATCAGGTGGCTGCTGCGAAAGCGCTCTCGCCATCAGCAGCGCCCCTTCGAGACCCGAATCTACAAGCGCAGGGAGAGTGCAGAAGTCGGGCGCTAACGCAGCCTCTCCAACCCCGTACCCAGCAAGGCTCTGGGCGAGAGACCCTCGCAAACGCTCGAGCAGACCGGGTGCGGTCATGACGCCCCCACCCCAGATGATGCGCTCGGGCGACCAGCAGAGCACCAGCGACGCGGCGAGCTCACCGAGGTAGCCAGCCACGAGGTCGAGAATTGTCGGCGCGTTCGAGAGCGTCCGGTCGATTCCGAGCCGGCGTGCAATCGCCGGTCCTGCGGTCAGCCCCTCGGCACAATTCGGATGGAAAGGACACACACTAGGCGAGTCGTCGCCGTCCCGGCGAGTTAGCCGTATGTGGCCGATCTCCGGGTGCAGCGCTCCATGGAGCGGACGGCCATCCACTACGAAACCGCCGCCGATGCCGGTACCCACAGTGACATAGGCGAGACACCGGACGCCCTGTCCGGCGCCCCGCTGCCACTCGGCCCGCGCGGCTGCGTTGACGTCGGTGTCGATCACGACGGGCACGGCGAAGCGACTCGCGAGTCCGGCTCGAAGATTCGAGCCACTCCAATTGGCTTTGGGAGTCTTTAGGACGCGGCCATAGACCGGCGATAGCTCGTCACGCACCAGAGGCCCAAAAGCGGCGATGCCGATCCCCGCGAGCGGCTGCCCACGGGTGGCACTTGCAAGGAAGGTCGTCAGAGCCTCGAGCGCCGCCTCCGGAGTAGTCGTCGGCCAGCGGCCATCCGCCAGCGTCCGGCCGCGTGCGTCCACGATCCGGGCCAGGATCTTGGTGCCTCCTGTCTCGACCCCAGCGAACACCAGATGGTTCATCTCAGCCTCTCGGACCGCCACGCGGATCCCCTGACAAACGCCGAATCGACGTACCACCCGAAGGTCCGTGAACGCAGCTCGCGACACCAAAGTGTGTCATAGCCGAGGGTTCGCTCACAGAAGACACCTGCTAGGATCCGCGTCCGCGAATTAAGGCTCGAGCGATCTGCTGAAGCCGTTGCGGGTGCGCTACGAGGAAGAGGTCCTCCGTGAGCGTGTCCTGTTCGGCTCTGAGTAAGACGGCCGGCCCGTGAAGGCCCTCTAGCCTGGCCACGAACGTGAGGAGCCACCTCGCCACGATTTGGCGCCCGGCACGCTCGGCTCACCGCACGAGGCTGCTCCACTGAAGTGAAGCTGTGTGACCCTAGAGTGAAATTGATTCGCGAGCTCGCATCCGGCCCTTGGGACACGCCGCACGCAAGCCGCACAGGCCCTGGCAAGCTATTCGCGGGCAGCGGTCGGCCGAACGATCAACTACAGCTGCGAGAGAGAGGATTCCATGGATCGCCGTAACATGATACTTGGGACCGCGCTCGCCTCGATCTTCGCCACTGCCCGCGCAGTGCCGCAAGCTACTGACAGCTCGAAGCTGTTGAATAGTCTCTTCGATCAATTCATGAAGGAGAATCTGGATCTCTCTCCGCAGTTCGTAACCAGCCTCGGGCTGGATACTGGCGCACGGGCGAGGCAAAAGAGCGAGATCGACGACGGTTCCGAAGCCGGGATCGAGCGTCAGAAGGCGCTGATCGCGAGCCAACTCGCACGCCTCAAGACCTTTGATCGCGCGAGCCTGAGTGCCTCCGATGCAGTCAGCTACGACGTCGTCATGTATGGCCTGCGCACTACTGATGCTGCCAATAAGGCGTTCCGCTACGGGCCCGGCGGCGCTGGACGGCCCTACGTGCTGAGCCAGCTCGATGGCTCCTATGAGCGGTTGCCCTCATTCCTGGATAATCAGCACACGATCAAGACCAAGGCTGACGCGGATGCCTACATCGCACGTCTTGCGGGCTTTGCGACCCTACTCGACCAGGAGGTCGAGGTTGCGCGGCATGACCTGGCCATGGGAGTGGCGGCACCCGATTTCGCACTCGCGAAGACGCTGACCCAATTGCAGGCCCTGCGAGCGCCACCGCCCGAGAAATCATCGCTTACCGAGTCGCTCGTCCGTCGTACCAGGGAAAAGAATATTCCCGGCAACTATGGGCAGCAGGCGACCCAGGTGGTGCAGGACCGGATCTACCCCGCGGTGGAACGTCAGATCGCCGTCGTGACGGAGATGCAGAAGCAGGCGAGCCCTGATGCCGGCGTATGGCGGCTGCCTGAGGGAGAGGAGTATTACGCTTCCTCGCTGGTCATCTGGACGACTACGAGCAAGCAGCCCGCCGAGATTCACCAGTTGGGACTGGACCTGGTCAAGGACCACAGCGCCAGCATCGACGCGCTCATGCGAAAAGCCGGCATGACGCAAGGTACGGTGGGCGAACGGCTGCGTGTGATGTATCAGGAACCGCAATACCACTATGCCAACACGGATGCTGCCAAAGAGACCTTACTGGCAGATCTCAATGCTCGCGTACAACGGGTGCGTGCGAAGTTGCCGAGTTATTTTGGCACGGTGCCAAAGGCCAACATAGAGATCAAACGCGTACCGAAGGAGATCGAGGCGGGCGCGCCGGGCGGCTACTACAATCTGCCCTCGCTCGATGGCAAACGTCCGGGAATCTACTGGATCAACCTGCGTGACACCGCCGAGCAGCCCAAGTGGACGCTGCCGACTCTCACGTACCACGAGGCCATCCCCGGGCATCATCTGCAGCTGTCCATTCAGCAGGAAGCAAACTTACCCCTGATCCGCAAAGTGTCCTTCTACAGTGCCTACATCGAGGGGTGGGCGCTGTACGCCGAGGAGCTGGCCGCTGAGATGGGAGAGTACGACGACGACCCGCTTGGCCGCATTGGGCAGCTGCACGACTCGCTGCTCCGGGCGGTGCGCCTGGTCGTGGATACAGGTGTCCACAGCAAGAGATGGACGAGGGATCAAGCGGTCCGCTACTTTGCAGAGACGCTGGGCGATCCCGAAACGGCCTCCAGCACCGAGGTCGAGCGCTATTGCGTGTGGCCCGGACAGGCGTGTACCTACATGCTGGGGAAACTCACCTTTCTCGCGCAACGCGCCCGTGCGCAACAGGTGCTCGGACCGAAATACGATATACGCAAGTTTCACGATGCGATGTTGCTGCCGGGTGCGGTGCCGCTCGAGTTCCTTCAAACCACTTACGCGTGAATTTTGGGGCGTGACGGAACTGAATTCGACACCATCGCTGCAACCCGCGCCACCGGTAACCGGCACGTCTACAACATTCGATAATCGTTGGTCTCTCGCCGCAGCTCTTTGAGAAATTCAGCAAGTTCCCGCTGCAACTGAGGCACACGCTTCTTTCCGGCGGGTGAAAGCACACGAGACGGAACCTGCGCGAGGTTATCCTCGAGCATCTTCACGGCCTTCGGGCCGTCCGGCTCCCCGCCGTTCGGATCCACCAGGGCTATCACTCGTGCCACTCCGATGGCCCCCAGCCAGTCGAGCGCGTCCGCGTCGTGCAGATAGAGGGCTTCCGGACCCTCGGGTGTACGGTCGAACATGTGGGTGCGAATCGCGTTCCTGACAGCAGCGATTTTCGCAGACGGAAATCCAGTCCCTTTAAGAACGGTATCCACGACACGAGCTCCCTCATCGGCATGGTCGATGCCCTCCTTTTCCCGGTCCCACGGCGCGAACGCCGCCATGTCGTGGAGATAGGCCGCAGCAAAGAGCACATCATCATCGACGATCGCGTGGTCGGCCTCAGCCAGGTCCTTGGCCAGCTTGTAGTCCCGGACCGAATCCGAGTATCCCCAGGCCGGATTCTTAAAGTGCTGAGCCGCAAATTGCCGGACCTCTTCGCGCCACCCGGCCTGCTCGGAAGCAGCAGCTGCAGCACCGCAGCTACCCGCGCTTGACAGGATAATCAGAAATGCAACGCGAAGCATTAGGTGACCTCTCTGCGACTGTTTCAAAGCCGAATATAGCTGTATGGCGAGGGGTGGGTAACGGTATATCCGCAGTGCCAGCGCCGGGTGATTTGTCAGGAGCACTCCTTGGCCGTCCGCTCCAAGATCGTTACAAAGCGGCCAGCGGGCTTCGCTTGAGATGGGCACTGGATGTGTCTATAACGAACGGGCATCAGCCAAAACCGGCTTTCAGGAAATCTGCGGTAAATGAATCAGAAAGCTGCCCCGCCCCTGGGCGAGCGGGCCCTCGATCCGAAATCTCAGCCAGGCCAGGGTGCCATCTCCGAGCC
>Ga0306920_100006941_pt1 | contig 14853 bp, 13 predicted proteins | sample flu12Cox44000170_FD_204666 | JGI IMG/M metagenome (GOLD analysis project Ga0306920, IMG submission 204666) | Lab enrichment of tropical soil microbial communities from Luquillo Experimental Forest, Puerto Rico - flux4day.12C.oxic.44.000.170 (v2)... | ecosystem: Environmental > Terrestrial >... | reverse complement strand
AGTACCTCGCCGCAGCAAGCCCGGTACATCGGCGAGGTGTTCGGGATGTTCTCGCTCGGCCTGGTGCCGTTCATGCTCACCCAGCTCCAGCTGCGAGTGTTCTACTCGTTCCACGAGAACCGCACCCCCGCCATCATCGGCATGGTGATGCTCGTGGTCGGCGTGATCGGCTCCTTGATCGCGCTGACCGTCCTGCCACCACGACAGGTGGTGATCGGCCTCGCCGCCGCCTACGTCGTCGTCACGCTGACCGGCGCGGTGCTCGCCTGGCCGCTGCTGCTGCGCCGGGTGGGCAGCCTGGACGGCTGGCGGATCACGCGCAGCCTGGTCCGCATGTTCCTGGCCACACTGCCCGGACTCATTTTCGCTTTCGTGGTGATGAACGTCGTCGGTTCCGTGCTGCATGCGCCCGGCGTCATGTACGGCCTGGTAAGCACGGTCATCGGCGGCGGCGGCGCACTGCTGCTTTACGCCATCTGCGCGAGGGTGCTCGGTATCGAGGAGTTCCGCATCCTGATGCGGTCCGTCACCGGCCGATTCGCGAGGTTACATAACAAATCAGCGACAATGGGGTCACGGTGAGGTCGGCGGGTAGTGACAGGCGGATGACGAATTCTGGAACAAGTGCGGTATGCGCGCCTTCTCATGTCGCACACTTCGTATCGGGGTATGAGACATTGAAGCTATTCGCATATAACGGTGAGACGGTCCCTTCGGGACTGGTCGCGGGGTGCCGGTGCCCGGTTGGCGCCGCACATTAGCATGAGAGATACCCGCGGCGAGAACCGCACGGCGACCGTGGACATCCGGGGCTGGAAGGAGGCCGAGAGCGGCCCCACTCTTGGCGCTTGCGTATGAGCACGTTCACTTCTGAACCCGGAACCCGGCTCGCCGGACGGTACCGGCTCGTGGACCAGGTAGCCGCGGGCAGCGGCTGGACCATGTGGAAGGCGATGGACGAGACGCTCGCCCGTCCCGTGTCCGTGCTGACGTTCGCACCAGGATTCCCGCGGATACCGCAGGTCGTGACCGCCGCCCGGGCCGCCAGCCGGCTCACCGACCCGAGGCTGGCGCAGGTTTTCGACGTCGAGGACGGCGGCGGCCAGGCTTATGTGGTGCTGGAGTGGGTGGGCGGCGAGACGCTGACCGACCTGCTCGCCGACGGCCCGCTTGACCCCGGTCGCGCGTGTGCCCTCATGGCCGACGCCGCGCGCGCGCTGGCCGGAGCGCACGCCGCGGGCCAGGCGCACCTGCGGCTGACCCCGCAGGCACTGCGCTGGACGCGCAGCAGCGGAGTAAAGATCACCGGGCTGGGCATCGACGCGGCGCTGGCCGACGACGACCTTATCGCGATGGCCGAGAGTGACCCCGCCCTCACCGACACCAAGGACCTGGCCGCGCTGCTGTACGCGGCGCTGACCGGCTACTGGCCAGGCGAGTCGCCGACCGGGCTGCCGCCCGCCCCGACCTCCGACGCCGACGGGACCGTGTGCACGCCCCGGCAGGTCACCGCGGACGTGTCCCCCGCCATCGACGGCGTAGTCTGCCGCGCGCTGCTGCAGCGCCCGGGCCGGCAAGGACAGCCGATCTCGACACCTGGCGCGTTCGCCGATGCCCTGAGCAGCGTGGCGCCTCCGGTGCCGCTCCCCGAGCCGGCGCCGGCCAGGTATGACTACCCGGATCACGGCGGCTACGGGGGCTACCAGGGCGGCTACCCGCCCAACCCCGACGACCCGGGGTCCTGGTCGCTGCCAGACCGCCGTGGCGGGGCCCCTCCCTACCAGGGGCATTATCAGACCCCCAGGCGCGGCGGCGCGAGTCGTGCCGCGATCATCGTGGTCATAGCGCTCGTAGTCGTGGCGGTCGCGGCGACAGGCTGGGTCATCAGCAGCAGCCTGCACAAGTCGGGGGGCAACCAGGCGGGCGGTAAGCCGTCGACGAAGGCCAGTAACGCGCCAGCGGCGTCGACGGTGCTCACGCCGGTGGGTGACAGCACGTTCAACATCTTCGGCACCGACAACGAGGACGGGGCGGACGCCCCGCTGGCCATCGACAGCAAGCCCGGCACGTTCTGGGCTACTGACTCGTACAAGGCGTATCCCAAGTTCGGCAACCTGAAGTCGGGAACGGGCCTCATCATCGACATGGGCCGAGCGGTCCGCCTGAACCAGGTAGAGGTGCAGTTCGGGACGGACGGCAGCACGACCGCGGAGATCTACCTCGGTAACTCCAACGCCATGTCGAAGACCGCGCTGAACAACTTCACCAAGGTGGCGCCCGCGGCGACCGCGTCCGGAGACCACGTCTACACGATCAACTCGTCGGCGACCGGCAGGTATGTGCTGATCTGGCTCACGGGCAACCTGCCCGCGATGCCGGACTCAACGGGGCAGTACCAGGCGCGGATCTACAACGTCGTCGTCCGCGGCGCCGCCGTCGCCAACTCCGGCTGACGACCGGTTCACGCCTATGGTGGGGCGGAGAAGGCTGGCGCGGGGCGTCACTACCCCTGCCGCGGACGCGAGCGTTTCAGCTACGAGCATTCCGGCCGCGAGCGTCCCGGCCGCGAGCACGGCGAGCACCAGCTCTGTCGCGGCTGAGCTGTCCGACGCCGAACTGCTGCGGCGGCACGTCGCCGGGGACCCTGATGCGTTCGGCACGCTGTTCGCGCGGCACAAGGACCGGCTGTGGGCGGTCGCGCTGCGGACCGTCTGCGATCCGGAGGACGCGGCCGACGCGCTGCAGGAAGCGATGATCTCGGCCTTCCGGCGGGCCGCGGATTTCCGCGGTGACTCGGCGGTCACCACGTGGCTGCACCGGATCGTGGTCAACGCGGCCGTCGACCGGCTGCGCCGCCGCTCGACGCGGAGCATCAGCTGGTCGGGCGATCCGGAAGCGCTCGAGGCGCTCGCGATGCAGGGACCGTCTCTGGCTGGCTCGCCATCGGGCGGGATCGGCGGGGCGCCCGCCAGCGCGGGCGATGCCGCGGACGCCATCGAGACCCGGCTGGACGTCAACGCCGCGCTCCGCATGCTGCCGGCACAGCAGCGGATGGCACTGGTGCTCGTCGACATGATGGGCTATCCGGTCGCCGACGCGGCCGAAATCCTCGGCGTGTCCGTGGGAACCGTGAAGAGCCGGTGCGCTCGGGGCCGGGCCCGGCTGCTCCCCTATCTTTCGCATTTGCGCACTAATTCGCCGCTGACCGGGAACCAGCCAGGCGCCGATGGCGTCTCATCTGAGCAGGGAGGAGGCGAATGAGCGGGCAGTGGCATCCTGACGCGGAGGCGCTCGCCCGGTATCAGGCCGGGCGCGTCCGTGGCTTCCGCGACAGGCGGCTCGCGGCGCACGTCGCATCGTGCGCGCGCTGTGCGTCAGTCACGGACCAGCTCGCGACGGTCAGCACGGTCCTGGCATCGGTGCCGGCTCCGCCCATGCCTGATGCCGTTGAGCGGCAGATAACGGCGGCGCTCGCCGCCGAAGCGGCCGCCCGTCAGGCTGGCCCGGCCGCCGCGGCCCCGGCCAGTCCGGCCGCCGCGGCCCCGCACAAGGCGGCTGCTCCGGCCGGTGGCGGTTCCCGTCCGCACAGGCACAACTTCCGCCCGGCGATGGTTTTTGTCTCCGCGGCGGCGTGCCTGCTGCTGGTCGGCTTCGGCTATCTGCTCAGCCAGACAAGTAGCAGCTCTTCGAGCTCAAGCGTGGCTAGCGGGGCCGCGGCCTCCGCATCAGGGTCCGTGAACAACCCCGAGGCCGCCGGCCCGGTTTCCGGGTCAGCGGGCAAGGCGAAATCGCCGGCAGACCTGGTGCCGAGGGAGGGTCTTCTGCCGACCCGGTTCCTTGTCGTGGAAAGTGGCACGAAGTACGAACAGGCGACGCTCGTCATCCAGGTTGGTACCGCACTCGCCCGGAACGCCACCAGCGGCGGTACGTCCGTTGGGTCCGGCGCGGTGCCGAGCCAGGCGGCGCCCAGCAGTTCGGCGTCCAGCGCGGCGGCGGCGGGCGGCGCTGGTGGCTCGCCCCCATCGAGAGCGCTTATCGGCTGCGTGTCGCACTTCATGGGGAACGCGACCCCCCGTCTTGTGGATCAGGCCACCTACCAAGGACAAGCCGTCTACGTGATCGCGGATGCCCACCGCGTGTGGGTGGTCGGCCGGGGCTGCACCGCCGGCAACCCGGAGCTGATCACGACGGCGTCTCTCCCCGCGTCTGGTTAACCGGGCGGGACGCCTCCGGGAATCTCCGCGCCCTAGGATCGGTTGAACGGCTTGCAAGTCTTGAGAAGGGCGCATGCAGTGACTGACGTACGTGACGTCATCATCATCGGTTCTGGTCCCGCGGGCTACACGGCTGCCGTGTACGCTGCCAGGGCGAAGCTGAACCCCCTCGTCTTCGAGGGATCCGTGACCGCCGGCGGCGCGCTCATGCAGACCACCGACGTGGAGAACTTCCCCGGCTTCCCAGACGGCATCCTCGGTCCCGAGCTGATGGACGCGATGCGCAAGCAGGCGGAGCGGTTCGGCGCCGAGCTGGTGAGCGACGATGTGGTGGCGGTCGACCTGACGGCCCAGCCAAAGGTCGTCCGGACGGAGACCGAGACCTATCACGCCAAGGCCGTGATCATCGCGACTGGCTCCAAGTACAAGGAGCTGGGCGCGCCGGGTGAGAAGGAACTCGCCGGGCATGGCGTGTCGTGGTGCGCGACCTGTGACGGGTTCTTCTTCCGCGAGCAGGACATCGCGGTCATCGGCGGTGGCGACTCCGCCCTGGAGGAGGCGACGTTCCTCACCAGGTTCGCCAAGTCCGTGACGCTCATACACCGCCGGGACGCGCTCCGCGCCTCCAAGATCATGCAGGACCGGGCGATGGCCAACCCCAAGATCAAGTTCCTGTGGGACAGCGAGGTCGTCGAGATGGTCGGCGACAAGAAGCTGACCGGGCTGCGGGTCAAGAACGTGCATAGCGGCGAGGAGCAAGTGGTCCCGGCAGGCGGCGTGTTCATTGCCATCGGCCACTCGCCGCGCAGCGAACTGTTCGCCGGACAGCTCGCCATCGACCCGGACGGCTACCTACTGGTCGACCAGCCCACCACGCGCACGGCGATCGAGGGCGTCTTCGCCTGTGGTGACGTCGTGGACCGGACCTACCGACAGGCCGTCACGGCGGCCGGCACCGGCTGTAGCGCCGCGATCGACGCCGAACGCTGGCTGGCCGAACACGAGTCTTAAAGCCACTCGACACATACAACACGGAAGGTGTGATCAGGATGGGTGCGACCAAGGTCGTGACCGACGAGACCTTCGAGGCGGAGGTCCTGAAAAGCAGCAAGCCCGTCATCGTCGACTACTGGGCCGAATGGTGCGGGCCGTGCCGGATGGTCGCGCCGGTTCTCGAGGAGATCGCCAATGAGCACGGCGACAAGATCGACGTGGTCAAGCTGAACATCGACGAGAACCCGACGGTCTCGCAGCGGTACCAGATCATGGCGATCCCGACCATGAGCGTTTTCCAGAACGGCCAGGTCGTCAAGCAGATCGTTGGCGCCAAGCCCAAGGCCGCGCTGCTCCGTGAGCTCGCCGAGTTCATCTGATCCCTCCGCAACCCGCGAACGGCGGGCGGGCCGATGGCCCGCCCGCCGTTTGTCATGGCCAGGGTCTTCGGTGCGGATGAGCCGGGTCGCGGGTGCAGGCCCCGGGGGTATGCACCAGCTACGCCCCTTCTGCCCGGCCATTTTCACCCGGCCGACAACTGCCCAGCCGACGGCTCCATGATCGTGGGTCAAAACTGGCGATATCCGCCAAAAATGACCCACGATCATGGTCGGCACCCTGGACACCGCCCCTAAGCTCCCCATCGCTAGGGAGCGATCTCCGCCCAAAGGCCCCCCTCCGCTGTCATTGCTCGCGGATCGGCTTGCGGAACGCAAGAAGCATGAAGCGTGGGAAGCGGCCCCCCGGGGGGAGATAGGCGTCGGGCTTATGGGATCCGGCCAGGGCCGCGATGTCTGCCAGCTTGATGAGGCGCAGACCGCCGGCCTGGAACGCGTCGAGGTAATCCTCCAGGGTCCGGTGGTGGTAGTAGGCCTTGATGCCGGCTTCCCACAGCCCGCGGTAGGGGCTTACCGCGCCAGAGTCGAAGTAGTCGGCGACGTGCCTGTCGATGACGGCGCTATGGGGGTTGTTGAAGGCGAGCACGAGCCGCCCCTGGGGCTTGAGCGCTGCCGCGAGCGTGGCGGCGAACCCGCGGTAGTCCTTGACGTCGTTGAGGACGAGGTAGCTGGCCGCGGCATGGAAGGAGCCGGCCATGGCCGGCAGCGTCTGGCTGAGGTCGGCTACCTGGTAGTCGATGCGGCCATCCGGGTCCTTGTCACGAGCCTGCTCGATCAGGCGCGGCGACAGGTCGATTCCGGTAACACGTGCCCCGCGGTCCGCTAGCGCCCTGGCGAGATAACCCTCTCCGCATCCGGCGTCGAGCACCCGGCGGTTGGTGATGTCCCCGAGCAACTCCAGCATCGGCATCAGCAGCCCGAACGGATCGGTGTCCGGCCGCTTCGCTCCCGCCACGCCACATTGGTCGCGTACTAGCTCGCGTAGTCGTCGTAGTCACCCCCGAATGGGGTAGCTGCCGTCATGACTCAAGCATGCTTCCTGTGCGCGACTCCTCAGTTCCAGACACTGTTCTTCTGGGGTGCCAGAACCCGGGCGGGGGCGCTTTGTGCGTTAACAGCTGGCTTACTTTACGGGGCGAGTCTGGCCCGCCGCATAACCACGAAGGTCGAGGTATCGCTAGCGGTTAGATAACTATGGCGCTCAGGCTAGCTTCTTAGAAGTGCTCACAGCCTTGATTAGACTTATAATTCTATTAATGTCGATCTAATTCTCGAACAAATCGAAAATACGAGGTTCTCATGTCCCAGCAGCCGATCTCCGGACACGGCCAGAGCCCCTGGCCCGGCCGGGATCCCGGCTTGCCCGGCGGACTGGCCGCCGGGCAGCCGACGCTGGCTGACTTCGCGGAGGGCGGGGCACTGGACGCCTGCCCGCCGGGCCCGGACCTGGCCGTCGCGGTGGCCGGGCTATCCGGCCCGGACTGGCGCTGTCCCGGCGCGACCGATGAGGAACTGCTCGGCCTGCTCAACCGGTGGGCCTCGGTCGAGTCGTGGGCCGCGGCCGGGAAGCTAGGGGTGGCCCGGGAGCTGCTGCGCCGCCGCGGGATTCCCGTCCCGGGCTCGGCCTACGGAGACCTGCCCGAGATCTGGGACGAGGGCACCGGGCACGAGGTCGCCGGCGCGCTGGCCGTCTCGCTGCCGGCCGCCGACAGGCTGCTCAACCTCGCCTGGACCCTGCAGGCCCGGCTGCCCAGGATCGGCGCGCTGCTGGCCGCCGGCACTATCGACGCCCTCAAAGCGAGCATCATCGTCAAGGAGTTCCTCGTCCTGGACGACCCGCACGCCGCCATGGCCGAGGCCCTCATCGTGGATCAGCTGGCCGATAAGACCGCCGCTCAGGTCGGCAAGCTGGCCGCTGACGCGGTGATCAGGGTGGACCCGGAGGGAGCGGAGAAGCGGCGGGAGCGGGCCGAACGGGACGACGCCCGGGTGCGGATCTGGCGGGAGAACACCGGCGCCAGCGCGCTAGCCGCGTACGGGCTGCCCACCGACGCCGCGCTGGCCGCGCACGCGAACATCAACGCCCGCGCGCTGGCGTACAAGAAGGCGAAGGTCATACCCGGCGCGAAGCTGGACCAGTTGCGGGTGCTGGCGTTCACGGACATCCTCAACGACATCACCCTGGCCGACCGCATCACCCTCGCCCAGGCCCAAGCTGATGCCAAGGCGCAGGCCGGTGACAGCGGCTCCGCAGGCGACGGCAGTCCCGGCGATGATGGTGACCCGGACGACGTTGGCCCCGACGATGACGGTAACCCTCAAGACGGCAAGGCACCTGAAGATTGCGCGGAGCCCGGCAAAGATGAATTCGCTGGCGCCGTGCCCGGTGACCCCGCTGGTCTCGGGCCTGCGCTGCCGGCGCGGTCCAACCTCACCCTGCCCCTGGCTACCCTCCTCGGTCTAGCCGAGCGGCCCGGCGAAGGGCACGGCCTCGGCCCTCTCGACCCCGCCCTGGTTCGCGGCCTGGCCGCCACCGCCGCCCGCAGCCCGCACAGCACCTGGTGCCTGACCATAACCGACCAGGAAGGGCACGCCATCGCCCACGGCTGCGCCAAGCCTGCGAAGAACAAACGCAAACAGGCCCGCCGCCGCGGAGGAGGCAGCCGGGACGGCCCCTGGGCCCTCGCCCCCACCGATGATCCCGGGCCGCCTGGCGGGTACGGCACCTGGACACTCACCCTGCCCATCGGACAGGACCTCACCATCAAGCTCAGCCCCATCCCGGTCAGCGACTGCGACCACCTTTACGAATCAGCCGGCTACCAGCCCGGCCACACCCTCCGCCATGTGGTGGAGATCCGCGACGGGACCTGCACGTTCCCGCCGTGCTCCCGGCACGCCGCCGGCTGCGACTACGAGCACACCATCCCGCACCACCAGGGCGGCCGCACCTGCGCCTGCAACGGCGCCGCCCGCAGCAGGCGCTGCCACAGGGTCAAGCAATCCAAGGGCTGGACAGTGACTCAGCCCCAGCCCGGCTGGCATCAGTGGACCACCCCGAGCGGTCGCACCTACACCCAAGGCCCCGCCTGCTACCCAGACTGACCTGGCAGGCTGACGTTCACGATCATGGCGGCCGCCCGCCGAATTGCCAGCTGTGCACCTCGATGCCGGCGTACCGGTCCGGGGTCAAGATGGCGCGTGCCGTGTCCGGGTCCGGCGCCCGGAGCAGCGCCGCCGTGCCCAGCCAGGTGGCGCCGTTGTCGGACAGCAGCGGTCCGTACGCGATCATCTCGTCCTGGCCGGGCGGCACGGACAGGTCGGCGGCCTGCCCGGCGCCGAGGCCGAGCACCAGGTACCGGTTGCCGCCGTCCGGGCCGCCGGGGAAGTCCCACATGGTGCGCCCCAGCAGGTTGCGCCACCGGCGCAGCAGCACGTCCCGGTACACGCCGGCCTGGTAGTTCGGCTCGTCGAAGGCGAACGCGCGGGCAGCGGCGGGACCGGGCAGGCCGAGGATGTGCACGCTGCCGGTGGGCGTATCGCCGTCGTCGGCCAGGGTCGGGCCGCGGGCGATCATCTTATTCTGGTACCGGTCCATATAGGACCAGTGCCGTTCCAGCAGTTCGTCGCGCAATGCCGCAGAGCCGGGCCGGTCGCGGTGGTAGCAGAAGAACTCCACGCTATCCAGACTGGCCCAGCACGCTACCCGGCTGAGAGCTACCGGTCACCACCGCCGGGCCTGCCACCGCTGGCCGCAGCACCCGTTCCGGAGTCATCGATCCCAGCAGCCGCTCAAGCGCGACCTCGACGTCCTCTCGCCATGTCAGCGCCGTCCGCAGCTCCATCCGCAACCTCGGATGCCTGTGATGCGGCCGCACCGTCTTGAACCCCACCGCGAGCAGATAATCAACTGGCAGGACACAAGCAGGCTCGGTCCACTGCTTGTCGCCGAAGGCCTCGATCGCCCTGACGCCGCGCCGGGTGAGGTCCTTCGCCATCCCCTGAATGAGCATCCGGCCAAGGCCGCCGTTGGAGAATTCGCTGAGCACGCGGGCGGTCATCAACAGCACTGCGTCCGCGCTGACCGGACTGGTGGGGAAGGCTACTGACCGGGGTACGTATTGCGGCGGGGCAAAGAGCACATAGGCGGCGGGCACACCGTCAACGTAAAGAATTTTCCCGCAGCTTCCCCACTCCAGCAGCACCGATGAGATCCAGGACTCCTTTTCCAGCCCTGGATCTGATGCCTCGGCCCTGGCCTTGCTTACCGGATCGAGTTCCCAGAAGACGCAGGAACGGCAGCTCGACGGAAGGTCGCTCAGATTATCGAGTGTGATGTTGACAAGACGGCGTGACATCCCGTTCCGTTCCCCGATCAGATCTGACCTGCGTGCCCGCGATGCACCCCCCTATTCTGGCATGGTACCCGCCGACGGGAGGGAATACTGTGACCTTTGATCTACCTCAGTCGCCACGATCTGCCATGGGATCGCGAATTGACCCTTACGCGGGACAGTATGCGAGCCGTGCCCGCGGCATGGTCGCGTCCGAAATTCGCGCTATTCGCGGTAGCCTCCCGGCCGGAGATCGTGTCACTAGCTAGCGCTCGGACTGCGTGACATCTCCCGCACCGACCCTGATTGTGGACGGCACAGGCAGTGTGCATTTCCTCGAAGTGAATGCCGCACCCGGCATGACGAGCACCAGCACGCTGCCGATGGCCATGCGGGCGGGGGGCATCGACCTCGGTGCCTGCTGCGTGACACTGCTCGAGCGAGCGGCGGACCGCACCGGCTGACGACAACGACCAGCGAAGCCTGAAATAGGCTCGCAGGCATGAACACATCAGCGGCTTCTCTTGTGGCATGTGTGCGGAACGCCGGATGACCGCGGCGATGACACCAAAGAGCTTCGGCAGCGACAACCACTCCGGAACGCACCCCGCCATCATGCGCGCGATCGCGGATGCGAACGTCGGTGACGCCGTCGCCTATGGGGCGGACCCGTGGACGCAGCGTGCCACCACCGAGCTCAAGCGACTCGCCGGCGCGGAGGGCGAGGTGTACCTGGTGCTCAACGGCAGCGGCGCGAATGTGCTCGGGCTGGGGCTTCTGCTCGGCAGGCACGAAGCTGTCATCTGCGCGGAGTCCGCGCACATCAACACCGACGAGTGCGGGGCGCCCGAACGCATACTGGGGACCAAACTGCTGACGGTGCCCGCGCCCGGTGGCAAGCTCACGCCGGAACTGATCGCCGGCCGCCTGATCGGGCGCGGAGACGAGCACTTCGCCCAGCCGGGCGTGGTGGCGATCACCCAGTCGACCGAGGTCGGCACGTGCTACTCCCTGGCGGAGCTGCGTAAGATCCGCGACTTCTGTTCAGCCAACGGTTTGCGGATCTATCTGGATGGCGCTCGGCTCGCCAACGCGGCGGCGTACCTGGGCTGCACGCTCGCCGAACTAGCCGAACACGCCGACGTGCTGAGCTTCGGGGGCACGAAGAACGGCGCGCTGGGCGCCGAAGCGCTCATCGTCATGCGACCCGGTGATGCCGCCAACGCACCGTACTTGCGCAAGCAGCACATGCAGCTGTCCTCCAAGATGCGCTACCTCGCCGCGCAGTTCATCGCGCTGCTCGAGGACGATCTCTGGCTCAAGAACGCTATGCATGCGAACTCCATGGCTGCCCGGCTGGCGGCTGGCCTCGCGGAGATACCTGGAGTCGAGGTCGTGTACCCGGTCGAGGCGGACGCGGTCTTCGCCCGGCTGGATCGTAGCCACATCGCCGAGCTTCAGCGCGAGTGGACCTTCCATGTGTGGGATGAGGCGGCGTCGGTTGTTCGCTGGATGACCGCCTTCGACACCCAAGAGTCTGACGTGGACGCCTTTCTCGCAAGCATCGCGAAGGTCGTCAGCGCCGGCCCGGCGTAGCGTGACCGCGTGGTTTCACGTGAAACCGGCATGACTCCGCCGCGGAGTGTGCGGTGTTTCACGTGAAACCATGCCGGGTGTTGCCGTTTAATTGGAGGGACGACACCGAGGTCAGGGCCATGAGGACCGTGAAACCTGAGCTCGGATCGCGTGTGCACGCGGTCCCGAATTCGACCTGGGAGAAGTAGTGGCACAGCACCGGCGAGGTCTCGGCAAAGGTCTCGGAGCACTCATTCCGGAGGCTCCCCGCCCTGGGGTGGCGACCGTCCCTGGGTCCGATAAAGATGCCGGAGCCGCGGCACGACCCGGTCTTCCCGACATGACATCGGGAGCCATCGGCGTCCTCGACAGCGAGCCCGCCGTGAACCTCCACGGCTCGATACCGGGGAACTCCGGGGACACCGCCCTGCGCCAAGTCGCGGGCGCCTACTTCGAGGAAGTCGCCCTAGATTCCATCACGCCGAACCCGCGGCAGCCGCGGCGCACCTTCGACGACGACACTCTTGATGAACTCGCTGCCTCCATCACCGAGGTGGGACTCTTGCAGCCGGTCGTGGTGCGCAGCCTCGGCGCCGGGCGATATGAGCTCGTCATGGGCGAACGTCGCTGGCGCGCTTGCCAGCGAGCCGGTCTCGAGTACATCCCGGCGATCGTTCGGGAGACTCACGATGACGACATGCTGCGGGACGCCCTGCTGGAGAACCTGCATCGCCAGCAACTAGACCCCCTGGAAGAAGCGGCCGCCTATCAGCAGCTACTCGACGACTTCGGCGCGACGCATGAGCAACTGGCCCAGAAGATCGGCCGGTCTCGGCCGCACATCAGCAACACGCTTCGCTTGCTGAATCTGCCTCCGGGCGTGCAGAAGCGCGTCGCCGCCGGAGTGATCAGCGCCGGCCACGCGCGCGCGTTGCTGTCACTCGACGACAGCCAGGCACAGGAGCGGCTCGCTCAACGGATCGTTGCCGAAGGACTATCCGTCCGTGCGGTCGAGGAGATCGTCGCCATTGGCGACGACACGCCAGCCAAGACGCCGCGCAAGCCCGCCGCCAACAAGCCGGTCGCCCCGGCTCTCCGCCACCTGGCCGACCGTCTCTCTGACCTCTTCGAGACCCGGGTCAAGGTAGAGCTGGGCCGCAACAAGGGCAAGATCGTCGTCGAGTTCGCCTCCATCGACGACCTAGAGCGGATCGTCAAGGCGATGTCCCCCGACGGCGCCGCAGACACCCGCCGCGACGACGGCCGGCCCGACGCGGCGGAGGCCTAAGCCGGAACCGCCCGGTAGGCCAGTTCCCTGGCGGCCTCGGCGTAAGCGATCGCACCGCTAGAAGCCGGGTCGTAGGTGATCACCGACTGCCCGTAGCTCGGCGCCTCAGACACCCGCACACTCCGGGGGATGATCGTCTGCAGCACCACGTCCCCGAAGTGTGAGCGGACATCCTCCGCCACCTGGGTTGCCAGCCGGGTACGCCCGTCGTACATCGTGAGCAGGATCGTGGTGATCCGAAGCCCGGCGTTCAGGTGCGCGCGGACCAATTCGACCGTCCGCAGCAACTGCTCAAGGCCCTCAAGCGCGTAGTACTCGCACTGGATCGGGATCAGCACCTCCGCGGCGGCGACCAGCGCGTTGACCGTCAGCAGGCCGAGGGACGGCGGGCAGTCGATGAGCACGTAGTCCAGGTTGGAGACGTCGAGCTGCTCGATCGACCGGGAGAGCCGGGACTCCCTGGCGACCATCGGCACCAGTTCGATCTCGGCGCCTGCCAGGTCTATGGTCGCCGGCACGCAGAACAGCCCCGGCATTCCCGCCACCTCGGTCACGATCTCGGACAGCGGGCGCTCCTCGACCAGCGCGTTGTACACAGAATCTTGGCCGACATGATGGTCCACGTCCAAGGCGGTCGAGGCGTTGCCCTGCGGGTCGAGGTCGACGACTAGCACTCGCAGCCCGTGCTGGGACAGGCTCGCCGCTAGGTTAACCGCGGACGTGGTCTTGCCCACTCCGCCTTTCTGGTTAGCGATCGTCATGATCCGACAGCGCTGCGGGCGGGGCCATGCCTCCCGTTCGGTGGCTCCGCGGACACCAACCGCGGCCTCAGCCGCCCGGGCTATCGGGGTGTCCGTCGGGCTCGCTGGTACGTCTGGCACGACTACCGGTGACTCCGATGCCATCGCTTCGGGGGCCATCTGCTCTCCTCTGCTTCCGACCGCGCCGTTAACCGCTCCGGCGCTGACGAGCACACTCGGTGTTCCACGTGAAACGGCGGCCGACAGCGCGTGCCGTACCCGATCCGAACCAGGAAGCGACGAGTTCCCCTGACCGTTCAACAGCACACCTCTCGAGAACTTCTCATGTTGGGAAGACAATCGCTGCGGCTGCTCATCGGGCCATCCCAATCCGGTCACGCCCAGGAACGGGACCGTTGGTCCCCCGTCAGGCCACCCCACGCCGGCTGCGATGAGCACTAGCCTGCTCCTCTCGGCCGCGTCCTCCGATGACGACACGGACTACCGTGGTCGCAGATATGACCCTATCGTGGCCGAGCCGCAAAACTTCTGCCCTCCGCGCGCCAAGTCGCGACAAAACCGGTCGTGCGGTCGCCAGCTCCTCCTCGGCGGCTTGCCCCTTGATCGCCAGAATCTGCCCGCCCGGCCGAAGCAATCCGGCCGCCCATCCAGCGAGGCGGTCTAGCGGGGCGACCGCCCGTGCGGTAGCCACGTCCGCCTTGATGACCCCGGCCATCTCCTCCGCACGAGCGCGAACCACGGTCGCGTTCGCCAGGTCCAGCTGGCTCAGGCATTCTTCGAGAAAGACAGAGCGGCGAAGCAATGGCTCAAGCAGGACCACCCGGACCTTCGGCCGGAGCATGGCCAGCACTATCCCTGGCAGCCCGGCGCCGGAACCGATGTCGACGAGATCTCCGCTGTCCGGCAGCAGCTGAGCCACCATCGCACAGTTCAGCAGGTGCCGGTCCCAGAGTCGCGACGTCTCACGCGGCCCGATCAGGCCGCGCGTCACTCCGTCGGTGGCGAGCAAACGTGCGAACTCCACCGCCTTGGGGAGTGCCGTGTCGAAAATCTCGTCGGCTCCGGGAGGCGGCGGCGCGGCCTGGCCAGCGGGTGCGGACGTATCCGGGGACGCCGGAACTTCCGCCGCCACTGCGCCTCGCCTTACTTGGCCGGGAAGATCACCACGCGCCGGTGCGGCTCCTCGCCCTCCGACTCGCTGCGCAACCCGGCCAGGGCAACCGCATCGTGGATGATCTTTCGCTCGAAGGGCGACATCGCGCGGAGCTTCTTGGGTTCGCCACTGCGCTC
>Ga0306920_100006939_pt1 | contig 14855 bp, 10 predicted proteins | sample flu12Cox44000170_FD_204666 | JGI IMG/M metagenome (GOLD analysis project Ga0306920, IMG submission 204666) | Lab enrichment of tropical soil microbial communities from Luquillo Experimental Forest, Puerto Rico - flux4day.12C.oxic.44.000.170 (v2)... | ecosystem: Environmental > Terrestrial >... | reverse complement strand
GCTGGAAGTGCCGGTGAAGGGGAATTGAATCTGCATTATTGCAAGTTGACAATTGACAATTAGCAATTGACAATTGCGGTATTCGCGATTGGCAATTGCTAATTGTCCATTATCAACCCTACTTTCGCGCGTTTGCGTTTCTCCTCCAGATCACCCGCTTTTACCTTCTTCACCTCCATTTCATCTCGGCTTGAGAATTTCAGCAAGTCATGCCATGATTCGGGCCGAAATGGTTGACATGGGGCCAGAATGGAGAAGCAAGGTGAAAGTGCCATTAGTGCTGCGTTGGCTCTTCTGCGTGCTGATAGGGGCCCTGTTGACTGTGGCCCCTTTTTTTTACTACCGCTACGCCTACACCTTCGCCAAGCGCTTGCGCGTGGTCGATGCCGGCCTGGTTTACCGCAGCGGTTGCATGACCGCGCCGGGATTCCGCGAAGCCCTTACCCGCTATCACATTCGCACGGTCCTGAACGTGAATGACGAGGCGCCCGATCCAGACCTGGCTGAAGGTTATTTCACTGCCAACTCCATCCGGGAAAGCGAACTGTGCAAGGAGATGAAGGTCAACTACGTCTTTCTCTGCCTGGACCTGGTTGATCGCAGGCAAGCCGGCTCCGTTCGGCCCCAAGCGATCGAGCAGTTTCTGGCCCTGATGGACAATCCGGACAACTATCCGGTGCTGATTCATTGCCGGGCCGGCCTGCACCGCACCGGCTGCCTGGTCGCCCTGTACCGCATGGAGTACGACCACTGGTCGATGCAGCAAGCCCTGGGCGAACTCAAGGCCCTCGGCTTCGGCGAATATGCCAGCACCAAGGCCAACGATTACATTGCCCAGTACGTGGTCAATTACCGGCCGGGGATCAGAAATCAGCCGTCAGGAGTCAGGAATCAGGGATCGGTAAATCGCCATCAGAAACAGTCCGTGGGCCCCAGAACCAGGAAGATGATCTCCAATCCTTTGGCCGACCCCGGGATTATCCCAGCGAGATATTGTCCCTCATTTGACGACCCCGATTCTGACCCCTGACCCCTGACTCCTGACTCCCGACTCCTGACCCCCGATTCCTGATGAAACTGCTGGATCGAATGCTGGTTCGCAATTACGTCAAGTCTTACTTGATTTGCCTGGTAAGCTTGTTGTCGTTGTACGTGGTTCTGGACCTGTTCACGAACCTCGATAATTTCACGGAGGGCCAGAGAAGCTTTTCCCAGGTTCTTCGCAACGTAACCAAATACTACGGCTACCGGGTCCCCATGGTATTCGATCGGCTGTGCGAGGCGATCGTTCTCCTGGCGGCCATGTTCACGGTGGCCTGGATTCAGCGGAACAACGAGTTGTTGCCGGTGCTGTCGGCCGGCGTATCGACCCGGCGCATGGTCTTGCCGGTGCTGCTCAGCGCCTGCGCCATGGTCGGGCTTGCCATTGCCAATCAAGAATTTATTCTGCCCCACGTGGATAATTACGTGCTGGAAAACCGTCACGATCTGGAAGGAACCAAAGACATCGGCGTCTCGGGCGGGTATGACAGCAACGGCACGCACATTTCCGCTCTGGGGCGGGCCAATCGCCGCCAGCAGATGATCCGCGATTTCCATTGCGTCCTTCCCGACGGCGCGGGCAGCATGATCCTTTTGGAGGCCAAGGAGGCTCGCTACCACCCTCCCGACGGTTCGCCTCGCTCCGGCGGCTGGCTCCTGGTCGGCGCCAAACCCCTCGAAGTCGACAGCTGGCAGCAGACCGGCATTCTGGAAATGATCACCCCCGGCAAGTTCTTTCTCAAAACCAATGAACTCGATTTCGAGTATCTCACCCGCCAGAAGAATTGGTGGATGGTCAAACCCACCTGGGACCTGTGGAAAGAACTGGCCAAAGCCGACCCCATGCACGCCACCAGCGTGGCCGTCCTGTTTCACATGCGCCTGACCCGGCCCATCCTGGGATTGATTCTGGTGTTCCTCGGCCTGTCCGTCATTCTCCGCGACCAGAACCGCAATGTCTTCATCAGCACAGGCATGTGCCTGGTCCTGTGCGCCCTTTTCTTTGGCGCCACCATCGTCTGCAAGCACCTGGGCGAGCACGAATACATCTCCCCCGCTCTCGCCGCCTGGCTCCCCGTCTTGAATTTCGGGCCGCTATCGTTCGTTCTCTTTGACGCGATCCATACCTGATCGAATTGACAATTGACAATTAGCAATTTCCAAATGCAAGTTGACAACTCTGTCTGTCAATTTGCAATTGCTAATTGTCAATTGTCAATTTGCAATCTGCTCCAACTCCTCACCCTGACTCCTGATTCCTGACTCCTGACTCCTGTATAATCCTCCCCATGGAACCTCAACAAGCCTACAGCGAGTTGGTGCGTCGCTACAAGGAACGCAGCACCATGGATTCGATCGGGTCCGTGCTGGCCTGGGATGAGCGCACCTATATGCCTTTGGGGGGCTCGGCGCATCGCGCGGAGCAGATGGCCCTCGTCGCCCGACTGGGGCACGACATGCTGACGGCGCCAATCATGGGGGAGCTGTTACAAGCAGTTGAAAATTCGCCGCTGGTCAAGGATCCGCAGTCGGATGCCGGAGTCAACGTTCGCGAAATTCGCCGGGTGCACGACCGCGCTGTCAAAATGCCGCCCAAGCTGGTCGAGGAATTGGCCCGTACCACCACCCGCGCGCAGCAGGTCTGGCAGGAGGCCAGGAAAGCAGACGATTTCGAAGCCTTTCGCCCCTGGCTGGCCAAAATCGTGGACCTGAAACGCCAGGAAGCGCAGGCGGTCGGCGACCAGGAAGCGCCGTATGACGCTCTTCTGGATGAGTACGAACCGGGAGCAACCACGCGGGAGATCACGAAGGTCTTTGCCGATTTGCGTGCGGATCTTGTGCCGCTGGTGGCTGCCATCACCGCCTCGGGCAAGAAACCACGCCCAGGCATCCTCGAGCGGGATTATCCGGTGGCGCGACAGGAAGTTTTCGGGCAGGCGGCAGCTTCGGCCATCGGTTTCGACTTCAGCGCCGGCCGGCTCGATGTCACCGCCCATCCTTTTTGCACTGGCATCGGACCCGGCGATTGCCGGCTCACCACCCGCTATCATCCCCAGCATTTCAACCAGGGCTTCTTCGGCATCCTGCATGAAGCGGGGCATGGCATCTACGATCAGGGGCTTGACCGGCAGCACTACGGCACTCCACTGGGCAGCGCCGTCTCCCTCGGCATCCACGAATCGCAATCGCGCTTATGGGAAAACCAGGTCGGCCGCTCCAGGCCCTTCTGGGAGCACTTCTTTCCCCGCGCCCGCCAGGTCTTCCACGCCGCCTTGGCCGGTGTTTCCCTCGACGATTTCCTCTTCGCCATCAACGATGTCGAGCCGTCGTTTATCCGCGTCGAGGCGGATGAGGCTACCTACAACATGCACATCATTCTGCGCTTTGAGCTGGAGCAGGCCTTGATCAATGAAGATCTGGCTGCGGCCGATGTGCCTGCCGCCTGGAACGAAAAGTTCCGCAAGTCGTTTCAGCTCACGCCGCCCAACTTCGCCCTGGGCTGCTTGCAGGACATTCACTGGAGCATGGGCGGCATCGGTTATTTCCCCACCTACACCCTGGGCAACCTGTACGCCGCCCAGCTCATGGACCGGGCCAGACAAGACCTGGGCGATCTGGACGGGGATTTTCGCCGTGGTGACTTCAGCCGTCTCAAAACGTGGCTAAACGAAAAAATCCACCGCCAGGGCCAGCGCTTCCGCCCGCGCGACTTGTGCCAGCGCGTGTGCGGCCAACCCCTGAGCCACAAACCTTTGCTGGCGTATCTGCGCCAGAAGTACGCGCTGCTGTACGGGATTTGATTGCAGTGGTAGGGTGCGTTGGATTGTCGGGCCAGCAAATCCCAGGTTTCAGCTACACGTGTAACAGCCGACAACCCAACGCACCCCTACATTTATTTGGTCATTGTGACCACCATTTCCAGCTCACAATCAAGCCTGCGGCGATGCCCAGGTGATCCAACACCACGTCTTGCACCGTTCCGGAACGATGGGATACGTTGAGTTGAATCCATTCGGTGGCGGCGGCGTGGGCCATCAGGAAGAACAATAGGAGCAGGCGGAACCGGACCGGGAGGCGCAACCAACCGCTCAGGATGGTCATGAGGGCATAGGCACAAACATGACCCGTCTTGGCAATGATTTTTTTTTGATCCTGGGACAATTGCCCGGGCCAATTGCCCACCGCCGCCGCCGGAAGAACCAGGGCCGTGGTCAACAAAAGGACATAGAGGCCCCACGCCAGCCAGCGCCACGCGGGTCGATCGTTGAATTTTCCCAGGAGGCTCATTCGCACTCTCGCTCTGAGCTGTTTGAAAAGGGATTAATCCCGTTCCCTCATTTAGCTTGGGATGTCCACAGCCCAGGCAAGAGGAACAAGAGCTTTCGCTATTTCCCACTCAGCGTATTGGGATTTTTTTCAATGTTGCGGGGGGCCACTGGTGTGTTGTTATCTTCGGTTTCATTTCTGCCCCCGATCGAATAACCCAGAGTGAAAGCGAAGAACAAAAGTACGCCAACGAAAACCAGGCGCACACCGAAGAGGAGCCAATTGTTTTCGGGATTTCCGAACAGGCCGTTCCGCATACCCAGAAGCCAACGGCGGCCCGGTGCGGTGCGGTCGAACTGGCGGACGGCGGTGGCCACCTGGCTGACCTGGTGCCGGGCCGTCGGGTTGTCTGGGTCCACTTCCAGAACTTCCATGTACGCCCACACCGCCTGGCCCAATTCCCCGGCCCGGGTCAGGTTATCCGCCCGCACCAACCCTCCCTCCAGATGGCTGACGTAATCGACCAACAGATCGAGGTCGGCCATGCACGATGGACAGCGGCGCGACAATTCCACCAACGGCTTGTTGCATTGCGGACATCGTGGCATGATGCACCTGCGCTTCCGTCATCGCTCTTCCTGCGTCGCCGCTTGCGGCTTCGCGTTCGGAGAAATCGTTAAGCGAGCGCAAAGCGGTAATACAAGAAAACAATCCATCACAATAGATAGGCGTAATTCAGTAGCCGATCATTCAACGCCGAACTGGCTTCCTCGATCCGCCTCTTGTCGCCTGCGGCCATTGCTTCGCGGATCAGGCGGCACAGGTCTTCCAGCTCACGGCGGTCCCCCGGGTCTTCTACCTTGGGAACCACGTCTTGTTCGGTCTTTTTCAGGACTTCCAGGGCGTCGCGGTATTCCTGGGATTCTTCCAGGTCCTGGCCGCGCTTGAGCAGGTCCTCGTTGATGCGCTTCATCTTCATGATCTGGCCGGCGTCCATCTGGTCGGGCCCGGTCTGCTGGATTGCGAAGCGTTTCTTATGGCCGGCATGCGGATCGCTGATCTGCACCGTGAGGATGCCGTCGTCGCCATACTCGTAGGTGACCTCCAGGGCACCGTCGCGCTGCGGCCTGGGCGGGTTGAACTCCCACGGTATCTCCGCCAGCTTGACGTTCTCCTGGCTTTCCGGATTATCGTAAACATCTCCCTCGAACACGCTGATCACCACGCGCTCGGCCGGGTCCGCCACCGGATGGTAGGTCTTGGTGAACGAGCAGGGAATATCCACGCCGCGCTTGATGATCGGGTCGAGGTACACCTGACGGCGCTCGTTAATGGGATTGGCACACAGCGAATGTTCGAGTTTGACGCTGAACGCATGGTTATCGAGGCCCGGAGCGCCCTGCAGAATGGCCGAGACGATGGCCGCACCCTGAGCCACGCAGGTCATGGGATCGACCTTGTCGAAAGGCTCGGGCTCCTTGCCGGCCAGCCTCTCACTGACGAATCGGCGAATAAGGGGAATCTTGCTGGTGCCGCCCACGAGCAGGATCTTGTCGATGTCCTTGGGGCGCAGGTTGCGCAGGCGCATGGCCTCGTCGATGGCGGTGCCGGATTTGGCCACCAGCGGCATGATCTCCCGCTCCAGGGTGGCGCGGTCGATTTCCTCCTCCAGGCTCAGATGCCGCTCCGGCACCAGCTCGGCCTTGCGCGCTACCGTGGTCTCCGCCGTGGACAGGTCGATCTTGGCCCGTTCCACGGCGAGCATGAACTGCTGCTTGTAGGGGGAATTGAGAATGTCGTAGCCCGTCTTGTCCAGGAAGCGCTTGGCCAGGACGTTGCCCAAAAGCTCATCGATGTCGTCGCCGCCGAGCTTGCCGATGCCCTTGCTGCTGATTTCCTCGAAGATGCCGTGATGGATGCGCAGGATGGTGACATCGAGGGTGCCGCCGCCAAAGTCGTAAACCAGCACCGTCTGGTCCTGCTGGGAATTAAGTCCGTAGCAGATGGCGGCAGCCGTGGGCTCGTTAATCAGGGTCAATACTTGCAGGCCCGCGGCCCCGGCACAGAGCTTGGTAGCGTGCCGGGCCAGCCCCTTCGAGTTGGCCGGGATCGTCACCACCGCCTTGGTGAACGGCTCCTTCAAATATTGCTCCGCATCCTTTTTGAGCAGGCTGAAAAGCATGACGGCGATCTGCTCGGTGCGCAGGCTCTGGCCGACCAGGGGAACGCGCTCCGGCGTGCCCAGGATGCGTTTGATGGAGCGGATCGAGCGCTGCTCGTCGAAATTCTCCTTGGCTTCCTGGCCGAACGACAGGCTGCCGTCGCGGCGCAGGGTGACGACCGAAGGTGTCCACTTCTGCCCTTCGTGATTGGGCAAGACCTCCGCCTGGCCGTACTGAAAATTCGCCGCCACCGAATTGCTGGTTCCGAAGTCGATACCGATGTAGGGCATGGTGCTTGGTCCGTTGTCCGTAGTCCGTGGTCCGTAGCAGTGAAATTAGAAAACAACGTATTCAGGATACAGGAGGAGGGAGAGGGAAACCAGAGTTTTCAAGCTGGTTTTTGTCGCGGAGTCATCTCGCCTTCTGATACTCAACGGCGCGACACGACAAGCAAAACCCCCGCTTGCGTTTCGCGCCGGGAGAGGATTATCAGTCGGCCTTTTGTTAATCGGTGACAATCACCTTCGGCCGCCGCAGAACGAATTCCGGCTGCTGGCTGGCGTAGCCGTGCTCTTTCTGTTCCGCGATGAGCAGGGCGCTCATGCCTTCCATGCGGCGGCTGCCGACGCGCTCATGGATGGCCGGATTGTAGGCCGAACCGACCACGGCGTCGAAGCGGTGGATGCCGTGGCGCTCCAGGGCTGAATGAACCTTGCGGCACTGGATTTCGATGGCCTCCATCCAGCGGGCCAGAACCTGCTCTTCTTCGCTGACCAGATGAAGCTGCGGCCGGGCGTTGACGATCTGCGACAGCTCCTGGCCGATCTCCAGAAGCTCGTTGAGAAACACCAGGCTCAAGCGCTTGTCGGCGTGCAGCTCCTGGCGGAGTTGCTGGTAGGCCTTTTGCGTCTCCGCTGCAAAGGTGTTGAAGCTGCTTTGCAATGAATCGCGGCTGCGGTTCAAAGTTTGCTCGAAGAGCTTGTGCTGGCGTTCGTTCTTCTCGCGCAGAGCGATGAAAGCCTCGAAGAGCCGATACACCGAGGACATCCCCAGGGTGGGGGCCTCGGTTTCGATGGCCGAGGGGACGGTGCGGGTCTGAGGTGCAAAATCATCGTTCATGAGGCAGGGTCCTTGGAGCACGAAGAAGGCTGACCCTTAGCATGGCACATCCGGAGCACAACCTCAAGCATATTTGCGGAGGAAATCGGACTCCTCGTGCCGCGCAGGCGGCATAACCGGAATTTTGTGCGTGGTTCAGATTGACAATTGACCATTGACAATTAGCAATTGCCAATTGACCAATGGTCAATTGGCAATTTGCAATGAAAACATCCCACACTCAACCTTCGCCTTACAGTTCACCAGGTAAATTCCATGGATCGATTGTTTCCCGCACCAGACCCTCCAGGAGTCTCTCGACCGCCGGAAAATCGCGGGGAACTTCGGCGACCGGAACGGCCCGGCGCTCCTCGGCAAGATCGGGAACGGGGATGGCAGGGCAGTAATCGGCAAGGTCCAGCTCGTCATCCAGAGGCCGGCCGGCGTTCTCACCCTGCCCCTTGCCGTTGAAGCGCTCGTGCAGTTTGCGCAAGACGCCGTCGCTGGTATCGAGATTGAGGCTGGCCGCATCGGCCCGGACACGCTTGTCGAAGTCGCTCATGGCCTCGCGAGCCCAATTCACGTCTTCCAGCTGGGTCTTGATTAGACCTTTGCGGGCCCAGATAACGCGCTGAGCCCAGGCGGCCTCGATTTGTTCCTTGTCGGCCGTCTTATCCACCCCCAGCAGCAGAAACGGGCCCACCTGCTCGCGCTGCAAGGTCGCCAGGTCGAGGACGACAGGCATGCCCGGTGGTGGTTTGTTCTTGCTCATGATTATTTCTAATATTGGGTGGCCGGAAGCTGAGTCTTCGAAGCCCCGATTAGTGCGATCTTTCATGGACGCTTCCGGGGCTTCGAAGACTCAGCCCCGGCCACCCGAACACAAGCAAATCATCCTCCCATCGAATGACACAGTTCGATCTTGCGGTCCATATGGGCGATCAGGTCGCGGATGGCCCGGCGGTGCTCCTCACTGCTGACCAGGCTCAGACATTTGTTGGTGACCCGCCGCAATCTAAGGAATTCGTCTTGCAGGTCGCGCATGACCTCGCGCACCGCGGGCCAGTTAACCTGGTAGCTGGGCAGCCGCCGCATCTGGTCCACCACCTTGTTCAACTGATCGGTGAGCTGCCGGCTCATTCGTTCCATGAGCGGCAAGACATTGGCCACCATCGCCAGGGCCCGCTCCTCGACACGCATGTCGTTGGGATAGCGGTTCAAGGTCTTGCGGATGTCGCCAAGCATGCGGTCGATGTCGTCTACTGTTCGGACATCGCGGATATCCAGCTCGTACAGGTCAAACTGGGGATCGTTTGGCCGAACCTCACGGAGCCGGCGCAGCGTCTTGCGCGCGTCCTCCGGACGTTTCAACTGGTTGTACAGGTGGAAAAGGCGCTCGAGGGTATCCGGATCGCTCGGCTTGAGCCGGTGGGCGCGCTGGAGATAGCCCAGAGCGTTGTTCCACTTGTCCCGTTTGCAATAGGCGTCAGCGAGGCGGCCCAGCCCCTCGAAGGCCAGGGCTTCCAGGTAATTAGGCAAAGGCGGAACGGGTGTGCGGCGATCAAGCAGATCGAAGTAACGGTTCCAGTGGGTGTCCGCATAGTCAAGCCGGCCATGCCATTCATGAGCCAGTGCAATGTTTTGATTCAGCCAGGCGTCATTGCCAACCTTGGACATGGCCGCGCCGAAATACCACACGCCCAGCTCGAAATCCTGGAGCATGCACGCACAGCAGCCGAGCATGTTCAAAAGGGCGATGTGGGCGGGACGGGGCGGAGTTTTGCCTGTGCCCTCAGAGGCGGCCAGGCTGCTCAGGGGGGACAACAGCTCCTTGGCTTCATCCCAGTGCCCCTTGTCCACCAGGTTCTTAGCCTGGATCAGGACCACTTCGAGGTAAGCTTCCTGGGCGGGCGAGCTTTTTGGCCGGAGTCCCGCCAGGCGGCGCAGAAGCGGATAAGCCGCCTCGAATTGCCCCAGACCGCTCAGCATGCCGAGAAGCCGTTGCTCCTCCTCGGCCGTCATCGAGGCCAGCAGGCCTTCCCGTTCCTTGTCGCCGTTGGGCGAACCGGAGGCAACCTGCGGCAAGCAGCTCAAGAGAGCCTCGAATAGGGACAGAAAACGCCGTTCTTCGTCCGATGGCGCCAGCGGCAATAACTGACGAATCAGGGCGATACAGGCCTGTGCCTGGCCCAGGCACAAACGCGTCAAAAGCACGTTGTACGCGGCTTCGTACGAACCCGGCTTTTGTTGCCAGGCCTCCAAGAATTCCTTCTCGGCCTGAAGGTAGTCCTTCTCGGCAAAGGACAATAGACCCAGTTGCAAGAGGACATGGGCGTCCGGCTTGGCGATTTTGCGGAGAGTGGTGCGTGCTTCAAGGAACCGGCCCAACCTCTTGTAACAAATGCCAAGCATGTACGCGACCTGCGCATCCTGACAGCCGACCTTGATGGCCTGCTCGAAAAAGCGCGCGGCCTCCGCAAGGTTTGGTGCTGCCGGTAAGGCGACCGGAACTGTTTCCGCGATTGACGACATCGCTCCAAGAACCCCACATTCCCTTACAAAAGGAGAATTTTAAGGCGAGCCCCGTTGAGAGTGCATTCAACCGGGGGCTTACGCCCCCGGCTCGCCAAAATTCTCCGGATACAAGCATTGTTGCCCCGCCTTGACCAGGGACAAAGACAGAATCAAGCCGAGGCGGCGGTCGCGCAGTCCAAGCCGGCCGGCCTCCCGGAGCTTCTCGGCTGCCTCCGCATATCTGCTGTCCCGGAAGGCTTCCAGGGCCGACAAGAACATCGTGCCGGCTAGCGTGTCGGCAAACTTCCAGGCGGTGCGTTGCTTCGGTTCCAGAGCTTGCCACCAGCGGGCCGCCTCCTTGTAATTTCGCCCCGTGAAATATACCCTTCCCAGAAGCGACCGGGCATGAGCCTGCGACGGACTCCCGCCCGACTGCGCGGGGCCTTGCAAGACGCGGGCGGCGCTGGTCAGATCCTCCTGCAGCCAGTGGGCCCAGCCGGCCAGGTAGCCACATTCCACTGCCAATCCGGGAAAGGAACCAATTTCTTTGACACCCTGTTTTTCGCACAGAGCCGTCGTTCGCTTGCAGGCCTCCAGGACACCGGCATAATCGTGTGCCGCCAGATGGCAAACGCCGCTCAGAAAATGGAAGCGAGCATCGGCAACCTCGGGCCGATCCATCTTGGTGGCTTGACGAGCAAGGCCGGCCTCGTCGCCCAAGAGCGACCGCACCGCCGCCAGGGACCACGCCGCCTCCACATGCTGGGGATCGTGTCGCAGGCAATCCTCGAGCAATTCCTGGGCGCTGCGGCGGATGGGGTCTGCCGGGTCGGGCGGGTCAGCGACCGGAGCTGCGGAATTCTTCAGAAGTAACTTCGCTCCCAAGAATGCGATACTTGCGTGCTGTTTTCCCGCGGTTCGGTCGAGAGCTAGGCGCATCGTTTCCAGGCACCGGCCCGGATCGCCCAGCGCCTGGTAGATGACCGCCTCGCGAACAAGCGGCAAAGCCTTTTCGGGCTCCAGGAGATGCCAGGCTTGCAGCAATTCCGCCGCCCGAGGCAGATCACCCTGCCGATGATGAAGGTACGCCAGCCGATCGTGGGCGCGAATGTTTCGCGGCGCGAGCTTGACCAGAACCTGAGCGCAGGCCAGGGCGGCATCCTTCTTGCCCGCTTGTTCCAGTTCTTGCGATTTTTCCAAGAGCAACTTTTCACCGCGCGGAGGGTAATCGGCGCCAAGAGCAGCCGGAAATGACCCCGGTTGCAATTCGGCGGCCCGCTCCAGATAGGTCAGCTCGATGGCGTCGAAATCCCATTTCTGACTGGCAAAGAACTCCCGGGCGCGGGCTTCTTCCGCAAATGTGCGGGCAAATAAGTCAAGCGAATGGTCTCCCCCGACTGCGGGCTCCTGATTTCCGGCTGCCGACTGGCTAACCGCCCGGCAAAATAACCAGGCATATTCCGAACGCAACAATTTTGGATGCGTGCCGGCCAGGTGATGATAGGCTTCGGCCGCGAGCGGATCGGTGGCGTGAACGGAAAAGAGATGCTCGCACAGGTAAATTTGATCGTCCACATCGATGGCGAGGGCCATCGCGCGAGCCTCGGCAAAGATCGCGCTGATCAGGCCGGCCCATTCCACATCCCCCGGCGCAGTGAACTGATCAACAAGGCGAATGGCCCAGTTAACGTTTCGGATCTTGTCCTCCGGCCGGGTGGGCTTGCCCTTGGCGCCGCACAGAGCCAGGTAGCCGGCCGTGGTTCGATCCTTGGGGTCCTCCATCTCATGAGCGCTGCGCAGGTGCTTGAAGGCCGGATCGTATTGTCCCAACCGTGCCAGTGCAAGCCCAATGCCGCGCAATACCGGCAAAGACGGCGCCCCCTCTTGAAGCAATTTGTTGAATACGTCGCTCGATTCCTGGAACTGCCCTAGCCGATAAAGCCCCTGGCCCAGTGCAATATTCCCCTGACGGACGATGATGTTCAGGTCTGAGCCCCACAGGGGACAAACGTAAGCGTGCTTTTGGGCCAGCTTGCGGACGTAGGAGCGATTTTCCGGAAAGCCTTCGACCCACGCCCGGCTCGGTTCTTTGAGCCACTGGCCCAGGCCGCGCGGGCCGAGGGCGCGTTGCAAGGCCCGCACCGCCAGTTGGGCATCGCCTCCCGCCTGGATCATGGCGGTCCCCAGTTGCCAGGTCACAAATGGACAGTTGCTGTCAATCCGATTGGCTTCCGTCAGATAGCGCAGCGAATCCTTGGCTGGTCCCTGCCGGAGCAGCAAGGCGCCCAAGTACAAGGGAGGATCGATGGCGTAAGAAGTTTTTGCCGGCCCATCCTCTTCCTGTCCGCGCGCCGATTGCAAGGAGGCCATGGCCCGATCGATGCGTTTTTCGCGCAGGTAACAAAGTCCTTGCCAGAAATACGCCTCCGGCGAGCCGGGAACGTTCGCAACCCGAGATTGTAAGGCAAGGGTTCGGCTGATCATCTCCTGAACCAGAACGGTGTCATTGTCGGGAGACGTGGCGAAGCGCCGGCGAACTTCTTCCAGCATGACCTCGATGATGCGGGCGCGGGCGTCGCTTTCCTTCTTTTGGAGCAAATTGGCGGCAGCCACGGCATGTTCCATGGCCGATTCGTAATCTTTCTCCGCCAGCGCCGCAGTCTCGGCCGCGCGATGACATTCTCCTTCCGCGGTCCATAACCGGGTCTGCCAGGCAAAGGACAGCCGACCTTTGTTTTGCAAGGATTGAATTGATTGGAGAGCTTCCTGCCAGTCTCCTTTTTCCAGGAGGCGCATGGAGGAGCGCAGGCCGCGCCGCCGCCGTGGCCCTGGGCCAGACAATTGCCACAAGCCGATCAGCAAGACCAAAAGAAAAATCCCTGCCCCCGCCAGCAACAATTGAGTCGCCGAGGAACTGGGCCAGATCTGTAAGTATGGAGGCACAATCAAAACGTCCGGTTTCAAGGTCGCCAGGGCTCCGGACATTAACAGTATCGCGCCGGCAGGAATCATTCAAGGAAGAGGATTCTGGATAAGTTTCGACCGGCGTCGGATATGACCTTTCTGTCATTCAGCCGCAATCGCTGGTGCCGATGAGTGGGCGTGGGGTGCACAAAACTTGCTTGCGCAATCCAACTCCTGGTTGCCTCCATCTTCGCAAATTTTGCAATAGTAGCTTGAAAAGCTAGCGAATATGGGTGCTGCAACCGCAAAATTAGTATTCATGGTAAAGCTCGCAAATGCCGATTTATTGGAATAATCCGCCCAACCACGGATTTAGCCGAAGGAAGGAAGTTTCGGCAAATTAGATAGGCTCAAGGATGTCCACAATCCGGTCTTTTACATGGTTGTTGTCTGCTTGCCTGCTGGCGCTGTTCAGCGCGGGCTGTGCTTTGCCGGAATGGGCTCGCAATGGCTTCAAGGTGGGGCCCAATTATTCCAAGCCGCCAGCGCCGGTGGCTTCCGAGTGGATCGACTACAAGCGGGAAATAGTCATCGACAAGGACAAAAAGACTATTGCAAAACTGGACAGCGACGAGCCGGTGCCGGTCGAGTGGTGGCATCTCTTCAATGATGCCGCGCTGGACGAACTGATCGAAGCGGCCTATCGGCAAAACATAAGCTTACGGGTGGCCGGGGCCCGGATTCTACAAGCCCGTGCGATTCGAGGGATTGCTCTCGGTAATCTGATGCCGCAACTGCAAGAGGCATTCGGCAGTTTTACCCGCAACAAGCTCAGCGGAGCAGCGGCCCATCCCGTGGAAAAACTCTATTTCAACAACGGCCAGCTGGGCTTCAACCTCAACTGGGAGCTGGATTTTTGGGGCCGCTTCCGCAGGGCCATCGAATCCGCCGATGCCGAGCTCGATGCCTCCATCGAATATTACGACGATGTGCTCCGCATCCTCTTGTCGGATGTCGCCGCCAACAACATCCAATATCGCACTTTCCAAAAGCGTCTCGTCTATACCGAAGAGAACCTGAGGGCCCAAAAGGGAATTTGGGAGCTCACCAAAGACAAGTTCGAGAACGGCGCCACCACCGAGCGCGATGTGCACCAGGCCAAGCAAGTCTACGAACAAACGGCGGCGCTGATTCCAACGCTGGAGACGGGTCTGCGGCAGGCGAACAACGCCCTGTGCATCTTGCTGGGATTCCCGCCGCGGGATCTGGCCGCCATCCTTCAAAAAGCCGACATCCCAAGCGCGCCGCCGGAGGTTGCCGTGGGAATCCCGGCCGACTTGCTGCGCCGCCGCCCCGACGTGCGCCGGGCCGAGCGCCAGGTGGCCGCCCAGAGCGCCCGCATCGGCGTCGCCAAGGCAGATTTTTATCCGCGTATCATCCTGATCGGCAGCATCGGGGTCAGTGCCGAGAAATTTCAGGATCTCTTTCACACTCCTCTCAGTTTGTTTGGCTTCATGGGACCGTCCTTCAACTGGGAAATTTTGAATTATGGCCGCATCCTCAACCGTGTCCGTTTCCAGGATGCCCTCTTCCAGGAGCTGGCCTTTGCCTATCAACAAGCGGTCCTCCAGGCCGGCCGGGAGGCCGAAGACGCCATCGTGGCCTTTCTCAATGCACATCTAGAAGTGAAACATTTGACCGAAAGCGTCGATGAAGCCGACAAAACCCTGAAAATCGCTTACTTGCAATACAAAGAGGGAGCAGTGGATTACACCACGGTATTTATTTTTCAGGATCGGCTGACGCAGCAGCAGGACCAGCTGGCGCAGGCACTCGGCAACATCAGCCTGAGTTTGGTCGATTTGTACC
>Ga0306920_100006934_pt1 | contig 14859 bp, 13 predicted proteins | sample flu12Cox44000170_FD_204666 | JGI IMG/M metagenome (GOLD analysis project Ga0306920, IMG submission 204666) | Lab enrichment of tropical soil microbial communities from Luquillo Experimental Forest, Puerto Rico - flux4day.12C.oxic.44.000.170 (v2)... | ecosystem: Environmental > Terrestrial >... | reverse complement strand
CGGATCCGTGGGCTCTAGCGCAGCGTCCTCATGATCGAGGCTGTGGCCATCGAGCTTCGACATAGTCAAATCAGACTCCCCAGTTTGCGAGTGCCAGCTGATCGCCACCCAGCCGGCGGCAGCCAGCGGTGCGGACGAAAAATGGTCGCACACCAGCACCTTGGGCCCGACGCGGGCCCTACAGGGCCACCATGGGCTAGATTTGTGACAGTATCAATAAAGTCCGGGTCGTGCGCCCGACCCTAGTCCCGGTTCGGTCGGCGGTCACGGCGGCGGTCGGCGGCCGGCTGATAGGCAATGCGTGCGTGGTACGCACAATAGGGAAAGCCCTCGGAGGACGGCCCGCCGCAGAAGGCAAATTCGGGGCTGCCGGGATCGCCGATCGGCCATTTGCACCGATGATCGCTCAGTTCCACGAGCGAGCAGCGCTGCCCCATCGGGACGACGTTTTCGACCACCTCGGATTCTGCCATGACATCAAGGTCATAGGCCGTTGCCAGCGCCGTGTTACCGCGCACCGCCGGGCGGATGCGCAGCATGGCATGGGCGCGCGGCTTGCGCGGCCGCGGGGCACTGGTCGCTAAGCTCTTGGTCCGCCCCGACAATCCCAACCGATGCACCTTGCCGATGACGGCATTGCGGGTCACGCTACCGAGCTCGTTGGCAATCTGGCTAGCCGAAAGCCCATCCGCCCATAGCTTCTTCAGGAGCTCTACACGTTCGTCCGTCCACATCGTCTTTATCCTTCTTCAGATCGCCACATCTCGGATTCCTTGGCCCACAGCGCAGGCATGCCGCCTCAAGGCTACCCTCGAGACGCGCCCGCACCGCAACGGTTCGGACCTGAACAGAATCCACCCTCGCCAACGGACAGCCCAATTAGCCGTCCGCCCAGTCGTCTGACGCCTGACGCAACCTAGAAGGTCGATTGCCGACACGACATATCGTGTCTCGACGATCTAAACCTACAATATGCGGAGACTCGCACGCAAGAGTCCGCGGGGCGCAGTCCACATGTTCATCTGCGCGGCGAGCAGAGAATCCGCCCAGCCGGGCAATTCGATGGCGTGAATTTGCAGTTCCTGGGATGCACGAACCGAAAAGCAGCACTGGAATCATATATTTGCTGGCTTGGCCTGGGCTGAAGTGGGGTTCTGCCAAGCCGCCGGCTCACCAGTTCAGGTTGACAGCAGGGGGCCGCGACTTAGAATATATGTGGTGCCGCCCGGAGAGGCGGCACATTTCATTTTGCACCGCGCCATCTCAAACGGACGAGCACAACCGTGACCTCGCATCTATTGCCGACATACGCGCGCGCTGACGTTGCATTCGAACGCGGCGAAGGGGCTTGGCTATTCTCCACCACCGGGGAGCGCTATCTCGATTGCTCCGGCGGTGTTGCCGTCAATGTGCTGGGGCATGCACACCCGCACTTGCTTGAAGCGCTGACCACACAGGCCCACAAGGTCTGGCACGTATCCAATCTCTATCGCGTGCCAGAGGCCGAACGGCTGGCCGAACGGCTCTGTGCCATCTCGTTTGCTGACTTGGTGTTCTTCTGCAATTCCGGCGCTGAGGCGATGGAATGCTGCATCAAGGTTGCCCGCAAGCATCACGCCGCGGCCGGACATCCCGAGCGCTTCCGGATCATCACCTTCGAGGGCGCGTTTCATGGCCGCACCTTGGCCACGCTCGCCGCGGGCGGCAACAAGAAATATTTGGACGGCTTCGGTCCGGTCGCCGGAGGCTTCGATCACATTGCGTTCGGTGACATCGAAGTTGTGAAGAGCGCCATCACCCCGGAGACGGCTGCGATCCTGATCGAGCCGATACAGGGCGAAGGTGGTGTTCGGGTCGTTCCGAATTCGTTTTTGCAAAGCCTGCGCGCGCTGTGTGATCAACACGGTTTGTTGTTGATCTTCGATGAGGTGCAGACCGGCGTCGGGCGTACCGGCCATTTCTTTGCTTACGATCGCACCGGCGTGAAACCCGACGTTCTCGGCTTGGCGAAGGGCCTCGGCGGCGGGTTTCCGGTGGGCGCGTGTCTCGCGACCGCGGACGCCGGCAATGGCATGGTCGCCGGTACCCATGGCTCGACCTTCGGCGGCAATCCGCTGGCCATGTCGATCGGCAACGCCGTGCTGGACGTGTTGCTCGCGCCCGGGTTCCTCGAAGGCGTGCGCCAGAAGTCGCTGCTGTTCAAGCAACGGCTCGCCGAGATCCATGACCGGCACAGCGACGTAATCGCCGACGTGCGCGGCGATGGCCTGCTGCTCGGATTGCGCACCAAGGTTCCCAACACCGAGTTCGTGGATGCGTTGCGTGCCGAGCACATGCTCGCCGTCGCGGCCGGCGACAACGTCGTGCGGCTCCTGCCGGCGCTGATCATCAGCGACAGCGAGATCGGCGAGGCAATCAATCGGATCGATCGGGCGGCAACGAACATCGAGGGCACGCTCGCGGCCAAGCGCAAGGAATCTGGAGTAACAGTGTGAGCGGCCAGGTCCGGCATTTCCTGGATCTCATCGATATCGCGCCGACCGAACTGCGCGGCATGATCGAGGCTGGCCGGGCGATGAAACAGGAGCATCGTCACGTTGCCGCCGAGGCACCGTTGGTCGGCAAAAGCGTGGCGATGATTTTCGACAAGCCCTCCACCCGCACGCGGGTGTCATTTGATGTTGCCATCCGTCAGCTTGGCGGCGGGGTCATCGTCCTGACCGGACAGGAAATGCAACTCGGCCGCGGCGAAACTATCGCCGATACGGCGCGCGTTTTGTCGCGTTACGTCGACGCCATTGTAATCCGCATCCTCGAACACGATATGTTGCTGGAACTTGCGCAGCACGCGACCGTTCCTGTCATCAACGCACTGACCAAGCTGTCTCATCCTTGCCAGATCATGGCTGACCTGATGACGTTTGAAGAGCACGTCGGACCCATCCGCGGCAAGACCGTGGCGTGGAGTGGCGCGTCCAACAACGTGCTCGCATCCTGGATGCATGCGGCGGAGCGCTTTGCCTTCCGACTGAACATCGCTACTCCCACGGAGCTTGCGCCGCCCAAGGCGCTCATCGAATGGGTGCGCGCATCGGGGGCCGCCATTGATCTCGGCGTCGACCCGGAAGCCGCGGTGCGCGGCGCAGATTGTGTGGTGACCGACACCTGGGTCTCGATGGGTGACAAAGATGGCGCGCGGCGCCACAACTTGCTCAAGCCCTATCAGGTCAATGCCCGACTGATGTCGCTCGCGAAACCAAAGGCGGTGTTCATGCATTGCCTGCCAGCTCATCGCGGCGAGGAGGTCACCGACGACGTCATCGATGGACCGCAGTCGGTTGTGTTTGACGAGGCGGAGAACCGCCTGCACGCCCAGAAGGGCATCTTGGCTTGGTGCCTGCAATCAGCGGCACATGGAAAAACGGCAGCGAACGCACGAGCGGGCGCCCCATGAATGAAGGCATAATACCGTCGCGCGCGCCGAGAGATTGGGCGCGCGATGACTCCATTCTGCCGTTCGAGGTCGCTGCGCTCGATCAGCGCGGGAGGGTCGTGCGACTTGGCTCTTCGCTCGATCAGATCTTGTCCAGCCATGATTATCCGCTCCCGGTCGCGAAGCTGCTGGGTGAAGCCGTGGTGCTCGCGACACTTCTTGGTTCATCGCTGAAATTCGACGGCCGCTTCATTCTGCAGACCAAGACGAACGGTCCGGTGCGGATGCTGGTCGTCGACTACGTCACGCCGGGTAGCGTGCGCGCCTGTGCCAGCTTCGACGCGGCGCAGGTCGCGGCCGCCATCACGGCGGGGAAAGCATCAGCCGGAGATTTGATGGGACACGGCCATCTGGCGATGACAATCGATCAGGGGCCCGAGATGAGCCGCTACCAGGGGCTGGTGGCGCTGACAGGCGGTGGTTTCGAAGATGCCGCGCATGAGTATTTCCTCCGCTCCGAACAAATTCCAACCCGGGTACGGCTTGCCGTGGCCGAGGAGTTTTCCGCCGGCGCCGGCGGCCCGCAGCATCGCTGGCGCGCGGGTGGCATCATGCTCCAGTTTCTCCCCGCCAAATCGGAGCGAATGCGCGGGCCCGATCTGGATCCGGGAGATGCGCCGCCGGGCACCGTGGTGCATCAGGTTCCGGAGGATGAAGCCTGGGTGGAAGGTCGGTCACTGATCCAGACGGTGACTGACATCGAGCTGATCGACCCTGATGTCTCGAGCGAGCGATTATTGTACCGGCTGTTTCATGAGCGCGGCGTGCGGGTGTTCAGCGCCCACCCCGTTGAATCCAAGTTTTCCTGCTCGCGCGACGGTGTGAAAGCGATGCTCGAGAGCTTTCCGCAAGACGATCGCGACCATATGGTCGAGAACGGCGTGATCTCGGTGACCTGCGAGTTCTGCAGCTCGAAATATGTGTTCGCGCCGGAGGAAGTCGGCGCGCATCGGCTTAATTAGAGTTTGCGCATGTCCTTTTCGGAAAACCGGTGACCACTTTTCCGGGACATGCGCAGCTCAATTGATCGTGCGCTTTCCGTCCGGGCTGTCGAGCGAAAACGCCGGGATCTCGATGTTGAACCGCTCCCCGTTACCAGACACCATGCCGTAAGTGCCGGCCATGAAGCCGGATGGGGTGGGTAGCGGTACTCCGCTGGTGTACTCGAAGGACTTGCCGGGCTCGAGCACGGGCTCCTCGCCGACAACTCCTGCACCGCGGACCTCCTGGATGCGGCCGAAAGCGTCCGTTATGCGCCAATGCCTGGTCTTGAGCTGTACTGTCTCTTCGCCGTGATTGCTGATTTCTATCGTGTAGCTCCAGAAAAAATAGCTCTTTTCGTGCGACGACCGCTCAGGCAAGAAGCGGGGGGTCACCTTGACCTCGATGTTGCGGGTGACAGCCCGGTACATGGCGCGGACCTATGGTTGGTGTATCGGCGAACAAGCGAGCTTACCGTGCTGGCGACGCGGAACCAACTACCCGCGTTGAAACGGCCGCGCCTGTGGTTAAGCCCGCTCCGCGCGGTCGTATGGCGCCGCCTCCCGTGGAACGGGATCTCCGGCTCGACCTCTTTCGCGGCATCGCCCTGTGGCTGATTTTCCTCGATCACATCCCGTCCAACATCGTCAGCTGGATCACAATCCGCAACTATGGGTTCAGCGACGCAACCGAGATTTTCGTTTTCATCTCGGGCTACACGGCGGCGTTCGTGTATGGGCGGGCCATGCGCGACCGGGGGTTCGTGGTGGCAGCTGCGCGCATCCTCAAGCGCGCCTGGCAGGTCTACGTCGCGCACATCTTCCTGTTCGTGATCTATCTCGCCGAAATCGCCTACGTGTCGCGCAGCTTCGAGAACCCGCTCTACGCGGAGGAAATGGGCATTTTCGATTTTCTGCGGCAGCCGGATGTGACGCTGTACGAAGCGCTGCTGCTTAAGTTCAAGCCGGCAAACATGGATGTGTTGCCGCTGTACATCGTGTTGTTGGGCACGTTTCCGCTCTTTCTCTGGGTTCTGTTGCGCCGGCCCATGCTGGCGCTGGCGACCTCGGTTGCACTCTACGTCGCCGCCTTGCAGTTCGAAATCAACCTTCCCGCCTATCCGGAGGGCACCTGGACCTTCAATCCGTTTGCTTGGCAGTTGCTGTTCGGCTTCGGGGCTTGGTGTGCGGTCGGTGGTGCCGGGCGCCTCAGCGGTTTCATGCGCTCACCGGTGGTGCTCAGTCTTGCGGGAGCTTACCTGGCGTTCTCGTTGGCAATTGTGCTGACCTGGTACTTCCCGCGGCTGGGACATCTGATCCCCAAGTGGTTCTCCGATTGGATGTACCCGATCGACAAAACCAATCTCGATGTTCTGCGGTTTGTACATTTCCTGTCGCTCGCCGTGTTGACAGTGCGGTTTATCCCGCGTGACTGGCCGGCGCTGCGCAGCATGTGGTTGCGGCCGGCAATTGTTTGCGGCCAGCATTCGCTCGAAATCTTTTGTCTGGGCGTGTTCCTGGCGTTTGCGGCGCACTTCGTCATGGTGCAGGTTTCCGAATCCGTGTCGGCGCAAGTGTTGTCGAGCGTCATTGGCATTGTGTTGATGGTTGCGGTCGCGTGGCTTTTGTCGTGGTATAAAAATATTGAGCGTAATCCGGGAACGCGGCCGCCAGACGCCGACCTCGCCGGAGGGGAGGTATGAAGAGCTTCATTATCGCGCTGACCGGCGTGTTCCTATGCGTCTCGCCAGCGCTGGCCGGGGAGCAGGAAGACTGTGCTGTTGCGGCGCACCTGGTCACGGCCGACTACCCACTGCCCCGGGTCGCGCGTGCGATCGCGCAAAAAGAACTCAAGGTTGTCGTTGTTGGCTCAGCCTCGAGTTTGCTTGCGGGTCCGGGCGGCAAACAGGAAGCGGCCTACCCAACGCGGCTTGAAGCCGCGCTCAGCAAGCGGCTGCCGGGCGTCAAGGTCACGGTCGCAACCTTCGCCAAGCCCCGCACGACGGCCGACAGCATGGAGGAGGATATCGAGCACCTCGTCCAAACCGAAAAGCCGGCTGTCTTGATCTGGCAGACCGGCACCGTCGACGCCATCCGGCGCATCGACCCGGAGGATTTTCGCACCGCGATTGACCAAGGTGTCGCAGCCGTGCTGGCGGCGGATAGCGACGTTATCTTGATGAATCCGCAGTACAGCCCGCGGACGGAATCGATGATCGAAGTCCAGCCCTACGCGGATGCCATGCGTTTCAGTGCGCTGCAGCATGAGGTTCCATTATTCGACCGCTTTGCGGTCATGCGCCAATGGGGGGAACTTGGTACCTTCGATCTCCTTGATCCAACGAAGAAAACCGATATGGCCGAGCGCGTGCATCAGTGTGTCGCCGAACTGCTGGCCGATCTGATTGTGCAGAGCGCAAAACTTCCCAACGCCCATGACAACCATCAATGAAATATAAGAAAAACAGGTGGCATGCCGGGCGCGCAGGCTGCTACAAATGTCCCAACAACAATGCTGCGGCAACAGCCGCCGGCACGGGACAGGGAAGCCGATGTTGACGAACGACCGGCGGAGGGCAGGCCTCGCCACTGCCCTTCTGGTAGCGTTTTCGATTTGTGGTGCGCCCGCGTATGCGGCCGACCGTCTTTGCGACGGGCCGTCGGACCTCACGCGTCTCGAGCGCCCACTGGTTCACGTCGGCGAAAAACTCTCGGCACGTGAGCCGATCAAGATCGTCGCGATTGGATCTTCGTCGACGGCTGGTGCTGGCGCCAGCTCTGCTGCCGCCTCCTATCCGAGCCGGCTCGCGGTCGAGCTTGGCAAACTCTATCCCGACGTGCCCATCACGGTTCTCAATCGCGGCATCAACGGCCAGGACGCCGCCGAGATGATCGCGCGTTTCAAGCAGGACGTGATCGACGAACGACCTGATCTGGTGATCTGGCAGATCGGAACCAACGCGGCGCTGCGCGATCTGCCAATTGAGGACGTCGGCAAGGTCGTCCGTGAAGGCATTACGGAGATCAAGAACGCGGGTGCTGATGTTCTGCTCGTCGATCCTCAATTCGTTCCCAAGGTGATCGCCAAGCCGGAAGCCGAGGGAATGGTGCGCCTCATTGCCACGACGGCGACAAGCAGCAAGGTCAACGTGTTTCGTCGCTTTGCCATCATGCGGCACTGGCGTGAACGCGATGGCATGAACTTCGACGCGTTCACGTCGCCCGATGGCTTGCACATGAACGACTGGGGTTATGGCTGCTGGGCCAAGCTCCTGTGCACGGCGATCTCGGACGCGGCTAACCGTGGCGTGAGCTCGGCGCACGCCTCGCCGGCGTTGGTGCCGACCAACAACAAATCGGCGATACCGTAGTTAAATTTTCTCCAGTGCGGTCACGAGATCCCCTACGACATCGTCGGGGTGCTCGAGTCCCGCGGAGAACCGAACCAGTCCGTCACTGATCCCAAGTTCCGCGCGCGCTTCCGGCGTCAAACGTTGATGCGTGGTCGTGGCCGGATGGGTCACGAGGCTCTTGGCGTCACCGAGATTGTTGGTGATACGGACGAGCTTGAGCGCATTGAGAAACCGGAACGTGCCAGCCTTGTCGCCACCCGCCACCTCGAATGCGACGAGCGTCGAGCCGCCGCGCATCTGTCGCCGTATCACCTCGGCCTGCGGATGGTCAGGGCGGCCGGGATAGATCAGCCGCGTGATTTTGGAATTCTTGGCGAGTGCGGTGGACACGGCAGCCGCGGTGTCCGTCTGGCGCTGCACGCGCAGATGCAGGGTCTCCAACCCTTTGAGCAGCACCCAGGCGTTGAAGGGCGACATCGACGGGCCGGTCTGGCGAATGAACTGATGGATGTTGTCCAGAATGAATTTTTCCGATGCCAGAATGACGCCGCCGAGGCAGCGTCCCTGGCCGTCGATGTGCTTGGTCGCCGAATAGACAACCACGTCCGCGCCGAGGGCGAGCGGGCTCTGCCAGATCGGCGTGGCGAACACATTGTCGACTACCAACGTGGCTCCGGCCGCATGCGCGATTTTGGCGACGGCCGCGATGTCGACCACGTCGAGGGTCGGATTGGTCGGGCTTTCGAGGAAGAACGTCTTGGTATTCGGGCGTACCGCCTTCTGCCACTGCTCCAAGTCACCGCCGTCGACCAGGGTCGAAGGCACACCGAAGCGTGGCAGGAAATCCTCCACAACCCAGCGACAGGAGCCAAACAGTGCTTTGGCGGCGACGACGTGATCGCCAGCCTTGAGTTGCCCGACGAGCGCGGTGGTTACCGCGGCCATCCCGGTCGCCGTGGCGCGTGCCGCCTCGGCGCCCTCGAACGTGGCCATCCGGCGTTCGAACATGGCCACAGTCGGATTGGAAAAGCGCGAATAGAGGAAGCCCGGCTCTTCGCCCTTGAAGCGCGCCTCGCACTGCTCGGCGCTCTCGTAGACAAAGCCTTGGGTGAGGAAGAGCGCTTCCGAGGTCTCGCCGAATGGCGTGCGAAGCCCGCCGGCGTGAACGAGTTCGGTTTCGGGGCGATAGCGGTGCGCGGGCGCTGACATTGAGGACCTCCAACAAAAAACCCAGCCTGAACGATCTTGGCCGGGTTCCACAGGTCCCCCGGCCTTTTAGCGATTTGTTTAACGTGGCTGCAAGCCGGCCGGCTCAAATGACCACGGGACAACTCGTTCCTAACAAGCCGCCCCGCTTTCCGTCAAGGCCGCGATTGGATAGACCATCGCGCGACATGACGCTCGCTTTCAACGCCGGTGACCAGGGCATCCTGCCCGACCGCCTGATTCATGCGCTCGCGCAGCAGGGTGCCATTCTGGTGGCGGAGCCGTTCGTGCCGGGCCAGGTTCAGCCGGCGAGCCTCGATTTGCGCCTCGGAGCGGTGGCGTACCGGGTCCGCGCGAGCTTCCTGCCAGGCCCCGGCACATCGGTGGAAAAGCGGATCGCCGAACTCACGCTGCATCAGATCGGGTTGCGTGACGGTGCCGTATTGGAAACCGGGTGCGTGTACATCGTGCCGCTGATGGAGAGCTTGGCGCTCCCACCAGACATCGCGGCGTCGGCCAACCCGAAGAGCTCGACCGGACGGCTCGATGTCTTTACCCGCGTGATTGCCGATGGGACGCGCGGGTTTGATCGAATCGAGGCCGGCTACCACGGCCCGCTCTATGCCGAGATCAGCCCGCGCACCTTCCCGGTGCTGGTGCGCACCGGCTCGCGTTTGTCGCAGATTCGGTTTCGGCACGGTGCGGCGACCTTGGATGCGGCAGCGCTGCGCAATCTGCACGCCGCCGAACGGCTTGTTGATGATGACAAAGCAGATGTCAGTGAGGGGGTCGCTGTCGGCGTCGATCTCAGCGGCTTTCGCGGGCTGATTGGTTATCGTGCCAAACGTCACACCGGGTTGATCGATGTCGATCAGCGCGCAGCTTACGACGTCGCGGAGTTCTGGGAGCCGTTAGAGGCCCGCAAGGATAAGCTGATCCTTGACCCGGATGAGTTCTATATCCTGGCTTCAAAAGAAGCGGTTCAAGTTCCTCCAAACTACGCCGCTGAGATGGTTCCGTTTGATCCATTGGTTGGTGAGTTTCGTGTTCACTATGCGGGATTCTTTGATCCCGGTTTCGGCTATGCGCGCGCCGGGGGTCAGGGCGCCCGCGCGGTGCTCGAGGTGCGCTCGCGCGAGGTGCCATTCATCCTCGAGCATGGGCAGATCGTCGGCCGCCTGATCTATGAGCGAATGCTGGCGCGGCCCGATCAACTCTATGGCGAGGACATCGGGTCAAACTATCAGGCGCAAAGCCTGAAGCTCTCCAAACACTTCAAAGCCTAACTGCTACTCCTCAGCTGCTCTTCGCGTTCTGGATCGTCTGCCAGATGCGATACGGCGTGAACGGCATATCGAGATGCGTGATGCCCAAGGGCTTTAGTGCATCGATCACCGCATTGGCAATGGCTGGGATCGCGCCGGTGGTCCCGGCTTCTCCGGCACCTTTAGCGCCGAGTGGATTTGCGGGTGATGGCACTGGTCGATCATAGAGCGCAAGCTCCGGCAGCACATCCGCACGCGGCATGTAGTAGTCCATGAACGTGCCGGTGAGCAGCTGCCCAGTCTCAGGTTCATAGACGCAGTGCTCGCCCATCACTTGGCCGATTCCCTGCATCAGTCCGCCAACCAATTGGCCTTCGACAATCGTATGATTGTAGATCTTTCCGGCGTCATCGACCGCCACATAACTGATCAGCTCGAGCACGCCCGTGGTCAGATCGATCTCGACTTCGCACACATGCGCGCCGCTCGGGAATGCCGCGGCTGTGTTGATCTTGAGCGTGGTGTTGAGCGGATGCTCGCCGTTGCCGGCGAGCTTCCGGGCCAGCTCGGCCAATCCGATGGAGATATCGGTGCCAGTGACCCGGTAGTATCCGTCCTCGAACACGAGGTCGCTTTCCGCCACTTCGAGCTCTTTGGCGGCCAACTCGGTTCCCTTGCGGATGACCTCGCGTGCGCCGTTCGCGAGCGCGCCGCCATGGCTCATGAGTGAGCGCGATCCGAAACTGCCGGTTCCAACCAACGGCGGTGCGTCCGGATCACTGGCGCGCAGCCGCACCGTGTCGGAAGCGACGCCCAGGATATCGGCGACGAGCTCGGGAAATACGGTCTCATGTCCCTGTCCGGACGCGCCCGACAAGGTGAAGAGATCGAGCCCACCATCGCGATCGAAGCGAATCGCAATCTCTTCCTGACCAGCGCCGCCGGATGGCTCGATGAAGCTCGCGCAACCGATTCCACGCAGCTTGCCGGCGCGCTGCGCCGCGCGTCGCCGGCGCTCAAAGCCTTTCCAATCCGCAGCCTCGATGGCTTGTTTGAGCAACCCGGGCGGATCGCCGCTGTCGTACGTAGAGCCTGTTGGGGTTTTGTAGGGAAATGCCGTTTTGGGAATCAGGTTCTTCCGCCGCAACGCGATGCGATCGATACCGGTGATGCGTGCGGCCTCATCAACCAAACGCTCGGACAGGTAGGCGACGTTGGGCCGTCCGGCGCCGCGATAGGCGGTCGTCGGCGTCGTGTTGGTGAAGACGAGTTGATGCGAGCCGTAGGCAGCGGGAGTCCGATATATGTTGACGGCACTCGAGGTCGGTGCCGCGCCGGTGTTGATGAACGGTCCTGCGTTTGAGGCGTAAGCGCCCATGTTCACCAACCACTCAATCCGAATGCCGAGGAAATTGCCCTCGGCATCGAGAGCGAGCGCGCCGCTGAGTTTTGCTCCGCGGCCATGATGGTCGCTCAGGATACTTTCGGCGCGCGTCCCCACCCACTTGATGGGCCGGCCGACCAGGCGCGCGGCGAGGAACAGCGCGGCGAACTCCGGATATACCTCGTTGCGGACCCCGAACCCGCCGCCCACATCGTTGGCGTGAATGCGGATCTTATCCGGCGCGACACCGGCGACGTGGGCAAAACCGCCGCGTACGTCCGCCATTCCCTGGGTCGGCAGGTACATATTGTAGGTGCCCGTCGTCGCGTCGTAAGCGGCAAGGCAGGCCTTGGGCTCCATCGGATTGCCGGAAATGCGCTGGGCATCGAGCGTCAACCGCACCACGTGGGCAGCGTTGGCGAACGCCGCTTCGACCGGCGCCAGCGCGCCGTACTCGTATTCCATTGCGAGATTGCCGGGTACGTCCGCGTGTAATTGGGAAGCGTTCGGTGCCAGTGCATCCTCCGCCGTGACCATCGGCGGCAGATCGCGATATTCGATGGCAATCCCCTCCACGCCATCCTGGGCGGCTGCTTCGGTCTCGGCCACCACGAGGGCCACCGGCTCGCCGACAAAGCGCACGCGTTCATGAGCCAGCGCGTGGCGATGCGGCAGCTTGAAGGCGCTCCCGCCTTTCCCCTTCATGAACAGAATTGCCGGCGGCGTCTTGAAGCCGGCCTTGACGACGTCGTCGCCCGTGAGCACGGCGAGCACACCTGGGACCGCCCGTGCCGCGCCGGTATCGATGGAGACGATCTCGGCATGGGCGTGATCGCTGCGCAGGAAGGTCGCGTGCACCTGACCGTCGAGGTTCCAATCCGCGGTATATTGGCCTTTCCCTGAGACAAGACGAAAATCTTCGCGCCGTCCTTGGCTGGTCGTACGTGCATCCACTGGTTAACTCGCTGTCTGATGCTGCAACTGAATTCCCTCCCCCGAGGAAATCGCGGCTATTATGCCAACTTCCGCAGGGCCAGGCGAGCACGCGCGGTCCGGATCGATAAGCCATGGCCGCAACCACAGCGGTTGCCTGGAGAGGGGTAATGAACGAGACGACGCGCCATTCCCACCGTTACTTTTGGCTGCGGGAACTGCCTTATGCGATCGTGTGGATCCTGACCGTGTTCGGGGTTGGATACACGAGTTTCTCAAAACAGGCGTTGATCGCCTATTGGCAGGTTCTCGCCGTCATAATCGGTATCCTGTGCGTTTTTACGGGCTGGCGCTATGCGCCGGAATGGCATGCGCGTCTGCGCCTGATCATCACCCAAGTGCTGCATTGGTTGGCGATTCTGGTAGCCATGAACCTGATACTGCTCCCGACCGTACAGAATATGCTCAATGTCGATGCCACCGGCCTCGCCATTTTGATGCTGCTTGCATTGGGTACGTTCATCGCTGGCGTGCACACGTTCGATTGGCAGGTCTCGTTGCTCGGCGCCGTCATGGCGCTGTGCGTACCGGGGATTGCTTGGATCGAGCGCTCAGCGCTGCTGGTGATGCTGATCATCGTCGCCATCCTCGGAATTGGTGTGGCTCTGTGGTCGCGCCTCCGCGGACTATGGCGCCGCCCGGCCGAAACTTGATCTTTTACCCTCAATCGTACCCATCAATCAGACATTCCGTGGGGAGGAAGCCACATGCCTGAGATCTGGAACAAATACGACCTCACCGCCGCGCGATCACATGATCGCTCGAAATCAGATAGCCGGCGTCCGCAATCCGGCACGCTCGACATCCACTCGCACGTCATGGTGCCCGCCGCTGCGGAACTGGTGAAACCGCATCTTCCGCCGGCGGACAGCAGTGCGGCGCCGGAGACGATCGCGGTTGGCGGCAAGCAGGAGGCTGATCGGCGTTCGCGGCTCACGGAGCTCACCGAGCGTCTGGCGGATCTCGACACCATGGGGATTGCGGTGCAGGCAATCAAACCGACGCCCATGCAATGTTATTACAACGTGCCGCCGGCGATCGCCCTCAAGGCGGCGCAGATCGTCAACGATGGCCTTGCCGAATTCGCAGCGCGTCGGCCTGACCGATTCGTGGCGCTCGGCACGGTCCCGCTCCCCGACGGCCATGCGGCAGCTGCGGAACTCGAGCGCTGCATGCGCGAGCTTTCGTTCAAGGGCGTGCAGATCCTCACCAACGTGAATGGCCGCGAGCTGTCGGATCACGCATTTGATCCGTTCTGGGCAAAGGCCGAAGCGCTGCGCGCGTTGGTGGTGATCCATCCGGCAGGTTTCACCGAGCCTCGGAGGTTCGCGCGGTTCTATCTCAACAACGTCATCGGCAATCCGCTCGACACGACCATTGCGGTTCATCACTTGATTTTCGATGGCGTGCTTGAGCGTTTTCCCAACCTCCGCATCCTGGCCGTACACGGCGGTGCGTTCGCGGCCGCCTACTCGGGTCGCATGGACCATGCCTGGGGCGCACGCTCGGATTCGCACGGAACGCTGCCGAAGCCGCCGACCTTTTACTTGCGCAAATTCTATTTCGACACGGTGGTGTTCACACCGCATCAGTTGGAAAACCTGGTCGCCGTGTTTGGTCCCGATCACGTCGTGATGGGAACCGATTATCCCTACGACATGGGCGAATATGACCCGGTTGGCCATGTGCTGTCGGTCGAGCGCTTCGATGCAAAGACCGTCGCCGCGCTCGCGGGCGGCAATGCGCGGCACCTGTTCGGGCTTGCCTAGTTCTCCCGCGTCACCGCGCTCTCGTGCCAGCGCCGCAGCGCGAGATGCGCGATGATGCTGGTGACGAAGAAAATCGCGATGCCGCTAAGCGAGATCAGCAGCAGCGCCGCGAACATGCGCGGAATGCGCAGCTGATAGCCTGACTCGAGAATACGATACGCAAGCCCCGACGCGCTGCCGCCTGAGCCGGCGACGAACTCCGCGACCACCGCGCCGATCAGCGCAAGCCCGCCGGAGATCTTCAGTCCGGCCAGGAAGAACGGCAGCGACGCCGGCAGGCGTAGATAGCGCAAGGTCTGCCAGCGACTTGCGCCATAGAGTTGGAACAGGTTGATCAGGTTGTGATCGGCCGAGTTCAAGCCGATGATGGTGTTGGACAGGATGGGAAAGAACGCCACGATCCAGGCGCAGATCAA
>Ga0306920_100006929_pt1 | contig 14863 bp, 14 predicted proteins | sample flu12Cox44000170_FD_204666 | JGI IMG/M metagenome (GOLD analysis project Ga0306920, IMG submission 204666) | Lab enrichment of tropical soil microbial communities from Luquillo Experimental Forest, Puerto Rico - flux4day.12C.oxic.44.000.170 (v2)... | ecosystem: Environmental > Terrestrial >... | reverse complement strand
TTTTCACCGCAAGGAACAGATGGTCAAGCTCAAGACCATACTGAAGTCTCTCCTAACGTTCAAACCGGTCGATAGCTTCGAGGTCCTGCCACATTAATCGTGTCATGCATTTGCTGCCCCGCCAGGGTGGTGCCGTGAACGACGCTCTAGTTGAAAATCGCATCCGCCCTTGACCGAGTTTGTGTAGCTCGATCGTTACAGGGAGACCTCCTGCGATCATGAGAGCGTCTGCGTGAGCCATCAAAGTTATGCGGATTAGTCGCAAAAAGTAGGGTTATTTGCAAGCTGCTGAAAAACTTCACACCGCTGTCATCCTGATCATGCGAAGGATCTGCTTTGTTCATTCTGCACAAGAAACACCAGATGCTTCGCACGCGCCTGCGCGATCAGCATGACAGATACTCTTTTCTAACCGCCTGCGAGGGGCGCCGGGCGATGATAGGCGTCATTGCCGACCCGTCAGAACAGGATGTTGTCCGTGAATTTTTCGAGCTCTTCAAGACTCCGTGGGAGTTCTACCGGAGGGATGTGCGGTACGAAGTTCTGCTCTGTACCGGAGATGGCCAGTTTGACGGAACCACGAAGCTCGTCCTCTTCTATGCCGGCAGAAAGACGCATTGTGACTATGAACAGCGCATCCAGACCAGCTGCCAACGGAAGCACACCTGTATCCTCTCGTATCAAGGAAACCGAATCCCAATCTATGGGGATACCGTCACGTTTCCGGAGAATGGGATGGGCCTTCTGGTGGATGAAGACTCCAGGTTGTGCGCGGCATTTCTAAGCCCGGCGAGAGAACGAGTGGTGGCCCGGATCGGCTATGACCTGTTCCGTGAGATTCGCATGTTGCTGACGGTGGGCCAGCCGTCTGCCAATGCGGCTATGCCAGCACTGGAGTTGCATATCGCGTTCCTGAGACACTTGATCACCAGGTGCGGAGTTCCATTGGTTGAAATCCCACCGGTCCCGGAGGGGCATCCATTCATTGCCTGCCTGACTCATGACGTTGACCATCCCTCGATCCGCCAACACAAATGGGACCACACGATGTTCGGGTTCCTATACCGCGCCGTCTTCGGTTCTTTGCGCAATGTCATCCGAGAGCGGATGCCCCTCTCAGATGTGGTCAGGAATTGGGCGGCGGCGTTGAAACTACCGTTTGTTCACCTGGGCCTTGCCAAAGACTTCTGGCGGGAGTTCGCCAATCGTTACCTGGAGTTGGAGAAGGGCCTCCGCTCGACGTTTTTCGTGATTCCGTTCAAGAATCGCCCGGGAAAGACCGCTCACGGTCCGGCGCCCATGTTTCGCACTGCTCGGTATGGCGCTCAAGACATCGCAGATAAGATCCAAGAGCTAATTACTGCGGGCTGCGAAGTCGGATTGCACGGCATTGATGCCTGGCGCGACGGCTCCAAGGGTTTCGAGGAACTGGGAGAGATTCGACGCCTCACGGGAGTTTCTGAAATCGGTGTGCGGATGCACTGGCTCTACTATGACCAACAATCGCCGGCTGCCCTGGAGAAGGCGGGAGCCGCTTACGACGCGAGCGTGGGCTACAACGAGACGGTGGGATATCGCGCGGGCACAACGCAGGCGTACAAACCGCTCGAGGCAACTCGGCTGCTCGAATTACCGCTGCACGTGATGGACACCGCCCTGTTCTATCCGGCTCATCTCGCTCTATCCCCGCCACAGGCGAGGACAGCCCTCGGCCGAATGGTGGAGAATGCGGGCCGGTTTGGAGGCTGCCTTACCATCAACTGGCACGATCGCAGCATCGCCCCGGAGAGGCAGTGGGATGCTTCTTATCGCGACCTGATTCAGGATTTGAAGAGTCGAGGCGCGTGGTTCTCAACGGCCGGGCAGGCGATCTCCTGGTTTCGAAAACGGCGGTCGGCGGTGTTCGAGGCGAATCCTACAGAGCCGGGTGCCGTGCGCGCCAGCGTTCCGGCTAAAGATGGTGATGATCTGCCGGGTTTGCGATTGCGAATCTATAGGGCGCGAGAGTTAAGCGAGAATCTAAGTGACGGTTCGGAAGGGCACACCGACATATCCATCGATGAGAGTGTGGACACGCGGGTTCCTTGTGAGCACATCAAGCAAAATCGCTGACTGTCCACACCGCCCTGATCGAGATGATGGAGGCATGTGAAATCGTCGGCATGGGTGAGCGTGACCCGCTCATGGCCAAGCAGAGCTACGAATGATTACCGGTCAAGCGATACTTCACTGATCCAACTGAAGTAGTGATCGAGTTAGCACATAAATGGGCGAAGAGAACAGGGTCGGCACCGCGATTGTGGGATGTGGATACGTTGGATCGTTCTATTGCAGCGCGATTCCCCAGCACCCCATCCTGCGGCTTGCTGGCGTGACGGATCGGAACGCTTCCCGTTCTGCCGCCTATGCGGCCTACTATTCGGTCCCGAAGTACGAATCCTTGGACGATGTACTCAACGACGGGAGCGTGGAGCTGGTGTTGAACTTGACGAACCCAAAGAGTCATTTTGCCGTCTCGCAGGCTTGTCTGGAGGCGGGGAAAAACGTTTACTCTGAGAAACCCCTCGCAATGACCTTTGCTGAGGCCCAGCAGCTTGTCAAGCTCGCCGAAGAAAAAGGACTCTACATAGCCTCCGCGCCGTCCCGCGTTTTGGCCGAAACGGCACAGACGGTGCGGAAGGCACTCCGGGAAAAAGCGGTCGGCACTGTCCACGGGGTCTAAGCGGAAATGGATGGTGGTCTGATATACCGGTCGTTCTATAAGGGGTGGGTCAATGAAGTAGGAATGCGTTGGCCCTACTGGGACGAATTCGAGGTTGGATGTACTATCGAGACCGCAGGGTACGCTGTGTCGTGGCTGACTGCCTACTTCGGGCCCGTCGAGAGTATAACAGCCTTCGCCACATGTCGGATCCCTGATTTGCAGACCGATGTAAATCTGGAGGTCATTCCACCGCAGCTGACGGTTGCTTGTTTGAAGTTCAAAGCCGGTCCCATTGCCCGGCTCACGACTAGCTATATTGCTCCCCCCGATCATTCCCTCCGGATTTTCGGCGCGATGCTGGCGTCCTCAGCACCGACGATGTCAAGGCACCGAGGGCTCCCGTTTACATCACGCGCAACCGGAGCATTCGAGTCGGCCCCAAAACAATCTCGATCCCATGGAGGAAACGGTACCCGCTAGTGGCTCCGCCCGGCCAGGCATTTTCGACTAAGGCCCGGATGGTCACGCGCTCGCCCCGCGCGCTTGCCCGGGCGCTTCGGGCCCGGTTCTTCCACCTGAGGAAGTGGGTGGATTTCTGCCTTGGACCGTCCGAGCTCGCAACCGCGATTCGGGAGGGCCGGCCTTGCAGGCTGTCCCCTGAGTATTGTCTGCACAATACTGAGGTCCTCTTGGCGATCCACAATTCGCTTGAAACCGGATCCAACCATAAGATCACAACATCTTTCGCTCCGATGGATCCATTGCCCTGGGCGTTGCGGAATAACGCCGATGGCCAGAGGTCTGCCTTCAGGTCGAGAGTGCCAGGCACTCTCTAAGCCGCTACCGCAATCAGCTGGAGAAACGTGCTCACGAAGGTCAGTCAAGACGGGTAGGAAGCCGAAAGGAGGGGAAAAGGGATCCCGTTCACCTAAGGAACCTAGGCCAGACGGTCTCTTCCTTGTTAACGGATCTTCAATCACCAGTAACGGGACCATTGCAGCATGTTGAGGCCCTTTTCCAAGCCTCGCGTCGCCGACTGTGGATGTGTTGACCATTCGGCTCATCTACACTACAACCGGGGAGGGCTCCTGCCCGTGCAAGTTTGCGGCAGGGAAATCCGAGTTCGTGGAAGGCTGATCCGAATTGCGGCCCTCGACGGAGACGGTTACCAGTTTCTGGAAGACACGGAGGCAACATTGGCAGCGCTCCGAAAATCCGCAGCCCGGATTGACCTTTTCACGTTCATCCAGAAGCTTTGTGAAGCCTCGCCCAAATACAGCTACCCCATGGAATGGGACAACGTGGCCGCTCTTCACATCTCCTCTTTTGACGACTGGATGATGCATCAGATTGACCCTAGGGTCAGGACCAAGGTTCGGAAGGCGGCGAAAAACGGCGTGACCGTTCGCGAGGTGTCACTCGACGATGCTCTCGTCCGGGGAATACACGGCATCTTCAACGAGTCGCCCATCCGACAGGGCAAGAGGTTTCGGTACTACGGCAAGAGCTTCGAGGTCGTCCGCGAAATGACAGCCACTTTTCTCGACCAAAGCGTGTTCATCGGTGCCTTCTTCGAGGGCAACTTGATCGGTTTTACGCAGATTGTCATCGACGAAACTCTGACTCAGGCGGCGGCGAAGCATATTATTTCCGCAATTCAACACCGGGACAAAGCTCCGACCAATGCCCTGATCGCCCAGGCCGTTCGGTCCTGCGCCGAGCGGCGAATCCCCTACCTCTGGTACGGTAACTTCTCTTATGGCAAGAAGCGGAATGACAGCCTGTCCGATTTCAAGCGACACAACGGATTCCAGAAAGTCGACCTGCCCAGGTACTACGTACCGTTCACGGGCGCGGGCCGGATGGCTCTCCGCCTCGGCCTTCATCACACCCTTATTGATTGGATTCCTGAACCCCTGGCGGCCACATACCGCACGATCCGCAAATTGTGGTATAGGAGAAGATTTTCGGGTGTGGGGAATGCGTAGCAGAAGGTCTCGCCGGAATGCCGCGTCCGAAAGTCCGGGTTCTTCCGGAGGCACAATTCGCAGCGCATCCGCCACGGTTGTGGCGCTACTGGCGGGCACCCCTAGCGAGTACCTCGAGTAGCGGCATTCTGCAGAACATCTTTCATGCTGGCGAGACTTACTTTGAGACTGACCTATTCAAAGCTGTGGATCGTTCGGAGACAGGACATCGGGGATCACGCCAAGGCGCGGCATTCGTGGGACCTGGTGGGCGAGATGACCCGAGACGTCAATGCAGAATTGGCGCGAGGATAACTCATGAAGCCTTTGGTGTCAATTCTCATTCCCCGTTACAACGCGGAGAAATGGATTGCGGACACGATTCGCTCGGCGACGGGGCAGACATGGCAACGAAAAGAGGTCATCGTGGTTGCGATTTTTTCACAGCTTTCCGCCGTGGGTTGAGGCGCCTTCCCTCTCCCCCTTCCCCTCTCCCGCCCGCGCGGGAGAGGGTGTCCCGGAGGGCGGGAAGGGATAGAGGGCCATTCCCTCCCCAGGGCTTGCGCCGTGGGCTAAGATATTTCGCCCCTTCGGGGCTGCCCTCACTGCACTCCGCGCAGCCCGATTTAAGTCAACGAACTTCTGATTCAGGACACTAGAAGTGATCGAACGATGAAGAACTTTGCCTCTGATATTTCGGAGATCAGCGATAGCTATGTTTCCGATGCAAACGCACGGACTCACACGCTTAGCTATTTCATTCTTACAGTGCTCGGGTTTTCTTTTTGGTTCTTTATGGCCGTACCGTTTGCCAGTCACAGAGAGGCCTATTGGTGGCTTGCTACGGTGCACAGCCAGGACTTGCCCGGGCATTCTCGGTCGGTATGGCTACCACGTACCGTCCACTGCACCAGGCAGCAGCGTGGTTGGGGTTTCTAATTCTGGATCCCAGTGTTTTTCCCACCAGTGTTCTACGTCAGGCCTTACTCTAGGGATTTGTTATACCGGATGTTTGTTCTAGCCTGGTGGCTGATCTATTCCACGGCGGACCGGCGGCGCCTCTTTGCGCTGATTGTACCAGTTGGAGAATATTCTGGCATGGCTGCACAATTCTGACCTTTGCGGCTATGACATAGCCTTCGTCGAAAATGCCGGTGATCCATCGCTAGTCTCTCAAGTCAATGTAACTGGACAGCTTATGCAATCAGCTTCCTATGAAATTAAGGTATGTTAGGTTGTAGCACTTATCAATAATACTGTAATAATACAGGTCGTTAATATATCTCACTTTTGCGAACACTGAATGCTGCTAGCCTGTGCTTCATGGTGCAGACAAGGCCCTTCGGCGGACCCAGGATCCGCATGCCAGCGAGGCACGCAAAAGGCCCTACCACCCGGGCGGGCCGAATCGGCGATCGGCGCTACTTAACCCCCCTACCACCTCGAGCTCACGCCGATTAGGTTCAGTGGCGCAGATCGACGGCTCACGCAACGTGCTCCCAAGTCCTTACTCAGTCAGCTTTTGAAGATCCGAAGCTTGTGGCGGATCGAATGATGAAAATGGAAAGCCCCGCAATGGAGTTATTGGCTGGAACCGGTGAAGTAGTAGTCGGAGCTCTGGAGTTATCCGTCATTGTGCCAACGTTCAATGAGCGGGATAACGTATTCGAATTGGTGCAGAGGCTTGAAGCGCGCCTGAACGGTAACGGCTGGGAGATCATATTTGTCGATGACGATTCGCCCGACGGGACGGCGGCGCGGGTCCGTGAGATTGCGCGGGGAAATCCGCGCGTACGCTGCCTTCAGCGAATCGGGCGGCGTGGCCTCTCTTCCGCCTGTGTGGAAGGTATGATGGCAAGCTCTGCGCCGTATCTGGCCGTTATGGACGGAGATTGCCAGCATGACGAAGGGGTATTACCGCGCATGCTGGAAATCTTGAGAAGGGGAGAAGCCGACGTTGTCGTCGGTAGCCGGTATACAGATGGCGGTGGCATCGGGAGCTGGAATACTTCTCGGGCCAAAATGAGCCGATTCGCGACCCGCCTGAGCCGCGCAGTAATCAGGCAGCATCTATCCGATCCGATGAGCGGCTTCTTTGCGCTGCGTCGCGACGCCTTGGAACCGGCAGTACGTAACCTTTCAAATATCGGATTCAAGATACTCTTGGACCTCATCGCTTCATCACCGCAACGGCTGCGATTGAAGGAAACACCTTACCACTTTCGTAATCGACACGCCGGTGAAAGCAAACTGGATAGCCAAGCGATGTGGGGCTATGTAATGTTGCTTGCGGATAAGCTCATTGGCCATATCGTGCCCGTACGATTCGTCGCCTTCGGTCTGGTGGGGACGGTGGGCGTGTTCGTCCATTTCGCCGTGTTATCAACGCTCTTTAGAGTGATGTCGATACCCTTTCGCTTCAGTCAGGCTGCTGCCACAATGGCGGCAATGGCGTGCAATTTCGCACTGAACAACGCCCTGACCTACAGGGATATGCGGCTGACGGGATGGCAATGGATCAAGGGCTTGATGTCATTCGGGCTCGCGTGCTCGCTCGGCGCGCTCGCCAACGTCGGCATCGCCTCTTATCTCTTCAGGCGCGACACCGCCTGGGTACTCGCCGCTTTAGCCGGTATCGTGGTGGGGGCGGTTTGGAACTACGCCGTGACGGGTTTTTACACCTGGAGCAAGGAAGGACGAGGACCTCGAAGCTGACCATCGGCGATGCCTGTGTACGGGTCTGACAGGATCGGCTCAATTCAGGAAAGCGATGTCGCCGTGAGAACGGCGACACCAAACTTATTCGTCCAGAACCTTACGCGTAGGTCGGTCTTTATTGTTCTTTCGATGTCACTGCTGATCAATGCTGTAATGCTTTTTGTCGTGCTACCGTCTCTAAGTCAATTCTTGTCCTCGAGATATAACCAGAAGTTTATGGACCAATATGACCTGATAGCGAATAACCTGGCTCAGGGAAACGGATATCGTGTCGAAGCATACATGAGCGAGACGATGATCCGGGAACCCGGATATCCACTGTTTCTTGCCATGGTGTTCAAAATCGCCGGCTACCATATCGAGGCAGCTCGATTGGCCAACCTGTTGCTTGTGCTTGGAATTGCTCCGATGATGATGCGGTTGACGCAAAGGATAACGGCCGATGGAGTGACCGCTGTGATCGCGATTCCGCTGTTTCTTTTTTACCCGGGCACACTCATCTCTGAGGCGAGAGGAGGTATCGAAATAGTCTTTGTTTTCGCCGTGGTGCTGTTTTTGCTCGTGCTCCATCATGCAGCGGAGAAACGGGATCTTTGGCGCTACTTTCTCGCTGGCTTACTGTTGGGCTTGGCAGTTCTGGTAAGGAGTGTAGTGTTGGCGTTTCCGCTGTTTCTGCTGGTTTATCTGCTCCTCACGGCGAACAGCGCGAGAGAACGATTGAAGCAGGTTCTAAGAATTGCCGTTCTCGTGCTCGGAACAGTGGTTGTTATGTTGCCATGGATCGTTCGCAACTACATGTTGGTACAGAAGCTTGTGCCAACCGCAACCGTCGCGGGAATCTCAGCGCATGAAGGACAATGCACGTGCCAGCACTTCTCATTGGATAGGGACTTTTATGCGCTGGAAACAGAAGCAGGGCGCGAGCGCAACGAATTGGCGAACCGACTTGGGATTCCGCACAAAAATACCTACTACCCAACCTTCTACGACCCGCGAGACGAAGTGGTGTACAACAAGAGCCTGCTTAAGACCGTGGCAACGGAATACCGCAAAGACCCCGCACTGCTGGTGCGATGCGCCGCGAGGAACCTTTTTTTCAACTTCTGGTTCCTTGGTAGGACCTGGCAGGCGACGTGGCTGAACGTGCTCGTACAGGTTCCGTTCCTGCTTTTGGCCTTGGGCGGCGTCTACCTGTTGTGGAAACGTCGCCTCTTGCGAAGAATGGGTATTATCTTGACGTTTCTTGTTTACATGCCGGCCGTCCACGCGTTAATCATTGCTCACGCTCGTCACAGCATGGTGGTTGTTCCATTCCTGGCGATGTTTGCCAGTGTGGCACTCGTTTCCCTGTGGAGGGCACAAATGCCGGGTGGAAGAGGGCAGGTACTGAGATTCCTGCCTTCTGGAATTTCGCGGTAAGCCCTAGACTAGGCACCTGGCGTTCTGAGTCGTAAGTTCGTTACAAAAGCCCTCGTCTAGGAGGGACCGAGTCGTTAGCCCTGTCAGGGGCGGAATATCTTAGCCCAGGGCGCCAGCCCCAGGAGCGTTAACTTAAGCCACCTTCTGTCCATGCTCGGTCGCCGTTGCCCGAAGGGCAACACGGTGAGTAGCCGTAGGTGAAACCTACGGACGCCGAAGACCAGATGATGACCCCGGCCCTGGCGGGGCCGGACAACGGGCGGCGTCAACCCCTATCGGGGTTGATACGATCGGGCGCGACGTCATCCGTAGGTTCCCACCTACGGCTATTCACGGTCGGCCCCGATGGGGCTTGTGCGGCGCCAACCCTGGGTTCGACAGCCCTCATTCCGTCCCGCGGTGCGGGGCACCCCTCTACCGCACGGGCGGGAGAGGGGAAGGGGGAGAGGAAGGGTGGCCTCCCAACCCACGGCTCAACGCGGTGGGCTAAGTTATGTCGCTCCTCCGGTGCTAACTCGTCAACGAGCTTACGACTCAGCGTAGTAGCGCGTTGTGTGCTCCGCCTACAGACAAGCTATCCGATTGCTCGCGGGAAACGTTGCCCGAGCCGCGAAAGCAGTCACGATCCTAACCTCGAGCACGGAGGCGCAGAAGCCATAGTGGAAACAATCGTCGCTTTTGTCGCTGGAATCGGCGTCCTTTTTTTCCTCAACCGTGATCACTCCGCACGTACGTCGAAAGCGCTCTGGCTCCCAGTCATCTGGTTGTGCATCCATGGAGCGAGGCCTCCCTCCTTTTGGCTCGGGATGGAACTGCCAAGAGAAATCCCAGGTCAACTTCCCGCTGCCAGCCCGCTCGACCAGTCTGTTGCAGCCTTGTTAATCCTCTTTGGCGTCCTCGTCATCCGCCGCCGCCGGCATGCGCGTGCCGTGCTTAGAGCCAGCTGGCCGATACTGCTTTACTTTTCTTTTTGCCTGGTTAGCCTGCTCTGGTCCGATTTTCCCGGATGGGGCTTCAAGCGATGGGTCAGGGCCGTGGGAGAGTTGGTAATGGTCCTGATTGTTGTTACGGACGCTCAGCCAGCTGCAGCGCTCAGGCGCCTGCTTTCACGCGTGGGCTTCGTCCTTTTGCCAGCCTCTGTCTTTTTGATCGAGTACTATCCGGATCTGGGCACCGCAGGATACGCTAAAGCGGGATACCTGACATATGTGGGGGTGACGGACAACAAGAATGCGCTCGGCGCCGTGACCTTCCTCCTCGCGCTGGGAACGCTGTGGCAGGTACTCAGTTTCCTCCGCGATAGGCAGCAGCCTAATCGCGCCCGGCGCTTGCTGGCTCAATGTACGCTGCTCTCCATCGGGATATGGCTGCTGTATGGCGCCCACTCGGCGACGTCCGGGGCCTCTTTCGCCCTCGGAGCAGGTTTGATGCTCGCCACTGCTCTGCCACCGATCGGACGCCGTCCTGCATCCGTTCATGCGCTGGTTATGGTCATATTACTGGGTGGCGCCCTCACCATGGACCTCGTCGGCCGGGCTGAAGTCTTCAAAGGGATGGGAAGGCGCGCAGATCTTACTGGACGCACGGAAGTCTGGAAAGTTTTGATTCCGATGGCGCCCAACCCCATCGTAGGGACCGGCTACGAAACCTTCTGGGTCGGACCGCGCGTAGCAACCGTCGCGCGTATGTTTCACAACACTCTCACCAACGAAGCCCATAACGGCTACATTGAGGTCTACCTGAATCTAGGCTGGGTCGGCCTCGGTCTGATTGTCCTGATTTTCGGGCAGGGCTACCGCACGGCTGTCGGCGCCTTTCGCCGCGATCCGATATTGGGCGGCCTGTTCTTAACCTACATCGTTACGGCGGCGACTTACAACATCTCCGAAGCCGGTTTCAGAATGCCCGGCCCGGTATGGTTTTTCCTACTCCTGTCGGTTGTCGCCGCGAGCCGGGTAACCGGAGTCGAAAAGGAGCCGGCGCAGACACGGCAAGAACTCGCTGACCCGACCTCGTTGTGGGCGACGGCGATACCCTCGACCTCAACCCGGCTGGCATAAACAGTTAAAGGACTTCGACCGGGGCGCCAAGGGAAGGCAGCAAAGAGTGCAAGTTTGCGGCAAGGAAATCCGAACCCATGGTAGGCTGATCCGAATCGCATACCTTGACGGAGAGGGTTACGAGTTCCTGGAAGACCCGGAGGCAACGTTGGGAGCGCTCCGAAGATGCAGGGTTCGGATTGACCTTTCAACGAGCGCGCCGAGGATCGACTATTCAATGTCGCCAGGTTCCGCAGCGCGGGCGCCCTCGAACGTTTCTTTCGTCCTCCATTAGAAATGACAGGTCAACGGAGGTGGTCATGTCCCCGGTGGGCCAGGCACTGAAATCGGGTCCCGAGGTAACCTTACAATCTGAGGGACGGTTGACGGGTGTCGGCCACGCTGAGATCCGCGTGAGAGGAAGGGCCGTATCGGTTCCGTCGGCGCAGATTGACGGCCGGACAGTCATCACTACGGGCAAATGGCTCAAGATAGCGGCCGTTCAGGATGAAGATTTGATAGAAGGTAAACTAGTGGGTGAGCCTGCGTCGTTCGTTGTGCACCTCCAGGAAACCGGACTGAACGCCGACATCTTCACCTTTCCCCAAAGGCTTGGCGACGGCGCCCCGAAGTATAGATACCACTTGGAATGGGACAATCTTGCCGTGATTCCGATAACGACTTTCTCCGACTGGTGGGATAAGCGTGTCGAACCCAGCGTGCGAAGGGCCGTGAGGAAGGCAGCCAAGGCTGGGGTCGTCGTCACGCCGGCGGAATTGGACGAAGGGTTTGTAAGAGGAGTTGTCAGCATCTACCACGAGACGCCAGTTAGACAGGGCAAGCCCTTTTGGCACTTTCAAAAGAGCGTTGAGGCCGTGAAGCGCGAGAACTCGACCTATCCAGAGCGAAGCATGTTCCTGGGCGCCTACTACCAGGGTGAATTGATTGGCTTCATGAGAATGATTCACACGGATGGCGTGGCAAGCGTCATTCAGTTCCTCACTATGATGAAGCACTTCGAGAAGCGCCCGGCGAATGCCCTGATCGCGAAGGCAGTTGAGGTCTGTCAACAGAGGGGATACTCTCATCTCGTTTACTGTAACTACATCTACTACGACCCGAAAAGTTCACTCACCGAGTTCAAGCGGCGAAACGGCTTTGAGCCCGTTTTGCTCCCACGATATTACGTTCCCCTGACGCTCAAAGGAGAGGTCGCTTTGCGATTGGGTCTCCATCGTGGCCTTGCGAAGCGTATTCCAGCGCCCTTGGTCAGGCAGATCCTGAAGATCCGACGCCTCTGGTACGCACGCAGATTGACGGCTGCGCAAGGAGCTCTCTAGGAAATCCATGCCGGGAATCGTCGGGCTTATCACAAAGATCGCGCGGCGGCGGACTGTGGAGCAGTCGGCGGTTGGTCGAGACCCAGCGGCACCTCCTACCTCGACAACGACCTGTGGCTCGAATGCTAGGAACGGTAGCATAGAATGACTGACTCGCATCGGTGGAGGCAGTTCTGGGAAGACAAGTCGAAGGCTAATGTCGCCGACTTCGAAGTCGACCGCTTAAGACCTCCCGGCGACCAAGAAATTGAGAATCTCTCCGAGCAGGAGCTAGTCAACTTTACCGCACCGGAGAGGTTAGAGACCATCCTCGACGCGGGCTGCGGCACTGGTGTGAACATTCTTCGCCTCCACTCACGAGCCAGGAATATCATTGGAATAGACTATGCGTGGGGCTCGCTGGAGCGCTGCCAAAAAAGAATACAGACACACAGGGTCACGAACGCGCACCTCTGCCTGGCAAGCGTTACCGCCATCCCCCTGCCGGACTGCTCGGTCGACAGGGTCCTGTGCCTGAGCGTTTTGCAATATATGGATGACGAGGAAGTTCGCCAGGTTCTCAGAGAGTTGGTGAGGGTCCTAAGCCCCGGAGGGGTAATCATTCTCCATGTCAAGAACTCTTCTTCGCTTTACTGGTCAACGTTACGGCTTGCAAAGGCACTAATGGGCCTCCTGCGACGGACCAATCCGCTTTGCTATCTTCGTTCCTTTCGGTGGTACGCGCACGAGCTGAGACGCCTGAACTGCACGGTCCTGGACTACAATTCCTTCAACCTGCTTACATTTGAGCGTATGCCCAAGAGGTTGCTGTCGCTCTTGCAAAGATGCGAACTGAGATACCGGCATACCCGGCTCTTGCGGACGCCGGCCGTTCGCGGCCGCGGCGCCGACCTCAAGATCAAGGCAGCGGTCGCAGGCCGTGGTGAACTGCACGGCTCCGAAACACCTGTCGAAGTTGCCGCGAGCACTGACCCTAGGTTACCTACGCGGTGTTGTGTCCGATCAATAGCCGTACAAATGGGCTGGATTTGGTTGTGGCGCCACCGCCTTGCGGAATGAAGCCTGGGGAGTCTGTGAAAGACCGTGCACTCTCTTTTGTACCGCAAAGTGCTCTTACCCGCGAACGTAACCGCGCAGGCGCAGAGTCAGAGACACGCGTTCCTCAAGTAGCATTATTGACAGGCGGTTTTGACCCGCCTTACACGCTGGGCTTGGCAGTGGAGCTTGCTTCAAAAGGGGTCTTGTTGGATGTGATCGGCGGCGATAAGGTGGAGAGCCCTGAGCTGCATACCACTCCCAAGCTGAAATTTCTCAACCTGCGTGGAAGCTGCGGCCAGGCCAGTCTCGCCTCTAAGGTCTGGAGGGTGTGGGTCTACTACTGGCGGCTGGTCCGGTACGCCGCTGTCGCCAAGCCAAAGATCTTTCATATCCTCTGGAACAACAAGTTCGAGACCTTCGATCGAACCCTCCTCATGCTGTATTACAGACTGATGGGGAAGAAGATCGTTCTTACCGCCCACAATGTCAATGCGGAAAGAAGAGACTCCAACGACTCGCTGCTCAATCGCCTCACTCTCAGAGCGCAGTACCTCCTATCTGATCATATCTTTGTTCATACTGATAAGATGAAGCATGAGCTCATGCGGCAGTTCGGAGTTCAAGAAAGCATAGTCTCTGTCATCCCTTTTGGAATCAATAATTCTGTCCCGAATACAGGGTTAACTCCTTCGCAGGCGAAGCAGTGCCTAGGCATCAGCCACGTTGAAAGGACAGTCCTGTTCTTCGGACGCATCCGACCTTACAAGGGCCTCGAATATCTGGCGGCCGCATTTCTCCAGCTCGCGGCAAACCATCGAGCGTATCGGCTGATTATCGCCGGTCAGCCGCTGAAAGAGACCGAGAAATACTGGGACCAGATTCAAGCCACTATAAACCGCCACGTCAGTCGAGGGCAGGTAATTCAGAAGATTCAATACATTCCGGATGAGGATACGGAGTTGTATTTCAAGGCGGCAGACGTCTTAGTGTTGCCTTATACGCAAATCTACCAGAGCGGCGTGCTCTTCTTGGCATATAGTTTCGGCTTGCCCGTAATCGCTTCTGACGTAGGATCCTTCCGGGACGACATAATCCAAGGAAAGACAGGGTATCTTTGCCTGCCATGCGATAGGGCAGACTTGGCTACCACCATCGAAACCTACTTTGAGAGTCATCTATTCAAAGCTTTGGATCGCCGGCGACAGGAGATTCGGGATTATGCCAACGCGCGGCATTCGTGGCATCGGGTGGGCGAGATGACCCGCAACGTGTATGCAGAATTGAGGCGAGGATAAATCATGAGGCCGTTGGCGCCAGTTCATCGAGTGTTCAAATCTTCCCGCCGGCTTCGACACCTAACCTGGGGATGACCGCTTGCCTGGTCGGAGAATGCCCACTCTGGCCGAGCCGCTTTCAGCTGAAGTGATTTGTGATCCGATATGCCTGGAATCGTCGGTCTTATAACCAAGGTGTCGCGCGAATGGGCTGAACCGCAACTGTTGCGGATGGTTGAAACCCTTCGCCACGAGTCCTTCTACATTGCAGGCACATGGGCCGATGAATCCCTCGGGGTGTACGTGGGATGGACCGCGCAGAAGGGCTCCTTCTCGGATGCAGGGCCCTTCTCCAACGAACGAG
>Ga0306920_100006928_pt1 | contig 14867 bp, 12 predicted proteins | sample flu12Cox44000170_FD_204666 | JGI IMG/M metagenome (GOLD analysis project Ga0306920, IMG submission 204666) | Lab enrichment of tropical soil microbial communities from Luquillo Experimental Forest, Puerto Rico - flux4day.12C.oxic.44.000.170 (v2)... | ecosystem: Environmental > Terrestrial >... | reverse complement strand
TCAATGGGCCGGTTGAGGGAGGGCCGAGCAAGGCTCCAACTTTTCTCTGCGATGACCTGGCCGGACTGCACGGCGCCATCGCCGCGCTCGCGGCCTTGCAACATCGCGCGCGTACCGGCGAGGGACAGCATTGCGATGTCTCGCTGCTGGACGCGGCCATCTTTCAATCCAACGGTTTCCTTACGCTGGGGGCGCTCGGGGCGCCGATGCCGCGTATGGGCAACGAGTTTACCTTCTCGATTCCCTGCAACACGTTTCATTGCCGCGATGGCATCGTGATGATGGGAACACTGCTGGATACGCACTGGAAAGTGCTGGCGCGAATCTGCGAACGCACTGACCTGGCGGACGATCCCGACTACGCGACTATCCCGGGTCGTATGAAGCATCGCGCTGAATGCAATGCGATGGCCGCGAAGTGGTGCGCTGGTCTGACGGTCGAGGAGGTGGTGGCGGTTTGCGCACGAGAGGGCATCGCATGTGCCCCGGTCAATACCTACACGCAAGCGGCGCAGGACCCGCACGTGCGTGAACGCGACATGTTACAAGAAACAATTCAGGAGGACGGCTCCCGCGCTCCGATCACCGGACCGGCCGCAAAATTTTCGCGCACACCCGTGCGCATACGTCACGGATCACCCGCCCTCGGCGCGCATAACGACCAGATTCTGGGCGAACTCGGAATCGATGCGGCCGCCTGCGAGCGCCTGCGCAGCGCCAAAGTCATCTGAACGGCCGGCTGGAGTCTTCGAACCCGCCAAGCAGCCTGAACGGTGGTCGGCGGGGCGCGGGTCAGCTGGGATTTCTCAGGGGCGACCCCAGCCACCGCCACCGGGAGTTTCAATCCGCACCCGATCGGTCGGCTTCAGGATCGCGTTGGTCTTGGCCGCCAGGGCGGTGCGCCGCTTGCCGCGCACCAGGTAATTCGCGCCGGACGCCCCTTCGCCACCTCCCGCGAGTCCCCAGGGCCGCAGCGCGCGCCGCTCGGTCAACAGACTGACGTTGGACTCGACCAGGCATTCGAGTTCACGAACCAATCCATCACCGCCTCGTGCTTTTCCTCGTCCGCCCGACCCGCGGCGGATCCGATATTCAGTAATCCGCATCGGATAGTACGCTTCGAGGGCTTCGATCGGGGTGTTGAGAGTGTTGGTCATATGGGTATGGATGCCGGAGGCGCCCGCATGACCCGGCGCACCGCCAGCGCCACCCGCAATGGTTTCATAGTAGGAGAAATGGCGATTGCGAAAGCGGTCAAATCCGCCAATCGTCAGATTGGACATCGATCCCGAACTCGCGGCAGGAACCCGAGCTGGTGCGGCCCTGGCTAGTGCACGGAACAGGACATCGACGATGCGTTGCGAGGTTTCCACGTTGCCGCCCGCGACCGCGGCAGGGGGAAGCGCATTGACCACCGATCCCACGGGCGCGACCAGCTTGATTGGCTGCATCAGCCCTTCGTTGGCGGGGACGGCTTCAGAGGCCAGGCACTTCATGACGTAAAAGGTGGCGGACAGGGTGATTGCATAGTTGGCGTTAACCGAGCCACGGACCTGGGGTGCCGAGCCCGTGAAATCGACGAGCGCGCGACCGTCGCGAATCCGGACGCTTACCTGAATCGGAATTCGTCGGGTGCCGAAGCCGTCGTCGTCGAGAAAGTCGCGGGCCCGGTACAACCCCGGCTTGAGGGCGCGCAAGGACGATCGCATCAGGCGTGCTGCATACTCCTTGAGTTCGTTCATCGCGGTACGAACCATCTTAGGTCCCGAGTTCCCGACCAATGCGCGGAGACGGTCCGCCCCGACTCGAAGCGCGGCAATTTGCGCGCGCAGGTCGCCTTCACGCTCTTCGTGCACTCGGGTGTTGGCGAGAAACAGTGCCATTACATCGCGCGACACTGCGCCACGCTCGACGACTTTCACGGGCGGCAGGCGAAATCCTTCCTGGTAGATCTCAGTGGAGAGGGCCATTGACCCCGGGGCCATCCCGCCGATGTCGGCGTGATGCGCGCGGTTGGCCGCGTACGCAAACGGGCGGCGGTCCTGGCCGAGAAAAATCGGCATCACGAGGGTGAGATCGGGAAGATGGGTGCCTCCGGCGAAGGGATCGTTGAGCGCGGCGATGTCGCCCGGGTAGAGGTCGAGGTGCTGGATAGCGGCGCGTACCGACAGGGGCGTGGATCCAAGATGGACTGGTATGTGGGCGGCCTGCGCGACCAGCTCGCCCTGCGCGTCGAACAAGGCGCAAGAAAAGTCGTGACGCTCCTTGATGTTGGGTGAGTAGCCAGTCTGACCGAGCACCACTCCCATTTCCTCGGCAATCGCGGCCAGCCGGTTGTTCATTACCGCGAGCGCCACCGCATCGAGCTTCATCGCCCCGCCTCCAGATGCAGATTGCCGTAGTCATCCACCCGCAGCGTGTATTCGGGCGCGACATAGGCGGTCGCGCTCAGCTCGACCACAATCGCGGGGCCGCGGATGCGCGCGCCCGCGCCCAGCGAGTCACGCGCAAACACCGGGGCGCGGCGTTGGCGGGAGCCGACCAGGACTTCGGTCCGCGCAAGTGGAGATGCGGCACCCCGCTGGTGAACGATCTTCGCCATTGAAGGCGGCTCGTCTGCGGCGCTGGCGCGCAATCGCAGGTTAACCACCTCGACCGCGGCTTCTGATGCGCTGTGTCCGAAGGTTCGCCGATGGGCGGCATGAAAGGCATCTTTGAAATCCCGCGTAAGTCGCACTTCGAGCTCGTAGGATTGTCCCCGATAACGCATGTCGAGATGAACCTCGGCCGCAAACGCGGACCGGGATGCGCCCTCGCCAGCAAGCTCGCGCCGGGCCCGGGCGATCAGCGGCCGCGCGCGCTGCATGAGCCGCGCGTACGGCGGATCGACTTCGCGCACGGTCATCGAGTACTCCCGCCCCAGCGGCGCGCCAATTGCTCCCCAAGCGCACAGCAGTCCGGGATTTCGTGGAAACACCACGTGCCGGATACCCAAATCCATTGCGAGCTCGGCCGCGTGCATCGGCCCCGCGCCGCCAAAGCCGAGCAACACGAAATCGCGGGGATCGAAACCGCGCTCCACAGTGATCACCCGAATGGCGCGCTCCATGTTGGCATTGACGACCTGAATCACGCCGCGGGCAGCTGCACTCAGGCTGGTCTTCATCGCGGCAGCGGCCTTGCGCAAGGCCTCGCGGGCCCGATCCGGGTACAGGCGCATCCGACCGCCCAGAAAATTTCCTGCGACCAGGCGGCCCGCGACCAGATCCGCGTCGGTCACCGCCAGCGCGGTCCCACGTCCGTAGCAGGCGGGTCCGGGGTCCGCCCCCGCGCTCTCCGGGCCGACGCGAAGAGAGCCGCCTGCATCGACCCGCGCGATCGATCCGCCTCCCGCCCCGACGGTATGAATGTCGATTACCGGCGCGCGGACCGCATATCCGTCCGGATAGCTCAGTGTTCGAATACGGGCTGCGGTATCAAACAGGGAAACGTCGGTGGAAGTGCCACCCATGTCGAAGGTGATGAAACGATCGGTCCCGATGGCGCGGGCCAGCGCGGCGGCACCGACCACGCCCGCGGCGGGACCTGACAGAATGGTCCGGATTGGTTCGGCGCGCGCCAGTTCTACCCCGGTGGCGCTGCCGTTCGATTGCATGATGCGCAGACGCGCACCGGAGAGATCGCGTCGCAGATTTTCCAGATGCGACGCCATCTTTGGCGCGACGTAGGCGTTGACCACCGCGGTCGAAAAGCGTTCGTACTCGCGGTACTCCGAGAGCAATCGGTGCGAGACCGACACCGGCCGGCGAAGTGCGGCCAATGCGCGCGCCAGCCCCTCTTCCGCCTTTGGATTCGCATAGGAGTGCAGGAGGCAGACGGCGAACGAGTCCGCACCGGAACGTCGTGCGATATCGGCGACCCGCGCGACTTCGCCGCGGCTCAGCCTGGTGAGCGACGTACCGTCATGGAGGGTCCGCTCACGGACACCGATTCGCCGCAGGCGCGGCACCAGGGGCTCAGGTCGCGACGGCGCCAGCGCATAGAGATCGTTGCGATTCTGTCGGCCAATTTCGATCAAATCCTCGAACCCAGCGTTAGTAAGGATCGCGACCCGCGCTCCCTTCCGCTCCAGGAGGGCGTTGGTCGCGACCGTGGAGCTGTAGGTGACCAGGCCGGGCCAGGTCTCGGGAAGCATCTCGCGCAGGCCCTTCAGGACCGCTCGCGCGGGATCGTCGGGGGTCGAGGGCACCTTGTGAACGCGCAGGACGCCGTCGATGATGGCAATCAGGTCGGTGAAAGTTCCACCGGTATCTATCCCGACTGCGATGTTAGACGAAGCCTGAGGAAGCCTTGATTGCACGATGGCGGGACGAGCCGATGCTTTTCGAACGGCGGGCTCGCTCACGACGGTTTGAGAAGTATTTTGAAATTGGATGATTTTGCCGCCGCTTCCACTGCGGCAGCAGCTTCCTCGAGTGGAAAAGTTCCGTCGATCAGCGGCCGGGGATCGAGCCGACCGCTTTCAAGTGCCGCGAGCGCCGGCGCGAACCGTCCGCATCGCGAACCGACCACGGTGATTTCGTTGATTACCAGGGGCGCCAGGTTGAGCACCGCGCCCGCCGCCGCCGTGCTCTTCAGGACGATCGTGCCGCGCGGCTGGACCAACTCGGTTGCGCGGCGCAATCCGTCGCCGTGGCCGGTGCAATCGACCACGTAGTCGAACCTGTCCTTTAGATCCTGCTCGAGGGAAGTGGCGAGTCCCAGCGAAACAAGCCGGCCGAGCTTTTCGGGATGATGGCCAGCCAGGATCGGCAGGTAGTTCTCGCGCTTCAGCGCCAGGGCAATCAACGCACCCAGCCGTCCATCACCCAACACAACGATGGTGCGGTCGCGAGCGAGGTGAAGCTGCTCGAAGATCTCGTAGGCGGCCGCCAGCGGCTCCGTGAAGACCGCGGTTTCGTCAGGGATGGAATCGGGAACCGGCAGCAAATTTTCGTTGGGGAGGCGCAAGTATTCAGCGAAGGCGCCGTCGCGGCCCAAAATCCCGAGCACCGTGCGCTCCGGGCAATGACGCGCATGGCCGCTGCGGCAATAGGAGCAGCGGCCGCAGGCGGCGTTAATTTCGCCTACTACGCGTTGGCCGCGAAGGTTGGGATCGTTTGTGTCCGTCACGCGACCGACGAATTCGTGCCCCGGTATTCCCCGATAACCCATGTATCCCTGCATGAGCTCGAGGTCGGTGCCGCAAATTCCCGCCAGAGAGACACGCACGATGCTTTGTCCGGCGGTCGGAGCCGGGTCCGGCTTATGAGATTGGAAGGTCAGTTTTGGAGCGACCACTAGCGCGCGCATGGCTGGGACGGGCGCGAATCAAATTCGCGCGCGATCGGCCCATTGAAACAGAAAGAACGCGTGGCACGCCACCCCGCGTGATTGTGGAGCTGCTAGTCTGCCGATTTGGCGGAGGTCGGCTTCTCTGAGGAGGAAGGCTTGGACTCTGTGGACGCCTTCGCCTCGCTCTTGGATTCAGTCTTGGACTCGCTCTGCGACTCGCCCTTGGCGTTGCCGTTCGATGACGATACGCCGTCTTCAGACGCCGGGGCGTGGTCCTTGCCCTTGTTTGCGTAGTCGGTGGCGTACCACCCGGTGCCTTTGAGCACGAAAGAGCTCCGAGACACCATCCGCTCGACCTTGCTCTTGCAGTTTGGACACTTTCTGAGCGGCGCCTCGGTGATGCGCTGCATCACCTCGACCACGCCGCATTTGTTGCACTTGTATTCGTAAATTGGCATTTGCGGTCTTCGAGTGCCAGTCGCGCAATCGCGATCCTATTCAATATTAGGTAATCACCGTCTCCTACCGTGTCAACGCGGAGGCGAAGAATTCGATTTTGATTCGCCTGAAAACCAGCACTCTTCGGCTTCGAGTGCCGATGCAGGTCACGCGAACCCCGGAACGAGGACGTGGACCACGGTGGGAATCAGCCACATTTGGACGAACTCTATCGCGATGATCACCACCAGGGGCGAAAAATCGATTCCCCCAAAAAACACCGGAATGTGATCCCGCACCCACTCGAAGAGCGGTTCTGTCACGCCGTTTAGGAAGCGGACGATTGGGTTGTAGGGGTTCGGTTCGATCCAGGTGAGCAGCGCCGCGATTATCACAATCCAGAAATAGATGTTGAGCAGTCCTTCCAGCATGCGCGCGAAAAAGAGGACCAGATTTACCCAGGGACTCAAGTGCGACCCTTCGCCTCAGCTCGCCCGGCCAAGTTCGCGGGAGCGATCGGCCGCGGCGTGAATGGCGCGCGCCACGATATCAGAAAATCCGCTCTCCGCGAACCGGCGGAGCGCGGCTTCCGTGGTTCCACCCGGCGATGCGACCACACGGATCAGCTCGGCCACCTCGCGCTTTGACCCTCGCATCACGTGTTCGGCGCCGCGAAGGGTTTGCAGCGTCATACGCAGTGCCAGGCCGCGCGGCAGACCTTCATCGATGGCGGTATCGACCATCGCTTTGGCGAACAGATAAACATACGCGGGACCGCTGCCGGAAAGTGCGGTGACCGCATCGAGGAGGCGTTCATCGGTGACGGCGACCGCGTCGCCCACGGCTTGGAAAATGCGCAGCGCGAATGACTCGTCGGCCTTCGTCGCGCCTTTGCTGCGGACCAACACGGCCATTCCCTGTCCCACCATCGCGGGCGCGTTCGGCATCACACGGATCACTCGGGCGCGAGCGCCGAGAAACCGGCATATGCGTTCGCTGGGAACCCCGGCTGCGATCGAAATGAAAAGGTGGCTCTTCGCATCTGGCTTCAGAGCGGCCCCGATTTCGCTCAGGACCTCATCAATGATCTGGGGCTTTACCGCGATCAGGATCGCGCGTGCCTGACGGATGATCAGCGAGTTATCGGCCGTGGTTTCGACCTTGAGCCTGCGCTTGAGGGCGCCGCGCCGCGCCGGCGCGATATCCGAGACCATCAGATCACTGGCGCGGAAGACCTTGTGCTCGACAAGGCCGTGCGCGAGGGCTTCCGCCATATTGCCGCCCCCGATAAAGCCAAGTTTCTTCACGCCGGTCGTTCGCCGAACACCGCGCGTCCTACCCGCACGATGGTGGCGCCTTCTTCGATCGCGACTTCGAAGTCATCCGTCATACCCATCGACAGCTCGCCCAGGTGCAATCCGCTGCGCGCGGCGAGAGTATCGCGCATTTCGCGCAGACGCGAGAAGTACGGCCGGCAGCGCTCGGCGCTCGGCGCCGGCGGCGGTATCGCCATCAGCCCCGCGACCTCAACCTGATCGCGGACCTCCGCGATCAGGCGCTCGGCATCGCCCGGCGGGATTCCGTGCTTGCTAGCCTCAGCACCGAGATTTATTTCGAGTAGTACGCGCGCAGGCGGTCTCGGGTGCACTTTGTGCAATGCGTGGGCGAGCCGCGTGCTATCAAGGCTGTGAATCAGATCGAACATCGAGGCGGCGGCTCGCGCCTTGTTGCTTTGCAGGTGGCCGATCAGGTGCCATCGAAGGTCGGCTAACTCGTGAAGCCTGGTCCGCTTGGCCATTGCCTCCTGCACGTAGTTCTCACCGAAGTGGCGGGCCCCGGCGCGGTAGGCGGCCAAAATCGCATCAGGGGGCTGAGTCTTGCTGGCAAGTACCAGACAGATAGCGCCCGGATCGCGTGACGACCGCCGAGCCGCTGCCGAGATGCGATCGGTTACTTCCGCGAAGCGGCGCCTGATTTCATGCTCTGACAACATCAGCTGGGTCTGGCGATTCCACAGCGCTCCAGCGCGGCCAGAACCTTCGCCACTGGAAGTCCCATCACGTTGTCGCGGGGTCCGTCGACTCTGCAAATGAAGCTTCCGCCGATGCCCTGAATTCCATACGCGCCGGCCTTGTCGAACGGCTCGCCGCTGACGATATAGTCGCCGATTTCCGTCTCGGACAATGGACGAAAAAAGACCTCGCTCTCCACCGCTTCGGTTTCGATCAGGCGGCTGTCGCGGGCAACCGCGAAAGCGGTTATGACCAGGTGGCCGCGACCCGCGAGGATCGTTAACATGCGCCGCGCGTCGGCAGCGTCGACGGGTTTCTCGAGGATTTCGGCCTGGCATTCCACCACGGTGTCCGCGCCCAGGACGATAGAAGCGGGGTGGTGGCGCGCCACCGCCAGGGCTTTCGTTTGTGCCATCCGCAGCGCGTATGCGCGGGCGGGTTCCTGGGGCAGGCGGCGTTCTTCGACCCCACTCTCCGCGAGCTCGAAGCTCAAGCCTGCCGCGCTGAGCAATTGCCGCCGGCGCGGCGATCCGGAAGCGAGAATGAGTTTGCCCGACATGGTCGTGAAGGCTGGGTCGAGTGTTGCCAGACGGAAATGGGTCTCGCAAGCGATTCGCGAATCAATGCGCGCCGACCAATCGGAAGAGAGTTGTCGTTCGAACGGAGTGGCGATGATTCTCGGCACACGGGCCGCGCGGGTGGGAACCGAACCCCAATTGAAGCGGGTTGGTTGGTACGCTAACCACGATCGAGTGGAACTACACCGCAGACCCGGGATCGCGCTCCCTATTCTTCTTGCAATTGCGATCGCCGGGTGCGCTACCGCGACCGCCCGATCGCAGCCGGTGACTTCTGAACCGATGCCTGCCGGGACGACTCCCCCCGCCGCGGGCGCGCCCCCTGCGGCAGAGCCACTGCCACCTGAAGTCGTGTCGGCCGACGCGAGGCAGGCTTTCGCCACGGGGTACAAGGCCCTCAACGACCATGCCTACGCGCGTGCGATCAAAGATCTGACCCTGGCTGCCGACCATTACTCGGGGTTGGGCGACTACGCACTTTTCTATCTGGCCGAGGCACAGGCGGCGCAGGCGGACTTGACGGGCGCATTGGGAACCTTGGAGCGGTTGCGTGCGGAGTATCCGCAGAGTGTTCTGACCCCGCCCGGGGAACTCGAGCTGGCGCAGATTTTTCTCAAGCTCGGCCGCAATGCCGACGCACTGGCGGTAGCGACGCATCTGGTCGCTACCACAAGCGACCCTTCCCTGGGGCAGAGTGCGCGATTCGTCCAGGCGCAGGCGGAGCGAGCGATGGGGCGGGACCAAGAAGCCTACCAGCACGCCATGGCCATTCGCGAAAGTTACCCGCGGAGCGAGGTGGACTCCAGGGCGCGGGGGCTCGCTTACTCGATTCGTGCCGCAAACCCCTCGGTCTCTGCCGTCCCACCTTTCACTTACCACCGTAGCGAGGCCGCCCTCCTGTTGCGAGAAGGACTCGCTTCCTTGGCCTTTGATGAGGCTCAACAGGCGCTCGCGTTGGCGCCCACGAGCTCAGATCGCGCAGAGCTTCTGTGGATCCAGGCGCAAGCGTCGAAGGCCGACAGCGATCGCCAGAAGCGCGCCCTGCTCGAGTACCTTTCAATTGCGCCACGCGGCCCGGAGGCATCGGCGGTGCTCTATGACCTGGCGCTGGTTTTCTGGAAGGAAGATGAGCCCGATCGTGCGCGTGCCATGTTCGGAAAGGTAATCGCGGAGTTTCCATCGAGCAGCCACGCGTCGGGGGCGATGCTTCGAATCGGGCGAATTTACGAAGAACAGCAAGACTATGATGCCGCCCGGGCCGAATATGGCCGGCTGGTTGAACGCTATCCCGGGACCGAGGCGGCGGAAGACGCTCGCTTTCGCATTCCCTGGTCGCTGTACATGGCGCACCAGTACTCGCGAGCAATCGCGAGTTTCACCGCGATGCGCAAGCGAGCCGAGGGTCCGGGGGAGCGCGAAATGTTCGACTATTGGCGCGCGCGCTCGCTGGAAAGAATCGGCGACAGCGCCGGCGCGCACGAAATCTATGCGCGCCTCGCGCAGAGCGTGGAAAGCAATTATTATCCGGCCCTCGCCGCAGTGCATGTGCCGGCGGTGCGCGCCGAGCTTGCGGCGGCATCGCTGCCCGAATTGAGCATCGAGCCCACGCCCCGGAGCGCGTCGCCAACGGTACGCTTTCATTTGAGCCGTATTCTGGCGTTGCAGGCGCTTGGCATCTCGGACCTTCAGGCAGGCGAATATCGCGCCCTGGAAGATGCGGCTGGCGAGGAACATTCCCTGCGGGAGTTCATCCTGGCAGGTCTGCAAACGGCCGATGCCTGGTATGACGCCATCGTTGCTGCGACCCGGATGTCGAAGAACGGACATCTGAGCGCCGCGGTAGCGGAACGAGTTCGCTATCCTCGCGCGTTCTGGGCTCTGTTCTCGCGGGCGGCCGTGCAGCAGTCGCTCGATCCGTGGCTGGTGCTCGCCCTGGCCAGGCAGGAAAGCCTGTTCAACCCGCGCGCGCGGTCGGTTTCCGACGCGCGCGGCCTCATGCAGCTGCTGCCATCGACCGGGGACCGGATTGCTCACCAGGTGGGCGAAGAGTCGTCACCAAATCTGTATGATCCCGAGACCAACGTCAGACTCGGTACCGCATATCTGAAAAATCTTTTTGACCTTTTTCAGGGAGATCGGTTCAAAGCGGTCGCTGCCTATAATGGGGGCGAACACGCGGTCGAGGGGTGGACCCGCAGATTTCCCGGAGACGACGACGAATGGGTCGAAAATATCGGCTATCGAGAGACGCGCAATTACGTGAAGAAGGTGATCGGTGGCCGCCGCGAGTACCTGCTGCTGTATCCCTCCCGGGACGAATCACCCGCTATGCGATCGGCTCCGCCCAGCCCGTAGCCGGAATCGATGTGGGCGAAGACTATCTCGATGTCGCGATGCTCGACGGCGGTGCGAAGTCGCTCCGCCTTGCGCGCGTACCGATCCTCTCCGAGACGAGGCATCCGATCGCCCAAATCGCAGAAAGTATCTCGGAGTGTTTTCCCGAACTCGGACCGGGGGCGGTCGCGCTGGTCGACTCACCGCGCGCGCCATGTGTCGCCCGGAGCGAGTCGCGTCAGCGCGATCTGGATCTCATGCTCCGCCTCGCGGTTGCCGCGCTGAATCGCGCCAGAAGTTCCGCAGAATACGTACGGCTCGCGCTGTTTCCGACCCCCACGGCTGACTACTTCGCCCGGTGTGCGAGAGCGGCAGCGTGCAAGCCCCACCTCATCCGCATTGCTCGCGAGCTTGGCCTGACAAGCAAGGGAACCAAGTCGGTGCCCAGAGGTCGGGGGTGGCTCTTCACGCGCTTCATGCTCGCGGGCTTTGCCACACATCGTGCCCTCGAACAGCTCGGCGTCGATTCATTCGAGTCGTACCCGTATCTGGTTTTTTCGTTGTGGAAGAGTGCGTCCGAGCGATTGCCGCCCAAGTCTGATCGGCGCGCAGCTTCAAAAGCGAGACAAGCGATCCTCGCGCGGCTGACCCGGAGTTGCCGGTTAACCGCACCGGTTGCGAAATCTCTGGATGAAGCTGATGCGGCGGTCTTGGCTGTCACGGCGCGCTTGTCGGCAACCGGGCGCGGTGGCGCCCTGACCTTTCACAGCCAGATGCACGGCAGATTCCTGTTGGCGCTGAGCACGCGCGATTTGGCGACCGCCCGGGCGCTGGAGACTGTTGCACGACCTTCCCCGCGCATCGATGGTCGTGCGGCGAAGGAAAGAACCGGAGGAGTTGTTTTTTCCGCAGGGTAAAGACGCCTCGCAGGCGTTTGGGCTGGTGTCACCCCGAGCGGCTTTTCGAAGCAAGCTTGACAAGTTGCGAAGCAAAAGGGTTCAAAGGGGCAACGCAGTCAGGGGGACCCGGACGCAGCAGGTTGGCTTCGCGCGAATTCAAGGCGATTTTCTTCGATCTCGACGGCACGCTCGTCGATATACACGGTCCGCTCTACCTCGCGGCGTGCAAGGCACTAAGAGACATCGGGCACCAATCCGATCTCACGCCCGAGCAATACCGCGAGGCACTGAGCCGCGACGAGGTGTGGCTGGGCGTGCCGGAAAATCGTCGCCCCGAGTATATCCAACTGGCCTTCGCCTATTTCATGACGGAAATCGACCAGACCGAACGACTGGAGGTGCTGCCGCACGTGGCGGAGACGCTGGCCGAACTCAAACGCAGGCGTTACGCGACGGCAGTGGTGACCAGTCGTCCGGGAGAGGCTCGGCGGCTGATAGAGAAGCTTGCGATGGTGGGCCTGGCCGCATACCTGGACCACGTCGTCACCCAACCGACCTCATCGATGAAAGACCTGCTCGACAAAACCGAGTTACTGAGGCAGACCGCAATGAGGGTATCGGTACTGCCGCCGGCGTGCCTGTATGTAGGCGATGAGCCTCGCGATGTAATGGCCGCGCAGCAGGCCGGGTTTGGAGGGACCGTCGGTGTTGCGACCGGAGCCGCGTCGTTTTCGTATCTCACGAATCATCCGCAGCATCGGCCCGACCACGTGATCAATTCGATGGCCGAGCTGCTGGGTCTCCTCGAGGCGATGCGTCGGGGAGTGTCACGGTGAGCCGCGAACCTCTGCCCGAAGCGCTCGAGGGCCTTCGCGTGGTCGAGCTTCCCTGCCTCGACACGATGCCATTTCTGGCGGCAGCGATGGCGGCGAAGTCGTTCGCCGATTTCGGAGCAGAAGTAATCAAGCTCGAGCCGCCCCGGGTCGGCGCACAGGAGCGTCAGCTCGGGCCCTTCCGCGACGATCGGCGCGATCTGGAGACGGGAGGGCTCCATTTGTTTCTCAACACCAACAAACTCGGCGTCACCCTCGACCTCGAAAACTCCTCGGCCCGAGGAATCCTCTTTTCGATGCTGGAGCAGGCCGACGTCCTTTTTAATCCCAACCCGCCGTCGCTCAACGATCGAATCGGCCTCTCGTGGCAAAGTCTGACCGAGCATTTTCCAAAACTCATCGTCGTTTCGCTGACCCCGTTTGGAGAAGATTCTCTCTACCGGGATGCTCGGGGTGGAGATCTGGTTGCCACCCACATGAGCGGCGTCGGTTACGAAACGCCCTGGCATCAGGTTACCCATCCTGCCACTCAGCCGCCGCTCAAGCTGGCAGGGCGTCAGTCGGACTATCTCACGGGGTACACCGCCGCGGCGGCAGCGATGGTGGCGGTGTTCGATCGCAAGCGCAATGGCTGCGGCCAACATGTAGACGTGAGCCAGTGGTTGGCGATGGTGAGCATGATCCGGCCCAATCTCGGAGGCTCGACTCACGAATCTCCTCGGGCGCCCGCATACCAGCGGCTTAGCATTCGCAAAAAGGCGGGCGCACAGTGGGTCTATCCGTGCGCAGATGGGTGGGTGAGCTTCAACGCGGGTACGCAACGTTTCTGGAATGGATGGAAAGCGGCCATGGGCCAGCCCGAGTGGATGGAGGCCGAGATTTTCGCAACTGCCGCTGACCGAGCTGCGCATGTCGACGTCGTCGAAGCCGCCATTCACGACTGGTTATCGACCCTCACCAAGAAGGAGGCCTTCCAGCGCGCGCAAGCTCAGCACGTGCCGTGTTTTCCGGTGCATACGGTTCGGGAAGTAGCGGAAAACGAGCAATACCAGGCGCGCGACTTTTTCCAGGAGCATGAACATCCGACCGCGAAGAAGGTTCGTATGCCAGGTGCACCGTGCAGGTTCGGAAGGACACCCTGGCGAATCAAGCGCCCGGCGCCGCGCCTGGGCGAGCACAACCGCAAGATCTTTGGAGAACGGTTCGGTCTTGACCAGGTCGAGCTAGAGCGACTGGCTGCGGAGAATATCGTGTGATGAAGCGCCTGCCGCTCGAGGGAATCCGCGTGCTCGACTTTGGATGGATCTTTGCAGTCCCGCACGCCACCGCCTGGTTGGGAGCGCTGGGGGCGGAAGTAATACGGGTTGAGAGCATGCGCGCGCCCGATCTGGTGCGGTTTTTGACCGGCACCGACGGGGTGATCGGACCGAACCTCTCGGGCGTGTTTCATTCGATAAATTTCTCGCGCAAGAGTCTGGCGCTCGATCTATCGCGGCCGCAGGCACAGGAAATCGCGCGCCGGCTGGTCCAATACAGCGACATCGTTACCGAGAATTTCACGGTCGGTAACATGCAGAAGTACGGGCTCGATTACGAAAGCCTCCGCCGGCTCAAGCCCGACATCATCATGTTGTCCGGCACTCCGCTGGGTCAGGATGGACCCTTCGCCCGTACGGTGGGGTTTGGCCCCACGACCCAGGCATTCGCAGGACTATGTCATCTGACCGGCTATCCGCAGAGCTTTCCGTGCGGAATCGGGGGGACGTGGCCGGATTTCGCGGTGGGAACCGCGATGGTTTTTTTTCTGCTCGCCGCGCTTCACTACCGAGACCGCACCGGGGAAGGCCAGTATCTGGATCTGTCTATGGCCGAAATGGTGACGACCATGATCCCCGAGGCGATGATGGATTTCTTCTTGAACGGGCGCGAACAGATCCCGCAGGGAAATCGGGCTCCATCGATGGCGCCGCACGGTGTCTTTCCCGCGGCCGGCGAAGATCGATGGGTAGCAATCGCAATCGCGAGCGACGCTGAATTTGCGACCTTGTGCGAGGTGCTCGGTGTGCCTTCGCTTGCAGCGGATACCGACTATGCGCGCCTTCCCGAGCGACTCGCCAATGTGGAGATGCTCGAAAATGAAGTTGCCGCGCGCACGCGCGATTTCGACCGCGACGAGTTGGTGCGGCAGCTGCGTGAACGAGGACTGGCAGCCGGGCCGGTGTACAATACGCTCGAGTTGAAGGCCGACCAGGCGTTTTGCGCGTCGGAGATGATGATCACGCGGGAGCATGGGGAGTCCGGTTCGCGCGCGGTACCGGGGCTGCCGGTGAAGTTTAGCGCCATTGAACCCGACTACCGCGGTGCACCGCGAATCGGTCAGCATAGCGATGAGATCTTGGATAGGTTGCTGGGGATGGGTGCCGAGGAGATCGCGCGGTT
>Ga0306920_100006927_pt1 | contig 14867 bp, 12 predicted proteins | sample flu12Cox44000170_FD_204666 | JGI IMG/M metagenome (GOLD analysis project Ga0306920, IMG submission 204666) | Lab enrichment of tropical soil microbial communities from Luquillo Experimental Forest, Puerto Rico - flux4day.12C.oxic.44.000.170 (v2)... | ecosystem: Environmental > Terrestrial >... | reverse complement strand
CGGGCGGTGTCAGGTAATCCGTGTAAGCGAAGAACGTCTCGCTCTGGGTGCTCTCGCCCTCGAAGCCTTCGATGCTCCCGAGCCCCGGCAGCGGCACCTCGCCCACCGGGCGGCCATCGCGCTCGTACACGCGCGCGACGCTGTGCGCATTCTCGATGTACTGCGCGATGAAGCGTCCGCCAACGTACCTCGCCCGCGCGAGCGCGGCGCCCCCCTCGGGAACGATCGTGCGGCGGGTGACCGGAGCCCGCGCATCGACGACGATGACCCGGCCGAGCGGCGCACGGTAGGTCGTCCGGAAATAGAGCTCGTGCCCGCTCGAGCCGATGAAGGTGTAGAGCCCTTCCCAGTCGGCGAATATCGTGGACGGCTTCTCGCCCGGGCGGCGCAGGTCGATCAGATCGACGCCATTTCGCGGGTAGGCTTCGAACAGAGTGATGATCAGGTAGCGCCCGTCGTCGGTGACGCGCGCCACCGGCACGTGCGTCGGGTGGTTGCTGACCTCGTACACTACGCGGTCACGATCCGGTGAAGTGCCGAGCTGGTGGAAGTACACAGCGGGTCGACCGGTATCCCCGCCGCGACCCTCCGCGGGCGCTGGGTAGCGGCTGTAGTAGACGCCCGAGCCGTCACGTGCCCAGGAGACACCCCAGAAGTTGGTCAGGCGCAGCTCTTCGGCAGAATCGCTGCCGTCGGCGACACGCTTGAACCGCCACACCGGTCCGTCGCCGCGGCCGTCGGAGAGTGCATATCCGACTACTCGTCCCTGCGGGTCGGGAGCGAAATCGACGATAGCGACCGTCGCGTCCTCACGCACACCGTTGGGGTCGAACAGTGACCGGCCCGGCGCATCGAGCCCGTCGGCAAACTCGAGCACATCCTGGTTCTGGCCGCCGGCGTTGTGCAGGTAGAAGTAGCGCCCTCCCCCCTTTACCGGCACGCCGTAGCGCTCGTAGTTCCAGAGTTGCGTGAGGCGCGCCTTGACCCACGGACGCGCCGGGAGCTCCGCGAGACGTGGCCCGGACAAATCGTTTTGCGCGCCGACCCAGGTTCGTACCTCCGGTGAGTCGAGGTTCTCGAGCCAGCGATACGGATCGGCAACCTTCGTCCCGAGGGTCTTGTCGGCAGGGACGATACGCGCCGTCACCGGATAGATGATGGTCTTCGGCACCGGCGAGATGCCAACCGCCTGATCCGTCACCGTGGTCATCGGCTTCCCACCCGGCCCGCTTCCCGGCATGGTGTGAGGCCCGCCGCTCACCAGCTCGTGGCCGCAGGCGCTCAGCAGGCAAAGGATGGCCATCACGGGCGCGCGCGGGTCGGCCGGCGCGACAGCTCGGGACCTGCTCATCGCAAGGCGGCGTGATGCTTCAGGGAAATTTGATCTTGCCGCCACCGGCGGCGGGACCGGAAACGGGACCTACCCCAGCGCCAACCTCGGGTACCACGATGCGCGAAGCCGCCTCGCGACGCAGCTCGCGCGCCTCATCGATCGCCTGCTCGAGCGCCGCTTTCACGCCTTCAGGGAATTTCTGCAGGGCCTCGGCGAGCGTCCGCGCCTCGATTTCGAACCCGAGCGGCAGCACGCCCGCGGGCGTCAGGAGCTGCGTCTGCCCCGAGAACAGTACCGGGCGCGACGCATCGGGCGCGCCGTCGATCGTGACCGGCGTCAGGCGGCGGATGCTGCCGGCGCGGCGATCGGTGAACACGTCCTCGCGGTAGAGCCCCTGGGGGTCGATCTGGATCTCAGGAAGATCGTTCTGCGCTGCCATGGAATTTCCGCCTCGAGTGCTGGTTAGGCATTGTACACGCCCCCACCCGCTCACCTGCCGCCTGCGCCCGGCAGGTCCCGCAGCGCCTCGATGAAGGGCTGGTCGGCTTCGAGGATGTCCTCGGAGCCAAGCCGCCCCGGTGCGACCCATTTCAGAGCCTGGGCATCGAGCGAGCGCGGCTCGCCGCTGAAACGTTCGACGATCCACAGCGAGAGCGCCACGTCGCGCTCGGCATAGGCGTGAGTGAGGCGCATGAAGGGCCGCGCCGCCAGCACCTCGATGCCGAGCTCCTCGCGCAGCTCACGCGCGAGTGCCTGGCGCTCGCTCTCACCCGCATCCACCTTGCCGCCTGGGAACTCCCAGCGCCCGGCGAGCGGCTTGCCTCGCGGACGCTGGGCGATCAGCACGCGGCCGTCGCGATCGAAGAGCGCGGCCGCGACGACCACGATGCTGGCTCGCGCGCTGGGTGCCTGCACCGGGGTGCGACCTCTTTATTCGACGCTCGAGAGCGCGCCGTGGCAATGCTTGTACTTCTTGCCCGAGCCGCAGGGACAGGGCTCGTTGCGCCCCACTTTGCGCTCGCTGCGCACGAAGGTCCCGGCGAGCTCCGGCGCTGGTAAGGGCGGGGCGCCGGTCGCAGGCTGCGCGCCCGCAGCGGGGGCACGCCGCTCGGGAAGCGCTGCACCGGCCCCGGGAGGAGCCTCGGCTTCGCCCGCGGCGCCGGCAAGCACCGAGGCGGCCTCCGCGTGCTGCGCCTGCAAGGCACGCATCAGGCGGCGATGGCGCTCCTCCTCCTCGCGCTCGATCTCCTCCTGGGTGCGCACTTCGAGCGTCGCCATGAGCGAGGAGGTCTCGTACTTGATGCGCTCGAGCATGGCGGCGAACATCTCGAACGCCTCGCGCTTGAATTCGAAGCGGTAGTCTTTCTGCGCGTAGCCGCGCAGGTGGATGCCCTGGCGCAGGTAATCCATCGCGGCGAGGTGCTCGCGCCAGTGCTGGTCGAGCTTCTGCAGCATCACCTGCTTCTCGACGTGGCGCATGATGGGTGCGCCGGTGCGCGTCACCTTCGCGTCGTAGGCCTCGTGCACCGCCTGCACGACCCGCGCGCGTAATGCTTCGGCGCTGAGCTCCGGCTCCTGTTTCAGCCATCCCTTCGGGTCGATGCCGGTGTTGAAATCCTTCTGCACCGCGCTGCGCAGGCCCTCGATGTCCCAGTCCTCGGTGGCCGCCTGCCGGGGGAGGTGCTGATCGAGCAGCGTCCCGACGGAATCCTCCATGAGCCCGTGGATGGCCCCGGAGAGATCCTCGGTGCCCATGATCTCGGTGCGCTGCGCGTACACGACCTTGCGCTGGTCGTTGGCGACGTCATCGAACAGCAGCAGGTTCTTGCGGATGTCGAAGTTGTGCGACTCGACCTTGCGCTGCGCCTTCTCGATCTGGCGCGTCAGCATGCCGCTCTCGATCACCTCGCCTTCCTTCATGCCCGCCATCTTCAGCAGGCCCTGCGTGCGCCGCGGGTCGCCGAAGATACGCATCAGGTTGTCTTCCATCGACAGATAGAAGCGGCTCGAGCCCGGGTCGCCCTGCCGGCCGGAGCGGCCGCGCAGCTGATTGTCGATGCGGCGCGACTCGTGCCGCTCGGTACCGACGATGTGCAGGCCGCCGGCACCGACCACCTTGTCGTGCCGCACCTGCCATTCGCCGCGTAGCAGCTCGCGCGCGCCATCGTCGATCGCGCCGGCGGCGGCGAGCTCCGCCTCGAGATTGCCGCCGAGGACGATATCGGTGCCGCGGCCGGCCATGTTGGTGGCGATGGTGACCGTGCCCGGACGCCCCGCCTGCGCGACGATGTGTGCCTCGCGCTCGTGCTGCTTGGCATTCAGCACCTGGTGCACGACCCCTTCCTTCTGCAGCAGCCCCGAGAGGAACTCGGAGGTCTCGATGGAGGTCGTGCCGACCAGCGCCGGCTGCTCGCGCGCCACGCAATCGCGGATGTCCTCGATGATCGCCTTGAATTTGTCGCTCTGGGTCAGGTAGACGAAGTCCGGATTGTCCTTGCGGATCATCGGCCGGTGGGTCGGAATCACCACCACTTCGAGCCCGTAGATCTGCATGAACTCCGGAGCCTCGGTGTCGGCGGTGCCCGTCATCCCTGCGAGCTTCTTGTAGAGGCGGAAGTAGTTCTGAAAGGTGATCGAGGCGACCGTCTGGTTCTCCTCGCGCACCCGCACCCCTTCCTTGGCCTCGATCGCCTGGTGGAGGCCATCCGACCAGCGCCGGCCGGGCATGGTGCGGCCGGTGAACTCATCGACGATGATCACCTCGCCTGCGCGCACGATGTACTCGACGTCGCGCTTGTAGAGGGCGTGCGCGCGCAGCGCCGCGTTGAGGTGGTGCATGAGGCGGATATTGGCGGGGTCGTAGGGACTCTCGCCCTCCTTGAGGAGCCCCGACTGCACCATCAGCTGCTCGACGTGCTCGTGGCCCGCTTCGGTGATGTGGACCTGCTTGGTCTTCTCCTCCACCGAGAAGTCGCCCGGACCGTCCTCCTGCTTCTGCCGGGCGAGGCGCGGCACGAGCTGGTTGATGCGCAGGTACAGCTCGGTGCTCTCCTCCGCCGGGCCCGAGATGATGAGCGGGGTACGCGCCTCGTCGATGAGGATCGAGTCGACCTCGTCGACGATGCCGAAGGACAGCCCCCGCTGCACACGCTCTTCCAGGCGATAGGCGAGGTTGTCGCGCAGGTAATCGAAGCCGAATTCGTTGTTGGTGCCGTAGGTGATGTCGCAGGCGTACGCGGCGCGCTTCTCCTGTGCGGTCTGGGCGTTCTTGATGACGCCGACCGTCAGTCCCAGGAAGCGATAGACCGGGCCCATCCAGTCCGCATCGCGCTGCGCGAGGTACTCGTTGACGGTAACGATGTGCACGCCCTCGCCGCTGAGCGCGTTGAGGTACGCCGGGAGCGTCGCCACCAGCGTCTTGCCCTCGCCGGTGCGCATCTCGGCGATCATGCCCTTGTGGAGCGTGATGCCTCCGATCAGCTGCACATCGAAGTGCCGCATCTTCAGCGTGCGCCGCGCCGCCTCGCGCACCACCGCGAACGCTTCGGGGAGCACCTGATCGAGCGTCTCGCCCTCCTTCAGGCGTTTGCGAAACTCCTCGGTCTTGCCCCGCAGGGCCTCATCGCTGAGCTCGGTGATCTGCGGCTCGAGCTGATTGGAGGCGCGGACTGCGCGGGCGTGACCGCGCACGATCCGCTCATTGCGGCTGCCGAAAACTCGGGTGAGAAGCTGGCGCAAGGTGTCGTGACTCGCTCGGGGGAAAAAATCTTTCCCGACAAGCACTTACCGTACCGGCGGGCACTCGAAAGCGGCGTATTGTACGCAATTAGTCGCTCTCGAGCCCAATTGGTTCTCGGGCGGCGCAATTCAAGGTAGGTGTTCAGTCTCCGGGCCCCCGGACGGGGTCCCCAAGAAATCGCGCATCTTGTCGCGCGATGAGTGCTCACCCGTCGGGGTGAGCGTGATTTCTTGGGGTGCGCGCGGGGTCCCCAAGAAATCGCGCATCTTACTGCGCGATGAGTGCTCACCCGTTGGGGTGAGCGTGATTTCTTGAGGTGCGCGCGGGGTCCCCGGGAAATTGCGCGTCTTGCAGAGGAGTGTGCGCTCGCCGGTCGCGGCAAGCGCAATTTCCCGGGGTGCGCTTAGCGTCCGACGAAGGAGAGCGGGTCGACCTGGCGGCCGTTGCGCAGCACTTCGAAGTGCACGTGCGGCCCGGTCGAGCGGCCGGTCGAGCCCATGAGTGCCACCGGCTCCCCGCGCTTCACCGTCTGGCCGACCGTGACGAGCGTGCGCTCGTTGTGGGCGTAGCGCGTGACGAAGCCATCGCCGTGGTTGATTTCGATCAGCTTACCGTACCCGGAGCGCTCGCCCGCCCAGGTCACGACGCCCGCGGCAACCGCGGTGACGTTCGAGCCCTGCGTGGCGGCAAAATCCACGCCCTTGTGGAAGGCCTCCCGGCCGTCGAACGGATCGGAGCGCTCGCCGAAGTAGGAGGAGATGAAGCCGTTGGCGACCGGGCGCCCCTCGGGGTGGATCTCCTGCTTCAGCTCGCGGGCCAGAATCAGGTTCTCGAGGGCGGAGAGCTGAGATTCGCGCAGGTCGACGCGCTGCTCGAGCTGGGAGAGCATGCTGGAGAGGTCGGGGATCTCGGCACTCGTGCCCTCCCCTTCCGGACCGCCACGGGGCGGATCGCGGTCGAAATTGAATTCGCGGCTGTCGATGTCGGCCATCTCGGTCAGGCGCTTGCCGAGCGCATCGAGACGGATCACGTGCGCGTTCATCTCGCCGAGCCGCATGGCCATCGCATCGACGCGCAGCTGCAGTTGCTGCTTGAGGTCCTCGATCTGCTTTTTCTGCTCGGCGAGCACCGTGCCGAAGCGCACCGTATCGCTCAGCACCAGCCGCTCGTGGTTACCGCGGCCCAGTTGCACTCCGAGCGCAAAAGCGCTGCCGAGAAAGCCGAGCACGACGATCGCCACGACAGTTAACGTAAGCGGACGCGCGAGATCGAGCTGCCGAGCCCTTCCCTCACGCTTGGATAAGAAGATAACGTTCATTCCCCACTTACCCATCGAATTATGTCCTCACGCAGGCCGCGCTCTTCGTGGCGCCTGGACGAGCAACTCGCCCCATCTCCCTCGTATTGGCCTGCCGATGCTGGCAACCCCGCTGTCATGGCTCCTCGCTTTAGACCGGTGGCTTTGCGTCCCCGCCTTTCGGCGGGTTTGCTCAATCAGCTTGAGGCAATATGCCGAAGAACATGAGCCGAAACAAGCGCGGGAGATCGCCAATGAGGAGTAGGACCGGTCCGGTTTCCGCGCCGGTGCATTCTGTAAAGGATCTGCTCGCACGCCGCGCCCCGGGCTTGAGCCGGGTCACAACACAGGTGGCGCGGCAGAATTTCTGGAGCTGTTGGTTCTCGGCGCGCCTGCCGCCGGAAATATGTCCGCGGCTTTCGGGCATAAGCGAGCGCGACGGCATATTGACGATTTTCGCCGAGAGCGCGGCCTGGTCCGCGCGCCTGCGCTATGCGGTGCTCGAGCTCGAGCGCGAAATCCGCGCGGCGGATCCCAGCCTGCTCAGCATCGAGGTGCGCGTGCTGCCGCGCAGCTGAATGGCCGCTGAATGACGGGCTGATGCCGCCCTCAGCCGTGCGGCGGATGCAGCGCCGGGGCCTCGATGTAGGAGATCGGCGCGTCGGTGTAGCGCTCGAACACGACTTCTTCCCACGTCGAGGTGTCCGCCAGCAGCGCCCGCAGCAGCCGGTTGTTCAGGGCGTGACCGGACTTGTGGCCGCTGAACTCGCCAATGAGGCTGTGCCCGAGCAGATAGAGATCGCCGATCGCATCGAGGATCTTGTGCTTGACGAACTCGTCCTCGTAGCGCAGCCCGTCTTCGTTCAGCACCCGAAAGTCATCGAGCACGATGGCGTTGTCGAGGCTGCCGCCGAGGGCGAGATTGCGCGCCCGCAGCGTCTCCAGATCGCGCATGAAGCCGAAGGTGCGCGCGCGGCTCACCTCCTTGAGGAAGGAGGTGGTGGAGAAATCCATCGAGGCGTGCTGGGAACGGCGCTTGAAGATCGGGTGGTTGAACTCGATCTCGAAGTTCACCTTGAAGCCATCGAAAGGCTCGAACTGCGCCCACTTGTCGCCGTCCTCGACCCGCAGGCGCTTCTTGACGCGGATGAAGCGCTTGGGCCGCCGCTGCTCCTCGATGCCGGCCGACTGCAGCAGGAACACGAACGGGCCGGCACTGCCGTCCATGATCGGCACTTCGGGAGCGGACAGCTCGACGATGGCGTTGTCGATCCCGAGACCGGCAAACGCCGAGAGCAGGTGCTCGACGGTCGAGACGCGGGATGTGCCGCGACCGAGCGTCGTCCCGAGGGTCGTGTCGCCGACATTGTCCGCGCTGGCGCGGATATCGACCGGCTGCGGCAGGTCCGTGCGGCGGAAGACGATGCCGGCGTCCGGGTCGGCCGGCTTGAGCGTCATCAACACCTTCTTGCCGGTGTGGAGGCCCACGCCGGTAGCGCGAATCGAGTTCTTCAGGGTGCGTTGTCCAACCATGCCTGCACTTTCAGTAACGACAACACCGGCTGGCGGATGACAACCGCACCGGTGCGCTTCTTGGTACGAGGGGGCCTCGCGACCCGGAGGCCCCTCCGCAGGCGCCTAACGTAAGCCTCGGTACCGTATCACATCAATCAGCCTGCCGCCGCAGGAACGCCGGAATATCCAGCAACTCCTCCGGGTCGGCCTCGGTCCGCAGCCCGTCCCCGACCGCCCGCTGGCGCTGCACCGTCGGTTTGTCGAGCGCAGCGTAGTCACTGCTCGAGAGCGGCGTGCGGCGCACAACGCGCATCCCGACCTCGGTGCGCGGCTCGCGGTCGCGGAGCGTCGGCGCCTCGCGCTCCCGCGGTGTCGTCAACGGCGTACGCGCCGATGCCGGCCGGCCGAGGCCGGTAGCGACCACGGTGACCCGCACCTGATTCGACAGCTCCGGGTCGATCACCGTACCCACGACGACGGTCGCATCGTCGGAGGCGAACTGCTTGACGATCTGCCCGACCTCCTGGAACTCGCCGATCGCGAGGTCCATGCCGGCCGTCACGTTCACCAGGATCCCGTGTGCCCCGGCAAGGTTGATGTCCTCGAGCAGCGGGGACGACACGGCAGCCTCGGCCGCGGCGCGCGCCCGCCCTTCGCCGCTCGCCGCTCCCGAGCCCATCATCGCCATGCCGGTCTCCGCCATGACGGTGCGCACGTCGGCGAAGTCGACATTGATCAGGCCCGGGCGGGTGATGAGCTCCGCGATTCCCTGCACCGCCCCCTGCAGCACCTGGTTGGCGGCCGCGAAGGCATCGAGCAGGGTGGTCTGCGGACCCAACACCGTCAACAGCTTCTGGTTAGGAATTGTAATGAGCGAGTCGCAGTACTTGCCGAGCTCGGCGATGCCCTGGTCGGCGACGTAGGAGCGCTTGTTGCCCTCCATCTCGAACGGCTTGGTCACGACCGCGACCGTGAGGATGCCGAGCTCGCGCGCCACCTGCGCCACGACCGGTGCCGCGCCGGTGCCGGTGCCTCCGCCCATGCCGGCGGTGATGAACAGCATGTCGCACCCCTCGACCAGCTCGACGATGCGGTCGCGGTCCTCCATCGCCGCCTGGCGCCCGACCTCGGGGTCGGCGCCGGCGCCGAGCCCCTTGGTGATGTTGCAGCCGATCTGCAGCGCCGTCTTGACCTTGGCGTGCTTGAGCGCCTGGCTGTCGGTGTTGATGCACATGAACTCCACGCCGTCGATGCCGCACGCCACCATGTGCGCCACCGCGTTACCCCCGCCGCCTCCCACGCCGATCACTTTGATGATGGCGCTCTGGCTGTACGCATCCATCAGTTCAAACATGTTGTCGCTCCTCTACACGAATAAAAGTGGTTGGTTGATCGTTCGCTCTATTGCTCTGTCAGCTTCAAAAGTGCTCTGTCAGCTTCAAAAATTTCCCTGGAACCAGGAACGCATGCGGTCGAGGGCCGTCTTGGCGTTCCCCAGAGATCCCCGGCGACGCGCCGCCACGGCGTTGTCGCGCGCGTAGAGCAGCAGCCCTACGCCGGTGGAAAAGATCGGATTGCGCACCACGTCGGCGAGGCCCTGCACGCTCTGCGGTATCCCGAGACGCACCGGCACGTGGAACACTTCCTCGGCGAGCTCGATGGCGCCTTCCATCTTGGCGCTGCCCCCGGTCAGCACGATGCCGGCGGCGATCAGCTCTTCGAATCCGCTGCGCCGCAGCTCCTCGCGCACCAGGCCGAAGAGCTCCTCGTAGCGCGGCTCGACGATCTCGGCGAGCGTCTGGCGCGCCAGGCGCCGTGCCGGGCGATCGCCGACGCTCGGAACCTCGATGCTTTCGTCGGGATTGGCGAGCTGCGAGAGCGCGCAGGCGTAGCGGATCTTGATGTCCTCGGCGTACTGCGTCGGCGTGCGCATCGACACGGCGATGTCGTTGGTCACCTGATCGCCGGCGATCGGGATCACCGCGGTGTGGCGGATCGCGCCGCTGGCGAACACCGCCAGATCGGTGGTGCCGCCGCCGATATCGACCAGGCACACACCGAGCTCCTTCTCATCGTCGGTGAGCACGGCAAAGCTGGAGGCGAGCTGCTCGAGCACCACGTCATCGACCGCGAGCCCGCAGCGCTGGATGCACTTCTCGATGTTCTGCGCCGCGGAGTCCGCGCCGGTGACGATGTGCACCTTGGCCTCGAGCCGCACCCCCGACATGCCGATCGGGTCGCGGATGCCCTCCTGCCCATCGACCAGGAACTCCTGCGGCAGCACGTGCAGGATCTTCTGGTCGGCCGGGATCGCGACCGCCTTGGCGGCATCGATCACGTGCTCGACATCGCCGTGGCTCACCTCCTTGTCGCGCACGCCGACCACGCCGTGGGAGTTGAGGCTGCGCACGTGGCTGCCGGCGATGCCGGCGAACACCGAGTGGATCTCGCAGCCCGCCATGAGCTCCGCCTCCTCCACGGCGCGCTGGATCGACTGCACGGTGGACTCGATGTTGACCACCACGCCTTTCTTCAGTCCCCGCGAGGGCTGCGAGCCGAGCCCGAGCAGCTCGATCGAGCCGTCGAGCCCGACCTCCCCGACCAGCGTCACGACCTTGGAGGTGCCGATGTCGAGCCCGACGATGAGGTTGCGTTCTGCGCGCTTAAGCATCGTGACCGCCCGCCTTCCCCGCACCACGGGCGGCGTTGCCGCGCCAGCCGATGGCGAACCCGTTCGTGTACCGCATGTCCACGTAGGCAATGTCCTCGCCGCGCTGCGTGACCAGCTTCAGCGCGGTGTTCATGAACTTCTCGAAGCGCTCATCGACCTGCCGCCTTCCCAGGCGTACCGTCACGCCGTTGGCGAGGTCGAGCTCCCAGGCACCGCGTGCATCGAGCCGCAGCGCGGTGAGGCGAAGACCCGCCTGCAGCAGCCGTCCCTCGGCCGCGAGATAGCGCTGCGCCACCGCGGATTCCTTGCCCGCCGGGCCCGAGAGCTGCGCGAGCTCGGGCGGGATGTGCCGCTCGTCGGCGTTGAACAGCTCCCCGCGCGTGTTGAGGAGCGCGTGCTCGCCCCAGCGGGCCGCGGCGGTCTGCTCGGTGAGGCTCACATCGAGCCCGCGCGGCCAGGCACGCTGCACGCTCACCGCATCCACCCACGGCAGGCGATGGATGGCGCCGCCGACCGCGGCGAGATCCACCGAGAGGAGCCCCGCGCCGTGCACCTGCGCCTTCACCGCGCGCTCGACGTCCACCGGGGTGACACGCTGGAAGCGGCCCGCCACCGCCACGCTCTCGATCGGTTGGTTCAGCACCCAGAGCGCCGCGAGCGCGCCGCCGGCGAGCGCCGCCGGCACCCCGAGCACGACCCCGAGCGCGCGCCAGTTGATCGCCGGCAACCGCCAGCGGCGCCTCTCCAGCTTGCGACGATTTTTCGGTCGACCGAGCATGAATTGCGGTACCTCTCAGGGCCTGGCTGGCGCCGGCGGTGCCGGAACGCGGGTAAGGCTGGTCTCGAGCACTCGCCAGGCGAGCTCGGGGAAGTCGATGCCGAGAGCGCGCGCCGCCATCGGCACGAGACTGTGGCTCGTCATCCCCGGTATGGTGTTGATCTCCAGCAGCAGCGGCCGCCCGGCGGCGTCCATCATGAAATCCGCACGGCCCCAGCCGGAGGCTCCCACGGCCTCGAAGGCGGCGAGTGCCAGGCTCCTGAGGTGGGCCTCGGCGCTCGCGCCGAGCCCCGCAGGACAGAAGTAGCGCGTGTCGTCGCGGAAATACTTCGCCTCGTAGTCGTAGAAGGTCTTCGGGGTCTCGATGCGGATCGAGGGCAGCGCCTCGCCCTGGAGAATCCCGACCGTGTATTCCTTGCCCGGGATCCACGGCTCGGCGAATACCAGCGACTCGAGCTGCCGTGCGGCCGCGAAGGCGGCGGCGAGATCGGCGTCGCGCTCGACTTTAGTCATGCCGACACTCGAGCCTTGGGTGGCAGGCTTGACGATGAGCGGCAGCTTCAGCCGCTCGAGCGCGAGCTCGAAATCCGCCTCCTCCCGCAGCACCACGAAATCCGCGGTCGGCACTCCTGCCGCGAGCGCGAGGCGCTTGGTGCGCAGCTTGTCCATGCCGATCGCCGAGCCCATGACGCCGCTGCCGGTGTACGGCACGCCCAGGTACTCGAGCGCACCCTGCAGTGTCCCGTCCTCACCGCCCGGACCGTGCAGCGCGATCCAGACACGCTCGAAGCGCGCGGCGATGAGGTCGGAGAGCGGCAGGGAGCGGGTGTCGAAGGGATGCGCGTCGACGCCGCGGGACTTGAGCGCTTCCAGCACGGCGTTACCCGTGAGGAGCGAGATCTCGCGCTCGCTCGAATCGCCGCCGAGCAGCACCGCCACGCGGCCGAACTCGCGCGGATCTGAGACTCGCCGGAGCCGCTCGGGCTGGTAGATGAGGCGCATGGGCTACGGCACTCCCACGATGCGCACTTCCGGATGGAGCGCGACGCCATGGACACGTGCGACGGTCTCGCGCACGTGCCCGATGAGGCGCTCGAGGTCCTGCGCGCTCGCCTGTCCGTGATTGATGATGAAGTTGGCGTGCTTCTCCGATACCGAGGCGTCGCCGATGCGAAATCCCTTGAGTCCGGCCGCCTCGATGAGGCGCGCGGCGTGATCGCCCGGCGGGTTGGTGAATACCGAGCCGCAGCTCCACTCGCCGATCGGCTGCGAGGCCTTGCGTTGCGCGAGCAGCTTCTGCACCTCGCCGCTGTGCGCGCCCGGACGGCGCTCGAAGCTCAGTTCCGCGGCGATGAACCACTCATCCGGTTCGGGTGCGATCACCTCGCGGTAGCCGACCCGGTACTCCGCGGGCGCGCGCTGGTGCGTGCGTCCACGGCGGTCGATGGTCTCCAGCGCGCGCACGTGCGCCCAGGTCTCGCCGCCGAAGGCGCCGGCGTTCATCGCCAGCGCGCCACCGAGCGTTCCGGGGATCCCGGCGAAAAATTCCGCCGGCCCCAGCCCCCACTTGACGCACTGTCGCGCGATGCGTGCGCAGGCGACGCCCGCCTCACCGCGCACGCTGGTCTCGGAGAGTCGCTCGAGCCCATCGAGCGTGCCGTGGGTGCTGATCACGATGCCGCGCAGCCCGCCATCGCGCACCAGCAGATTGCTCCCGAGGCCGATCCACTGGATGGGCACGTCCGCGGGCGTTGCGCGCAGGAACGCCGCCAGATCCTCGCGATCGCGCGGATTGAAGAAGATCTCGGCCGGGCCGCCCACGTGCCAGGAGGTGTGCCGGCTCAGGGGCTCATCGCGCCGCACGCGCGTGGCGAACTGCGGAGCGAGCGCGAAGCTCATCGGGCCCCCTCCGGCGGCAGGAGCGCCGCGAGCCTTGCGGGCAGCGCGTGCGCCACCGCGCTGATGTTGCCCGCCCCCATTGCGACGATGACGTCGCCGTCGCGGATGAGGTCCTTGAGGACGCTGGCGAGCTCCTCGACGCGCTCGATGAACAGCGGCTCGAGCGCACCGAGGCTGCGCACCGCGCGGCAGATGGCGCGGCCGTCGGCGCCCGCGATCGGCGCTTCGCCCGCCGCGTACACCTCGGTGACGCACAGGACGTCCGCCCCCGAGAGTGCCCGGCCGAAGTCGTCGATGAGCGCGAGCGTGCGCGTGTACCGGTGCGGCTGGAACGCGAGCAGCACGCGCCGTCCCGGATAGCCCTGGTGCACGGCCTCGAGCGTGGCGCTGATCTCGGTGGGGTGATGGCCGTAGTCGTCGATGACCGTTACCCGACCCGCCGCGGTCGTTACATCGGCGATGTGCTGCAGGCGGCGGTCGACACCCTCGAACCCCTCGAGTGCGCGTGCGATGGCGGCATCGTCGATGCCGAGCTCGGTCGCCACCGCGATCGCAGCGAGCGCGTTGCGCACGTTGTGGAGCCCCGGCAGGTTGAGCGTCACGGCGAGCGGCGCGGCTCCGCTGCGGGTCACCTCGAAGCGCGTCTGCAGCCCCTGCGGGCGGATGTTGCTCGCGCGGATGTCGGCGCCCGCGGCAAGTCCGCAGGCGAGCGTGGGCCGGCCGATCTCCTGCACGATGCTGCGCACGTGCTCATCGTCGATGCACAGCACCGCGAGCCCGTAGAACGGCAGGTTGTGCAGGAAGTCGATGAAGCTCTGCTTGAGAAGACCGAAATCTCCGTCATGGGTGCTGAGGTGATCGTTGTCGATGTTGGTGACGATCGCGATCAGCGGCTGCAGGTGCGTGAAGGAGGCGTCGCTCTCGTCGGCCTCCGCGACCAGGTAACGGCCCGCACCGAGGCGGGCATTGCTCGCCGTGCTCTTCAGGCGTCCGCCGATCACGTAGGTGGGGTCCTCCCCGCCCTCCGAGAGAATGCTGGCGAGCAGGCTCGTGGTCGTGGTCTTGCCATGCGTGCCGGCCACGGCGATGGAGTAGCGGAAGCGCATGAGCTCCGCGAGCATCTCGGCGCGGGCCACCACCGGCACCCGCCGCGCGATTGCCGCGGCGACCTCCGCGTTGTCGTGCGGCACGGCGCCGGAGACCACGACGACGTCGGCGCCGCCGATGTTGGCTGCGGCATGCCCGATGGTGATGCGCGCGCCAAGTCCCGCGAGCCACTCGGTGGTCGGACTCGCCCGCGCATCCGACCCCTGCACCCGGTAGCCGAGATTGAGCAGCACGGCGGCAATGCCGCTCATGCCGCTGCCGCCGATGCCGACGAAATGGATGGTGTTGATGCGGCGCATGCGGTCGCGCCGCTCGGGGACGAGGCGGCGCTCCGCGCCAGGTCCCCCCGGGATGTGGCGACGCTCGGCGCTCATGCGGCGCTCCGCGCCAGCGCGAGACAGGAGGCGGCGAGCTCCTCCGTCGCGTGCGGCTTGGCGAGCAGCCGCGCGCGCTCGGCCATCGCCAGCAGCTTGCCGCGCCCGTTGCACAGGCGCTGCAGCTCGCTCGCCAGGCGCTCGGCGGTGAGCT
>Ga0306920_100006925_pt1 | contig 14870 bp, 13 predicted proteins | sample flu12Cox44000170_FD_204666 | JGI IMG/M metagenome (GOLD analysis project Ga0306920, IMG submission 204666) | Lab enrichment of tropical soil microbial communities from Luquillo Experimental Forest, Puerto Rico - flux4day.12C.oxic.44.000.170 (v2)... | ecosystem: Environmental > Terrestrial >... | reverse complement strand
CACTCGAAACACAGATCGCTGTTGCCCGGTGCAATGGAGAGCCGCGCCACCGGCGTCGGATCAAGTCCGGGCCCGTGACAGTTAAGTTGCATGGCGCCAAGGCGATAAACCCAACCGTTGCCCCGCCGGGTCACCTCGGCGCCCATCACGTTGCCGCAGTACGCATTGGACCGCTGCCAATCCGAGACATGGATCACGCAGCGATCGAGTTTAAGCTTGGGCATGAAGGCCTCCCGCCAGCCCCGCGCCATACGCCTTTATACCACCTGAACGCCAAAGTCAGTGGTCCGACCCCGCGGCAACTCAATCAACCCGGTCGGGATGCTGCCGGCTCTTGAGCCGCGTGCCGCCGGCGCGGCCATGATCCGGATACACCGCTCGGGAGCGTCGTTGGTGGAGTGAGCGAAGCGTGGGGTCGCGCCAAGGAGATCCCCGGCAATTGTGTTGTATCTCGCGGAACAGCAGGGTCGTTTGGCTTGTGGCACATTGGCCTCGCACAACCGGCCCCTGAACGCCCGCTAACTGCCGCGCTCAATCTTGGTTCAGGTGCGGTGGGCAAGGATTGGGCCGCAGGTCGCGCCTTTGGAGTATCAGCGTCATGGCTACCGCCTGGACCGTGAGAGATGGCACCGGCCGACTGCTCGCCGATTTTGCCGGTCCCTCGCCCATGGAGGTCGGCCGGCGCATCGTCCCCGCGCATTTCGACGCCTTCCGCCTGCAGGTGTCGTCCTCCTATCGCGCCCTTTTCGACCGTGCTGTCTCCCAGGTCCTGGAGCGCCAGGGCTGGCGGATCGTGCGCGTCCGCGGCAGGCGCGCGATAGGGTCCAGGGCGGCTGCCGCCGGCGCCCCCGCTTGAGCCTCCGTTAGGGGCCAGGTCCGTCCGGATCGGGCGCCACCGGCGCGGCAGCCCTGTCCGGTTGTTGCCGGACCAGCCGGTCGGCGAGGATCCCCAGTACCAGGCGGTCGCCAAGACCCGACAGGTCCTCCAGGTTGTAGCGGCTGGCGATCGTGCCGTGTCGCTCGCAACGATGCGGCACATTTGCGACCGGTGCCTGCGCCTTGACGCGCAGCGTGCATTCAAGCGGGCCGGCCCGTCGTTTCGACGACGGGTTGCGCCTGCTCGGACTGGTAACTGACAAATTCTCCCCGCTTGCCTCTCGCAATCGCCACAACCCCGCCATGGGGGGTTGGCCGCGCTGCTTTGCAATGGATCGAACGACGCCCACCGCCGCGCTCAAGCCATTGCTGGCCGCGGCCCGCTGCCTGCCCACGCTGACGCCTGAGGGCGCTATTGGAGAGAGTCGCCCGTCGATATCGCTCTTCGCCGACCACGCCTCCGTTGAGGCGGCGGCCGTTTTCTCATACCCTTGAGCTGATGTCCCAACCCATCCACATCATCGGCGGCGGCCTTGCCGGCAGCGAGGCTGCTTGGCAGGCGGCCTGCACCGGTGTGCCCGTCATTGTGCACGAAATGCGCCCCGTGCGCATGACCGAGGCGCACAAGACGGCGGGCCTTGCCGAGCTCGTGTGCTCCAACTCCTTCCGCTCCGACGATCCCGAGACCAACGCCGTGGGACTGTTGCACGAGGAGATGCGCCGCGCCGCCTCGCTGATCCTGAGCGCGGGCGACGCCAACAAGCTGCCCGCCGGCGGCGCCCTGGCCGTGGATCGCGATGGCTTCTCCGCCACCATCACTCGCCACCTCGAGGCACACCCGCTCATCGCGGTCTTGCGCGCGGAGGTCGCCGGCCTGCCGCCGCCCGACTGGAGAAATGTCATCGTCGCCACCGGTCCCCTCACCTCGCCAGCGCTCGCAACCGCCATCCAACAGCTGACGGGCGAGACTGAGCTCGCCTTCTTCGATGCGATCGCGCCGATCGTGCATCTTCACTCCATCGACCAGACCGTCACCTGGCGCCAATCGCGCTACGACAAGGCGGGTCCAGGCGGCAGCGGCGCCGACTACATCAACTGCCCGATGACGAGGGCGCAGTACGAAGCCTTCATCGATGCCCTGCTCGCCGCCGAGAAAACCTCGTATAAGGATTGGGAAGCCTCCACCCCCTATTTCGACGGCTGTCTGCCCATCGAGGTGATGGCGCAGCGTGGTCGCGAGACGCTGCGCTACGGCCCAATGAAGCCGGTCGGTCTCTCCAATCCGCACACGCCAGATGAGCGCCCCTATGCGGTCGTGCAGCTGCGCCAGGACAACACGCTGGGGACGCTTTGGAACATGGTGGGCTTCCAGACCAAGCTGACGCATGGCGAGCAGTTGCGCGTCTTGCGGGCCATCCCGGGGCTGGAGCGGGCCGAGTTCGCACGGCTGGGCGGCCTCCACCGCAACACCTTCCTCAACAGCCCCAAGCTCCTCGACGCACAGTTGCGACTGCGCGCCGAGCCCAGGCTGCGGTTTGCGGGGCAGATCACGGGCTGCGAGGGTTATGTGGAGAGCGCCGCTATCGGCCTGCTGGCGGGACGCGCCGCAGCCGCGCAAGCGAAGGGCCAACGGTGGTTGCCACCACCGCCAACGACCGCCTTCGGCGCACTCCTCGCCCACATCACCGGCGGCCATATCTCCGCCGCGGCAGAGGAAGCACGCCATTCCTTCCAACCCATGAACGTCAATTTCGGCCTGTTCCCGCCCCTGGAAGCTCCCTCCCACGATGAGCGCGGTCGGCGCATCAAGGGCAAGGAGCGCGGACTAGCCCGCAAGCGCGCGCTCTCCACCCGCGCTCTGGCTGACCTCGATCGCTGGCTTGCCGCACCCGCGACCCGCACCGCCGCGGAATGATCGTAGCTTTGAGTACTTCGTGTGGCGTGCCTTGATGTCCTCGGCCCGTCGCTCCACGGGGGCAGGCTCGCCCTTCATCAGTTTGATCTCGGCCAACGGTTTGCGCCCGGGCTTGTCCTGCACCAGCGCGTGGAACGAGCGAGGCCGCCACAATCGGCCATCAGCGGCTGGCGCTTGGGCGAGCACAAGAAACTTGCAAGAGCCGTGCGGCATTCGGGTTGGGCGTTGAGCGCTCCCGATGCCCCGACGATCAGCGGCGTGCCTTCCCGCGGATAGGCGGACGATCTCCACGGGGGCGCCCTTCTCCTTGCGCCGGATCAGGTTGTGCTCGTTGCCGTCGGCCATGACGGCGTGCTCACCGAACACCAGTTTCTTGGCGGGCCGGCAGAGGACTGTACCTGCATGACCTTCTGTCGCGAGAGCTTTCGGAGGGAGTCCAGCCGATGTCGCGCCATCTGGAAGCTTGGCGGTCATCCGCACGAATCGGCGCCTGGCATGCAGCAAAGCGTTAGGCAGGGGACCGCAACGTCATCCTACCAGCGCTCGACAACGCTCAACAGGCAGCACCGGCCAGACGGTCGCACCGGGAGAGAGGTTCAGCTCCGGCGGGGAGGTGATGCGCAGCTGCGTGCCGTCGTTCAGCTCGACGACATAGTCGCGGGCGCTGCCGAGAAACACGTTGCGCATCACCCTGCCCTCGATGACGTTGCCCGCGACGAGCGATGGCTTCACGGCGTGGAGCTCAACCTCGTGAGGGCGGACCGATAGGGCAGCATCCCTACCGGGCGCCAGTGGCCCGCCCTGGCACTCGATAGTAGCGCCGGCAAAGAGCAAATGATTGGCATCAAGCGCCTTGCCGCGGATGATGTTGCTGCCGCCCAGGAAGCGAGCAACGAACTCCGACCGCGGAGCATCGTACACCTCCTGCGGTGTGCCAAGCTGCTCGATGCGCCCAGCATTCAAGACAGCGATCAGATCGGCCGTCGTCATGGCTTCGCTCTGATCGTGGGTCACGTAGATGGTGGTGTAGCGGTAGGCGTCGTGCAGGCGGCGCACCTCGAAGCGCATCTCTTCGCGCAGGTTCGCATCGAGGTTGGATAGGGGCTCGTCGAGCAACAGGGTGTCGGGCTCCACGATCAACGCGCGCGCGAGCGACACGCGCTGCTGCTGCCCGCCCGACAGCTCAGCGGGATAGCGGTCGGCCAGCGGCGCCAGCCGCGTGGTGGCGAGGATCGCCGCCAGCTTCTTGGCAATGTCCGCGCGCGGCAGCTTGCGCAGTTCGAGCCCGTAGGCCACGTTTTGAGCCACCGTCATGTGCGGCCACAGGGCGTAGCTCTGGAAGACCATGGACACGTTGCGTTGCTCGGGCGGCAGCGTTCGCGCTGGGCTGGAGACGATGCGGTCCCCCAGCGCGATCTCGCCCGCCGTCGGCTCGACGAAGCCAGCGACCAGCCGCAGCGCGGTTGTTTTGCCGCAACCCGACGGCCCCAGCAAACAGATGAGCTTGCCGCTCTGCACATCGAGCGAGACGTTGTCCAGAACCGTCTGGCTGCCGTAGCGCTTGGTCAGCCCGCGCAAAGCGACCGATGCCAATGATCCTCTCCCGGGCTCACGCCGCATCAATGCGGCCGCATCTGCGAGGCGTTTGCGGCCATTGCTGCGGGCTAGAGCCTATCGCAGGGGTTGCCCTTAAGGATAGTTGGTCGACGGCCGCGGCCTGGCGTCATGCGTGCGCAGGCGAAGAAGCGCGCCAGGGCCTGCCAAGCACGGAGATAATCACGCGGCCGGCGTGCGGAACACCTGGATGTCGAGATCGCGGATCTTCTTGCGGAGCGTGTTGCGGTTGAGTCCGAGCAGCGCCGCAGCCCGGATCTGGTTGCCACGCGTGGCAGCCAGCGCTGCCATCAGCAGCGGCCGCTCCACGTGCTGCAAGATGCGGTCGTAGAGCCCCGGCGGCGGCAACTCGCGCCCGTAGCTGGCGAAGTGCCCGGCCAGATAGCGCTCGATTTGCTCGGAAAGATCCCTGGGCGTCTTGCCGCCGTCTGCGGCCGGCGGCGGCACGGCCACGGCCAGCTCCGCCTCGACGATGTCGGCCGTCAGAGTGTCCTCCGGATGCAGCGCGGCGAGACGGCGCACCATGTTCTCCAGTTCGCGGATGTTGCCGGGCCAGTGGTAGTGCTTGAGGCGCTCGATGGCCGCCATCTCGATCGACTTGTGGCCGAGGCCGGCCTTGGCCGCTTGACGCAGGAAGTGGCGCACGAGGTCGCCGATGTCCTCCAGGCGCTCCCTGAGCGGCGGGATCCTGAGCGGCACGACGTTCAGTCGGTAATAGAGGTCCTCGCGGAACAGGCCCTGCTGGATTTGCGTCTTGAGCTCCCGGTGGGTTGCGGCGATGATGCGCACATCCGTCTTGATCGGTGTGCGGCCACCGACGGTGGTGTATTCGCCCTCCTGCAGCACGCGCAAAAGGCGCGTTTGCGCCTCCATCGGCATGTCACCGATCTCGTCGAGAAACAGCGTGCCGCCTTCGGCCTGCTGGAAGCGCCCTTCCGTGCGGGCCTGCGCCCCGGTAAACGCGCCCTTCTCATGGCCGAACAGCTCGCTCTCGATCAGCTCGCGCGGGATCGCGGCCATGTTGATGGCCACGAACGGGCCGTTGCGGCGCTTGGCATAGTCGTGCAGCACGCGCGCCACCAGCTCCTTGCCGGTGCCGGACTCCCCGTTGATCATCACGGTCAAGTCCGTGCGCGTAAGCCGCGCAAGCACGCGGTAGATCTCCTGCATGGCCGGCGAGCGGCCAATGAGGGGCAGCTCCTCGGTATCATTTTCCTGAGCGCCACGCTCCTTGCGCCGTCCGGGCTCGGCCAAGGCACGGCCGACGATCGAGACGATCTGGCTCAGATCGAAGGGCTTGGGCAGGTACTCGAAGGCACCCTTCTCGGCGGCCGTAAGCGCCGTCATCAGTGTGTTCTGCGCGCTCATGACGATGATGGGCAGATCCGGCCGCAGCTTCTTGATGCGCGGAATCAGGTCGAAGGCGTTCTCATCCGGCATCACCACGTCGGTGATGACCACATCGCCCTCACCCTGCGCCACCCAACGCCACAGCGTTGCCGCGTTGCCGGTCGCGCGCGGCGCGTAACCGGCGCGGGCGAACGCCTGGTTGAGCACGGTGCGGATGGCGCTGTCGTCATCCGCGATCAGTATCGTTCCACCGGCCATGATGCTCACCTGGCTCTTTCCTGCTGCTTGCTATTTCTCGCGCCGCTGCTTGTTGTCCTGGAGAGGTAGCAGCACGCGGAACACGGTGCGCTTGGCAACCGACTCACATTCGATGATGCCGCCGTGATCGCCGATGATCTTCGCAACCAGAGCCAGGCCAAGCCCCGTGCCCTTGCGCTTGGTCGTCACGAACGGATCAAACAGGTGGGGCTTGAGCTCGTCGGGAACGCCCGGTCCGTTGTCCTCCACCTCGATCATCAGCGGCAGGCTGACGCGCGTGCCGGTGCCCGGCACGGCGAGGCGCACGCCGGGTCGAAACGCCGTGCGCAGCACGATCCGGCCGCCAGGCTCGCGACCCTCGCCGATGGCCTCGGCTGCGTTCTTCACTAAGTTGAGGAACGCCTGGATGAGCTTGTCGCGGTTGCCGGACACGGGAGGCAGCGACGGGTCATAGTCGACCGGGATCTTGGTGCCATCGGCGAAGCCGGTTTCGGCCAGGCGCTTCACATGGTCCAGCACGGAATGGATATTCACGGGCTCGGTTGCCAGGGGGCGCTCGTCACCGAACACCTCCATACGATCGACGAGATCGCGGATGCGGTCCGTCTCGGTGCAGATGAGCTGGGTCAGCGCGCGGTCCTCGTCCTTGAGGCCCGGCTCCAAAAGCTGTGCGGCGCCGCGAATGCCCGACAGCGGATTTTTGATTTCGTGTGCCAGCACCGCCGCCATGCCCGACACAGAGCGTGCGGCGGCGCGATGGGTAAGCTGACGCTCGATCATTTGCGCCATCGAGCGCTGCTGCAGCATCAGCACGATGAGGCCAGGCTGCTCGGAGATGCCGCCGGCAAACACGTCGACCAGCCGGTGCGTACCGCTCCTCGGCAGATCGACCTCCACGCCGTACTCATTGACGGTGGCGCCCGATTTGCGCACCTGCCGCACGAGCGCGCCGAGCGGACTGGAGAAGGCGATGATGTCGGGCAGCGTCTGGCGCTTCAGCATGCCGTGGCTGAGCGAGAAAAAGGTCTCCGCGGCAAGGTTGGCATAGAGCACCCGGTCGTCCTCGCCCAGCACCAGTATGGGGTGCGGCAGCGCCGCGAGCAGCAAATCGTGCTCGATGTGCCGGCGCTGGCTCGGGACGCCCCGGGTATCGCGTGCCGCCTCGTTCATGCGGCCACTCCGGCTGCCCCGTAAAACGAAGCCAACCCGGTCAGCACCTCGGCGACATCTTCTGAGGTACACAGCCGCCTGCGCCAAGTTCTAACGATTTCCTCCGGGCGGCCGCTGCTCGCCAGGTACCAGCCGATGTGCTTGCGCGCGACGTGAAGGCCGCGGCGCTCGCCATGTTCTGCCAGCATGTCCTCCACATGCCGCCGAGCGACGGCGCCCTGCCGCAACAGCGGCGGGGGTCCGGGATCGCGCCCACTCGCCAAGGCCCCGTCGATGCGCGCCAGCATCCATGGTGCACCGTAAGCGCCGCGGCCTACCATCACGGCATCGGCGCCGGAAGCCTCCAGCGCTGCCGTGGCGGACGCGGGATCGGTGATGTCGCCGTTGATGGCCACGGGCACCCGCACCGCCTCCTTGACGCGGCGCACGAAGGCCCAATCGGCGGTCCCCTTAAAGAATTGGCAGCGCGTGCGTGCGTGGACGCTGATAAGCGCCACGCCAGCCGCCTCGGCCCGGCGCGCCAATTCCGGCGCATTGCGGCTCCGCTCGTCCCAACCGCTGCGCATCTTGAGTGTGACGGGCACACCCACCGCGCCGACCACCGCCTCGACGAGCTCCGTCGCGTGATCAAGATCGCGCATCAACGCCGAACCCGCCTCCTTGCCCGTGACCTCGCGAGCCGGGCAGCCCATGTTAATGTCGATGATGTCGGCGCCCAGTTGTTCGGCCATGCGCGCCCCCTCTGCCATCCAACGCGCCTCGCGGCCCGCCAGCTGGACGACGAAGGGAGCAAGATTCCGGCCAACTGCTCGCTCACGTGCGCCGTGGCGCTCGTGCACGAGGTGCTCGCTCGCCACCATCTCAGTTGTGACGAGCCCTGCGCCCAGCGCGTAGGCAATGCGACGGAAGGGCAGATCCGTCACGCCCGACATGGGCGCCAGGAAGACGTGGCTTTGCAGCACGTGGCGACCGATGCGGACCGGCGGCCGCATTGCCCTCGGCGAGGCAGAAGATGTGGTAAATTTGCCCATTTGTTAGGCAGTTTTCATCATTGCTGCTGTCTTAGGCAGGGTAGCGCGCGGTCGCTGGGTTCGCAAGTGCGCACCAGCCGGGAAGGGGGGCGCAGTTGCCGGGTTGCCGGTGGCCGGTCGATCCGGCTAAGGCAATGCTCGATTGCTTTGGAGGCGCCCGCGCTTGAAAACCGCCGCGCTGATTGTCGCCGCCGGCCGCAGCACGCGGGTGTCCGCGTCCCTGCCCAAGCAATACGTCCGACTTGGCGGCATCCCAGTCCTTGCGCGCACCTTGCGCGTTTTCCTCGATCACCCGGGCATCGCGCTCGTTGAGGTGGCCATCGCACCGGGCGACGAGGCCCTCTATGCGGCCGCCGTTGCGGGCCTCGAGCACGGCAAGCTGCTCACCCCGATTTCCGGGGGCGCAACCCGCCAAGTCTCTGTGTGCCACGGCCTCAGGGCGCTTTCGGCGCACGCGCCCGACCTGGTGCTGATTCACGATGCCGCCCGCCCGTTCGTCACGCCCGATGTCATCGACCGCGTGCTGGGCGTGGTCGCTCAATCGCCCGGCGCCATCGCCGCTCTGCCCCTCTCCGATACGCTCAAGCAGGCGGGCCCTGGCGATCGCATCGCCGCAACGCTCGACCGTGTCGGGCTGTGGCGCGCCCAGACGCCGCAAGGCTTCCGCTTCGCCGCGATCCTGGCGGCCCATGAGCGCGCCTTGCAAGCCGGCCGGGTCGACCTGACCGACGACGCCGCCGTCGCCGAATGGGCGGGCCTGCCGGTCGCACTGGTCCTCGGCAGCCCCGCCAATATCAAGCTCACCACCACAGAGGATCTCGCCATGGCCGAGCGCACCGCCGGCGGGCCCGACGTACGCGCGGGGCAAGGCTTCGACGTGCACCGGCTGGTGCCGGGTGATCACGTCTGGCTGTGCGGCGTGAGGGTCCCCCACACCCAAGCCCTCGAAGGTCACTCTGACGCCGACGTTGCGCTGCATGCTCTGACCGACGCCCTGCTCGGCGCCATCGGGGCCGGCGACATCGGCCAGCATTTCCCCGATTCCGACCCGCGCTGGAGGGGCGCTGCCTCCGCCATCTTCGTGCAGGCAGCGCTGCGACTCGTGCGGGCCCGCGGCGGCCGGATTGGCAACGTTGATATCACCCTCCTGTGCGAGGCCCCCAGAATCGCCCCGCATCGCGACGCCATGCGCCGCCGCATCGCTGAGCTCCTAGAGCTGGAGGAGGCCCGCGTCAGCGTCAAGGCGACCACCACCGAGGGTCTCGGCTTCACCGGTCGCCGCGAGGGCATCGCCGCCGTTGCAACGGCAATGGTGGTCCTGAGCTGACGGTTGTGGCGGCGCCCCATTGTGATCGCCAATTTGCCACACGCGCGCTCGCACCATCACTGCCGACCCCCGCACCGCCGTTGCCATCTCCCCTCGAATCGCGGCATTCAGTCCGCAGAGGTTGTAGATCACGGGTAGATCACGGGCCGAGGGATGCCCCAATGAATATCATGACACCCGGTGTCGCGACCGCATCTGCCGACATCAGCGACATCGCCGAGAGCGCGTCGGCCGCGTGTATCTCAACGCGCGTGCGCCAGCTCTCGCGCATTGTGACGCGTGTCTACGACGACGCGCTGCGGCCGCTCGGAATTACGGCCAGCCAGTTCACACTTCTGACCCAGCTCGCCCAGCAGGACGGTATCACCGCGGTGGAGATCGGCCACTCGCTCGACATCGAGAAATCGACGCTGTCGCGCAACCTCAAGCGCCTGTTGGCGCTCGGCCACCTCACCATGGATCCGCCCGCTGGCCGGCGCGGTCGCGGCCTCCACCTGACGATCAAGGGCGAGGCCGTGATCAAGCAGGCCTATCCGGTGTGGATGGCCGCCCAATCCAAGACCATCGCCATCATGGGCATCCAGAGCCGCTCCATGCTCGACGACCTGTTGGTGCAGGCGGAAAAGCTGGCGGCGGCTTGAGGTTTCCTCCTAGGGCCTTTCTCTTTATCTTTCGGCGGTGCGCATCGACCCGAGGCGCACCGCTTCGCATTGCGATCTTCAGTGGCAATGGAGTGAGCCCATGTTTCCGTCGGCGCTGCATGACGAAGCGGCGCGCCTGCTCGATGCCTTCCGCGCGCGGGACATGCGGCTCGTCACCGCCGAGAGCTGCACCGGCGGCCTGATCGCCGCCCTGCTCACCGAGATCCCGGGCTCCTCCGATGTGGTGGAGCGCGGCTTCGTCACCTACTCCAATGAGGCCAAGCAGGAGGACCTGGGCGTGCCGGCGAACGTGCTGGCCGCCCACGGTGCGGTCAGCGAGGCCGTTGCTCGAGCCATGGCCGAGGGCGCGCTGGTGCATTCCCATGCCGACATCGCGATCTCCGTCACCGGCATAGCCGGGCCGAGCGGGGGCAGCGCCGAGAAGCCCGTCGGCCTCGTCCATCTCGCAGCCGCCCGCAAGCAGGATGCGACGCTGCACCGTGAATGCCGGTTCGGCGACATCGGGCGTGGTCAGATTCGAACCAACTCAGTGGAGGTCGCCCTGTCGCTCCTGTGCCTTGCCCTTGTTGCGTGATCAACCACGTTGCGGCTTGGCGAGCCAAGCGATAGCAACCCGTCATGACCCGCCGCACTAAGAACATCCTTTTCATCATGTGCGACCAGCTGCGCTGGGATTACTTATCCTGCTACGGGCATCCCAGGCTGGCCACGCCGCACATCGATCTCCTCGCCGCCCGCGGCGTACGCTTCACGCGCGCCTACGTACAGTCGCCAGTGTGCGGCGCCTCGCGTATGAGCTTCTACACTGGCCGCTACGTGCAGTCCCACGGTGCCGCCTGGAATGGCTACCCGCTGAAAGTGGGCGAAATGACGCTCGGCGACTATTTGCGGGCGCTGGGCGTGCAGACCGCGCTGGTCGGCAAGACGCACATGCGTGCCGACCGGGAGGGTATGGAGCGGCTCGGTATCGATCCCAGCTCTCTCATCGGCGTGCGGGTGGCCGAATGTGGCTTTGACCCTTACGAGCGCGACGACGGACTGCACGGCGTCGGCCCCGACGGGCGCTATGATCCGCAGCGGCCCCGTTATAATCGCTACCTCAACGAAAAGGGCTACGCCGGCGACAACCCCTGGCACGACTGGGCCAATGCCGCTGCGGGAGAGGGCAACAAGCTCGCTTCCGGCTGGGCCATGCGCAATGCGAGCAAGCCGGCGCGGGTGCGCGAGGAGGATTCCGAAACGCCCTACATGACGGGGCGCGCCATGGACTTTATCGCCGAAGCCGGCGATCGGCCGTGGTGCCTGCATCTCTCCTACATTAAGCCGCACTGGCCGTACATGGCGCCTGCGCCTTACAATGCCATGTTCGCGCCCGGTGACATTCTGCCCGCCACGCGCTCGGAGCTGGAACTGCGAGACCCCCATCCGCTCTACCGCGAATTCATGCATCTGCGTGTCGGCAAGGCGTTTGCGCGTGACGAGGTGCGCAACGAGGTGATCCCCGTCTACATGGGGCTTATCAAGCAGATCGACGACCAGCTGGGTCGCCTGTTCCGCTTCCTTGAGGAGCGGCGCCTCTTCGCCACCACCATGCTCGTCTTCACCTCCGATCACGGCGACTACCTCGGCGACCACTGGATGGGCGACAAGGACTTGTTTCACGAGCCGTCCGTGAAGGTCCCCCTCATCGTCTACGACCCGGCAGGAGAGGCCGACGGCGCGCGCGGCACGACCTGCAGCGCTCTCGTCGAGGCGATCGATCTTGTACCCACCTTCTTGGAGGCACTCGGCGCCGACCCCACCGAGCAAGCGCATCGGCTGGAAGGCCGCTCCCTGCTGCCCTTCCTGCGGGGCGCCCCACCCGCTCAATGGCGCCGCTTCGCCATCAGCGAGTACGACTATGCGATGCTGCCCGTGGCGGACAAGCTCGGCGTCGCTCCGCGCGACGCGCACCTGTTCATGATTGCCGACCAGCGCTGGAAGCTCATCCATGCCCCGGGGTTTCGACCGATACTCTACGATCTGGAGATGGACCCCAACGAGTTTTGCGATCTGGGCGCCGATCCGGCCTTCGAGGACCAACGGCGCCGCCTCATGACCGCGCTTTACGCCTGGGGGCTGCGGCGCTCGCAGCGCACAACCCTCTCCGAGCAGCAAATTCGCGATCGGCGCGGCAAGTCTCAGCGCCGCGGCATTCTGATCGGCGTGTGGGACGAGAGCGACGTGCCCGCGGAACTCTGGAGCCAGTATCTGGGCGAGGGGCAATGACTGACATGGCGCCAACCTGCCTCACACGGGAGGCAATCGCCGCCACCTACGAGCGCATCCGCCCGCACATCCGGCGAACGCCCGTGCTCGAAATCGCAGCCGAGGACCTGGGGCTGCAAGGCTTCGCGCCTGTCCTCAAGCTCGAACTCACCCAGCACTCCGGCTCCTTCAAGGCGCGCGGTGCCTTCGCCAACCTGCTGCTGCGCGAGGTCCCCGCGGCTGGCGTCGCTGCCGCCTCCGGTGGCAACCATGGCGCCGCCGTCGCCTACGCCGCCATGCGTCTTGGACGCAAGGGGCGCATCTTCGTGCCTGAGATTTCCTCGCCGGCCAAGATCCAACGCATCCGCGGCTACGGCGCCGAGCTGGCCATCGGCGGCACGGATTATGCCGAGGCGCTGGCGGCCTGCGAGGCCTACATCGCCGCCACAGGGGCGCTCTCCGTGCACGCCTTCGACCAGGTCGAGACCATGCTGGGCCAGGGCAGCGTAGGCCTGGAGCTCGAAGCGCAAGTGTCCGACCTCGACACGCTGCTGGTGGCGGTGGGCGGCGGCGGCCTCATCGGCGGCATCGCCGCGTGGTACGAAGGCCGCACGAAAGTGATCGGCGTCGAGCCGCGGTTGGCGCCGACGCTCGCCATGGCGCTCGCCGCGGGACGCCCGGTCGACGCGCCCGCCGGAGGCCTTGCCGCCGACTCGCTCGCCCCCAAGCGCATCGGCGAACTCGTCTTTCCCATCGCGCAGCGCCACGTGACGGCTGCCGTGCTGGTTGCAGACGAGGCCATCGCTGGTGCCCAGCGTACGCTGTGGGAGACGACGCGCATCCTCGCCGAGCCAGGCGCTGCGGCCCCGCTCGCCGCCCTGTTGAGCAAGGCCTACGTTCCCGCCAGCGGAGAGCGCGTAGGCATTCTCGTCTCAGGCGCCAACACGACCGCGGTCTCCTTCGATGGCTAGCCAGCCTTACTGAGGCAGATGACAGCACACCTTGCGCGAACCTGTCGGGCCGACCCCGGAGTCCCGCCGGCACGCGATGCGCTGTCACGCTACGGCTAAAGGTTTACCGCCTGCCGCGTGCGCCCTTCTTGGCGTCGGTCTCGGGCTCGTTGGCCACGAACTCTTCCGGGCCCGCCTCGGCATCGGCGGCCTCCTCACCCTCAGGCGCGGCCTGCAGCATCTTGTCGACGATGAGGCCGGCGTTCTGGCGCACGGCCTTCTCGATCTCGACGCCCACCTTGGGATGCTCCTTGAGGAAGGCTTTGGTGTTCTCGCGCCCTTGGCCGATGCGCTCCCCGTTGAAGGAGAACCAGGCGCCCGATTTCTCGATGATGCCCGCCTTCACGCCGAGATCCACCAGCTCGCCGGTCTTGGAGATGCCCTCGCCGTACATGATGTCGAACTCGACCTGCTTGAAGGGCGGCGCCACCTTGTTTTTGACCACTTTCACTCGGGTCTGGTTGCCCACCACCTCTTCGCGCTCCTTGATTTGGCCGATGCGGCGGATGTCGAGGCGCACGGAGGCGTAGAACTTGAGCGCATTGCCGCCGGTTGTCGTTTCCGGATTGCCGAACATGATGCCGATCTTCATGCGGATCTGATTGATGAAGATCACCATGCACTTGGATTTAGATATGGAGGCCGTCAGCTTGCGCAGCGCCTTGCTCATCAGGCGCGCCTGCATGCCAGGCTGCATCTCGCCCATCTCACCCTCGAGCTCGGCCTTGGGAGTAAGCGCCGCTACCGAATCCACCACCAGCACATCCACGGCACCGGAGCGCACCAGCGTGTCGGCGATCTCGAGGGCCTGCTCACCGTCATCGGGCTGGGAGATCAGCAGATCCTCGACCTTGACGCCGAGCTTCCTGGCATAGACCGGATCGAGCGCGTGCTCCGCATCGACAAAGGCGCAGATGCCGCCCTTCCTTTGAGCCTCGGCCACCACCGACAGGGCGAGCGTGGTCTTGCCGGAGGACTCCGGCCCGTAGATCTCGATCACCCGCCCGCGCGGCAGGCCGCCGATGCCGAGCGCGATATCGAGCCCCAGCGAGCCGGTCGAGATGGCCTCCACCTCGATGCGCCGATCGTTGGCGCCGAGCCGCATGATGGAGCCCTTGCCGAAGTTCTTGTCGATCTGATCGAGTGCGGCCTGGAGCGCCTTTTGCTTGTCCATGCTTGCCCCTTCGACCACCCGGAGAGACGGCTTTTCCATGGGCGAAACCCTGTTTCCTTATTTCATGAGTTGCAGATGGAGGCAAAACGCGACTCCTGGCCAATGTACACGTTTTGTTCACGTTGCACAAGGCGCCCTCTGCCGCAAGCAGTGCCTTCATCCCGCAATCAAGCCGCCGTCCACAAGCACTTCCGACCCTGTCGTGAAGGAGGAGGCCGCGGACGCAGCCACACCAC